>Ga0182739_1000470_pt1 | contig 52491 bp, 39 predicted proteins | sample eDN5th30CBELigBY_FD_128873 | JGI IMG/M metagenome (GOLD analysis project Ga0182739, IMG submission 128873) | Enriched backyard soil microbial communities from Emeryville, California, USA - eDNA 5th pass 30_C BE-Lig BY (version 2) (version 2) | ecosystem: Environmental > Terrestrial > Soil >... | reverse complement strand
TCAAGGAGAGAGTTATCGCTTAACGAATGCATTATCTAAAAGAAAATAAAGAAAAGTAATTCGGGTGACAAACCTCTGTACTTTTCTTTGCATTTTTCTGCACTTTTCTATTGCAAAATACAGTTCAAATCGATCTTCAATAACAAAATCAGAAAACGTTAATTTACTTTGTCCAGACACTATTTCCACCCCTTTATTTAATTTTAATTCCTTTATCTTAATTTTTACCAATCTAGCATACTTTTAAACATAGAAATAACAAAAAAGATATAAATAAAAATAAACGGAATAGAGGAAAATCTTAAACTCGAAATCCGTACCTGGTATCAGCCCCACCTACGCTAGATACTATGACAGCCACACACGCCATCCAACCCATTATCATTATATTTGAAAACGTTTACATTTACAAAGGTTATTATAATACAAGTTTCGACATAAGATGAAATGGAATTATTGTTGTAATAGTCTAAAAATTCAGTTCGAATGTTTTGAATATTATAAATAAGGTAAGTATAATAGAAAAAAGGTCAAGGAGCTGATTTTTTATGGAAAAGAATTTGCTTAATTCACCACAACCTGAATTAAATGTCATTGATTCTCTAATTGCTGAAATGGTGTTAGACAAAGCTCTACTTGATTTCCGGAAAGAGAAAATCCACCAGAAAATTGACCAATCCTTACTAGATAAAAACAAAAGGGAATTCCTACGATTAACAGAAATGTTAAAGAACATTGCTTAATTTTTGTATGCAGACCTGAAAATATAATATTATCGAAGAAATAAGAAGCAATGAAGACCAATCTAATCTTTTAGATATGGGTTTCCTTAAAGTTAATATTAATACTACTTTTTGAAGCAGATGCTTTAGTTAAAGAAAAAATACTCTGGAGACTATCTCGATCCAGAGTATTTTTATTCACCTAAGAATAAAAAGAAATGCTCACTTTATTTACTTGCTTTTTAAATATGACAATGTCTAGCTCTTATACTTTTAATACTTTTTTTATTATCTACCAGTGAATTGACCAATAAACTCAACATCATCAACCTTCCACCCTTGTTTTTTCACATAAATGAGTGACGTTTTAACAATAACAGTCTCTTTATTAGCAACATCATTAAATTCCGTCGTAAGTTTAAATTCATTAAAAAATTCAGCTTCTGTTTTTGATGATTGATATTCAAAAGGTTTTAGACCAATCATAGAAGATTGAACGGATTCCTCTGAATTTGGGAGATCTGTTCCTGAAGGATGAGTTGCCTTATATCCTTGATCGGTCATGAAGGGTTTGATATTTTCATACCGTTCAGCAGTATTTTGATAGGTGAAAAAACTTATAAGGAACTTTCGATTGATCTGAAGTGCGTCTGTATTTTTAATAGAAGATAAAGATTCAATTTTCTCTTCATAATTACTCTGGTTAGCTCTCACTTCTTGTAATTGTATTCGCAAACTAAACACGTACATGATGACCAAAACAGCCCCTACAAAGCCAATCATTAACAAAATGTAGTTCTTCTTTTGATTTGGTTCCAACAACTCTCACCTCCATTACTGAATCCTTCTAAAACCTAAAAATGGATATAAGTCCTTCCATTCTTCGACAGATGAATATGATGTACCATTACTCCCATTAGCATTAATAAATTTACCATCACCAACATACATTCCCACGTGAGATGCACCAGGCTTATAAGTAGAAAAGAACACTAAATCTCCTGGCTTTATTTGATCTTCAGGGACAGGAACTGTTTTGTTGTATTGGGATTGAGCAGTACCGTACATATTAATTCCAACCTGTGCGAAAGCATATTCTAATAAACCCGAACAATCAAATCCACCTGCTGTCGGTGTCCTTCCTCCCCACACATAAGGTAAGCCAAGGAATTCTTTCATAATATTATGTACTTCTTCAACACTAAAGATTTGGGTACCATCACCCGTAACAACGACACTTTCATTTCCGTCATTATAATAACGAAGCACATGATCTACATAATCCACATCACCGTACCTGGGCCAACCCATTTGATCAGCCATCATATGACTAAATTGAGTGGCTACTTCTTTGGAATATCCTCCGCGTTCTAATGCATAATTGATGAATCCAGTACCAAAATTGTAAGATTGCAAGGCTAAGTGAATATCACCCTTTGCTTGCTTCATCACTTCCGCGAAATATTCCACACCTATTTGAATTGAATAGTCAGGATCCGTAATTGTTCCAGGTGGAAGTCCGACTGACTCAGAAGATTGCATAACGTCTAAATGCCTTCCACCAGATTCTTGTTGGATAAGAGCCAGAATGAGGCCAACATACTCACCTACTCCATACTCCTCTGCATATTTTTGTACTAGGGGCTCATATCGTAATACTTCAGCAGATACTTGGGCAGTTCCCCCTGCTCCTTCAGTAGACAAACCTGATTCAAATTGATTTTCACCACCCAAGCTAATGGAAATAAACAAAGCTAACCCGAAAATAGACATCAGAATAAGAAGGATACCTGCAATAATCCAAGTAAGGGGGTTTTTAAGAATTGCAATCGTACCAGCTGCTTTTGCACCTTTCTTTAAAACTCCTTGCATACAATCTCCTTTCTAAAGAGATTCTGACAATATAAAAAAAATTAATTTATAAATCGTGGTGTTATTGCGCCAGAATTCTTTTCTCCAACCTCATTTTCGTTTATTAGATGGGTTCTGCTTTGGATTTCTACTTTCCGACCGCTTGACTGTTTTACTAGTTTGATTAGCCTTTTTTGAATTTAGTTTTTGTTGAACTTCCCATTGAGTAAGATGTTTATCTTTTTCTCTTGAAGCTGCTACCTCGTTGTAACTTTCTAGTCTCCCTGATGGCTTCCGTTGAGGGGAAGATTGATAATGAGATGAATCTGTATTTCGTTTATTAGAAGATTTGACTCCTTCGTTTCTACTGACATTAGAAGGTTTAGTGGAACTAGGATTCCTAGCTTCCGAAAGAGATCGTTTAGAATTTCGTGTAGATTGACTAGAAACGTTGCTTTTCCCAGCCCCTTCACCCTTTCCACTCTTATAATCATCAAGATTAACAATTGCAGGCCCCGCTTGTCTTGAAGCTGATCGCGTAGTTGCCCCTAATGGCATCGCTGTAGTTGTATTTTTTGCTCCTTTTCCAGCTTCTTGTGGTTCTTTTGTCTGCCCTGATGTTCCCCGCTTCTGAGGAGATGTATTTTCTCCAACAACTTTTCTATGATCAGATCGTTTACTAGATACTGCTGCACCGGAAAAAGCTTTTCGATTTTCTTCTCTGTTTGCCTGAAACTCTTCTTGACGTTTCTTCTGTTGATGATTTCTATATGCTTTACCTACCATTCTCTTTGCACCTTTGAAACCTTTTTCACCAGCATCATCCATTTTGTCAAATGAGTTTGTCGTAACTCTCTCAACAACTTGTTGTCCTTGAATCATTCCAGCCGAAGCAACTTCAAATATTTCAGTACGATATTTAAATAATCCCCACATTGTAATACAGATCAAGAAGACGACAAATGCATATCCTTCTACTCCGTTTGTGACTTTTACTGATTCATAAAGCAAAGTAACAATCCCAGTAATAACAGCAATTAACAGAACTAACCCAGCTTTCATGAGTAGTACACCAACTAGCTTTTTCCCATGATTTAATGCACTTTCACTATAAGAAGGGATTAACGAGAGAACAAGTGGTATTGCCGTGAAGATCACTAGGGCTAAAAACCATACTTGAAGTAAAAACTTAAAGATGCCTAATAACAAGACAGGAATTGATAAAGCAATTGTTGAGATGATAGTGATAATTAAGTAACCAAACCGTTCTCCACTAAATTCCGGTGACATTTGCTTGTTGTCAAAGTTAGTAACTTCTTTATTAATTATTGCTTCTCTTTGTTCCTTGCCTTCTGCTGAGTAAGGTTTAATTTTCAATAGACTATCAATTCGATTAGGGTTTTCACTAATAACATCTGCTTCTTTAGTTGATCCATAATTTAAGAGTAAATACGGGCGTTTGATCATCAGATTAAATAGTTGATTTTCCAGAACTGCAATACCTTCTTTAGGGTTATAGGCTGCATTATTATCAAATTCATCAGAACTGATCAATACATTTGCTGAACTGGCTATACCTTCTAATTCTGCCCCTCTGTCATTCATCCATTTTATATTTCCGGTTGTGTCAGAATAAAACCAAAAGGTGAGAACCATAATAACCAAAGCCCCTACCACTGCTTTTAGCGCGTGACCTACCTGCTGGTTTACAAAATAACGCCAAGCTGCCGTTCCACCCACAAGTATGACAAATAAGGATAAGAAGGTTCCAGACATAATCTCATAGATTCGTTCACTCATAAGTCCTGCTTCATTGACTATGTTACTTATTAAGTCAAAAGACATTAATTGATTAATAGAATAAAGAGTAAAACTAGCGACTGTTTTGTTAAACCCCCACATTCCTTGATTAATTGAATGTAGTGCATTGTCTGCGGCATTTTTTATTCCATCCCCAATGTCAGCTTCCATTCTATAGTGATCGAGGGGATATTCTTTACTCTCCAATGTCACACGTCCAACGGTTTCCTCTTTTTTCTCAACAGTGGTTGCTGCATCTTCCGCTAATGATATAGTCGGAAGAAGAATAATCAACATCATTAAAAAAAGGAGCACTTCCTGTCTTAGGAATTTCATCTAATCCCTCCTATTCACAGTTGATACACGCCGCCCTTTCAAACTTCCTAGAAACTTCTTCACGTACAATATCCAAACTCTTAATTGTATCTACTTTCCATTCATCACTTTTTTTTCGAAATAAAATGTTATCTTCTACGAAATTGTCACCATTTGGATTGTCAAAATCAGCAAAAACATAATATTGTTCTAATTCTTTATCTTTATAAATTTCAAAACTGATATCATCGTACTTTAATCCTGAATCAATTTTTTTATCACCCTTATAAGCTTCATAAGAGCCTTCTTCATAAATGAATTCTTGTTGTTTTTCATAATCACGATCAAAGTTTGCCTTTTCCCACTCATATGCGATTTTTGCAATATCCTCAGGAGAGTCACCTTGCCCCTGAGAAGCACTTTGATTACACCCGACTAAAAGTGTAATCAAAGCGACAAAAGAGAATAATAGTTTTTTCATTAAATAAACGCCTCCTCATTTTCTGCTCTACCTCTGTCGTTTTCTTTTGTATTAAAGGCACTTATCCATTCATCAAACAACACATCGGTTTGAATCTTTGCCGTTCGACCGTACATGTCTTCGACGATACACTGACCTTCTGTTAGGTTTTTCAGCATATCTCGATTAGCTTTATTATCTTCCATTCCGAGAAACTCAATAATATTCGCAGCTTCTTCTGTCGTCTTGGCCTTAAAAGCAAATTTTGTTCCGATATTTTCTTTAATTTGAGGCTTGTTATATTCATAGGTAGACTGCGTAATGATATAAACAGCTGACCGTAAAGAACGTCCCGTACGCAATAATTCGTTAATTAATCGATCTCCAGCACCCGTATTCATAAGCATCCATGCCTCTTCAAAAATGGTTAACTTTACAACTGAATCATCACGAGCAAACTGTGTAGCAAATTTAGCTAACGGCTGCATCAACGCAACTGCAATATGTTCATCCCGCGTTGAAGCTTTTTCACCTTCATCAGGAAGGTTTAAGTTTTGAATCTGCAAAATATTGACCTGTTCATGAAGGCTAATCCCTTCAACATCACCATCGGAAAACATTAATTTTGCAATACCATTTGTACCAATTTCATAAAGCAGATCTCCGACATTTCTAACGTCCTGATCTTCAGAATCTTGTAGATAACGTACAACCTTTAACAATCCTGGCGTCTTTTCTTGTTTTATGACATGACGTACACCTTTATAAATAGCTGTTTTGACGTTCCGTTCGTTTGATTGAAGCTCTGATAAATATTCAAGAACACCAACTGCAGCGCCTTGTGCTTCTTCTCCTTCAAGAAAAGTAAGGGGATCAAGCTTCCCTGCATCCCTCTTTTCACTTGATAGAGTGATATAATTAAAGCTTTCGATCAACTCTTTAAAAAAAGGAGCTGTCATTTCCATTTCAGGTGTTAACGCTTGTTTGAATTTCTTTTCAACCTCATTTTTTGGATCTGTCATAAGAACCTTCGCTCCGAAGAAAACAGAGTTTAATAGAATATCTTTTAATAAATACGATTTCCCCATTCCAGTTGGTCCAGATATGGTTACATGTGGTGATGAATACTTTGAACCCTTTAATCCTAAATGGGCTAGGAAAGGATGATAGAAAACCAGAGATTGAGAGCTTTCTATACTTTCTCCGACATGTGAAATATTTTTACCGAGATAAAACCCAACTGTATTTCCAACTTTTCGTGTCAAAGAGAAAAGGGATTCCGCAAACGATTCAGGTGTAAGAATTTGCTCCCAATCTTCTGAAACAATTTTGGCTGCTGGTATCGATTGATGAAATAAAAGGAGTTGATCTGCTAACGGCTGGACAAGTTCTATTTGCTGGTCTTTGAAATCGATTTTGAGCCTTCTAGCTCTTTTTCGAACTTCTTCTCTTGTCTGACCGTAAACAACAAAATTGATGTGAGTTCTGAGGAGTGGTTTACCTTGATTTTTGATTTGATTTTCTAATTCATGTAACAGCTCTCGCCCTGTATTTATTAAGGTGTCGTCATCTTCATTCGCTTCGATTAGTTGAGCATCTTGATCGCGAAAACGTTTTTTAATGGTGTTCGTTTGGTTTTCATCTTCTTTTTTATTCTTATAAATCGTACGCATATTAACTTCGATGGGAAAATGATAGGACTGAAAGAAATACACCCATTCTTTATAGCTTAAATCGATAGGAAACTCTGAAACCGGGAGAAAAGCACACCAAGATTCATTGTCTAGTTGTTTAATGTTTAGATATCCTGCTTTTCCTGGATCTAAAATACCTTCCGTTAGACTATAAACACTTCCCTCACCATCTGGCTGTTGATCCTGTCCTCTTAAAAACTGATGACGAATCATGTAGCGAAGCTCTTTTTCCTTTACTCGATAAGCTGTTAAATAATGATTAAGGGTCGTATAAGCATCTTCTTCTGATTCCTTAAACATACTAGCAGTGAGTTCATCTATTTCTTTTCCACCAAAACCAGCAATCTTTTGCAAATAACGGTTCATACTCTTAAAAGAAGAAGAGAACGTGCTAATGATATTTTCATCTAACTCTCTTCGTTTCAATTTCACACCAATAAAAAACTTATATTCTACGACACTTTCAGCTTCTTCACTCAAGATCTCTTTTGCTCGACCTGCATAATACCTTCCGATTTCAGCATAATTCCCTTCATATTGTTCTTGAAGACTGTCCATACGCTTATCAATATCAACAGGAATGGGAACAATTTTATAATCAATTTCTTCAAAACTTGATAACTGCCAGGCAAGCCTTTGTAGACTGTTCACCAAATGATTCTCTGCTTCCTGCTCATTCACACCTACTGTATTTACCTGTAATCGATAATAGGCCCATGCTTCATGATCGTGTGTAAAAATGACGTTATCTTTATAAGATTGAATCGGAAACTGTAACATGTTTTCACCACCTTATTTGAATTGCTCATAAGACTGTGCTTTCTTCATTTGTGGTTGGTACACAGGTTTGTGACTACTATAACTGTTTCGTTTGCTGTAAAGGTATCGAAAGTACCCGATAAAAAAGCGATCTAGACGTTTCCCGTCCAATTTACTTCTACAGATCATACCTGCAATCATCCACGGCAACACTGCAAAAAAGGCTAGTTGTAACGTTGTCGGTAAAAGTTGATTAATACTTCCTCTAAAGAGAAACAGTAACCCAAAAATTAATACAGCAACAATAATTTGCCTAATTTCAATTCCTTTTGAAAAGACAAGGGATTTTTCACCTTTTCCAATTTTCCAGATTTTCAAAGGATACTTAAAGAACTTTCGATAGTTATAAGCTCCTGACCTCAATTAAGCCCACCACTTTTTACTTGATCCCAAAGAGCTGTTGCTAAGCTTTCAAATTCTCCTGGATTTGAAACAATCACATAACAGACAACGGCAAAAACGAAACTAGAGAAGAACTGCCCCCAACGTTGAGATATAAAGGCTCTGACAATCATCACGATCATGATAATAAATAACACCGCAGCAACTTGAGCTGAAACATAATCTGTAAGACCTGTAATATCTGGCATCTAAATCATCCTCCTAAAGTGTGTTTTAATTCTTGAACATAAAATTTATTATTCTCTTGACTCACAATAAGGGTATATGGATGTTTTGTTTGTAAGCCTGTATTCACCTCTTCTAGGAGCACAAGTGACTTCACAATGTATTGCCCATCTTTTTCACCCTCATAAACAATAAAGTCTTCTACTCCCCTGTACTCATAAAGATCTTTAAGGGACTCGGGATTTTCCATCAAATAAGACATTTCTTCAAGGGTATTTGTCGTATAGGAAGTAAAAAATTGTGTAGCAAATTGTTTAAGTTCATCTTCAACTTGCACATTCTTTTTGGCTTGATCTGTTTGATCCTGAACAGCTACTAACCTCGTTTCACTTGGAAGAGCGTGATAGTACGGTTGTTCTATAACATTAAACAAATGTCCGTCTGTCCCTAATGAAACAACAATCATTTGTTCTTTCCGACCTAATGATTCATCTCCCATGGTGACTTTTTCTTCTTTAACAACCTCTTCCTTACCTTCTTCATTCTTCTTTTTCACTTCTACTTGTTCTTTTTTCTCCACCACATTGAAAAGCTCATAATCGATATGAAACACATAGCTAGCCGAATTTTCTTTCACATTCTTTACATCATATAAACTCACGCTTTTTAATACTCGTTTTCCTTGAAATTCTGAAAGATTTTCTAACTTTCCAACTTTTAATCCTTCAGCAAGAAAGCTTTGGAGTTTTTTATTGCGTTCTTCTCGCTGCTTTTCTTCACTAGGGATGTTGATGTACGTCTCGACAAACTCTCTTGCGTAGGTTTCACCAGCAGGCGAATTAGCAAATCCAATTTCATTTAGACTAGCGATTTGAGTTGATGCTTCTTTCTGATATCCATTTACTTTTTCATTTAAGAAACCAGTTCGGGTCCAAGATTGAAAGCTTAAAAAAATAATGCCAAACAGAATCAACCAAAACCCGATCGAAAATACCATCCGGCCATTAAAACGTGAAGATTTCAGTCGTCTGTCATCTTTCAACACTTTCTTTCTGCCTTGATCTACGTTCTTTTTCAGACCACCTTTCACCTTGCTGAAGAAACTCATTTAATCCCTCCTAGGTCTAACGCATTTCGAACATATACACGACGAAAATAAGTTTCAGTACCATCTTCCTCAACCATTTTTCGATTAATGAAGATTTCACCGATTTGCAGATTCTTAATTTCACTTGGATTTGCTTTAAATCGTTCCACATCCCGGACTGTCCCCATCGTAGATTCATAACGTGTTTGAGGATATTTTTTCTCAATTTGCTGTGTAATTTCTCGATCGGAATACGTACCAAAAACCTTTGCGATCCTCTCAGCATCCTTCGATGAATTCACTCGTCCAGTCGCGATAATATTACAGTTCGATATAATTTGCTCTGTCATAATCGGATCAACCGCATCAATATCAGATAAAGTTTGGGTAGAAATAATACATTCAAATCCAGCCGAACGGGATTTGTTGACAATGTCAACAATACGACGGTCTCCATAAGCAGAAAACTCATCATATACACCGAAGATAGGTTTTCTCCCTTTAGCCTGACGATAAGCTACTAAACTATTCACATCTAAAATAATCATTTTCCCGATTTTTTTAATGTAATCAGCATACCGGCTTCCTGAAATACTGAAAATCACAACATCATTGTTATCAGTAATCCTTTGAAGGTCAATTCCATTTTCACTTTCTATAAATAAATGACCAAGGTCAGATTCTAACAACTCTCCTAATTGCATCCTTAATCGAGTAAGACATCCTTCAACAATTTCTTCAGGGAATTCTTCATCTAGAATCTTTTTAATACGCTGCATGCCTTCTTGTAGCTTAGTAACGGATCGTTTTCTTTTCTCTATAACCGTTTTTTTAACTGTTTCGATCATTGGTTCTTCCGGAGTCATAAACCCGCTTAAATCATCATCCTGAGACATTACAGACTTATTATCGATAGGGATTTCTTCCTCAACTTCCATTTCGACGTCTTCTTCAATCTCAACCTCTATACTGTGATGCCTAAAAAATTCGTTCATATGCTTAAAATTCGTGAGCTTAGCAATGGTTTGAATATCCCTTGTAACACCTGCTTCATCAATCAGTTTAACGACCAATTGTAAATACCGTGAAGCAATATCCGTATAATAAGCTCCGTCCCCTTCACTCGAAAAACTAAAAAGTGCCATCAATTTATCTCGAGTTTCAGTAGGTGTTCCGTTTTTAATCGGGTTATACGTTAAATCATCCATTTCAGAAAACAGATAAACATTTCGACCATATGCCTCACATAACTCTTTAAATTCAATCATAGACTTTCGTTCGCCTTTCCCATCCATAAAAATGATGGGCTTTTCTTGTTGCAAAGCTGACTCCATTAAGGAAGCAATTAATGTTGTTTTACCAGTACCAGTTCCTCCGGTCGCAAGCATATGATAATTTAACTCTTTCGGTCCAAGTGATACTCTCTCTTTAAAATCGGTATAACCAACAAATACTTCTTTTGATGGTTTATTTCTATATTTTTTTTGCTTCTGGTTCAAAAACTTAACCCTATTTTTACGAAATCCTTTATATTTCTGTTCTTCCTTTTGTTTTTGTATTTCTCCTGATTTTGTCTTCACACGCTTTTTCCAAAAAAACTTAGTAAAGATAAAAAATCCAAATGAACATACAAACGATAAACCTACTAAAACGATATAGGAAGAATAAGTAGATTCAATGGGTGTACCATCATTCAATACTCTTTCAAACCAAGTTGATAAATAAGGAATATTCATATCTGAGATTAATCCAAAATAAGTAAGGATCTTTCCTACTTGAAATTGCCAAAACAGAAGGATCAATCCAGCTCCAAGAGAAACATAATAAAACCACTCTCTCTTAAACAGATGAAAAATCGCAAAGATGAACATCCCCAACATAACAGGAAGAAAAAACAAGATTCCTAGAATACCAATGAAGCCATAGATAATCACTTCGCCGACCAATCGATCGGTTTCAGTTTGTTGTTGTGGCTCCTTTTGGTTCGTTAGCATTGGATCCACCTGGCATCACCTCTTCCCAACGTTCCTCTACAATAACAGAAGGGATTTTTCTAACTGTAATTTTATTTGCATTAATTAAACGCTGTTTTGCTTCATTAACGACATTGTGTATTTTTTTATCATCTGCAAAATAAATCACCTGGTCATACAAATAAGGTTGATTATCAAGACGTTCATTTGAAAGCAATTGATCAAATAACTTAAACTTTTCATCATAGCGTTTACGCTCTTTCTTATTAAGCTCTAATTCTACCCATGTTGTCGTAACATTTCCTTCTCGTGATTTAAAAAAGAAAATAGCATCTGGTATTCGATCTCTATTCGCATTATAAGCTTTTAGCTTACTTTGGTTATCTCCACTACCAATCATAGAATGACGAATTTCTCTTTCCGTTCGATACTTAAATTCCACACCTTGTCTTTCAGCTTGAAATTCATAAAAAAGAACTAAATCTGTTAAAAGAAGATCATGTTGCATCGTATAAATCGAAGCTTTATTTGGAATAGTCACATTTATATCTGTTAATTTACGAGCATCAATTGTCCCCAAATACACTCCCACTTTATGAGCGATCTTCTCATGCTTTACAAATTTTTTCGACTCTAACTTTCTTAATCTACGATAAACACGATGAATATTTGGTTCACGAAACTTCAGCATAATTTGCTTTGCTGTAACCATTCCATTCCTCAAAATAAATGTAAGATACTCCACATCTTTTTCTTTTAACGAAGTATACTTCAGCATACAAACATCATCCTTTTCTAGCAAATATAGGAACCACTCCCCTTATTGCAGTTTACCAGAATCAAAGGTTATATTGCCAAACAAATGTACGTCTTTTATCTCAGAAAGAATTCTAAAATCAATACCTAAGCAAAGAAAAAGGATGAATTTTTTATCGAACTATTGAATTTTTATACAGAATTTCATTGTTAATTTATCATTTAAATATTATCTAATTACTTCTCATTTTCTAAATGCTCTTTCTATTACTAGACTTTTATTCATTTAGAACTTGAACTTTTGAACTTGAACTTTATCTTTTATTTTGACTTTTATCAATCTCTTGACCTTGAACTTTATTGATCATCTAAACTCTCAAAATATTAATTTATCGCCCCCTCACCATACATAGTTACACAACATACCCCACTCTAAACTTATATTGGCTCCGCCTTTATACGAGTTGCCTAAGACCTCGGCTATGTGTACGTAGTATAGGCGAGGTCTTAGGCTGGGTACGAGAATGAACAGGAGCCAAGATGCCTTAATATAATTGGGGTATGTGAGTTTTCTACCCGCAACTAAAAAGAATATTGATTGTGCTTATATTTACCCTATAAATCTATTTAATTTATGGTAAATATAAGTATAATTTAAGGGTACTATACGTACATTTGTTTGGCAATAAATCAAATGGAAAATGAATCCAAATACCCCTTAACATAGAAATTTCAACTAAGTTAAATCTCCTATAAATTCCCTTTTCTCAAAATCTCTTTCACTAATAATCTAAATCCAACTTATTACACTAAATATCAAATAACAAAGACTAATACCTAAAAACAAAAAAAGATTGAACCAATATTTAAAATCTACTACAAATTAAAATGTATAAAATCCTGTATATAGTCCCCCTATATAAAAGAAATAAAAACCTAGTCAAAATATAGTGCTAAAACAGACCAAAGGAGAATATAGATATGTAATGGCAGACTGGCTTATTAATTTTAGCTAGTTCTCCTAACTGGTGGAGATGCTCCTGGTCTATAAAATATATCTAGTTCATAGTGAAGCAATTCAGCTTCTAAGGTTGGAAAATATAGTTTGCGTGAATATGTATTGTAATTAGGTAATAGTTCAACAAGTGCTATTTGAGCATGTTGTATTCTTTTTTTTCGTAATAATAGTAAACTTTTAAATAACATAGATCGACTAGCCAATTTTGTTGTAGCTCCTCTGCCTCGGCCAAAAGTACGTTTAATTAGCTTATTAGATCGTCTGATTACTTCTTTAAGGGTTGATACAGCCATTCCAAGTTTATTTGCTATAGAATTTAAAGAACCCTCTAAAAATGGGATTTCTGGGCTTGTGTGAGCGTCTAAATAAGCTATGATATCATCTTCCCATTCCTCATAGTGAGAACGCATACGCTCTTCTCGTGGCTTTTTAAATTTATACCATCCTTCTTTTCCTTGAAATTTAACATTTCCATCTGTCCAAAGCTCTAATAATCCCTCTACATATGAACGTTTTACTCCTTTGTATTTACTGGAATATGCACTTTTTAAAGTACGCTCAAATTCACTTTTCTTTAATGGATTAGTTAAATTGCTATTAAATTGATCAAGTTCATCATAAGCCTCTTCATATGGACGTTCGCTTGCATAATTAGCAAGGGCTAGGGTCATGAGTGCATTGTTACGACTGGCACTATGGTATCCTTTTTCAATTAATGTTGAATTAATTAGTGCATGGTACCATTCTGAAGATGTTAGATTGTTTTCTGACTCTTTCCTTGAATAAACAACACGTAAAAAAGATCGTTTTTCTTGTTCTTCATATTTTTGTGACCAAAATAGAAGATGATTGGTACTAGCAGCATTATCATAAAAATCTAATATATTGTCTTCCCTTGGAATACGATAAAAACCAAAGGGTACACAATTTGTATCAACAGGTACATACTTATTTAGAGCTTTGCGAATGTTATCAGACAATCGTTCTGCAACTCTCAAAGCTTTATAATCACTCTTTTTATGTATATAAAACGGTGAATCCAAAACGAAGAAGCACTGGTAGCCTCGTGGTGTTTCTAAAAGTAAATTGGGTCTTGGTAGTTCTAATTCTTCACAACCTAAATAAAGAGCGTATAGATCAACATCTTTTGTATCGATATCAAATCCAATCACATTGATCTGTTTGAGGTTTTCTCGCTCATGCCCTTTTAAGACACGATTTTTAAAATCATAATATGTACCACCACGAAAAGTATTTGGTGTCCAGTGCGTTAATTTTTGATGTTTCTCCTGGAGAGTTTCATATGACGTGATAACTAAGCCTTTTCCTTCACATAGATCACTTTTTGAAGGAGATACAAAGACTACCCCTTTTTTATAAGGATTCTGATTTTCGATATTCTCATACTCTGATACTCTATTAATTGGTGCACGAGTACCTTTTTTCTTATACAGAAGTAAGCTATTATGAGTCATGAATTGCATAATTTCTACTGCTGACATAACACTATCTGTTTTATTTTCATCTCTTACAGCAATTTTCATCCTCATGCACCTTCTTACTGGTTGTTTTTACACCAAATTACCAAGATTTTATACTTGTATCTTTAGTAGAAATAAGTATATCGAAATCGTATTTTGTAAAATGGTGCTCTCTAAGGAAAATGCACCAAAAAAAATAACCCCTTGAAGCTATGAGCCTCAAGGGGTTAAAAAATAGGGTGAGAATTTTTTCTATGCAGGTTCCGCCTTTATTTTGCACCAAATTAGGAGGAATTGTACCACTTTATTATTATGTAATTTTCAGTTAAATTGCAGATAAAACCAGTCATATCAAGTACTTTAGGACTTCCAATGAAAAAATTTTAACAAACTGGTTACGCTCACATTTACATATTGTTGGTGCATTTTTAATATACAAGTCGCGCTCAACTTCTAGTAATTCCGTCAAAAAAAACGATAAATCTACAAGAAATACAATTTAATCAATCGTATAATTCCTAAGTATCTCAATACATTTTTCATTCTAAACAGGTTTCGCTCAAATCTATTAATCTTTATCTGCATATGGTGCATTTTAAATATATTAAGTATACAGGTTACGCTCACTTTATTAAAATGGTGCATTTCTTATGTAAAATAACACTCAAAATTAAAAGTAGGACTGAAAGAATATAGTATATACAACATTTTTTTAAAATGTTTTAACCTATTTACACACCCCCTTAGATACAAAACCCAAAACCATTAACGTCTATTTAGTTATTAATATTTTGTAATTAGATAAAATGGTACATTTTTTATATGCACCAAAAGAACATTTTTCTTAATTATAAAATACTTCAGCGAAACCTGTTTAGTATATGGTGCATTTTTTTATTATAGGGTATATAGCAAGTATTTTATTTGTAGCAAACTCTGTCTGGTAAGTGGTACATTTTTGTTATTGGCTTAATTTCAACCATTCTTTACTTATCTTTTGTATTCCGGGACGTCTAATTTATATGGTGCATTTTAATATGATAATTTCAAAAAAACGAATAAATGAGCTACTCCGGATCAATTGAGCGGAACCTGTTTAGTATATGGTGCATTTTAATCACTTAAACCTAAGAATTTAGTCATAAATCTTATATTTTTATAAAATCTTTTTAAAATATGGTGCATTTCTTAAAGATTTATATAGAGAAACCCTCTATTTTTAACTGCTTTTTGCGAAACCTGTTTAGTATATGGTGCATTTTTTATTACGTAAACCATTTAAAGCTTGTTATAATAACATCATGTGGTGCATTTTTTTAAAACCCATCAACTATAGGTCTATTGCTGAGAAGTAAATGGTGCAATTAGAAAGGATTGTTGTGTCGATGAAGTATGATAACATACATGATCGCCTAATATTAAACTATGAACTATTAAAAGTTGCTATATTTGAAGAAACGAAATATTTATTTGAAGATCGTCCTTATATCATTGAAAAATGGAAACTAGAAGCCTACCGAATGACGGAGGAAGAAGTAAGATATCAGTCACCTGATCATATTAATGGCCCAAGTTTTCGTGCATTATTTTCTTTGTTTACTCAAACCTTATTTTTTGAACAGCCAATAACTAAAGAAATGATTAAGATAGCTGTAGAGCAATATCATAGCACTTTAAAAGTTATATTAGCTGGACACTTCATTCAAGAGTTTCCCACTGATGAAATAAAACGAAGTGTGAATGAGGAGAAAATAAATGAAGCATTGGAACGTGATTATATATACTCAAGCATGGATATTGATTTTCATTTAATGAGAGATATTGTCACCAAGAAAAAGGATTTTAAAGAAGGAGAAACTGGCCTCTTGGCAACTGAGATTATTGACAACCGAGGTAAAGTCAGAGGTTTTGCAGAACTTAGACCACACGAATCACAGACAGTAGAATTATCCTCAGATCAACAGGAAATGTGGCTTGACCTTATTGAATCCACTATAAACTCTTTAGATGAAATGACAGCTGATCTTTTTGATTTAATTACATATTTATGGATGGTATCACCAAAAAGCAGTGATGGATATATAGAATTCCATAGCAATGATGCCTTACAACTTAGAAATCTAAAGAAAAGGACAGCTAACGGACGAGAACTAGATTACCGCGAAGAAGATCGTTTTAATATTATGAAACGTGTAGCCGCATTATCTAGCATCTGGGTCTCTCTTGGAGATCAGCAGGTAAAAGTAGTAAACACACAGGATATTCAAGATCATGACTTATATGAGTTTAAGGATTTTCAGAGGATGTTTGAAATTGGGAAAATTCGTGTCGCTTATGATAAAAAGTCAGGAGAACCAAAAGGAATATATGCAGTGCAAGTAAAACCAACCTCGATACTTACACCTTATTTAGAGGGGCCAAATCGATCACTTGGTTTGTTGGACCTTAAAGTTTTCCAATACAGCCATTTTACACAGCGTGAACATAAGCGGTTAACAAGATATTTAAATCTTCAATGGAAAATCAGAACAATAAGACGTACCTTACAACAACCTTTTAAAGTCTCGACACTCTTAAATGTAATGGATATATCCTCTCGATATAATGGAGTACAGGTAAGAGACAAGTTCGAAAATGTTTTAGATGAATTACAAAAGGATTCTGTTATTAGAAGTTGGCGCTACAATGAAGAAGTCGATGAAAATCGTGTTGGAAAAAAAGGATGGTTTAACAATTACTGGGCAAAACTAAATGTCATAATCTTACCTACAGAAATTGTTGTCAAAGAAAATCAAAAAAAATTGACTATAGATTCAAGTAATTCAGTTTCAGCAGATATTATTGAGCGAATGAATAATTTAAGTAATGAACCTATATCTTCTAGAGATAGGAAACCGTTCCAACAAATTGAGTTTTATCCAAATGAAATTGCCACAACATTAGAAATTGAATCAGACTCCTCTTTAAAATTACCTACATCAAAGAATAATAACCCGGGGATCGTTGAACAACAATCCTTTGATTTTGTTCAGGATGTTGAGGTTTCTGTTTCGCCAGAAAGCATGAAAGAAATGATTAGCTCTTTAAGTATGAGCATTCGCCAGGCTGCCGAAGAAATCGGGATCGCACATACTACCCTTTCTAGATATATAAGAAAAGAAAATAAGCGTCAAAATAATAAAAACGATGAAAAGATGCTTAACTGGTTAAAAGAAAAGAAAAAGAATCCTATCTAAGTAACCTCCCCTTCTTAGATATGTTTTAATTTAATAGTTTATAACCAGAACAAGACTACCCTATCATTAATGATGGGGTTTTATTCTAAAAAAATTTGTTTAAAAAGACAATCCTAATACAAGGTAAGCTTTAAATTAAATTCCTCCTCTGAATCTAGGAACAATTTCAACTAGCTATTATTCATATCATTGTACTCCCCTAATAATGAACTATTTATCAAATAATGAGTAATCATACTTAGTAGTGATTTTTTCTTTAAGAATAACCATAACAAATGATTAATATTTATCAAATAAATGGATCATTATTAAGATCCACCCCTTCTTTATTTAAATTTCATTTTTACTATTTACCTCTACTTAAACTATAAGTGGTCACTATTAATTGATTTAGTATTAATCACATTTTTCACTATCTGAACAATGTTAAGCATTAGAAAAATTAATTGCTTTAATATTTATTAAAATACAACACTACCGATCAACTATATAGAGAGATGTTATTAATAATGAGTAATCACTAGTGATCGATGATTAACAAGTGATCAATTACTAATAAGCACATAAAGCATAAAAACAACAACTATTTGAATATCTTTATATGGAAGTGTATATTATATTTTCTTTAAAATATTCATAACAAGTGATTCATATAGATCTTATGAATAGACCATAAGAAAGATTCGACCATTTCTCTATTTTAATTTCATTATTACTTTAATTCATCACTCAAACTGCAATTGATCACAATTTATTAATTTAGTATTAATCACATTTTTACTAGTTGTATACTGCTTATTATTAATAATTTAATAGGATCAAAAATTATTAACATGCAGCACTAGTGATCAACTAAATAGTAAGTAGTGTTTAATAATAAGTGATCTCTAATAATTGATGATTAACTAGTGATCATTATAATAAGTATATAAAGATAAAAAATAATCGGAATACTTTTTAAAATATACTTTCTGAGAAATAGTTTAGATTTAAAAAGGAAAGGAAAATCTAACTAGTGGTGTCTAATAATAGTTTGTTCATATAGACACTATATGTAGTCACTATAATAAACGAAAATTATCATTACGAATAAAAACCTTAATAAATCAACTTTATATTACAGTGTCTATAAATAGACACTGTAATATAAACCTAATGAAAAACCCATCAATAATTTCTCTAAAAAATAATGTTTTTTAAAAAAATTAGTAATAATTCAACAGTTAATGTTCAATTTCTTAGAATAATTATAAAAAAAGTATTCATTTTAAAAATTAGTCTCTTTATATAGACACTATAAAGGAACCCTTTATTAAAGGCAATTATGATCTATACCCTTAAAAATATACATCTAGTTTCTAAAATCAGTTTCTTGATATAGACACTATTATAAGGTAATATATAGTAAACTATAAAAATATAGGAGGTGTACATTTGGACTCAACCCTTCATGACTTACATAAGAATGTATTATTTCCAAAAGATGTGATTCACTTATTTACCGACATCATAATTAATGATTCAGTATCCATGAAAGTTTTTATTTACATAGGTCGAACCTTAAAAGAACAACAAAAAACAGTGAATCACATAAGAGGGATTACAGTAAATGACATAGTTGAGAATGTGAAAATTGAACGTAAGGAACGAGTACCAAAAGGGAAATCATTTGTTTATCAAAAAGCTAATACGAATATTGATAGAAAAGCTGCAGAGAGAATTGTTGATAAACTATTAGATATGTCCCTTTTATATTACACACCTGTAAAACCCTACAAGTTTCTTTATATGTCAAATAGAGGTTGGCAAATTACTGAAGCAATTATTAATAGAAAAAAGGAGAATAAGGATGGCTAAAACATTTACAAAGAATTCACCTGCAATTAACATGACTCTAGTTGGTTTTGGACAGGCTGGAACTCGCATGGTTGATGAGTTTGCAGCATTAAAAGATGGTAGCGGTAAAGCTGTATACAACTGTTTAGCTTTAAATAGTAATGATGGTGATTTAAAAGGACTAAAGAATATCAGTGAATCCAACCGAGTGTCCTTAAATCTTGGTGGACTCGGTAAAAATCCACAAAAAGCTATTACAATATTAGAGGAGAACCAAGAAGTAAATCATCGATTAAAAACCTTTATTCAAGATCGTGTAAGACCTTCAGATGACCTAGTACTATTTTTTGCAGGATTAGGTGGAGGAACAGGAACATCTACCATAGTTAAAGCAATCGAAGAATTCTATGAGTTTAATAATAAACCAATTATTAAACAGGAATTAATTAAACTACAAAGTGAAGTATCACCAAAAGAATTTAAGGAAAACATCAAAAAATATATGCGTTTAGCTGTACAACGAGCTGAAAATGACTTTATTAAAGTTGGTGTAATAGTCACTCTTCCCCTACGTGCAGACGGTCCTGATGCACTCAGACAAGTTAACGACTTTGCCCAACGAATTTGGAAAATAGGCAGGGATAAAACAAAGGGAATTGCATTTGTAACATTTGCAGATAATCAATATTTTTATGATGAATTTAAACAACTCCCAGAAAATGAGCGTGGAGACATCGAAAATTATAGAGATTTTGCAAACAAACGAATTTGTGAAGTTTTTCATGAACTAAATACAGCTACAACTGGCGGTGGAACAAGTGTGACCTTTGACTCTGAAGATTTCAGACGAGTCATACTTGAAAATACAGGTACACTAGTTGTAAATAAGCTCAGTAAACCTATGCAGGATATTACAAACGGTCATGATATTAAAGAGATGTTTTTAAAAGCGATGGATGGAAGCTGCTTTCACCAGCCTATACAATTGATGAATAAGTTAGAAACTGGTGAAACTGTAGCTTCTAGAGTCCACCATATTGGTCTTTTAGCCATTTTAGATGAAAAAAAATCAATTGGTTCAGCTTTCATTGACGATGCACGTGTTGATATTATTGAAAATAATGCATTTTCTTTAAGTGGAACTGTATTTACAGGTTACCTTGAAGAAAAAAATGATCACTCCTCTACTGTTTATACTTTTTATAAGACAGATGGTCTTCCAAATAGATTAGCTAAAGGATTAGTAAGTGAATTTGAAGAGTTCCAAGAGAGGCAAAAAGCGATTGTTTATCAGTCCTCCTCTATAGAATCCATTAACAATGATATTGATGATGATGACTTCGATATCGATCTATCTGAATTTGGACTAGAAGAGATTGCTTCTGCAAAAGAAGAAAAAAGAAATGATATTGAAGACTATGAGGTAGATTTAGATAGTTTAGATTTCGATAAACTAGATGATTAATAAAAAAGCACTGAATTTCTTTCAGTGCTTTTTTTATTACCACACTCCCCCTTAATTCCAGAACTAGCCACAAACCAATATTATTTAAATTAAAAAACAGATAATAGACTAATAAACATCACTGGTAATTCTCAACAACTCCATCTTCACCATATTCCATCATTGCAATTAAACCATAAAAGAGCTAGAATTGTTAATCACTAGTGATTTGTTAATCACTAGTGATCAGATAAATGTGATTAACTGGTGACTTACCGTCCACCAATTAAACTTCAGTGATTAACAATAAGTGAAACATTAAATATCAATTCTCCATAAGTTGTTAATCACTAGTCCAGTAAAGTCCATCACAAAAAACTCAATAATCATAAGTGATTCATCATGAATGCCTGATGATTCACCCATCAAGCAAACGTGATTAACTATTAATTATCATTTATACACGCGTTGTTCAACAGTGATTAATCATTTATAAATAATCTTTATATAGTGATTAACTACATGTAACTAAGATGCTAAACAAGACCAACAAGTGATTAACCATTAATGGCTAGTGAATCATTAATGATGTATTCATATTCAATTGATTTTTAGTGTTTTTTTTACAAATATAATAGATAATTCTTGAATGATTAGTAGAAAGAAATGTATTATTAAACTAATAGGATATGTGAATCATCATTTGAACTTAACTTGTGAATAATTCATCATCTGTGATTCATCATTTGGGAGGGAATCCGAATTGAATGAGCCGGTAAATAATACATATTGGCAAATTACTGAGTTTGCTGAAAAGGTAACTGAGCAAGTAGAAGGTTCAGTTCATTATAATACAGTAGCAAAATGGTTTAATAAACTGGAGACGATGGGAGTTCATTATGTAAACCGAGCGGCTGGAGAAAAGATATATGATGAACTAGATCTTAAGATCGGAGTTTTTATATTCCAAAAAAGATTAGAAAAATGGCGTTTAGATATTATTTATGAAAATTTATCAAGTTATATAGAAACTCGTCCTTTTCCTGAAAATTGGGAAGGGGAGAATACACCATCTGTAAACTATTCAGAAATTGAAGATGCAATTATAAGAAAAATATCGACAAGAATTCAAGAACAATTAATTGCTTCACAAAAAGAGTTAGCAAATACAATGGAACAAATTGCAGCTGCTAAAATTTCATCATTATTACCACAACCAAAGACAAACGAAGAGATTCGTGCAGAAAAATTAGATTCTGCATTATTACAAATGAAATTAAATAATAAGTTAGAAGAAGAAGCTTTAGATCAGTGGAATAAACAACCTGAAAATATAAGAATTCGAAAAGTAGGGTTCTTTAGAAAAGAAGAAAACTATGAAGAGAAAGATCGATTTATTAGAAAATACAAAAATGAAAATATGGAAAGAATTTTAAGAGATGAATTGGATATACATTATTAAAATTTTCATTAAAAGGTGTTTACCAAAAAGTAAACACCTTCAATACAGCTAATTCTTTTGAAAGAATATAATATATAAATATAATTACTGTTTCTTCTGGATCTGATTTGATTATCTAAATTGTCCATAATTACAATCCTTCACTAAATGCTAATTTTAATAAATAAGTCATTTGAAGTTATCATGTCATATTTATTGTTTTCTTCTCGATCACAACTCTTTATGAAAAAGCTGCAATCTCTGGATTTGAAATTTTATACATACTGTTCAAAAAATAAGGTGAAGAGACGGAATGATGCCCAAATCTCTTCTAAGAGTATAGTAAATATGATTATTTTTTATATAAAGTAGGGGTTTCTATCTTCTTTCAGGTGTCAGACATACTGTCTCTAATTCTTCAATAAGTTTACCATTCTTTTATCATTGGTGTTCTCCTAAATAACGTCCTGATATTGATCTTTTAAATGTTTTAATACTATCAAATCAAATTCTTTTAGGGCTGTTTCATGATCTGCTTCAAACTTCTTTAAAGTTTTGTATTCATTTCCCTTATCAAAAACTAAATAGCCGCTACCTCTAAACAACATCAGTTGCAAATGATCATATTCTTTAACTACTATTGCTGCGCATTCAGTTGTTTCCCATATCAATTAATTCACCTCCTACATATCAAAGAAGTCGTTATAATCTACATTTTTATCAAATCTTTTTAAGAAATTAATAATTTTCTTTGCCGTGCTTAAAGATGGCTGGTGGTTATCATTTGAACATAATCGACTTACTGTAGCTCTACTTACACCCGACTTTTCTAATACTTTTTGACTTATTCCATGTTGATCAATATAACGACCTAGCTTTGATCGATCTTTCCCCACTCCAAACCACTTCAAGGCTCTCACTCTCCTAAAGCTCTTTATAATTTTAAATATGGACAAAAAATTCATAGCTTATACAAAAATCTCACCTATGAAACTTTTTCTAAAAAATGATGCAACAACTGTAGACAATCAGTAGAACATAGGGTATTACAGCGAAATCTAAACTGTCGTTCTCATGTAGAAACTATGAAGCTATCAATTAGACCACAAACAACTGCATAAATTTTACAACATCCACTATTGGATCTACTAAACAGAATCTAATTAAGTAATGCACAAGTAATAGTACACCTTTAGATACATCCAGAGGTTCTGGTGCAAAAACTTCAAAATATCTGCAACTAATCTATAAATCTTGGACATACTGATACTAGTATTTTTAAAGGACGTGATCAGTATGGAAAAGTAAAATTTATTCAAGTGGAAACATTATCAGCCTGACATTATTCTGTTACAGTTAGATGGTACCTGCGGTACAACCTGAGCTTTCGTAATTTAGTGGAGATGATGGAAGAGTACGACGTCATCTTAAGCCAACAAACGACTCCTGGAGAGTCGATGAAACATATATCAAAGTAAAAGGTCAATGGATATATCTATATCGTGCAGTGGATTCCGAAGGAAACACGATTGATTTTTATCTCAGTAAAACAAGAGACAAAAAGACTGCAAAGCGCTTCTTCAAGAAAGCTTTGCAGTCTTTTCATGTTTCTAAGCCTCGTGTGATCACAGTCGATAAGAATCCGACTTATCCTATAGCAATTGAACAGTTGAAAAAAGAGAAAAGCATACCTTACGGTATGCAACTTAGGCAACAGAAGTATTTGAATAACATAGTGGAGCAAGATCATCGCTTTATAAAGAAGCGTGTTCGTTCTATGTTAGGGTTGAAATCTTTTCGTACAGCCACTTTCATACTGAGTAGCATAGAAGCGATGCATATGATTAAAAAGAAGTAGTTTCATCAAGGGGTGAAGTCTGCCCGAAATGAAGTGGAATTCATACATAGACTGTTCGGAATAACGCCTAAGGGGTTATCTGAAAGTGGATCAACAACTTTTTTCTATTTGTCTTGGTATTTGCACCAGAACCGTTTTACTGAATACATCCGAGTTAGCAACTAAAGCACATCCTCGTTGGGTTTATGATTACTCAGGTATTCCAGCTGTGGACCGGGAACATGAAATTATTAAGAAAGCATGTAAATTTGCGATTGATAGTGCAAAAAAATTGTCATAGATGATTTAGAAATAGAAGGAAATAAAGTACTAATCGTAGTTTTTTTAGCGGATGTTGATTTTGAACTTATATAGTAAAAAAGTTATATCCATAAATAACCAAGCATACCCTTTAATTAAAATCATATGGGGAGCTTGGTTATATTGCGTTATAAAACACACATCGTAAGCTCGTTAACAGCAGGTGCTGGTTTGTCAATTATGTTAAATTATCCTTTTCATATTGGCTATGTAATTGGGATATGTTTTGGTAGCTTGCTGCCGGATATCGATGAACCGCGATCGTTCATCGGTCGTAGATCCTTTGGTCTTTCTAAATATGTTAAACAAAGATATGGACATCGCGGTGTTACACATAGTTTATTTGCATGGATGCTTGTATCATTTGTTTTTTTAATCTACCCATCTTTCTTAACAGTTGGCATTTCATTAGGGTACCTGTTTCATTTAATCGGAGACTTATTTTCAGTACGAAGCATTCCTATTCTTGCCCCATTTAAACCAGTCCGTCCGAATCTCCCCTTTACATACAAAACAGGTAGTTTTACAGAGGACATATTACTCTACATTTTTACTTTTCTATTATTCTATTTTGTGTTTGTATTCGGAAAGCTTTACCCCTATTTGATCCAATCAACAGTAGAGTTAGTCTCTTGGATTATTCATATATTAATGGATTACCTAAAGACAATATCTAAATGAGGAAGTGGTGAAGTGTATAGAAAACCGTTGGTCATTCATCCTGACAGCAGGAATATTTATTTGTTGGAAGGTTTAGATGAAAAAGGAGAAGTCGGTCAGGGATTAATTGAATTCGCAGATTTAATTCAAGCACCCGAGCAAGTTCATACATATGCTTTAACCCCATACGCGTTATGGACTGCAAAGGCAAAAGGGGTAGAAGTAGACTTTATTATTCGCTTCTTAGAGGAACAATCACAAAATGTAGTACCAGAGACGTTAAAAGAAACTATTAAAAAGAATATGAATCATTTTGGAGCATTACAATTTTCAATGGATGATGATCGTTTGCAATTACAGGCAAGAACGGAAGAGTTAATAAGCGAAATTAAAGCCATTGAGGGAATTCAAAGTAAAATCGTAGGTCATCCGGATCCGAAGACTTTATTGTTTAAAGCTCGGTACAGAAAAGAGGTTAAGAAACTACTCTTTGAGCATGAATTATTTGCAAAAGATATTGTATATGAAGTTGGAGAGGAAATAGATATCACCAGCATAAACCTTCAACTATTGGATTACCAGCATGCTGCAGTTGAGTCGTATTTAACTTTTAACCACCAAGCTGGAGGTGGTGGAACGATAATTATGCCACCGAACTCAGGAAAGATCCTAGTCGGAATTAAAATTATTGAGGCATTAAAAACATCAACACTAATAATTGTCGAAGATAAACATAGGGCAGAGAAGTGGAGTAGTGAACTCATTGAAAAGACAGACCTATCTGAGAGCAATATTACAATCTTTAGTATGGAAGACAAAAGCTTAAAACCAATTACAATTGGAACATATGAAATTCTTGCTGATCACGTAGAGGATTTGGAGGGCTTTGGTTTGGTGATATATGATGATGCTCATAAACTTCCAACGCCAACGCATGAAAGAACAGCAGATATTCAAGCAACAAATAAACTAGCTTTAGCATCAACTCTTGCAAGATCTGATGGCAATGGCCATCTTGTTTTAGCATTAATTGGGCCAAGATGGTACGAAGTACTGCATCGAACCCTGGTAAACCGAGGATACCAAGTTCCAGTGAGGTGCGTAGAAATTAAAATCCCTTTACCACCAGATGAGTGGCGTGAATATATAGCTAGAGATCATAATAAGAAAGTAAATCCGGACACTTTAAATTCTAACAAATATAAGGCGTTATCCATTTTATTAAAAAAAGAGAAAGCAAAAAGATTATTGGTTGTTTCTTACTTTAATGAGGTTACAACAGCTTGTAGTGAACTAATTGAAATAGATACATTGACGTATCAGTTAGGTGAAGAAAAGCAAAAATACCTTATAAGTTCATTTAACAGTAGAGAGATTGATAAATTAATAACATCCTCAAAACTAATTGAAAATATGCCGCTTTCCATGGTTGAAGTGATGATTGCCTTATCCCATCAGCAAGGGTCTATAAGGGAAGAATATCTCCGGCTGGGGAAATTACTGCCGGCAGAAGAGTGGAAAGAAGATGCTGTACTGTACTCACTCGTTTCATTAAATACGGATGAGGAAAGACATTATTCCAAAAGAAGACGAAGACTTATCAATTATGGATTTCATTATCGAATTCTTACATTTGAGGAGCTAGTGGATAGGGGTGAGTTTTTTGAATCATAGAGAAGCCCTATTGCAGTTAGGTGAAGAACATTTAGAGGATATCCTGAACAAATTAAAAATAGAACCTTTTAAAGGCGCTACGAAATCATGGATTGCTAAGGATATTGCAGCATTTTATCAAGATTCAAAAAAGTTTCATCATGTAATACAAAGCTTTGGCGAACAGACAATAAATGACTTACTTCTTTTTGCACATATTCAAAAGCCAATTAATAATGAACAAGTACAGTTATTTAATGATTACGGAATACTTGTTGAGGGAGAGTTTCCAGATGATTTGAAGGATAGTTTAATCCAGTGGTCAAGATCGATGTTTGTTAAAACCTTTTCATCAATTAGTGAAGGTACTAACCAAAGCTTTTTCTTAAAATTTGTTTTATTACTTAATTACTTTGAAAGAGAACAGAATGTGAAATTAACTCAGAGAAAAAATGATCGTAATGTTCGTCTTTTGACAGAAGAGTTAATCATGGACAAGGAAACAGTTTGGAAAGTAATTAATACTTTAGTTAATTATGGATTTCTCAAGAAAACTAAACATCTATATGAACTTAATGTATCTGCTTATACAAAATGGAAAAAGCAAACAATAGACAAGGTTTTAGAAAGCTTTTATGAGAAGCAAGTTGGAAGTAGAGGTATTTTGTTTTTACAAAAAATCTCTAAATACCAACAAAACCCTGATGAATGGATTGATATGACTGTTATTTCAGACACGGCTATAGAATTTGACCAATCCAGGCAATTAGGCTTAATACAGGTTCATAAGGAATCAGGAAAAACATATGTACAATTAATGCCAGAGGAGTGGTATCTTGTTAAAAAGCAAGTTCATCCATTATGGAATCAAGAAGCACTGTTAGTATCAGCTTCATTTGAAATTTTTGTACCTTATCATTACGATCCATTTATACTATTTGAACTACTGCCAGTATGTAGAATGAAAGATTCACATTACTTTTTAGTATTTGATATTGAACTGGATCAGATAATGAAAAATAAAAAGGTCACACAAGAATTTCATTACACTTTAACCGGATGTGCTTCAGCAATTCCAGATGTAGTAGATTATGAGCTTAAAGCAGCAATTAATAAATTAAAACAAGAAGTATAAAGCTATCAAAGCAACCCACCCAGTTGATGTATAGAATCCTATACAAGCCCCTTGGGGGTTCTTTTTTTTATGCAATCTTTTAAATTGTATAAAAGTTCCAGGTTGATTATGGTATCTTGGTAATAAAGAGAAATAAATAGGAGCGGAAGATTGTGAATGAAAAAAACGAGAAGTTATATAAAGCAATTGAAGATTATGTACAAGCAGTGAATGAACAAAGGGAAGAATACTTAAAAAGATATCCTACAGATATTCCAAATAAAGTGTGTCATCATGCTATTATCTCAGGAATTAAAACAGATAATAGTACTGGGTTTAAAGTGGGTGATTACACTCCATTAATGAAAACAGAGTATGAAGAACTTTATATTTGGACGCATACAAAAGATAAATATTCATCAATTGTTTCTGAGGTTTCATTGGATATTAAAAGCATTAATTATTGGAAGAATATGGGGTATGTAATCGACCTTGCTTTAGCATATTATTTTGATTTTGAGCACACTTCAAATATGAAGTACCATTGGATTTATTATTTTGATAGCTCCAAGTCTATAGAGGAAAATGAGTTTCAGAAAGATGATCATATTGGTGAAGAGACTTTCAATGGCTCAATACAAAGGGTATCCTTTTTTAAAGATGTAGCACCTTTAATAGAATTGTTATTAAGAGATGATAGGTTTTATACATCACTTAGTATATTTGACAATTCAGTAGAAAGTCATTGGTTTTGCTTCGTTTGTGAGCTAAGTAAATCCGATTATAAAATACATCCTAGCCATGAACCACAATTGTGGGAAGAGGCAGAGCTTATCCCAAAAATGGAGGCAGCATTAGTACAAAGTTGTAGAGCGGTAGAAGCAATCCTAGGTAAGCCAGGGAAAAAAGAAGATAAAGCTAAAGTAATGAGAGCAAAAGAAAGATGGCGGGCATTAATAAACTTAGAGCCCGATGACATTTATTTTAAAAAGGGCATAACTAACTTTGATTATTACTATGAACTTTTTGAGTTGCGAAATGAAAGTGCTCATAGCTTCGGAGAACTTCCTTTCTCGATATCTAGAAAATTAACGATTGAGGCGCAGTGCTTCTCATATATGGTAATAATGGCATATCTAGAAAAACATTTGTTAAGTGTTGAGGATGCTAGTAAAGAACTATGTTTGAATTTAGATTTAATAGAAAAAGACCCAGAGGATTTCTCAACCGTAAAAACCATTGATTGACATGATTAAATAGCGGGGAGGGTTGTAACTATATGTTTATTGCAACTGATAGTAATGGAGATCGTATTAACTCACTTTTATATGATGAGATCACACTTGAAAGAAGAGCGAAAAATAATGAAATATTTTGTCCGGAATGCGGGAACAATTTGAAATTTCGTTCTGGAACTTTTAGACCTCACTTTTGGCATGGTAAAAACAATCGTACATATTCATATAGTGAACCCGAATCCGAGACACATATTAAAGGCAAAACATTGTTATATGATTGGTTACGTTCATTGTACCCAAAAGCCGATGTTCAACTTGAGTGGAAAATAGAAGAAACAAATCAGAGATCGGATGTAATTGTCATTCACAAAAACGGAGAAAAATGGGCTTTTGAGTTTCAATGTACCCCAATTTCTGAAATTGTCTGGTTGGAAAGGCACTCCTTGTATAAACAAGCGGGTGTACATGACTTTTGGATAATGAGCAGTGACGTTAGTCGATATATTCATGAGAAGAATAAAGCTTTTCGATTAAGTAAAGATTTGGAGAAAGCCATTTTTAAAACAAACGGTCTGGCATACTATTTAGATGTTGAGAAACAATTATTTCATGTCATTCGTGGCGGAGAGTTCGAAACAAAAACCATTATAATAGACTCCGATTATTTCTTCTCTATACCAATTGATGAAAGTAGAGTTGTTGGTTTAGAAATATGGAATAAATAAATGCTTAAACACTATGCACATGATGAGCGTATTGAAAGGGTAGAGAATAATGCAATTCTATATGATGTTGTTGCTGAAGAACTTGAAAGAATACAAGAACAAAAACAGTTAAAGATCAGAAAAAAGCAAAATGATTACTATAAAAAGCTTATTAATACGAGAAACAATGAAATTAAATACTTCACTGATCAAGAAAAAAAGATACTAAAAAGCTTGTGTACCAAGCATCAATATTCATTAGAAAGTATGCCGGGCTTTTATTTTTGTGAAGTACCCTACGATGATATTGAAACTCCAGGACTCTTAATTCAACTGTGGCTGTATGATCAAATGCTTTGCGGAAAATCAAAGTATAATTCTAAACATGGATATCCTACTCTTTGGGCACCTAATTGTTTAAAGGCGTTAAGTAAATTGAAAAGTACGGGCGGGTATAGAGTTAGAAAACCAGAAGGAGCATTATTATTTCACGACCCTGATAAAGGACTCATAAATGATATTATGGATTTCTGGTGTCAGGTAGGAATGATAAAGAAAATGGGAAGGCGTGACCGTTTTTACTATAAAATATTATGTGATTACCTTCCGCCACATGAATCTCTTAAAGAGAGTCTATTTATCGAATGGTATTTCCGACCGAATCCACGTGATGTGCCTACACCACCAGAAGTTTTAGAGACGGTAAATTCTTTTAGAAGTAACCTAATTTTAAGAGTAAGTAATTATATATTTTTTTATACGAAGAATAAGAATTTCAAATGAGAATAATAATTGAATTAGCATATTTAATGTATAGATATTTGTGTAAAACCAATTCCTAATAGCTGCCAAAACAAAGTCATTTTTTGCAATGACGCTTATCAGTTTGATTTTAATGGGAAGGAGGAAACTCCCTAATATCTTTTTGAAATCTTAACTTTGTGTTAAATACGGTTTTACCGAATAATAAAACGTGGTAATGAGAATGTTTGTATGTAGAATAAAATATAGGAATTATTCTTCATTTCTAAATAAAGAATGAAATTGAAGGAACTTATGCAGGCATGCTCAACACCAAGTTCCTACAATTTCTTCTTATTATTAGTATTATTATAAACTAATAAATCAGCTTAAAATAACTCAAGTAGTTAAATATCTGATTGCTAAATTAAATAATTCACCCTTGAAGGCAGATATCTTCTGATTCACAATGTCTATTTGCACAAAAAAATTACTGAAAAGGGAAAGAAAAAAGGACCTTAATATTTTAAATGAAATAAGATCAGTTCATCTTATTTGTTTGATTATATAAGTTAAAAATATCATACAAGCGTTTTTGATGATTCAGAGAAAGGAGAAAACTATTTCCTTTAGAATAGGGAAAGCTGACTTTCTATTTTTAAGTTAGAATTGTTATTATTGTATATTTTCTTTTCTGAATCAACTTCCTCAAATTGATCTGTAAGTAGCTCATAATTACAATCAGCAACATCTTTATTTATTGATCTAATTAATCCTTGCTTTTCTAATTTCTCAAGGTAACTTACTACATTCACGTAAATTTTGGGTCTACCAGTAGAAAAGTATTTTTTCGAATAACCTCTTGATTCAATTAGGAAATTTGATAGTTCTAAAGCAGAGACTTTATTATCTTGCTTTAAATAATTACTAATATCTAGACCGAGATTAGCAATCTCCATAATAACCTCCATTTATTATATCATTTTAGTCGTTTTCTTCTATCAGCTAAAGCTTCCGCTGCTCTCTTAGCCTTTACCTGACTTGTATGAACATATAGCAAAGCAGTAGTTTCAGATGTATGGCCAAGCTGTTCCATTACAAGTGATAGATCCTTTGTTTCGTCCATTAAAGTAGTAGCATACGTATGCCTTAGTTTATGAGGGGACATACTACGCTTTCCGTTGTTAAAAGCCTTTGTATATTTTCTAACCAAATCTTGAACCGTTCTTATAGTTATAGGGGAGAAGGACTGGTTATATTTTGATAAAAATAAGTATTCATGTTCAGCATTTGTGCCTTTATACCTTTGATTTCTTATACTAAGGTACACTTCAATATCATCCATTACTTCTGCAAATACAGTAACTATATCTTTTTTATCTCCTTTTCGTATTACGGAGATAGTGTTATTTTCAAAATTAAGATCTCGAATTCTAAGTTCAACAAGTTCATTAACTCGTATACCGCTGCCAAGAAGAAGGGAGAGGATAGCATAATCTCTTTCCTTATCACGAAGAAAATAAGATTTTTTTCGTTCTGAGAGCTCATTTTCATATTGGTTTTTCACATAAAATAAAAAATCAACGTCTGAATTCTCTTGAAAGATTGAATTAGCCATTTTATTACTACGTGCATTTAAAGATTCCTTCTCCTTAATAACAGGTATCTTTTGCATGACATTACGGTGAAATAGAGGTTCTCCATTGCTATCTTCATACTGAGTTGTTAGGTATTTAAAAAGAGAACGCAAGGCGGATTTCTTCCTGTTAATAATTGATTTAGAACGAGTTTTCTTTTCGTATTTAGAAACATCATATTCTTCTTCTTCTAATTTTTTAAAATAAGCCCTTGCTAATTCTAATGGGAGTTCTGCTAAGGCATCATGATGGATGTGCTTAACATGATCAGCTTTAGCAATTCCTTCTCGAAGCAGCCATTTAAAGAAGTCCTGATAGTCTAATAGATAATTAAATAGGGTAGAGGGGGAACGGTGATTGTCCTCCATAGCATCCACATAATCTTTAACATATTCCGGCATTTGAGAATACAATGCTTTATATTTTTCTTTGTGTTTTTGATGTTGTCTAGTATTAGCCAACAAAGCACGCCCTTTCGATTTGTCGAACCGTGTCGAATTTCGTGTAAAATACATATTAACACAACTAAATCAAAGTAGATAAAAACGTCTTAAACCATTGGTAGTATTGGATTGAGGCGTTTTCTTTTATTATAACAGGAACTAACAATAAGTGTTATTAACACGTATTGAGGGATGAAAGCACTGTATTCTATATAAATCATCATGATTTATTAATATTATTGGACTAAGACTCAATTCTCAGCACAATCCATTTATGAATTACCTGTACACTGCACGTGAATGTGGATTACGAAACTATTGAAATTCAATCTGGAATATGGTTTGAATTACTTATCCAAATAGGATTAGAAACTGTTCAAATTAAATGGTGAAGGTATTAATACTTGTAAGTAGCAACGAACTTGTGAACATTGGAGACCCTTTAATTAATATGAATATAGAGTACTAGAAAAGCAAAAAACAAAGATAATGTTACTCCTATTATTTTCAGAGGCAACAACAATAATAGTGAATTTGAAAATTGAACTTTATTTATTACTATTACAGTAGTTCTGAAAAAAAAGCACGTAAATCATAATAATTGGAATCAGAGTTGTGCTTGTTTAACGAAAGTACAATCTATTGTTATTTATTGGTACTAATGTCTTAATTATTGGAAGGGGTTTCTGTTTTTATGACATAGAAATGAAAGCGCATACTATTAAAATTTAATTATACAGGGCAAAGATACAGGAGATGTATTTATGCAAGACTACGATGTTTGACCATTTGATGGAATGTCTGAAATAAAAATCAGGGATAGGTATTATGAAGTAAAAAACAAATGAATATAGGAATAAGCTTTTCATGGCACTAATATTGATGTTTGGAATTATCGGAAACCTAGTATATGGAAAAGCGGAAAGTTGTTGATTTTCCTAATATCTTGCCTGTAGACAAAATTGAACATAACAGAATGTAGAAAGACAATGGGAACCAAAGCCAAAACATTTTATTTATGAAAAGGAGTGGAAAAAGACATTGAGAACCAAAGCCAAAACAACCCTATCAATAAAAAGAATACTGGCTTTACCAATGGCGTTAATCATAATGCTGACGCCGATTATGGATTTGACAGTTCAGGCTACAGAGGAAAAAGGTAATGTTCAAGATGCACTTGTTCTTGTTGAAGATGGTGTACAGGTAACCATGTCATCGGCTGCAATGCCAGCAGCTTCCTCGAAGTTACCTACGGGAGCAAGTGGAACAACCAGGGGTTCAGGTTGGTTGACGGATGATCCGGTTAATGTGGACTACAGAAATACATTGATGGAGGCAAGAAACCTTACCAAACGAACCAGTGATGATGCTACTATTGTAATTGACGAAAGTGTAATTTATCAGAATTTCGTAGGAGTTGGAACTTCTATGGAACACACTACTGTCTGGAATCTCATGCAGTTGCCCGAAACTAAGCGTAGGGAGGTTATCCGGTACGTCATTGATCCGGTTAATGGTTTGGGTATGTCGATGTTCCGATTGCCCATTGGAACTAGCGATTTTTACCCGAAGACTGAAATAGGGTTATATAGCTATTATGACATCCCAGGCAACGTAGCGCCTGAGGTACCAGATTGGTATAATGAGTCCGGAAGTGGGTTTTCCATCGATAAGGATCGCGATTTTGGCATGATTGAAGTCTTGCAGACAATCATGGAAGAGGCAAAAGAATTGGGCATTGAAGATGAGGTTCACTTCCTCGCCACACCATGGTCGCCTCCTGGATGGATGAAAGCCAATGGCCAGGGTGAATCAGGAATGGCCGGGGGATATTTGAAAGATGAACACGTTGACGACGCAGCCATGTACTATGTGCGGTATATAGAAGAATACGCCAAGGAAGGTCTTCCGATTTATGCCTTGAGCCTACAGAACCAGGGCCCCTATGATTTCTTTATTGGCATAAACTTTCCGAACAGTCATATGACAGCAGAACAACAGGCACAATTGGCCACAAAGATCAAAGAGTATTTGGCTGATAGCGAAATCTTAACCACGGAACAAAAAGATGTGAAACTGTGGGCACTTGATATGAGCTGGTCTGAGTATAATAGCGATACATACGTGCGTACAGTGCTAGATAATGACAAAAATACGAGCTCGGTTGACGGTGTGGCTTTTCACGATTACAGGTCGAATCCAATTTTTGAGGGATTAAGCACAATTACGCAAGAATATCCTGACAAAACGGTAGCAGTGTCCGAACGCTACTTGTTTGGTACTTATGGGATGGATCGGATTGTAAATTATTATCGTAATAATGCCATTAGTTATACCAGTTGGGTCACAATGCTCAACACCAATGGGGGTGACATTGCCGATACCAGAGCTGACGAAGTCATGCTGATGCGTAACCCGGATAGAGATAATGAAGTTCGTTATTTACCGGAAGCGCACTTGATCGGGCAGTTCGGTCAAATTCGCACGGGATACGTCCGGGTTGACTCCACACTTGGCAAGGAAGAAGGTGCCGAGTACGGTATATCGAATGTTGTATTTAAAAATCCTGAGACCGGCACACTGACTATGGTTGTGGTCAACAATTCGGTTGATGACACAGCCTTCACTGTAGCTAGTGTAGACGCATATCAGTTCGAAGCTGAGATTCCGGCAGAGACGGTGGCAACCTATGTTTGGAATCCATCTAAAATTGAACTGAAAACCTTGGTGGATGAAGTTGACAGCATGAATTCTAATGAAGAATCTTTTACACGCGACAGCTGGAATGTTTTGCAGGGTGCTTATGCTGATGCGGTTGCGATTTTGGATAACGATGATGCCTCTCTGGAAAAAATAGCTGCTGGAACCGAAGACTTGAGGGGAGCCATCGATTCGCTAGTAATCGATAATCCAGGTAATGGTGAGGGTGAAAATGATGGACAACCACCTTCTATAATTGTGAAAAAAGGTGAGGTAAAGGAAGTAGCAGCGAGTTCAGTAGTTATTATCGAAGGAAGCAATTCTACTGTAACATTACCAGCAAACCTTCCAAATGGTACTACGCTAAATATAAAGGATGTAGGGCAAACTAAATTAGATAAGACTAATTTGATAGTGGCAGGTGACGTGTTAGAATTTAACTTCAAGTATCCTGGATCAGAAGCTTTTGAAGGTGATTTTATATTATCTTTAGCTTACGATGAAACTAAACACGATGCTGATCAAGTGAATATCTACTATTTTGATGAGGATAGCCAAGAGTGGGTTTTCCGTGGAGGAACAACAGAAAATGGAATGATTAGTTTAGAAGTTTCTCATTTCTCGACGTATGGTGTATTTACCGAAAAAACAGAGCCTGATACGGAAGACGATGAAGAGGTGCCAGGATCTAAAAGTGGAGAAGAGCCTCCAGCAACTAACAACGAGAATAATGAACAGACACCAGCTCCAGCGACTGATAATGGAGAAGAGGCTTTAGAAGGTACAGAAGTGACGGATTCTGAAGAAAAAGAGGGAGAAAGACTTCCAGATACTGCTACAACAACATTTACTTCATTAATGATAGGCTTGTTAATACTATTAATTGGTGTAATATTTGCCTATATAACTAGACGGAAAAAATTAGTAGAGTAATATTGACTCCATTCACACGAACTACTTGCTTCTAGAAAAAGTCAATGCATTGTGCAAATAGGATGTTATGTAGAGATAGGCTATTATTTAGTATGGTAAAACGGATTTTATCATGTTTTTTGGAAAAAGGTTATCCTTGGACATAAATTGAGTAAAGAAGCCAGTGGGTGAGGATATAACCTACTGGCTTCCTTCAACTGAAATAGACTATTATTCTTCGTTTTTCTTCGGCTTGAATCCTGTCTAGTTTTAACTGCCCCTTTTATATCATTTTCGTATCATTAATTATCTTTAGTAACGTGAATGAACTTTAGTACTAATATGCTTTATATGATATAACATTAGAAAAAGTAGATTTTCTACATAAACTAGAAACTCCAATCTTGCAATATGAAGGAGGACATAATGAAAAGAATTAAACAGCTTCGATGGAGAAATTGGAGCTTTGCCTACAAATTAATAATTATTTATATTCCACTTATTGTGTTACCCTCGGTAATTGGACTTGCTGTTTTAACGGGAAGTTATAACCAAGCTGCAAGAGAAGAAATAACTGAGCATTCAAAAGTAATTATGGACTTAACTGCAGATAAAATTGATACTCAAATTTCTGAATATGATGATATTACATTAAAATTAATAACAACCCCAGAAATTATTCAGTTACTTTCTAAAGAATCAACAAACAAATTTGAACAAATTGAAATGCAATGGAATCTAGAAAGCTACGTTAAACCGATAGTAGGAGAAGTAAATAAAAAAGATATCGTGGCATGCGTGTTTGTGACTAAAGATGGTCGGTATGTTGTAGGTAATGATAGTCGTGAGTATTATTTTGATAGTGACCTATCTTTTATGAATAGCATTAATGAAAAGAATGGTGCACCAATCTGGTTTAATCCTAAATCTTTTACAATTGATCAAAAAGAACTTAAAGTATTTCGAGTTGGACGCACAATTAAAAATCATGCATATCAACCAGTTGGTATTGTTTATTTAGTCATTAATTCAAATTGGCTTGAAAACATTTTAATTAATCAAATCGGTCCAGAAGTGCAGTTAGAAGTAGTAGATTCCGTTGGACAGCATGTTTCAGGGGAAACGTTATCTTTTAAAGATGAAGAAGCAGATGAATGGACAAGGGTAAATATGAAGAACACTAGCTGGAGTATTGTCGCAAAATATTCCTTTGATAAACTTTATGAGACGATCACAGGGATGAGTCGTTTTTCAAGAGGATTAATTGTCATTTGTACTTTAATTGGCCTTATTGCAACCTATATACTAGTAATGGATTTAATTGTACCCATTAGAAAAATGAGGGTAAATATGAATCGAGGAATAAAGGGTGTAAGGCCAGAAAAGATGGTTAAATTTGATGGTGCCAAAGAAATTTGTGAGTTGAATGATCTTTATATTTCTGTCATGTATGAAATTTATAACTTGATGGAAAAAGAGAAAATGAATGAAAAGGTAAAAAGAAAGTTCGAGATTAAGTTATTACAAAAACAGCTTTCGCCTCATTTTTTATACAACACTTTGAATTCTATTAGATGGATAGCTATGATAAAGAAACAGAATCAAATTAAGGAACTAATTGATTCATTATCTCGGCTTCTTTCCTATTCTTTAAGAAACACTGATGAGCTTGTTTCATTAGAAGATGAATTATCCATTTTAAAAGAGTATGTTAAAATCCAAAAAGTCCGATACCAAGACTTTAATTTTATTATAGAAACAAATACAAAAATAGATGATCTGAAAGTGCTCAAATTTTTATTGCAACCTTTAATTGAAAATGCTCTTATTCACGGTTTATCAAATATAGAAGGGTTTGGTGAAATCGTCTTGTCTATCACGACGGAAGATAATATGCTATATATTTCTGTCATTGACAATGGTGTAGGTATTCCAAGTGATAGAATATCCTATATACTAGATATCTTAACTGGAGAAAGCATAGATAAACATATTGGATTAAAAAGTGTACATGAGCGAATACAGGCTAGTTATGGAATTAACTATGGATTGAATATCAAAAGTGAAGTAGATAAAGGAACGACCATGAAGATCAAATTACCTATCATAAGAAACGGGGAGTGACTAATTGATGAGAAAGGTAATGATTGTTGACGATGAATCTCTTGTAAGGGTAGGTTTTCAGACAATAATCGATTGGGAATTACACGGATATCAAATCTCTGGTTTATATAAAAATGGTCTTCAAGCTTGGGAGGCAATAAAGGAAGAAGGTTCTCCTGATGTATTATTGACAGATATTAAGATGCCTGAAATGGACGGATTGGAATTAATAAAACTTATTCGTGAACGAAATATGGACTGTAATATCATCATTCTTAGTAGTCACGATGAATATGACTACCTTAGAGCTTCTATTAGATTAAAAGTACAAGATTATATATTAAAACATACATTTGAACCAGATGAATTAATTCAAATACTAAATAAATTAGAATATTCCGCATCTACGGAAGAACAAAGTAAATTAGTAAATATAGATATCGAAAAAGAACAGCAATTATTCCTTCGGGAATCGAGGGTAGAAACACATTTCTTAATAAGTGAAAAAGAGATAGATATAGATCGATTTCCTGGTTTGGTTAAAAAATGGGGAATAAATGATGGCACTCAGGGATATTGGATTTCGATTAGAGCGTTTCCAAGAGAAAATCCATACTTGAATTCTGAACTAACTGCTTTAAATTATCAATTGCAGGATTTAATAGAAAGATTCAGTTCTATAGAACATGTTGGTATGGATCAACAAACGATACATGCTTTTTATAGAATAGACACTGAATCTGATCCATTCAATGAAAATATCTTTGATAAATGGTCAACATCGATCTTACAAAAACTTGATATTTCAATAGTAATAGGTCTCAGTAAAATAAATTCCTTATCAAGTGGAATGATGAAGATGCGTATGCAAGCTGAAACAGCCATTAACAAATCATTTTATTTAGGTGAAGGAGTCTATGTCTGTAATATTGAAAATCCTATTGAAAGAATCTCGGTCGTAGAATGGGTAAAATTGAAAGAAAGTACTTTAGAATTATTAACTGCATATGAGATAACATCTATTTTTGAGTGGATGGATCATATAGGGAATTCATTTGCACAAAGGTTTGTACCTAAGGAAGAGGCTGTTCGATTTCTTCTAATGGTATACAGGAGTTTTTTAGAAAATAGAATGGAAAGCCATTTGATAAATAAGGAAGATATTGAGGATGAATTGCATTCTAGTTTGATGGATTATGAAGATGAAATAGTCAATTCGATTCCCGTATGGAAAGAAATGGTGAAAATTACTTGTAAGATGATAGAGGAAAAAGATAAAACGATTTTAAGAAGGATAAAAAGTCCTTGGTTGGAAGAGGTTATTAAATATATTAAGGAACATTATACAGAACAAATTAGACTAGAAGATGTGGCGAAGCTTGCAAATTTTAATGAAAATTATTTTAGCCTATTATTTCGTAATGAAATGGGGATAACTTTTCAAGATTATATTACTCGATTACGAATAGAAAAAGCGTTGCAACTATTGAAAAATTCAAACCTTTCTACAGAAGAAGTTAGTTCTCATGTAGGTTATCCGAATGGAAACTATTTTGTAAAAGTTTTTAAAAAAGTTACGGGGATTACAGTGTCACAATATAGATCAAACCCAAATTCCCTTTCCAAACGCTCTAAAAACTCAAATGTGAATAATTAAGTTGATTCCAAACAGCCTTTATGAGTAGAAAGGCTGTTTTTTAAAATGAACTTTATTGGTAATTTTCTTTAAAATGTTGGAGAAGTGTACTAGTTCCTTACATAAAATATCTATTTTAAAATTAAATATTACCTTGTGATAAGTCCTGAAAAATTAGAATCCGAAACATAATTATTGGAACCTTATTTAAGAGATTATTACTCAAAGTTATAAGCCTTGTTAAATTTATACAAAAATGACTTAAGGAATGGAAGCGTTCTCTGTGTTTGTGACATCGCAATGAAAGCGGATACTTAGTAAAATTAGCACATGTAAGACAAATATAATAAAAGGGGAGAAAATGATGAAACGACGATTGATTAGCTTACTTCTTGTTTTTACACTTATTTCAATTTTTGCTTTAGTGGGATGTAGTGATAATACAAAAGAATCAACAAGTGGTGATGAAGAGCAAGTAACTTTAACTGTTTGGGGAGATCAAGAAAACCAATCTAAAGTTGAACCTGCTTTTACAAAGATTAACAAGTTATTTATGGAAAAGCACCCTAATATCAAATTAGATTACCAATATTCAGGAACTCACCAGACAATAGATACCGCTGTGAGATCAAATTCACTACCGGATCTTTTTTATGTTCAAGGCAACAAAACACCTATGATGAAGTTATACGTAGAAAGCGGAGCCTTACTTTCATTAGAAGATTACAATTTGGATTTAAGTAGATATTCTGAAGAAGCAATTGCTTATGCAACGGTTGATGATAAGCTCTATTCTTCACTTCCAGCTTTCATGGATTCACAATTAATATATTATAACAAAGATATCTTTGAAAAATATGGAATTAATGAACCGGAGAACTTTGAAGAATTTATTAGTATATTTAATAAGCTAAAAGAAAATGGAGTAACACCAATGTCAATGCCAGGTAAAGATGAATGGGGACGACCTTGGCTTGCGTTTTCATTGGCAAGTGCTTTAGCTAATGACGCTCTAACTAGTCTTAATAATGGAGAAGGTGACTTTTCAGATCCAAACATTGTAAAGACATTCCAAACGATGCATGATTTTGCTAAAAATGATTTCTTTTCTAAGAATTTCATAACAGTAGATACATCTGGGGCCCAACTTGCCTTCACAAATGGAGATGTAGCGATGATGGCTGACGGAACGTGGAATCATCCAACCTATAGCAGCACGATGGATAATCTGGGTACTTTTTACATTCCAGGTGTTGATGGTGAAAAGGTTGCTCCACTTAGTTTAAGTAATTATACAACATATGCTGTTGCAGCTAATACGAAACACCCTGAAGAAGCTGTTGAGTATCTTAAGTTTTTATCAAGTAAGGAAGCACAGCAAATTGTTGCAGAAGAAGTAGTAGGTGCCATACCAACAATAGATGATATTACACCTAGTGAGGATGTATTGGAATTAACCGAATACGATTCATTTGGACATAATATTTTAACTGTTTTATCAGATGTTTCTACAGATCAAGTTGCACTTAACGATATTTTCATGAGAGAGATCATTCCAGGATTGTTAACGAATGAATTATCTGGAGAGGAAGCAGCTAAACAATTAAATGATGCTTTAACGAAAACAAAATAGAATTCTTACTTTAAAGGCTAGGTAGTATTCTAGCCTTTTATTCAAAAAGGATGGTGAACAGATCATGCAAACAACAAAGTCATTTGCCAATTTAAAGAATTGGTTTCAACAGCATCCCTATTTATTGTTTATTGCACCAGGGTTTATTTTATATTCAATTTTTGCCATTTATCCAATTATTTCGGCAACTAAGATGAGCTTCTATTATTCAAATGGTTTTGGGGATTCACACTTTGTAGGATTGCAAAACTATATTGAATTGTTTACAACAAAAGAGTTATATAGTCAGTTTTTAAATGCCTTTAAGAATAACATTCTATTATTTATCTTGAACATTTTACTAATTTTACCTGTGCAGATTTATTTAGCCTATTTAATTCATACGAAAATCAAAGGATATCGCTTTTTTCAATCGATCATCTTTGCACCACAATTCATTACTCCAACAGTTGTTCTTTTTTTAGGAACGTTAATTTTAGATCAAAATGTTGGGATTTTTAATGAATTTTTAAGAATGATTGGATTAGAAGAATGGGTGCAAAATTGGTTAGGTGTCCCTGGAATGGGAATCTTCATAGTTTTTATCTTAAACTCCTGGGTTGGTATAGGTTTCAGTATGATTTACTTTATCGGAGCTATGAAAATGCTGCCCGAAGAGATTTTTGAAGCTGCTTATTTAGATGGAGCTGGTTATTGGAGCCGTTTATTCCATATCGTTCTTCCTTTATTAAGAACTACTATTATTAATGTGGTTGTTATCTCCTATATCTTTTCAATGACAATATTTGATTTGAATTATTTATTAGGCGGAATTGAGGGTGGATATGAACACTCAATGGATGTTTTGACACTATTTTTCTATAGAGTAGCTTTTGGTACAGGCGGTGCTATGGGCGGAACTGTTGGTTCTAACTCATTAGGAATGGGAACGACAATTGCGGTAGTTATGTTTATCTTAATTCTAATTGCTTCGTTAGTTCAACTAAAATTAATGGTTAGGAAGGAGGAAGACTAAATGTTTCGTAGTGAAAAACTCTACTTAAGCAGAATAATCATCACGATCTACTGTTTATTTACAGTGTTTGTTTTAGGATATTTGGTATATAACTCATTCAGATCAAAACAAGATGTCTTAACGAATACACTTGGTATTCCAAAGGAATGGAGTTTCGATGCCTATCTTGATGTTTTTAGAGTTGAGGGATTTCATTATAACATCCTTAGTAGTGTAGTGATTTTAATAGGTTCTCTAGTGCTATTGATTTTCCTATCCTCAATGGTAGCTTATGGGATTGGAATCTATACATTTAAATATAAGCAAGTGGTAACAGTATATTTTTTACTTGGATTAATGTTTCCTGTCCAATTAGGGATTGTACCTATCTTTTTGATTATCAAAAATTTAGGCTTAATCAATAGCGTATGGGGTGTTGTGCTAATTTTGGGTGCAGGTATTTCAGTACCGGTGCTCTTGCTAACGAATTTCTTTGCAAACCTACCACGTTCTCTTTATGAAGCAGCGAAGATAGATGGTGCTGGCGAATGGAAAATCTTTTATAAGGTCATGTTTCCGATTGCTTCACCAATCGTAGTTAGTCTTTGTATTATTAGCTCAGTTGGGATTTGGAATAACTTTTTCATTCCTCTTATAACGTTACAGAATGATGACGTAAAAACAATTCCACTGGCAATCATGAAGTACACAGGTAATATCATGTTGTATATTGATAACGCGATGGTCACATCTGTAATTGCTACCATCCCTATTTTGATCTTGTTTTTTATTTTCTCTGAAAAAGTTATTGAAAGTGTGGCTTCTGGAGGAGTTAAGGAATAAACACATATTTGGGAAACTTCTAATCTAGCTTAGGAATAGAGGAGTGAATAAATGAAAACAACAATACTAACTCAAAGACCCACTGGATTGCTTGTTGAATTAAATGAAAATCCTTTGCTAGTTGAAAATCTAACCAATCCCTCTTTTTGTTGGATTGTTAATGATTACGGCAAAAATGAATTTCAGACTGCCTACCAAATTGTAATATCAGCAGATGATACCTTCATAGATAACCAGGATCAAATTATAGAGGGTAACAAAATGGTATGGAATTCAGGAAAGGTTATTTGTAATAAATCTTCAGGTGTAAAGTATTCAGGTCCTAAATTGAAAAAGAACACTCGTTACTTTTGGGCTGTCCGTACTTGGAATAAAGAAAATCAAGTTAGTCCATTTTCTAAGATTGAGTTTTTTCAAACAGCATTAAAAGATACTTGGGCAGCTGTACCAATTTGGCATCAAAGAAATGATCAACTATTACATCCTAATTGGGTCTTTTTTAGAAAGAAATTTAAGGTGCAAAATAAGCCTATTAAATATGGAGTCGCATATGCAACAGGTCAAAGTCCTGATCCGGCTCGCCAATACGTTTATAGAATGAATATAAATAATCAATTTGTTGGTGTTGGACCTATTCGAAATTTTAACAATCAGTGTATTTATAATGCTTTTGATATTACAGAGCTCCTATACACTGGGCAAGAAAATGTTATTGGTACAATAGCATACACAACAGAGAATCATTTATTTATGATGGAATTGCACATAACCTTTATTGATGGTTCAAAACAAGTGATAAAAACCGATGAAACTTGGAAAACAAAAGATGCCACTGATGTATATACAGATGCAGGCTTTTTTAATTATGACTATTCATTTTTTGAAGGACCAAATGAACATATTTACGTAGAAAACTTTCCGTATGGTTTTGACGGAAACACTGATTTTCATGACTCTTCTTGGCATGAAGCATATTTAAAAGAAAAGCCCTTAAAATTATATGGATATCCTTCTAAAAATTTATCTGAAGTTAAATTGCAACCTAAGCATATTAAGGAAATAGAAAAGAACCATTTTATATTAGATTTTGGAGAAACAATAATCGGGGGCCTTCAATTAAATATAAAGGTTGATCATAAACAACAGGATCCAGTAGATATTAAACTTGGTGAGGTATTAGACGAAGAGGGTCATGTAAAGGTTCAATCAAAAGCATTGGTTCATTACCATGATAAATGGTATCTCAAACAAGGTGATCAAGAGGTTCGCCACTGGGGATATCGTGGATTTAGATATGCAGAAATACAAGGATTACCGGACTTTGTAACGGTGAATAACATAAACAATTATCTCACCTCAGTTGCTTTGAGGTTCCCGTTTTGTTCTTCTGCTTCTTCTTATCATTCTTCGAATGATAAGTTAAATGAGATTTGGAACTTTTCAAAAAATTCTATTAGAGTTTTAAATCATAATATTTATGTGGATACTCCAACGAGGGAGCGAGAGCCATATGAGGCTGACTCTTACCTTCAGCAATTATGTCACTATGCAGTCGATCGGGAGTTTTCTCTAGCGCGACTTTCAACGGAGTATTTACTTTTTAAGTCAACTTGGCCTTTGGAATGGAAAATATTTACGATTATGGCGGCCTGGGAGGATTATCTACACACAGGTGATAATCAATTTCTCCAAAAATACTATCCGATATTAAGAAATAAACCACCACAAGTATTATTAAATGGTTTTGATGAACGCACAGGTCTCATTACAAAGGAGTTTAAAGATGATGTAGGAGAAAATGCAGACATCGTTGATTGGCCAAAGGGTTTACGTGATAGTTATGAGTACAGTAATTGTCATAATGTGACAAATGCTTTTTATTTTAAAGCAATGTCCGAGTTGGAAAAAATAGCTGATGTTCTAGGTGAAGCTAATGATGCTAAAAAGTTTTCAATGTTAGCTAGCAGGTCTAAGGAAGGCATTCAAAAACATTTTTATGATCAAAAAAATTGTAAATTTAAAGATAATATAGGTAGCAATTTACACCACTCTGTACAGTCCAATTCTTTTATTGTCGAATTTGGAGCAGCAACTAAGGAGCAGGCTACAAATGCAGCAGCTTATCTAGCTAGTCGAGGTGAGATCAAAGGAAATGTATACAGTGCTCCATTTCTTTTAGCAAGTATGTTTAGAAATGGTCAAGAACTAGAAGCCATCAATTTTATGACTGGCCATAATTCAGATGGAACAAAAAGAAAGAGTATTAATAATTGGTGGCACATGATTGAATTGGGTTCTGGTTCTACAATGGAAGCTTGGGATGAATCTCAAGACTGGACGGTAAGCCATTCTCATCCTTGGGGAGCATCCCCAACATTTATTGTACCAAGGGAGATTTTTGGTATTAAACCAGTGAAGCCAGCTTATGAATTATTTGAAATAAAACCTTTACTAAATAGTTTGGAGTATGCATCAATCACAACACCAACTATAAGAGGGCAAATAAACTGTTCTTTTAGTAAAACTGATTTAGGTTATAGCTTGAGTGTGATGATTCCTGTTAATACCAGAGCAATACTTTATTTAACTAAGGACAACAAAGTAAAGTTAAATGACGAAATATTTAGACCAACTCATACAGATGATGGAAATCTAATCTACGAGATTGGGTCGGGAAGTTATGAATTTAGTATTGTTCAGGGAGAATAATAGGAATTATGGGACTGTCCTATGACCTTACCGCAAAAAAACAATAAGCTAAAAGGAGTAGAATAAACGAATGAAAGAAGTAAGAGTCATTCTAACATCAAAAGAAACAAATGATAGATTATCAGAAAAACAAGCTGTTCGTTTTCAAACAAAATCGGAACATAAAAAAGCTGATATTAACGTAGATTCTTCAAAAACCTATCAAGAAATCATCGGATTTGGAGGAGCTTTTACAGAAGCGGCTGCATATACTCTATCACAAGTATCTCCTGATAAAAGGCAAGAAGTAATTGAGAGTTACTATGATCAAGAACAAGGATTAGGTTACACAATTGGAAGAGTTCATATCCATAGTTGTGATTTTGCGTTAGAAAATTACACCTATGTTGATGATTTTGATGTTGATCTAAAGACATTTGACATAAGCCGTGACGATAAATGGGTCATTCCTCTAATTATGGATGCGACGAAGACAAAAGGAGGAGAAATTAAATTATTAGCATCACCATGGAGTCCTCCAGCATGGATGAAAACAAATAAAGAAATGAATTATGGTGGTAAATTACTTAAGGAATATATGGAGTCATGGGCAAAGTATTATACCAAATTCATTGATGCTTACCGTAAAAAAGGTTTTGATATATGGGGCATCACTGTTCAAAATGAACCAGAAGCCGTTCAGACATGGGATTCCTGCATTTATACAGGTGAAGAAGAGCGTGATTTTGTTAAAAATCACTTGGGTCCACAAATGCACAATGCTGGTTATAAAGACGTGAAAATTCTTATTTGGGATCATAACCGAGACGTCATTGTAGAGCGAGCAAAAGCTATATTCGAAGATCCTGAAGCGTCGAAATATGTATGGGGTACAGGATTCCACTGGTATGTTAGTGAAGAGTTTGAAAATGTAGGAAAAGTACATGAATTATTCCCTGATAAACACTTGTTATTTACGGAAGGTTGTCAAGAAGGCGGAGTTAAGCTTGGTGAATGGTTTACAGGTGAAAGATATGGAAGAAATATGATCGGAGATTTAAATAATTGGACTGAGGGGTATCTTGATTGGAACATTGTACTTAATGAAGAGGGTGGGCCAAATCATGTTAGTAATTTATGTGATGCTCCAATCATAGCTGATACAAAAACAAACACCATTCATTATAATAGCTCATATTATTATATTGGTCATTTTAGTAAATATATCCGGCCGGGAGCAAAGAGAATCGCTTTGGAAGTGAATAATAACAATTTACAAGCTACAGCGTTTTTAAATACGACCGATACAATCGCTATTGTTGTAATGAATGAAACGGATAAAAAAGAATTATTCACGTTAGGGTATTACAACAATATTGTTGATGTAGAACTTGAAGCACACTCTATTGTGACCTATTTATTTCAGAAATGAGTAAGATAAGCATATTTTTGTGAACAAATGTTGATGGTAATTATAATAGCCAGAGTGAAACTGGTAACCGACCTAAAATTTGCTTATACTAATAAAAACATCTGGATGTTTACTCGTATTAAAATAAGTTATAAAATTAGACACTTGTGTCTAGCTGATATCTTGAATAGAGATATCAGCTAGCTAGAACAATTCTGAGTGACCGGGGGTTCGAATCCCTCTCGAATCATCGAAATGGAAAGCTCCCATCCCTTGGTAGATAAGGGATGGGAGCTTTTTTGTTATTTATATTGCTAAACCCTTTACTTTTTTAGAAATATTCTCCGATCAATTCTATAAGTATGTTTTTTACACTCGAAAAGGGCCAGGGAGAGGAAACGACATATCGGTCGATTAGACCAAATGTGAAGTGACCAATACGGTATGAGATACTAATTTAAATAGGTTGCCACTTTTATATAGAAAAAATTTGAAATTTAATAGGGAAAAAGAGACAATAAAATACAGGGAAAAATAACTAAACGATTTAAAGATAATTGATAATTATTTAGTGGGGTGAAAGAATTTATGTGGGCTGATGATGCTTCAAAAATTGATATGCTTGCCTATCGACCATATGCTGACTTGATAACTGAAATAGCTGTAAGTGAAAGGATGAACCCATTAACAATAGGCTTATTTGGCAATTGGGGAAGCGGGAAATCAACTTTATTACACTTAGTAGAGGAACAAACATCTTCTCATGCAGATAAAGAAATTGCTGTGGTAAAAGTAAATGCATGGATGTTTGAAGGCTATGAGGATGCAAAAACTGCTCTAATGGAAGCGATTTTGCAAAGTATGAAAGAAAATCAAACTTTTTTTGAAAGCTCTACAGATAAAATTAAAGGTTTAATGAAAAGAGTTAACTGGATGGGGGTAGGAAAAACAGTTTTAAAGCAAGGTGTCCCATGGGCTATCAGTGGAATGACAGGGTTACCTCCATTATTAATAATGCCAAGTGCCTCTGATTTTGAGAGTCCAGAAAAGGTACAGGAACAAATTGAGAAAACTCAAAAGTTTACGACGGATTATATGAAAGAAAATCCACAAGAAAATATCGTAGAGAATATTCGAGGATTCCGTGAGGATTTTGCCAACCTTATTGAAGAATCATCTGTAGATAATCTCATAATTCTTATTGACGATTTAGACAGGTGCAATCCTGATCGAATCGTAGAAACACTTGAAGCAATAAAATTATTTTTATCAGTTGCAAGAACTACTTTTATAATTGCCATGGATGAAAACATAATCTCATATTCTATTAAAAGAAAATATCCTCAATTAGATAATGAAGGAATAGATGTTTCGGTTGATTATATCGAAAAAATTGTTCAGCTTCCTATTAGAATTGCAGAATTAGCTGAAAGTGATGTTAAGAATTATATGTTATTATTAATCGCCGAAATGTTTTTGGAAGAAGATTCGATAAATCAACTAATTGAAAGATTAAAAGAAAAAGGAATTTTTATTAAGGGTGAAATAATTTCTGGAACAGAAATAATAGAAATAGTTCAAAATGAAATATCATTGGAGGGGGCGAAGTATAAGGAGAATACAAATCAAGAGGAATTTGAAGAACAAATACAGATTTTTAATAGTATAGGTAGTATTGTTGCTTCTTCATTAAAGGGAAATCCACGTCAAACTAAGAGATTTTTAAATACCTTTTATATAAGAAAAAGACTAGCAGAAATTCAAAAAATTGATTTCAATCTTTCTATTTTAGCTAAATTAATGGTATTAGAATACTTTGATAGCGATTTATTCAAAGAGTTATTCCAATGGCAATTTGAACATAGTGGAACTCCGATACAACTAAGTATCCTTGAAGAAATAATACTAAACGGCAGAGGTGAAAGTGAATCTCCTCAAATCGAAGAAATAATTAAAAACACAGCGTGGTTTGGGGATAAGGTTAAGAGATGGATTGGAACGGAACCGAGGTTAGCTGGTGTAGACCTATCACCTTACTTTTATTTAGCAAGGGATTCAGTTGCAGATAGAAGGTTATTCTCAACAAACTTGAATCAAGATGAAAGGAAGTATATTAACCAGATATGTAACCTGGAAGCAAACAAGGCATTGCGTAGAAAGAAAATAGAGCAGATGCTTGAAATGGATGAAGTTACGAGAAATGAAATTTTAAAGGGTGTCTTAGAGAGGTATCACCAAGATAAAAAGCAGATAGAGACTTTAATTGAACTTTATAATATTCTACCTCAATATAAGTCTAAAATTTTTGAAGAATTTAAGAAGATGAAAGTTGAAAACGTGACTTTAACTGAAATTCTACTTTTCCAGCAATTGGACTCTGATGTTTTTAAAGAATTGAAAAAATATTATATAGAAGAGAAAAAAGTAGATAAAAAACTTTGGGATATAGTGGGAGAATAAAGAATGGGTACATCAAAAGGTTACTTACCACCAACAGGATATCTATGGCCAGACGTAAAAAGAGATGTTACAAAAATGGTAAGGGATAATTTCTCTCCTTCATCTGTAGATAGGGCTATTTCCAGTTTTGCGAAAGCGTTGAATAGTTCTGGAGGTTCTAGGTCAAATGCAGGGAGAGCAATCCAATCAAGTGGGAAAGCACTTAGTTTTATTGATTCTGTAAGAAAGTATGGATTCACTGAAACGTTAGATCGATTAGGTTTATCCCATTTGAAAAACGAAACACCTGAAAATGTTCGTTCAGGCCTATTGAAATATTTTAGTGATAGTGGGAATGAATTTTATGACAACATTTCCACCCAAAGTATGAATGAGTTGATGAGAGAGCTCTTTAAAGGAATAAATGATGTCAACGAGTATGAAGATGTGTTGAAAACATTAGACACAGGGGATTTTATTCGAGAGTTCATTATTAAGTTCATACAAAATTGCTTTTTTTCAAATTTTACGGAAAAGCTCTTGAGTTTATTTGACACTTTAGATAGATATGAAGTTGCAGAGAAGAACGTAAAAACACATATTAGAAATACAATTGAAAAAAAATATTCGATAAAGAAAATTCAAGATATAGATTGGAATGGTCAAGAAGGAAATAAAATTATTAATGTTACTTATAAAAGAGCTCTTGAAATCTTATCAGCTTGGAGTGAAGTAAATGATTAATATATGGGTTAATAAGAATAATGATGAATTCAATCCAAGTGGTTCAAGCGAAGAGAAATTCTTCTTGTTCAATTTATCCGACAAGAAGAATAAATCCAATGTCAAAACAGATATGGAACAGTTATGGAGAAGGTTTGGTTTAGAAAATCTATCAAATGTAAATGAAGACTTACTCATTATAGCTTCAAGTATATTTTCTGCTGATAAGAGGATTTCACGTAAAAACTCTTCTGATAACTGGACAAGAAGTATGAGGTTGTTTATACCCGTTTTGGAATTGGAAAAATAGAATTTGGTAAAGAAAGAGCTCGAAAATACAATTGGCTTTTTAAGTGGGGACAAATGGACATTTGAGTTTAGGACTACAACTTCAAGATTCAGGGGCGATAAAAAGAACACAAAGAACCTCATTTTCGCTGAAAGGTTTGATTCAGTTAGTTTGTTTTCAGGAGGTTTAGATTCCTTTTGTGGGGCATTAACACTCTCAGAAAATGAAAAGAATACTCTTTACATTGGCTTTAGAGAATACAATCTCTTGACTAACCGACAAAAGGAATTATTTGATTCAATAAGAGATTCATACAGTGAGTTAGAGAGTGAGCTACTTTTGTTTAATGTAAATCCATTTTCCCCCTTACAAAGAGGCGAAAGAATCGAAAAACTTCCAGGAGAGAGCACCAGCCGAAGTAGGTCATTTCTATTCATTGCAGGTGCAATGTCCGTTGCTTCAATTATAGGAAGAAAAACACCAGTTTATATACCTGAAAATGGATTCATAGGTGTAAACGTTCCTCTTACTGATAGCAGAACAGGGAGTTGTAGTACAAGGACTACACATCCTATTTTTATAAATTCATTGAATAAAATTTTTGAGAAAATAGGTATAGAAAATAGAGTGTCAAATTTTTATTGGAATAAATCAAAAGGAGAAATATTAGAAGAACATAAAAATAATGCTGTTTTCAAACAAAAGAGTCATCGAACCCTTTCTTGTTCACACCCTTGCTTATCTCGGTATGATAAAAAGCGTAGCGATAAAGTTGTGACACCTTGTAATTGTGGTTATTGTTATCCCTGCTTAATTAGAATGGCTTCCTTTACAAAAATAGAGCAGGATGAAACTTGTTATAACCCTTTATATAAATTAGGTAAAGATTTTATCTTAAATCATAATAATATTCAGGGAAGAGCGAGTGATTTGAAAGCTGTACTTTTTAGTCTAAAGCGGTATATTAAGCATAGAGATGATATTGAATATATTAGAAGTCTTTTATTGAGACAGGGTCCGTTGGCTACAAATGCTAAATTAAAAATGTACAAAAGTGATCGTTTAATTATGTACAGTTTGGATCACTAAACTGCATAATATTCTGGGGTGAATATTATGCATATGCCAATAAATATAACTACAGATATTGAAGTTAAAAGTCTTTCAGACTTACCGAAATTAAAAATATTAATGGAGAGCTTGAAAATGAAAATTAATAAGAGTAAATTGGCTCGTGATATGGGAGTTGATCGGAGGACGATTGATAAATAC
>Ga0182739_1000469_pt1 | contig 52534 bp, 33 predicted proteins | sample eDN5th30CBELigBY_FD_128873 | JGI IMG/M metagenome (GOLD analysis project Ga0182739, IMG submission 128873) | Enriched backyard soil microbial communities from Emeryville, California, USA - eDNA 5th pass 30_C BE-Lig BY (version 2) (version 2) | ecosystem: Environmental > Terrestrial > Soil >... | reverse complement strand
CGCGGCCGAGTCCCTTTTGCGGCAGCCATCCCTGGCCGCCGCCCTCCGGGCCATCGCTGACGCGATGTCAAAAATGTCTCCCGGACATTTTTTGACGGGCCAAAAGGAACCAAAACCCCTTTGCCCGGCGCAAGCCGATCCGGCTGCGCCGGACCGGTTCCCTGCGCTTCTCGGACGACGAGGCACGGCGCCCCAACTCGCTTCGCTCAGACACGGGGCGCCTCTGCGGCCTCGTCGCCCTGCGATGCTCGGCTTGCTTTAGGGCGAAAAAGCCAAGAGCCAAGAGCCAAGAGCCAAGAGCCAAGAGCCAAGAGCCAAGAGCCAAGAGCCAAGAGCCAAGAGCCAAAGCCAAAGCAGGGGCAGGGGCTGAAGCGGTCCGCCTGCCCTCGACGGCGCGTCATGGTCGTGGCGGTCAGAACGTGGACAGTCCGGTGGCTTCGCCGAAGCGGTAGAGCAGGCGGCGCCAGGTCGAGTCGTCGGCATAGGCGGCGTAGGGCAGGCTGATGCGATGGCCGGCGGCATTGGTCCAGCTGTCCTCGAAGTACGCAGCGGCGTGCTGCAGGGCCGGTTCGCCGGCGTCGCCGAGCAGGCGCACATCGGTTTCGAGGTTGTAGTCGTCGAGGTTGCGGCGGGTGTAGTTGGCCGAGCCGAGGATCAGCTCGCCGCGGCCGTCGCCCCGCGTGTGCAGCAGCAGCTTGGCATGGCATTGCTCGCCGTGCGTGTCGCACCAGCGGACCGGTACGCCGGCGGCGTGCAGCTCGGCGGCGACCTGGCGATTGGGAATGCCGTTCTTCTCGCGGCCGAAGGCGTCGCGGTTCGGATCGAGCAGCACGCGCAGGGCGACGCCCCGGCGGTGCGCGGCAAGCGCGGCGCGCACCAGGCCGCGATGCGCGAAATAGAACACGGCGATGTCGATGCGGTCGCCGCGGGCGGCCGTGGTGAGGCTGGCGAGCAGCGCGTCGCGGATGCGGCGCTCGGTCAGCACCTGGACCTGCGTCGCCGTCGACGCGGCGTCGATGGGATCGGACGGCGGCACGGCCGGCAGCGGCAGCGCGAGTCCGGCCTGCTCGAGCAGCGGCCGCTCGCTGTGCAGCAGGTCGAGCGCGGCGGCGCCGCCGAAGCGCAGGGCGACGTTGCCGTGGGCGCTGCTGCCGTCGTGCGGATTGGCCGAGGTGACCAGTGCGGTCCAGCCGGCGCCTTCGTCCACGACCAGGGTCTTGCGGTGGTTGGCGCGGAAGTTCAGCAGGGCCAAGTAGCTGCGCAGGCTGACGTGGCCGGGCCCGAACGGATTGGCCAGCCAGCCGCCGTCCGGGTCATTGCCCAGGGCGGCGCAGCACAGGTGCCACAGCCCGCTCCACAGCGGATTGGATGCGCGCAGGCGGCGCAGGTCGGTGATCGCCACGTGTACGCCGGCCGCTTCGAGTGCGTCCAGCTGCGGTGCGTGCAGGCCGCCATAGACGGTGTTGACCGGGTCGGTGACGACGACGATGCGCAGCGTAGGCACTTCACGTTGGCGGCGGATCAGCGCGTCGGCCAGCTGTGAGCTCAGCGGCCGGTAGGCGGGACCGTCGGCGCCGGTGAACGCATTGAACAGGAACATGTCCACCACGATCAGCTGGCGGGCCTGCGCGATCAGGGCGAAGGCCTCGTCGAAGATCGCCTGCTCGCTGCGGCGCACGCCGTGCAGGTCGAGATAGGTCCGGTCGGCCAGGAAACGTATGTTGGTCGCCGGCCGCAGCGGGCCGGCCAGGGCGAGGCCATCGGGGAGCGGCTTGCCGGCCTGCCAGGCCGCCGAGCCGATCCAGGCGGCCAGCACCACGGCGAAAGCGAGGCGCAGGCGGCGGCGGAACGGCGAGGCGGCGGACATGGGGACTCCCGGTGGCGGCACGACGCACTGGACCTGCGTGGTCCGCGGCTTCCCGGGGCGACGGATGGCAGGCGCCCCATTCTAGGGGGCGCCGGGCACATCCGCCGGCCTTCGTCGCCGTCGCGGCGGTCCGGTTGCGCGGACCGCCGCGGGCGCGGCGCAGCTGCCGTCAGCGGATCCGGATCGGGCGCCCGCTGGGATCGTAGGCGTAGTCGACGATCCGCGCCGGGAATCCGGTGCCGGCCGTGGTCTCCAGGTGCAGGTAGCCGTAGCAGGTGCCGCCCGGCGCCGCGCATCCGAAGCGGAAGCCGAGGTAGCCGCTGCCGCCGCCGCTCCACAGCGTGCTGCCCGGGTCGGAGACGGCCGAGTAGACCGCGGCGGGCCCGACGGTGTCGCCCCGCTCCAGCACGCGGTATTCGGCGCTGGCCGGATGGAGGGCGACACCGGCCTGCGGCGCGAGGCCGGCGCCCGGCCACCAGAACGCCAGGCGGCGGCCGTTGAAGTAGGCGTTGAAGTGGGCGTCGATCCGCTCGCCATCGGCGACCTCGCCGCGCGTCCAGTGGATCGAGGTGCCGGCGCGATCCTGCGCGATCGGATGATCGACCGGTCCGGAGAAGACGACGCCGGCCGTGGGCGGGGCGGTCGTTCCGCCGCAGCGGTTGCCGCCGCCGGCCTCGAAATCGTGGCCGAAGATGCAGTCGGTGCGGGTCACCGCCAGTGTCACCGGGACCTCGATGCGCGCGCGCTGCGGGTCATTGGTGGTCATGCACAGCAGCGCGTGGTGCTCGCCGACGGCAAGGCCGCCGCTGCGCACGTCCAGCGCGACCGGGCGCAGGTCCAGCGGCGCGACCACGCCGCCGGTGGCGCCGAGCGCCAGCCACGGAATCGTCGCCGGATCGTCGCAGGCCAGCGGCTCGACCGGCTCCGAAACCGCATAGGCGACCAGGATCAGGTGCATGTCCGGACGGCCGAGGCTCGGCAGCGGTGCCGGATTGGTGATGCCGCAGGCCGGCGCCATCATGAAGCCCGAACGGGTTTCCGGTGCCGGCGTCGAGCCGATGAAGAAGCGGCTGCCGGTGGTGCTGCCGTCCGGAGCGGCCACTTCCACGACCAGGTCGGTGGCGGTGGTATCGGTCACGGCCCCGGTCACCGGCACGTGGACCGTCTGCAGCGCGGTACCGGCGGCGATCGTGGTGCCGGCGCTGCCGATCAGCGTGAGCTGGCCGAGCGGTATCGCGTCGGCGGGCGTAGCGGCCGGCACCGTGTACAGGTTGACCGTCAGCGCGATGCCGTTGCTCGACTCGACGCCGACGTCGACGCCGGCGATGTCGGCGCGCGCGCCCACCGCGGGGTGCTCGGCGAAATGGAAGCGGCGGTAGTAGCTGCTGGCCGAGGTATGCGCGGTCGAGCCGCAGGCGATCGAATTCATCGCGGCCGGCGTCTGGTCCTGCGTCTGCGCCAGCGGCAGCGCACCGGCCGGCGGCGCGCCGGCCGGTGCGGCGGCGGCCTGCGTCGGCGCAAGGCCGCTGGCCTGGAACGCGCCCGGGATGGACGCATCGGTCTTGGCCGGCGTCGGCCCGTACGGCAGCGGCCAGCGCGCCGCCGCGGTGTGCAGGTCGAAGGTCAGCGGCGCGTTGCCACGGTTGCCGACCAGCATCGCATCGGCGAGATGCGTGCCTTCGGTGGCCTCGAAGCGGAAGCTGGCCGGTGTGACGTCGGCGATCGGCTGGCGTTCGGCCACGCGCAGCCGGACCGGTACCTCGATCGGCGTATGGCCGCCGATGTCGTTGCTGGCCACGCACAGCAGGGCCGAATGGACACCGGGCGTCAGCCCGGCGCTGTCGACGCTGACCGTCGCGGTGCTGGTCTGGCCGGCCGCGGTCGCGCCCGCTTCGGGCGTGACGCGCAGCCACGGGATGTCGGTCGGGTTGTCGCAGCCGGGCACCACCGGCGTCTGGTCGTCGACGTTGACGACCAGGATGAGGCGCATGTTCGGGAAGCCGAGGCTGGCGACGCGGGTCGGCGCGTCGATGTCGCACGCGGGCGCCATCATGAAGGTGGCATGGGTCTCCGGCGAGCGCGTCGATCCGATGTAGAAGAAGCCGCCGTCGTCGATGCCGCTCGGCGCGACGATCTCGACCACCAGGTCGTAGGCCGCGGTGTTGGCGACGACGCCCTGCACCGGCACGCGCAGCGAGGACAGCGCCGAGCCGCCCAGCGCGTAGGCGCTGCCCGTGCCGATCAGGGTCAGGCCGTCCAGCGGGATCGTCTCCGGCGTGGTCGCCGCGGGCAGCGTGTAGAGATTGACGGTCAGGTTCTTGCCGGTGCTCGACTCGACCGCCACGTCCACGCTCTGGATCGTGACGGCGGCGCCGATCTCGGGGTGGTCGCGGAAGTAGAAGCGACGGAAGTAGCGGTTCTCGGTGGTGTACAGCTCCGGCTCGTAGCAGGCGGCCGAGTTCCGCACCACCGGCGTGAGGTCGGTCGTCTGCGACAGCGCGAGGCTGCCGCGCGCCGGCGTCGGGAGCGCGGACGCGGTGCCGGCCGGCGCCGCCTGCTGCGCGGCCGCCAGGCGTGCGGTCGCGGAGGCGGCCACAGGCGCGGACAGCGCCTCGTGGCGGGCGGCGGCGCTGGCGTGGAGCGTCCATTCGAGCAGGCCGGTGCCGGTATTGCCGATCGTCAGCAGGCCGGTGCCGCTGTCGCCCTTGTCGACGTCGAACGAGAGCGTGCCCGGCGTCACCGTGGCGACCGGCATCATCGCGCTGTCGACGAAGCGGACCTCCACCGTGCAGTGGGCGACGACGGGGGCCGTGGTGAACGTGGCACCGGTGCGGCTGCCGCCGCAGCTGCCGCCCGTGCTGAGGACCTGGAAGCCCGGATCGGGCGTCAGCGTGAACGTGGCGGTCTGCCCCGGCACGACCTCCTGCGGCAGCGCCGGGTCGATCCGGCCGCCGGCGTTCGCCGTGGGCGTGACCCGGTAGCGCGTGTTGGCGACGTCCAGTTCATAGGCGCCGATGTCGGCGGCGGCGCCCAGTTCACGCGGGAAGCCGCTGCCGCGCTGGTCGAACGCCAGTGCGGAGGGATTGGTACCCGCGTCGAGTGCGGGACTGTCGAAGCGCAGCTCGTGCGTCGGCGTCGGGCCGCCGTTGTCGGCCAGCGGCAGCAGGCGCGGATCGGCGGTCAGCGTGTCGGCCGGCAGCGTCACCGTGGCGTTGACGCTCTGCACCAGGTTGTGGCTGCCGGTGACGATCGTCATCAGGCTGCTCTGCTCGGCGCCGGCGATGTCGCGCCCGGCCGGTGCCTGGTTGGCGGCGACGATCGCGCTGTGCATCGTGACGGTATGGGTCGGATAGGTGGCGATGTGCAGCAGGCCGCCGCCGTTGCCGTGGCTGGTATTGAACGCGATCGTGCTGTTGGCGATGTTCAGCGGCGCCCACAGCGACAGGCCGCCGCCGGAGACCGGCGGCAGGCCGGCCGGCACGTCGGCCGCCGTGGTGCCTTCGCGCAGCAGGCCGGCCCGGGCCGCCGCCAGTTCGCCGGCAGTGGTCGAGCCGCTGCCGAAAGCCAGTTCCGCCCGGTTGCCGCTGACGGTGCTGTTGACCACCACGGACGGTACCGCCTGGTTGCTGGTGCTGTGGATGCCGCCGCCGTAGACCTGGCTGGAGCCGGCGGCGCGGTTGTCGTAGACGCTGCTCTCGGTGACGGTGAGCACGCCGTTGGCGCCGTAGAGCGCGCCGCCCATGCCGACCACACCGCCCGACACGCTGTTGCCGTACAGCCGGCTGCGCGTGACGGTCAGGTTGAGGTTGGCGAGGCCGGCGCCGCCCTGGGCGCCCTGGCTGATGCTGACCGCGTGGTTGTCGCGCAGCACGCTGTCGGTCACCGTCAGGCTGGCATGGGCGAACACCGCGCCGCCGAGCACTGCGCTGCCGGTGCTGACGTTGCCGTAGACCTCGCTGCGCAGCAGGTGCAGATTGCCCTTGCCGAAGCTGAAGCCGTTCATCGCCATCAGGCCGGCGCCGGCCACCTGGCCGGTCGGCGCGTACAGGATGCCGCGGTTGTCGTGGACGACGCTGTCCTCGGCGCGGATGTCGCCGATGTAGGACAGCACGCCGCCGCCGTACTGGGCCGTGCAGTCGTGCAGGGCGACGTGCCTGAGCGTGACGTTGTCGATCGCGAACACGCAGCCGCCGACGCCGGGCAGGCCCAGCACGTTGGTCGGCGGCGAGCGGCCGTGGCTGACGGTCAGGCCTTCCAGGGTCAGCGTGCCGGAGCGGAAATTGAAGAGGACGTAGTCGCTGTCGGTGCCCTGGATCGCCAGCCGGTCGGCACCGGGACCGGTGAAGGTCAGGTCGAACGCCGGGCCGCTCGGGTTCACTTCATCGATGGTGCCGATGACCACCGGGCCCTGGGTGAGCGCGATCGCCGGGCAGTCGAGCCCGCTCAGATCGATCACGTCGCCGTGCTGGGCGGCCGCGACGGTACTGCGCAGGCTGCCGGGGCTGCCGTCGTCGAGGCAGTGCGTGACCGTCCGGGTCGCCGCGAAGACCGGCGCACAGGCCGTACAGAGGAGGACCGCCAGGGCGGCGGCGAACAGCGAGCGAAGGCAAGCGGATCTCATCGGGCGACCTCGGATAGGGCAGCGGATGCACCGGCGCGATCGCCGGCACATGACGGCCGAATCTAGCCGCGCCGCGCGCCGCTCATCTCGACCGTCCCTTGCCGTTTCCTTTTCGCTCGCTACAAGCGGCTGATTCGCCTGGTTTCACCGCTTCGGCGCGCTGGCCTGGGCGGTCCTCTCCAGCGTGCCCGGCCAGCCGGACGGCAAGCGCGCATTGAGCGGCGGCCGGTCCAGCGCGGGCGGGATCGTGCGTTCGCCGGCCAGCGCGCGGGCGCGGGCCAGTGCCAGCCGCCACGGCTCGACCTGGCCGAGCGCGTGATAGAGCCGCGCCTGCTGCAGCGCGCACTCGTAGTCGCGATCGGCCCAGGCGGCGGTCTGGCCGATCACGCGCGCGGCCTCGGCCAGGTTGCCCGACTCGATCAGCACGCTGCCGTAGGCGCCGGCGATCTGCGCGACGTCGGCGGGCGTGGCCAGGCGCGTGGCGAACGCGAGCGCGGCCTCGAAGCGGGCGTTCGCGTCCGGGCGCTGCTCGATCGCGGCCTGCTCAGCCTGGGCCAGCTCGGCCAGGACGACGATGGCCGGATCGTCCCGATCGGCAGCCCAGGCCGCGAAGGCCTGCTGTTCGGTGGCGGCTTCGGCAGCGGCGCCCTGGCCCCGCAGTGCATGGATCCGCGTCAGCCAGCCGATCGCCCGGTTGCGTGCCGGCATCGGTGCCGCCAGTTCGGGCCGGGCCAGGTGCGCCAGCGCCTGGGCCGCCAGCGTGGCGGCCTGTTCGGGCCGTGCCAGCGCCAGGGCCAACTGCGCCTGGTTGACCAGGGCGCCGGCATAGACGTCGGGCACCTTCTGCGGATCGAGGCTGGCGACCAGCGCGTCGAGCATCTGGCCGGCTTCCTCCAGCCGCCCGTTGGCGAGCAGGGCGCGTGCCTCCTGGCGCGTCAGCAGCTGGCGCTGGCGCGTGCTGTCCAGGCGCTCGGCCTGCGCGTGGGCATGACGGGCGACGGTCAGTGCCTGGTCGGGCTCCAGCAGGACCAGGTGCATGTGGATCTGGTTGCCGAGCGCCGCCAGCAGGGTTTCGCTGGGTGCGAAACGCTCCAGTCGCGGGATCGCGCGTCCCAGCAGCGTCTGCGCCTCGGCATAGCGGCGGCGCAGGATCAGGCTGGCCGCCTGGTTGGCCTCGACCCGTGCCAGTCCCAGCGTATCGCCGGCGAGTTCGAGCGCCACGCGCGCCTGCGCGAAATCGCTGTCGGCGGCATCGTCCTGGCGGGCCATCGTGTGCAGCGCGGCCCGGCTGGTCAGCGCGCGGCCGTAGATCAGCGGCTGGTCGTTGCTGCGCGCCAGCTGGACCAGCTCGTCGAGCCGCGCCAGTGCCGCGTCCGTCTGCTGGACCTGGGTCAGGATGACGACCAGGCCGTGCAGCGCGTCGCTGTGCGTCCACACGTCCAGCGGGGCCTGCGCCGGATTGTCGAGCACGGCCTGGAACAGCGTGCGGGCGCGATCGATGTCGCCGCCGACGCGCGTGATCTCGGCCAGGCGCAGCAGCAGCGGCGGCTGCGCCTGCAGGTCGGGCGGGGCGGACTCGATCAGGCGGCGCGCGGATTCGTAGTCGCGGCCGTAGATCGCCGCGTCGATGCGCGACACCAGCACGTCGGCCCCGGGCGGCTCCCGGTTGCGGACGTCGGCCACCTGCGGCTGGCCCAGCAGCACCAGCAGCCGGTCGGTGGCCGCGCGTGCGCTGATCGCCGCTTCGTCGGCATGGGCTTCCACTTCGCGCGCCGCGCCGTCGCGATCGGACAGGTCCAGGTGCAGTCGCCAGCCGCCGGCGATCCGCCGCAGCGACGGGACGACCACGTAGCGGACGCCGGTGGCCGCCTGCACGGCGGCCGGATCGGCAGCCACGGTTCCGTTGCCGGTCAATGCCAGCACGTTGTCGGCCGGGATGACGGTCAGGCCCGATTCGCGCAGCCGCGATCCGATCAGGTCCATCAGCCCGAGGCGCAGCCAGTTCCATTCGCTGTCGGCCGCCGCGTCGACGCTGACCGGCAGGACGGCGATGCCCTCGATCCGTCGCGGCGCCGTGGCGGCGTCCGTCGCGGCCGCGTCCGGCGGCGCGGTGTCCGGTGCCGGCGCGACCAGTGCCAGGCGCAGCGCGACCACCAGGGCGACGCCGGCGGCCAGGACGGCTCCGACCAGCACCCACGGCCGCCGCGGCGGTGCCGGATCGCGTGCCGGCGCCGGCGTCCGCGCGGCGTCCGCGGCCTCCAGCGCCTCCACCGGTTGCACCTCGGCGACCCAGCGGTAGCCGAAGCGCGGGATCGTCCGGATGATCTCCTGGTCGCTGCCGCTGTCGCCGACCGCGCGGCGTACCTTGCGGATCAGCTGGTCGATCTGGGCATCGGTGACGTCGGTCCGGCCCCAGACCGCTGCACTCAGTTCGTCGCGGCCGACCGCCCGTTCGCGGTGCTCGAGCAGCCAGGCCAGGCAGTCGAACATCCGCGGCGACAGCACCAGCAGCCGGCCGGCGCGGTAGAGCTCGCGCGTGGCCGGATCGATGCGGTAGGCGCCGAAGCGCAGGATGGGAGGGGCGGCGGACATCGGCCGCAGTGTAGCCGGCGTGCCGGGTGGCTGCAGGACGCTCACGAAAGCGTTCGTGCAACGGACGGCGCCCGTTGCGGGGCCGGAACCGCGGCGCGCGTGCGCCGCCAGCGGCGGGCGTCACCGCGGCCGGGTGCCGGCCGCCGGTCCGGCTCAGGGGGCCGTGCCGGTCCGCGGCCGCGGCGGGTCGGACGCGCCCGGGCGCCGCGCGTAGTGCTGTGCGATCACCGCGCAGGCCATCAGCTGCAACTGATGGAACAGCATGATCGGCAGCACGATCATGCCCAGGCCCGGATGGCCGGCGAACAGGATCTTGGCCATCGGCACGCCGGTGGCGAGGCTCTTCTTGGTGCCGCAGAAGACGATCGTGATCTCGTCCTCCTTGGCGAAGCCGAGCAGGCGGCTTCCCCAGGTCGTGAGTGCCAGCATCAGCGCGAGCAGCAGCACGACGCAGGCGAGCACGACCAGCAGCGACGGCGGCGGCACCTGGCGCCAGAGACCTTCCGCGACCGATTCGCTGAAGGCGACGTAGACCACCAGCAGGATGGTGCCGCGATCGGTATAGGCCAGCAGCCGGCGCCAGCGGGCCACCCAGGCGCCGATCCAGGGCCGCAGCAGGTGGCCGGCGACGAACGGCACCAGCAGCTGCAGCACGATGTCGCCGATCGCCTTCACCGGCGAGCCGGTGCTGCCCTGCGCGGCGACCAGCAGCGCGACCAGCAGCGGCGTGGCGAACACGCCGAGCAGGTTCGACGCCGACGCGCTGCAGACCGCGGCGGGCACGTTGCCGCGCGCGATCGCCGTGAACGCGATCGACGACTGCACCGTGGACGGCAGGCAGCACAGGAACAGCAGGCCCAGCGCCAGGTCGGCCGGCAGCAGCGTACCCGCCAGCGGCCGGAAGGCCAGGCCCACCAGCGGGAACACGACGAAGGTGGTCAGCAGCACCACCAGGTGCAGCTTCCAGTGCAGCAGGCCGGCGATGATCGCATCGCGCGACAGGCGCGCGCCGTGCAGGAAGAACAGCAGCGCGATGCCGGCGATCGTGAGCCGGTCGAAGAACACCGCGGCGCGTCCCTCGCACGGCAGCAGCGAGGCCAGTGCCACGGTGGCGATCAGAGCCAGGGTGAAGCCGTCGAACAGCGTGCGCAGCAGCTTCATCGTGGGCGCGGCAAGGGCGGGCGGCCGTGCATCGCGCGGCTGCGGCATGGCGGGAACGCGTGCGTGGCCGTGCCGGCCGGGGCGCGGCGTGGCCGGCGTGCGTCGGCATGCGGCGGGGACGGCCCGAAGGACGGCATCCGCGCGTCGCCGGCGCGGTCAGGTACGGTCATTGTCTGGTCCGGCAACCCGGCGTCGGTCGCGCAACTTACCCTGTCTTCGCCATCGCGGCCAAGGACACCCCGCTGCGTGAAGGCCCCGGCGCCGCGCGACGCGGTGCCGGGGCGGCGATCCGGTCCGGCGGGCCATCACGCCGCCGCCGGGTGTGACGGCGATTGACTTTGGCCGTCTAGACGGCCACCATCCACGCCGTCGTGGTTTTCATCTTTTTATCCGAATAGAAAGATGAAATGAAAAGGGAAGCCGGTGCGAATCCGGCGCTGCCCCGCAGCGGTATGTGGAAACGACCGCCGTTCCATGCACTGGAGCCCCGGCTCCGGGAAGCGACGGCCACTAGGCGGGCCCCCCGGCCCCTGTCCACGAGCCCGAAGACCTGCCTCGGCCGGAAGGCGCCTGCCTTTCGTTTTCGACCTGGGGCCTCCGCGGGGAGGCGTCACGGGCATGACGTGCCGCGCACGCAGCGCAGTGCGTGTCGTCCCTGCGCGCCGCGTCCTGCGGCGCCGGATGCGTCGTGCCCGCGCGCCCACCGTGCCGGCTCCGGATCGCCCGTGGGGGCGAAGGTCGCCGGCGTGGCGGTTCCGGTTCGCAAGCCGGAGGTTCCGGTGCGCCGTTTCCTTCGTTCCTCTGTGTATCGCATTCGCACCTGCACACGAGGAATTGCAACGATGACCACTGTTACTTGCCTGGGTTTTCCCCGCATCGGGGCCAAGCGCGAACTCAAGCGTGCGCTGGAGGCGCACTGGCGCGGCGAGGTATCCGCCGAGGAGCTGGCCGCGACGGCGGCGCGGCTGCGCCGCCGTCACTGGGCGCTGCTGAAGGAGGCCGGCGCCGACACGGTGCCGTGCAACGACTTCTCGCTGTACGACCCGATGCTCGACACCGCATTCGGATTCGACGCGATCCCGGCGGCGGCGCGCCCGCTGGCCGATGCCGACCCGCTGGCCGGCTACTTCGCGCTGGCCCGCGGCGTGCAGCGTGACGGCATCGACCGTCCCGCGCTGGAAATGACCAAGTGGTTCGACACCAACTACCACTACCTGGTGCCGGAGCTGCAGGCTGGCCAGGCGTTCGGCCTGCGCGGCGACAAGCCGCTGGCCGAATTCGCCGAGGCGCGCGCGCAGGGACTGGACGCGCGTCCGGTGCTGATCGGGCCGGTCAGCTTCCTGCTGCTGTCCAAGACCGTCGACGGCAGCGACCGCCTGGCCCTGCTCGATCGCCTGCTGCCGGCCTATGCCGAGCTGCTCGGCCGGCTCAAGGCGGCCGGCGCCGGCTGGGTGCAGATCGACGAGCCCTGCCTGGTGCTGGACCTGGACGCCACGGCCCAGGCCGCCTATCGCCACGCGTATGCGGTGCTGGCCGGCGCCGATCGCCCGCGACTGCTGCTGGCGACCTACTTCGGCGGGCTCGGCGACAACCTCGCGCTGGCGACCGGCCTGCCGGTCGAGGGCCTGCACCTGGATCTGGTGCGTGCGCCGGAGCAGCTCGACGGCGTACTCGCCACGCTGCCGCCGGAGCGCGTGCTGTCGCTCGGCCTGGTGGACGGCCGCAACATCTGGCGTGCCGATCTCGATGCGGCACTGGCGCTGGCACGCCGTGCGCGCGACCGGATCGGGGCGGAGCGCGTGTGGCTGGCGCCGTCGTGCTCGCTGCTGCACGTCCCGGTCGATGTCGCGTCCGAGAACGGCCTCAACCCCTCGCTGCGCAGCTGGCTGGCCTTCGCGCGCCAGAAGATCGAGGAGCTACGCGTCATCGCCGATGCGCTGGACGGCAGCGAGGCGGCCGACGCCGCACTGGCCGCGGCGCGGGCGACGCTGACCGCGCGGCGCCTGTCGCCGCTGGTCCACCGGGCCGAGGTCGCCGCCCGCGTCGCCGGAATCGACGCGGCGCTCAGCCGGCGCCGTTCCGACTACGCGACGCGCCGGGTCGAGCAGGCACGACGCCTGGGCCTGCCGCCGTTCCCGACGACGACGATCGGTTCGTTCCCGCAGACGGGCGAGGTCCGCGAGGCGCGTGCGCGCAACAAGGCCGGCACCTTGCCGGACCGCGACTACGAGGCCTTCCTGGAGGCGCAGACCGAGCAGTGCGTGCGCATCCAGGAAGCGATCGGCCTGGACGTGCTGGTGCACGGCGAGTTCGAGCGCAACGACATGGTGGAGTACTTCGGCGAGCAGCTCGACGGCTTCGCGTTCACGCGCAACGGCTGGGTGCAGAGCTACGGCTCACGCTGCGTGAAGCCGCCGATCATCTACGGCGACGTCCGGCGTCCGCAGCCGATGACGGTGCGCTGGTCGGCCTATGCGCAGTCGCTGACCACGCGGCCGATGAAGGGCATGCTGACCGGCCCGGTGACCGTGCTGCAGTGGTCGTTCGTGCGCGACGACCAGCCGCGCGCGCAGACCTGCCGGCAGATCGCGCTGGCGCTGCGCGAGGAGGTGCTGGACCTGGAGGCCGCCGGCATCGGCGTGATCCAGATCGACGAGCCGGCGCTGCGCGAAGGCCTGCCGCTGCGGCGCGCCGACTGGGATGCCTACCTGGACTGGGCGGTGGAGGCGTTCCGCATCAGCGCCGCGGGCGTGGCCGACGCGACCCAGATCCACACCCACATGTGCTACTCGGAGTTCAACGACATCATCGACGCGGTGGCGGCGATGGACGCCGACGTGATCTCGATCGAGACCAGCCGCTCGCGCATGGAGCTGCTCGACGCGTTCGCGCGCTTCCGGTACCCGAACGAGATCGGCCCGGGTGTCTACGACATCCATTCCCCGCGCGTGCCGTCGGAAGCACAGATGCTCGACCTGCTGCACAAGGCCCTGGCGGTGCTGCGGCCCGAGCAGCTGTGGGTCAACCCGGACTGCGGCCTGAAGACGCGCGGCTGGACCGAGACGCGCACGGCGCTGGAGGCGATGGTGGCGGCGGCACGCGCATTGCGTGCCGGCCTGCCGGTGCCGGCGGCAGTGGCCTAGGTCGGGATGCGTCCGCGGCGCCGGCCGGAGTCCGGTGCCGCGGAGACGGCCGATTGCAACGGAATGCCGATGGCAGGGCAGGGTGCCGCCCTGCCGTCGACAGCCGAGGCCGGCGCACCGCTTCGATGCGCGAGCCGGCAGTGGCGGGGCCGGTCGTGCGCGCCGTGCCGTCCCGCAGCCGTCGCCGCGGTGCCGCGATCAGAACGCCTCGTCGAACGCGACCTCGCCCTGCACGCCGACCTGGTAGGCCGAGACGCGGCGCTCGAAGAAGTTGGTCAGCTCCTGCACGTCCTGCAGCTCCATGAACGGCAGCGAGTTCTTGACGCCGTAGCGCTTGGGCATGCCGAGCTTCACGAAGTGCTGGTCCGCGCAGTATTCCAGGTACTGGCGCATGTCGCGGGTGGAGATGCCGGCGACGCCGCCGGCCAGCACGTCCTCGGCGAACTGCGTCTCGCAGTCGATCGCCTCGGCGAGCATCGCGTAGACCTGCTCCTGCATCTGCGCGTCGAACAGGTCCGGCTCCTCGTTGCGCACGGTGCGGATCGCCTCGAACGCGAACGCCATGTGGCAGCTCTCGTCGCGGAACACCCAGTTGGTGCCCGAGGCCAGGCCCGGCAGCAGGCCGCGCGAGCGGAAGAAGTAGACGTAGGCGAAGGCGGCGAAGAAGAACAGGCCCTCGATGCAGGCGGCGAAGCAGATCTGGTTGAGCAGGAACTCGCGCCGCTGCTCGCGCGTCTCGATGCGGTCCAGGTGCTGGATCGAGTCGATCCACTTGAAGCAGAACTCGGCCTTCTTGCGGATCGACGGGATGTTCTCGACCGCGGCGAACGCCTGCACGCGCGCGTCCGGATCGGGCATGTAGGTGTCGAGCAGGGTCAGGTAGAACTGCACGTGCAGCGCTTCCTCGTAGAGCTGCCGCGACAGGTACATGCGCGCCTCGGGCGAATTGAGGTGCTTGTAGAGGTTGAGGACCAGGTTGTTGGAGACGATCGAGTCGCCGGTCGCGAAGAACGCGACCAGGCGATGGATCAGGTGCCGGTCGGCCGGCGACATGCGCGAACGCAGGTCGGTGACGTCGATCGAGAAGTCCACCTCCTCGACGGTCCAGGTGTTGCGGATCGCCGCGCGGTACATCTCGTAGAACTCGGGGTAGCGCATCGGCCGCAGCGTCAGTTCGAAGCCGGCGTCGAGCAGGTGGTGTTTCTTGAGCGGCGGTTGGGCGGACATGGGGTACTCGGGTTCGGTCGATGGGGCGCCGCGTGCGGCGCCGTGCGGAAGGCCGCTGCCGCTGCATGCCGCCGCGCACCCGGCAGGGCGCCCGGCGGCATGACGGCCTACTGGCAGGCCTCGCAGTACTCGGGGTTCTCGAGCGAGCAGAACACCGCCTGGGTCGCGGCCTGGGCGTCATTGGCCGGTGCCGGTGCCGGCGGCGCGGGTGCCTCGGCCACCGCGCCGACCGTGGTCTTGGCGATCCGCGTGGCCGGACGCGAGCGCAGGTAGTAGGTCGTCTTGACGCCGGCCTTCCAGGCGTACATGTACATCGACGACAGGCGGCCGATGTTCGGGTTCTCCTGGAACAGGTTCAGCGACTGGCTCTGGTCGATGTAGGCGCCGCGGGAAGCGGCCAGGTCGATCAGGGCCTTCTGCGGCAGCTCCCACACCGTACGGTAGACCTGGCGCAGCGGCTCGGGGATCGCCGCCACGCCCTGGATCGAGCCTTCGGCGAGCTTGATCGCGTCGCGCACCGCGTCGGTCCACAGCCCCAGCGTCTTGAGCTCGTCGACCAGGTAGCGGTTGACGACGAGGAAGTCGCCCGACAGCGTCTCGCGCTTGAACAGGTTCGACACCTGCGGCTCGATGCATTCGTAGCAGCCGGCGATCGAGGCGATCGTCGCGGTCGGCGCGATCGCGATCAGCAGCGAGTTGCGCAGGCCCTGCGTGCGGATGCGCTCGCGCAGTTCGTTCCAGCGCTCGGCCGGGATCGTCGGGCGCGCCTGCGGCCAGTAGTCGAACTGCAGCTCGCCGCGCGCCGCGCGGCTCTCCTCGAAGCCCGGGTGACGGCCGAGCTCGGCCGCCAGCTCGCAGGAGCTGACCAGCGCGTTGTAGTAGATCTCCTCGGCGATCTGCGAGGACAGCGCCAGCGCCTCGGTCGAATCGAACGGCAGGCGCAGCTGGAAGAACACGTCCTGCAGGCCCATCACGCCGAGGCCGACCGGCCGCCACTTGCGGTTGGCGGTGGCGGCGGTGTCGATCGGGTAGAAGTTGATGTCGATGACGCGGTCGAGCTGGCGCACCGCGGTGCGCACGGTGGCGGCGAGCTTGTCGAAGTCGAAGCCGCCGTCGCCGACGTGGCGCGCCAGGTTGATCGAGCCGAGGTTGCAGACCGCAGTCTCGCTGCCGGAGGTGACCTCGAGGATCTCGGTGCACAGGTTCGACAGGTGGACCACGTTCGCCGGCAGCGCGGTCTGGTTGCTGGTCGCGTTGCTGCGGTCCTTGAACGTCATCCAGCCGTTGCCGGTCTGCGCCAGCGTGCGCAGCATGCGCGAGTAGAGCTCGCGCGCCTTGATCGTCTTGACTGCCAGGCCGTCGGCCTCGGCCTGGCGGTAGGCCTGGTCGAACGCCTCGCCCCAGGTGTCGACGAAGTGCGGCACGATCTTCGGGTCGAACAGCGACCAGTCCGCGTCGCGCTCGACGCGCCGCATGAACTCGTCCGGCACCCAGTTGGCCAGGTTCAGGTTGTGCGTGCGGCGCGCCTCGTCGCCGGTGTTGTCGCGCAGCTCGAGGAATTCCTCGATGTCGGCGTGCCAGGTCTCCAGGTAGACGCAGGCCGCGCCCTTGCGCTTGCCGCCCTGGTTGACCGCCGCCACCGAGGCGTCGAGCGTCTTGAGCCACGGCACCAGGCCGTTGGAGTGGCCGTTGGTGCCGCGGATCAGCGAGCCGCGCGAGCGCACGCGCGAGTACGAGAGCCCGATGCCGCCGGCGAACTTGGACAGCTTGGCGACGTCGGCGTACTTGTCGTAGATGCTTTCCAGCGAATCGCCCGGCGAGTCGAGCAGGAAGCACGAGGACAGCTGCTGGTGCGCGGTGCCGGCGTTGAACAGCGTCGGCGAGCTCGGGATGTACTCCAGCGAGGACATCAGCCGGTACAGCTCCAGCGTCTCGCCGATGTCGCCGCCGCCGAGCGCGCAGGCGATGCGCATGAAGAAGTACTGCGGCGTCTCCAGGACCTTGCGCAGCTGCGGATGGCGCAGCAGGTAGCGGTCGTAGACCGTGCGCAGGCCGAAGTACTCGAAGCGGCGCGTGGCCAGCGGGTCGATCGCGTCGTTGAACTTGCGCGCGTTCAGCGCGACGAAGTCGCGCAGGGCGTCGTTGATGACGCCGACCTCGGCGCCGCGGGCGACCGACTGGGAGAACGACTGGATCTCCTGGCCGGCGACCTCCTTGTCGATGTAGGCCGACAGCAGGCGGCCGGCGAGGAAGCCGTACTCGGGCTCCTCGGCGGTGAGCGCGGCGGCGGTGCGGATCGAGAGTTCGTCGAGCTCGCGCGTGCTGGCGCCGTCGTAGAGGCCGCCGATCGTCTTGAGCGCCACGCGCATCGGGTCGACCGCATGCAGGCCCTCGGCGGTGCGCGTCACCGCGCGCACGATCTTGCCGACGTCCACGACCTCGGTCGAGCCGTTGCGCTTGGTCACGCGCATCTGCGCCGGGCTGTGCGGCGGGGTCAGCGCGAAATCGTTCTTGTTGGCGCCGTCGGCCTTGGCGGGCGTGGCGACAACGGGAGATGGGGTGTCGGCATCCGCGGATGCGGGGCGCATATCCAGGGGGTGCATGGGTTTCCTCCGTAGCCTGTCGGGCGACCTGCTCCTCCGCGCAGGAACGATCGGGTTGGCCACCGGGAACGGAAACGTCACCGACGGCACGCCGGTCGGGCGTCCCGTCTCGTGACGCATCCTCCCCGCGGAGGCGGCCACCCGCGCCGGCGGGCTGACGATCGGCGTTCGGCGTCTCAAGGGACGCGACGGCAGTCGCAGCCATCCAACGTGTCGGCAGGTCTTCGGGCTTGTGGACGTGGGCCTTCCGGCTCGCCTAGTTTCCGCCGCTTCCCAGTCCCGACGGACCAGTGCTGAACGCGGATTTCGTTTCCACTTACCGCTGCGGGGCAGCTCCGGTCTCGCACCGGATTCCCTATTAAGCCGGCTGGACCGTTAGGCCCGGCGGGCACCGACGAACACAAGCTATTGTGGTCGTCGGTGCATGTCAACCGATTATTTTGTGCCTCGCATCTTGCATTTTGCGGAGGCCGCACGGGGCGCGGGTTTGCCGGCATCCGGCGCCGGTCAGCGCGGCGGCGGCTCGAAACCGTCGCGGAACAGGGCGTCTTCCGCGGCCAGGCACAGGCCCACCGCGGCCACCGCGAGCGGTTCGGCCAGGGCCGGCATCGGGTTGGCCACCAGGTCCGGCAGCGGCCGCAGCTCGGGCGCCCATCCGGCCAGCTCGACGGGAGCGTCCGTGGTCGGCGTGAAGCCGGCGTAGTGGTCCTCGCCGCAGACCAGGCCGGCACCCGCGGCGGCGAGGTCGACCGTATGGACGGTCTCGAAGACGAAGACCTTCTCGCCGCTGCGGCTGGCGCCGAGCGCCAGCAGGGCCCGGCCGCCGGCCACGGCGATCGCGCCGCTCGGGAAGCTGCCGTTGTCGGTCAGGTAGCGGCGCTGGCCGCGCAGCGCCAGGTCCGCGTCCAGGCGCATCAGCACGGTGCCGGTGTGCTGCGCCTCGCCGTTGGCTTCGCCGTAGAGCCAGATGCTGCCGTCGTGGACGGCGCTGTCGATGGCGTTGAAGAACGGCACCAGCACGCGCGCCGGCGCCGGAGCCAGGTCGGCGCCGACGCGCTGGAGGTAGAAGAAGTTGGGGCCGAACGCGGTACGGCGGCCGGTGATCACCCAGCCGCCGTCGGGGTGCGGCAGCAGCGCCAGCGCCCGGGCGCGGATCCCGGCGCTGCCCGGGTGGCCGATCAGGCGGGCGCCGCGCAGCGTGCCGCCTTTGCTGATGCTGACCAGGCCGTCGCCGCTCTCGACGCTGACCGGGCCGGTCCGCCGCGCCGTCTCCAGCAGCAGCACGTCGTGGCCGTCGTCGCCGGTCTCCCAGTCGACCACGCGCTCCTGGTCGGCGGTGCCGAGCGTATAGGCGGACAGCACGCTGCCGTCGGCCGGGTCGATCGTCGCCAGCAGGCCGTCGCCGGTACCGAACACGCCGTCGACCGATCGCTGCACCTCGCCGAGCACCCGCACGGCACTGCCCGGGGAGGCGGGTGTCTTGAGGCGCACGGACTCGAACGAGGCCTGCGGCAGGTTCAGGCGCACGCTCCAGACCGGCAGCAGGTCGGCATCCAGGCGCGTCACGAACAAGCGCCGCGGTCCGGCCGAATCGTCGTATTCGAGGCTGGCGGCGAGGACGTCGCCGTCGCCGAGGGCGACCAGCGATTGCGGTACCTGGGCGTGTCCGGCGTTGCTGGGCAGGGCGCGGGCGGCCAGCCGGGCGCCGTCGCGATCGCGCGCGACCAGGTACAGCGTCTCGTGCAGGGTCTCGTCGAGCCGCGCGCCGAGCGTGACCCAACTGCCGTCGCCGCGGACCGCCGCGCCGGCGACCCGCACCTCGAGGTCGCCGGGCGCGAGCGCGATGCTGTCGTGGAAGAGGGCGGCCTTGCCGGCGTGGACGGTCGACGGGCCCGACAGCACGAGTCCCAGGCTGCCGGCGAGAATCAGGTGTTTCATCGGGAAGGCTCCTCGGGTGGGATCGGCGTCGCCTGCCGCGAATGCAGCGGCGGTATCCGACCAGGACGGATTCCGGCGCCCGATCCACTCAGGGGCCGTCGCGTGCCGGTCGGGTCGATCCGGCCGGGCGCGGCGTTCGCCGCGGCCGGCGATGCGGCTATGCTGGGCGCCGACCGTCACCGGCGTGCGCATGCTCAACAAGCTCTGGCTCGGCTTCTTCCTGACCGCGGCGGTGGCCGCGCTGGCGCGCTGGCTGTTCGGTGGCGACGGGACCGTGTTCGCGGCGATGGTCGGCAGCCTGTTCGACATGGCGCGGCTGTCGGTCGAGGTCATGGTGCTGCTGTTCGGCACGCTGACGCTGTGGCTGGGCTTCCTGCGCATCGCCGAACAGGCCGGCCTGGTCGCCGCGCTGGCGCGCCTGCTCGGCCCGCTGTTCGCGCGGCTGATGCCGGAGGTGCCGCGCGACCATCCGGCGATCGGCCTCATCACGCTGAACTTCGCCGCCAACGCGCTGGGCCTGGACAACGCGGCCACGCCGATCGGCCTGCGCGCGATGCGCGAGCTGCAGTCGCTGAACCCGGCACCCGAGACCGCCAGCAACGCGCAGATCCTGTTCCTGGTGCTCAACGCCTCGTCGCTGACGGTGCTGCCGGTGTCGATCTTCATGTACCGGGCGCAGCAGGGCGCGGCCGATCCGACCCTGGTCTTCCTGCCGATCCTGCTGGCGACCAGCGCCTCGACCCTGGCGGGCCTGCTGGCGGTGGCGGCGGTCCAGCGGCTGCGGCTGTGGGACCCGGTGGTGCTGGCGTTTCTCGGTGCCGGCGCGGTGCTGCTGGGCGGCTTCATCGCGCTGCTGGCGACGCTGTCGGCGGCGGCGCTCGCGGCGCTGTCGTCGCTGCTCGGCAACCTCGTGCTGTTCGCGATCGTCGTCGCGTTCCTGGTCGCCGGCGCGGTGCGCCGTGTGCCGGTCTACGAGAGTTTCGTCGAAGGGGCGCGGCAGGGGTTCGAGGTCGCCCGGGACCTGCTGCCGTACCTGGTGGCGATGCTCTGCGCGGTCGGCGTGCTGCGGGCGTCCGGGGCGCTGGACCTGGCGCTGGACGGCATCCGCTGGCTGGCGACGGTCGCCGGCGCCGACACGCGCTTCGTCGACGCGATGCCCACTGCCCTGGTCAAGCCGTTCTCCGGCAGCGCCGCGCGGGCGCTGCTGATCGAGACGATGCAGCACCACGGCGTCGACAGCTTCCCGGCACTGCTGGCGGCCACGGTGCAGGGCAGCACCGAGACGACGTTCTACGTGCTGGCGGTGTATTTCGGCGCGGTCGGCGTCCGTCGTGCGCGCCATGCGGTCGGCTGCGCACTGCTGGCCGACCTCGCCGGCGTGCTGGCGTCGATCGCCGTGTGCTACTGGTTCTTCGGCTGAGCCGGCGTCGCGGGACCGGCCGGGGTCAGACCGGGCGGCCGCGCAGGACCCGGGCCGGCAGCAGGAGCAGGCTGCGCAGGAACTCGAAGACGCCGGTGACGGCGATGCCGATCAGCCGGAACGGCAACAGCAGCAGCCAGACCACGGGATAGAGGATCAGGGCGAGCAGCGCCAGCGGCCAGCAGACCACCAGCAGCAACAGCCACAGCAGGAAGCTCAACATCGATGTCCTCGCAGGATCGGACCGGTGCGTCGCACCGGTCCGACGGATGGTGGTGGCGGAAAGACCGGATATCAACCTCAGCCGGCCGGCTGGTCGCCGCTGAAGGCCTGGGCGTTGGCGCCCTTGATCGGGCCGATCTGCGCGGTGTCGCTGACGAACAGCTCGACCTCGCGGCGGAACTCCAGCGTGCCCTCGACGACGGCGCGCGGTCCGATCACGATGCGCGGCTTGCGCGAGTTGCCCGACGTGAACCAGCCGCCGGGCTTCTCGACGAGAAGGCCGCCGTCGACGCGCGAATCGGCGCCGACCAGGACATTGCCGCTGACGGTCTTGATGCCGCCGCCGACACGGGCCGCGTCGAGCCGGATCTCGCCGTTGACGTTGGATACCGCGCCGCTGACCTCGGCGCCGCGGCCGAGGTGGACGCGGCCGTTGACGGTCTCGACCGACTCGGCGATGCGGCTGCGCGGGCCGACCTCGATCGAGCCGTTGACGGTGCTGAGCTCGCGCGCGCCGACATCGGCCGTCAGCGCGATCGAGCCGTTGACGGTCTCGGCCGATTCGACGCGGGCGCCGTCCTCGATGCGGATCGAGCCGTTGACGGTGCTGACGTCGCCGGCCGTCTGGTTGGCTTCCACGCGCACCGAGCCGTTGACCTTGCTGATGTCGCCGTCGGCCAGTACCGGCAGGGCCAGCAGCAGTGCGAGCGGGACGATGAGAAAACGGGACATGTCTTGGGCCTCCTGTGGGTATGCCGGCCATGGGATGCAGGCGGGCCGTCATCGGTTTAACGCACCTGCGCCGGCATGACCTCCGGCACGGTCCGTCCCGGGCGGGCGCTCCGCCGCCTTCGCCCCCGGCCTGCCGGCGGTGCCGCGGCGGGAGCCCGCGTCTGCGCCCCAAAGACCATGACACGCTCTAACATACGCGATTCTTCCTGCCGGAAACCCCAAGCCTCGTGTCCCGACCCAAGCCCGTCCTGCTGCTGATCCTCGATGGCTGGGGCCATCGCGAGGAGACCGCCCACAACGCGATCGCCCAGGCGCGCCTGCCGCACTGGCGCACGCTGCTGGCCGACTGCCCGCACACGCTGGTGCAGACGCACGGCCTCCACGTCGGCCTGCCGGACGGCCAGATGGGCAATTCCGAGGTCGGCCACATGACGATCGGCTCGGGACGCGTCCTCTACCAGGACCTGACCCGCATCGACGCGGCGATCGCCGACGGCAGCTTCTACGGGAACCCGGCGCTCAACGGCGCCTGCGCGGCGGTCCGGGACACGGGCCGCACGCTGCACGTGTTCGGCCTGCTGTCGCCCGGCGGCGTGCACAGCCACGAGGCGCACATCCTCGCCCTGCTCGAGCTGGCGCGCCGGCAGGGCGTGGCGCGGGTCGCCGTCCATGCGTTCCTGGACGGCCGCGACATGCCGCCGCAAAGCGCCGAGCCGAGCCTGCGGCTGCTCGAGGAGACCTGCCGGCGCCTCGGCAATGCGCGGATCGCCACGGTCTGCGGCCGCTACTTCGCGATGGATCGCGACCAGCGCTGGGATCGCGTCGAGCGCGCCTATGCCGCGATCGTCGAGGGCGCTTCCGGCCTTCACGCCGCCGACGGCCTGTCGGCGCTGCAGGCCGCCTATGCGCGCGGGGAGGGCGACGAGTTCGTGCAGCCGACGGTGATCGACGGCGGCGTGCCGGTCGAGGACGGCGACGCGGTCGTCTACATGAACTTCCGCGCCGACCGCGCGCGCCAGCTGACCCAGGTCTTCGTCGATCCGGCGTTCGCCGGGTTCGAGCGTGCGCGCGTGCCGCGCCTGGCGGCCTTCGTGACGCTGACCGAGTACGCGGCCGGCCTGCCGGTCACGGCGATCGCCTGGCCGCCGCAGTCGACCGAGCGATCGCTCGGCGAGTACCTGGCCTCGCTCGGGCTGGCCCAGCTGCGGATCGCCGAGACCGAGAAGTACGCGCACGTGACGTTCTTCTTCTCCGGCGGGCGCGAGGCGCCGTTCGACGGCGAGCAGCGCATCCTGGTGCCCAGTCCCAAGGTGGCGACCTACGACCTGCTGCCGGCAATGAGCTGCCCGGCGGTCACCGACGCCCTGGTCGCCGCGATCGGCGCGGGCACGTTCGATTTCATCGTCTGCAACATCGCCAATCCGGACATGGTCGGCCATACCGGCATCGAGGCGGCGGCGATCGAGGCCGCCGAGGTCGTCGACGCCGCGCTCGGCCGCATCGTCGCGGCGATCCGCGCCGCCGGCGGCGAGATGCTGATCAGCGCCGACCACGGCAACCTCGAGCAGATGCTCGACGAGAACGGCGTCCCGCATACCCAGCACACGGTCGGGCCGGTGCCGCTGGTCTACGTCGGCCGGCCGGCCACGCTGCGGCCCGGCACGCTGGCCGACCTGGCGCCGAGCGTGCTGACCTTGATGGGCCTGCCGCAGCCGCCGCAGATGACCGGGCACAGCCTGGTCGAGTTCACCGGTTGATGCGCTGGGCGCCGGTGCTGCTGGCGCTGCTCGCCAGTGCGCTGGCACTGGCGCAGGAGACGCCGGCCGAGCGGGCGGCGCAGGAAGCCGAGGCGCGCCGGCAGCTCGACCGGATCCGCACCGAGATCCAGGCGCTCACCGCCGAGCAGCGCGCCACGCGCGGCGAGCGCGACGAGGCCACGCGGGCGCTGCGCGAGCAGGAGCTGGCGATCGCCGCCGTGGCGCGCGAGCTGGTCGCGATCCAGGCGCGCCAGGCCGGACAGGAGCGCGAGCTGGCCGCGCTCGAGCAGCGCCGCAGCGAGCTGACCGGCGCACTGCGGCGCCAGCGCGAGGCGCTCGCCGCCCTGCTGCGGTCGGCCTATGCGCTCGGCCGCCACGAGGAACTCAAGCTGCTGCTGCAGCAGGACGACGTGGCCGGCATCGCCCGCGTGCTGGCCTATCACCGCTATTTCCAGAAGGCGCGCGTCGAGCGGATCGACGGCCTGATGGACGACCTGGCCGCGCTGGCCGAGGTGCAGCAGGCGATCGAGGCGCGCAGCGCGGAACTCGACGCGACGCGGGCCGCGCAGGAGGCCGAGAGCCAGCGGCTGGCCGGCGAGCGCACGGCGCGCACCCAGCTGCTGGCCGGCTTCGAGACGACGCTGACGACGCAGGCCGCCCGCCTTGCCGCGCTCGGCAAGGACGAGAACGCCGTGCTCGGGTTGATCGAGAAGCTGCGCGACGTGTTCGCCGACATCCCGCGCCAGCTCGGCGCCGCCGAGGCCTTCGCCGGCCTGCGCGGCCGGTTGGCGTGGCCGGTGCAGGGGCAGGTGCTGACCGGCTTCGGCGCGACCGACGAATCGGGGCGGGCCAGCGCCGGCTGGCGCATCGCCGCCCAGGCCGCCACGCCGGTGCGGGCGGTCGCCCATGGCCGCATCGTCTTCGCCGACTGGTTCAAGGGCTACGGCCTGCTGCTGATCGTCGACCACGGCGACGACTACCTCAGCCTCTACGGCTACAACGAGGCGCTGCTCAAGGAGGTCGGCGACTGGGTGGCGCCCGGCGAGGTGGTCGCGCGCAGCGGCGTCAGCGGCGGCCAGGCTGTCGGCAGCCTGTACTTCGAGCTGCGCCACAAGGGCAAGCCGGTCGATCCGCGCGCCTGGCTGCGGCGGTGACGCGGCGGCGGCACGGCGAACTTGCCGGGCCCTCGCGCGGTCGATGAACCGGATGCGCGTCGTTGCGCGGACCGCCGGCCGTGGAGGCCGGACGCGCTACCATCGTGCCCTGCCATCGATCGAGGATCGCCGCATGCGTCTGCCGTCCCTGCTTTTCGTCGCCGGTCTCGCCGCCGTCGTGCCGACCGTTCACGCCGAGGAGCCGGCCGCCGCGCCCGCGCCTGCGGCGGCACCCGCCGCCGCGCCCGCCGCGCCGAAGAGCGCCGTCAGCCTCGAGGACATCCGCACGTTCACGGCGGTGTTCAGCCTGGTCAAGCAGGGCTACGTCGAGGACGTCTCCGACCAGCGCCTGATGCAGGCGGCGATCCGCGGCCTGCTGGCCGACCTCGACCCGCACAGCGAGTACCTCGACGGCCCGCAGATCCAGGAGCTGACCGAAGACACGACCGGCAGCTACGCCGGCCTCGGCATCGAGGTGGTGCCGATGGACGGCGTCCTGCGCGTGATCGCGCCGATCGACGACACGCCGGCCGAGCGCGCCGGGATCAAGGCCGGCGACACGATCGTGCGCATCGACGGCAAGCCGTTGCCGCCGGACGACCTGGGCGGCGCGATCGAGCGGCTGCGCGGCAAGCCCGGCAGCGAGATCACGCTGAGCATCCTGCACGAGGGCCACACGGTTCCGATCGACGTCACGCTCAAGCGCGAGGTGATCCGCGTCGCCAGCGTGAAGGGCCGCATGCTCGAACCCGGCTATGCCTACCTGCGCATCAGCCAGTTCCAGGCCGAGACCGGCAACGACCTGCGCAAGCGCCTGGACCGCCTGCAGGCCGAGAACAAGGCGCCGCTCAAGGGCGCGATCCTGGACCTGCGCAGCAATCCCGGCGGCCTGGTGTCCGCGGCGGTCGACGTCAGCGATGCCTTCCTCGATGCCGGTGTCGTCGTCACCACCCGCGGCCGTATCAAGGAGGCCGAACTCTCCTTCAGCGCCACGCCGGGCGACCAGCTCGGCGGCGCGCCGCTGGTGGTGCTGGTCGACAACGGCTCGGCCTCGGCCGCCGAGATCGTCGCCGGTGCGCTCAAGGACAACCACCGGGCGCTGCTGATGGGGCGGCGCACGTTCGGCAAGGGGTCGGTGCAGACGATCCTGCCGCTCGACGCCGAGCACGCGATCAAGCTGACCACGGCGCGCTACTACACGCCGAGCGGCGTCTCGATCCAGGCCCAGGGCATCGCGCCGGACATCGCGCTCTCGGACCTGGCCCTGACCCGGCGCGACGCGCCGCCGACGCCGATGCTCCGCGAGCGCGACCTGCGCAACCACCTGCAGGGCGCCGATGAAGGCACCGAGCCGCTGGCGGTCGAGCAGGACGACCAGGTCCAGGCCGACTATGCGCTCAACGAGGCGCTGAACGTCCTCAAGGGGCTGGCGCTGCAGCGGCGGCCGGCGGTGTCGCCGGAAACGAAGAGCTGAGGCGGGGCCGTCAGGGCTGGCCCGGGCGGGGCGGCAGCGGGAACGGCATGACCTTCTCGCCGTTGCCGGCATCGCGGATCGCCGGTGCGCGCCGGCGGTCGACTTCCTCGATGCGCTGGATCGACTGGATCGGCAGGTGCAGCACGCGGGTGTTGCCGAACTCCTCGCGCAGCCGTTCCTCGGTCGGGTCGACCACCAGCCCCTCGCCCTGCGGCTCGAAGACCAGGTCGGCGACCTCGGTGAAGCCCCAGAGCGCGCTGGAGGCGACGCGCCGGGCGTAGAGTTCGTAGCTCTTGCCCTGCGACAGGAAGGTGACGCGGTAGAGGACGGACGGCTTCTTGGTGGGCATCGGCGCATTCTCGCCGCCGGCCTGCCGGCGGGGAAGAGGCGCCGGTGCAGCGGGTGTGCCGCCAGCCTGAATGCGCGGTAAATCCGCCCGGCGGCCGCCGCAACTTTTTCGCGTTCGGTTCTGTCTTAGTTTCCGGGTGCACGCAACGGCGCCCCCGGATCCCCTCCTCCCTGGGTGGATCCTGTGAAGCCCGGATTCTCCCCAAGTCCGGTCTTCCCGCCCCGAGGGCTCCCCCTGGCCCTCGGGGCATTTTATTTTCCGGCCTCGTATTTTTCACCTGTGGCCGTCGGCCGTGATAGGAACCGCCCGCGTTTTGCGTCCTGCTGAGGCAGGGACACAGGGGGCGGTTCATGAACGTCATGGCGATCGTGGTCGGGGCGATGGTCCTGTTCGGCGCGGGTCCGGCGGCGGCCGGTGCCGCCGACGTGATCTTCCGCAACGGGTTCGAGGTGCCGGGCGACCTGCCGGCCAGCCGCGCCGATGCCAGCCGTTTCCTGGCGCAGGCGAGCTTCGGCGGCGCGTCGGCGCAGATCGACGCCCTGATGGCCGGCGGCTATGGCGCCTGGTTCGACGCCCAGTCGGCGCGGCCACCCGGATTCGTGCTGCCCTACATGCGCCAGGCGGCCGGTACCGCCGATCCGCTGCAGCCGCTGCCGTTCCATCTGTTCCGCCAGGCCTGGTTCGTTCAGGTCCTGGCCGCGCCCGACGACCTGCGCCAGCGGGTCGCGTTCGCGCTGAGCGAGATCTTCGTCGTCTCCGAGCGCGGCGCCGGCCTCGGCAACGACGGCCTTGCGCTCGGCGCGTACCACGACATCCTGCTGCGCAACGCGCTCGGCAGCTACCGCCGGCTGCTGGAGGACGTGACGCTGAGCCCGGCGATGGGCCGCTACCTCAGCATGTACCGCAACCGCAGGCCCGACCCGGCCAACAACATCCAGGCCGACGAGAACTTCGCGCGCGAGGTGATGCAGCTGTTCTCGATCGGGCTGGTCCGGTTGCATCCGGACGGCTCGCCGGTCCTCGTGGACGGGCGGACGGTACCGACCTACGACGTGGCCGTGGTGCGTGGGATGGCGCGCGTGTTCACCGGCTGGGCCTGCCATTGCGCGGCCGGCCAGCAGTGCCGGCCCGATCCGTTCGTGCAGGAGAACTTCACCTGCAGCACCGAGCACGCGATGGTGCCGTACGAGGCCTATCACGACCGCGACGAGAAGCGGCTGTTCGACGGCATCGTGCTGCCGGGCGGGCGCGACGCGCGGACCGATCTCGGCGACGCGCTCGACGCCCTGGCGAACCACCCGAACGTCGCTCCGTTCATCGCCCGCCAGTTGATCCAGCGGCTGGTGACCAGCAATCCCTCACCGGGCTACGTCGGGCGCATCGCGGCGGTGTTCGCCGACAACGGCGCCGGCGCGCGCGGCGACCTGCGCGCGGTAGTGCAGGCGATCCTGCTCGATGTCGAGGCCCGCCAAGGCCACCGGCTGGCGCCGCAGACCTTCGGCAAGGTGCGTGAGCCGCTGCTGCGGCTGGCGCAGCTGTGGCGCGCCCTGGACGTGATGTGGGAGGACGACGCCCTGATGCTCGACGACCTGGACATCCACCTGCGCTACAACCAGTCGCCGCTGTTCTCGCCGTCGGTCTTCAATTTCTTCTCGCCGGGGCACGCGCCGGCCGGTCCGCTGGCGAATGCCGGGCTGGTGGCGCCGGAAATGCAGATCGTCACCGCCAATTTCGCCATCGCGGTGACCAACGACCTCGGCGGGCGGATCTTCTGGAGCTACCGCGGCGGGCCGATGGACCAGTTCGACGACCGCGTGCGGCTGATCCAGCTCGACCGCTGGGAGCAACTGATCGCGCCGCCGGCGGGTGGCGGCCCGGCGCCGCCCGGCGCGGTCGAGCAGCTGGTGAGCCGCCTCGACGAACTCCTGCTCGGCGGAACGATGTCCGCCCCGCTGCGCGACCGCATCCTCGGCCGGCTGCAGGCGATCGCGCCGGCCGACACGCTGCAGCGCGTGCAGAACGCGATCTACCTGATCGCCACCTCACCCGAATACGCGGTGCAGCGCTGATGGCGCGCCCGGTCTGCACGAGACACCGGTCCTGCGCGATTCGCCGCCGCGCCGCCGGCCTCCGCCGTTCGCCGTTTCCGTTCGCCGGGAGTTCGCCATGACGTTCGATCGCACCGTGCCGGGCCGCCGGCGGTTCCTGCGGCGCAGCCTGGCCGCGCTGGCGGGCGGCAGCGGGTTCTTCGCGGTCCCGGCCAGCCTTTCGCTGCTGAATGCGGCGTGGGCGCAGCAGGCCGATCGTGGTGCCGACTACAAGGCGCTGGTATGCGTGTTCCTGCTCGGCGGCAACGACGGCCACAACCTGCTCGTGCCGCGCAGCAATGCCGAGTACGCGGTCTATGCGCACCGCCGGCGCGGCCTGACGATCCCGCAGCAGCAGCTGCTGCCGATCTCGCCGCTGTCCGGCGCACCTCACGCGCTCGGGTTGCATCCGGCGGTACCGGAGCTGGCCCAGCTGTTCGAGACCCGCGCGCTGGCGCTGGTCGGCAGCGTCGGCGCGCTGCTCGAACCGGTCAGCCGCCAGGCCTACGACCAGGGCAGCGCCCGGCTCCCACCGCAGTTGTTCTCGCACAACGACCAGCAGGACTTCTGGCAGAACTTGGAAGTGCGCTCGCCGGTCGAGTCGACACCGGCGAGCGGCTGGGGCGGGCGCCTGGCCGACCTGGTCCATGCCGGACACAACCCCGGGGCGACGCTGGCGATGAACCTGTCGTTGGCCGGATCCAACCCGTTCCAGGTCGGCCGCACGACCCAGACGCTGACGGTCGACACCGGCCCGATCCGGGCCGTCGAGAACGACCGCGATCCGGCCGCGGCAGCCGCGTTCGAGGCGTTCCTGGCGCAGCCCCAGGTCAACCTGCTGGCCGACACCTACCGGCGCACGATCAAGGGGGCGATCGACGACTACCGCACCCTGCAGGCCGTACTGGCGGCCGCTCCACCGCTGGCGACGGTGTTTCCGGGGCCGCCCGCGATCGGCGCGCCGGCGGCCGACGGCTTCGCCTATGCGCTGGGCAGCCAGCTGCGGCGTGCGGCGGAGCTGATCGCCGCGCGCGAGGCGCTGGGGCATCGCCGCCAGATCTTCTTCTGCGCGCTCGGCGGATTCGACACGCACGACTTGCAGATGACCGACCAGCCGCAGCTGCTGGCCGGACTGTCGCGCGCGTTGCACGCGTTCTACCAGGCCACGGTGGACCTCAGGGTGGCCGATCGCGTCACCACGTTCGCCGCATCGGAATTCGGGCGCTCGTTGACCAGCAACGGCGACGGCTCCGATCACAGCTGGGGCAATCACCTGTTCGTGCTCGGTGGCGCGGTGGAAGGCCGGCGGGTCTTCGGGAACGTCCCGGACCTGGCTCTGGGCAGTGTCGATTTCGCCGGCGACGGCAACCTGATCCCGCGCGTGGCGGTCGATCAGTACGGTGCGACGCTGGCGCGCTGGTTCGGCGTCGATGCCGCCAGCCTGCCGTTGCTGTTCCCGAACCTGCAGGCCTTCGGCCAGTCGGACCTGGGCTTCCTGCGGCCGGGGTGAGCGGCGTCAGCCGCGTACCAGGGCGCCGCTGAGCACGTCGCGGATATCGGTCGGCTGGTCGCGTCCGCCGAGCGGGCCGTCGACGATCGCCTGCAGCGCGGTTCCGAACGCCGCCCGGACCTCGGCGGCGCTGCGGGCCGGTGCCTGGCCGTGGCGGTTGGCGCTGGTCGAGACCAGCGCCGCGCCGAAGCGCCGGCACAGGTGCGCGGCGATCGGGTGGGCGGTGACCCGCAGGGCGATGCCTGCGTGCGCGCCGCGGATCCAGGCCGGTGCCGCCGGGCCGGCAGGGAACACCCAGGTGTACGGACCGGGCCAGGTCGCCTGCGCGCGGGCCATCGCGTCGGCGGGGACCGCGGCGAGGTCGGCGTAGGCCATGACCTGGTCGAGATCGGCGCCGATCAGCAGTACCCCCTGCGTTGCCGGCCGTTGCTTGAGCGCGAACAGCCGGGCGCAGGCGTCGCGGTCGCGCGGATCGCAGCCGAGGCCGTAGACCGCCTCGGTCGGGTAGGCGACGAGGCCGCCGCCGCGCAACGCGGCAACGGCCTGCTCGACAGCGGCGTCCACGACGTCGATCCGACGACCGGTGGGGCCGGCTTCAGCCGGCCGGTACCTTCTTGGCAGCGGCCTTCTTGGCCGGTGCCTTCTTGGCGGTGGTTTTCTTGGCCGCCTTCTTGGCCGCGGTCTTCTTGGCGGGCGCCTTCTTCGCCGCTGCCTTCTTCACCGCGGCCTTGGCCGGTGCTTCGGGCTTCGGCTCGACCTTCTTCGGTTCGGCCTTCTTGGCCGCCTTGCCGAAGCGGCCGCCCCGCTTGGGCCGGTCCGGCGCCGCCGCCAGCAGCTCGCTGCATTCGGCCAGCGTCAGCGAGGCGGGCTCGCGATCCTTGGGGATGCGTGCGTTCTTGGCGCCGTCGGTGATGTACGGGCCGTAGCGGCCGTTGAGCACCTGGATGCCGTTGCCGAAGTCCCGGATGATGCGGTTGGCCGCCGCCTCGAGCTTCTCGCGGATCAGCATCTTGGCGTGTTCGAGGTCGATCGTGTACGGATCGTCCTCCTTCTTCAGCGAGGCGTAGAGCGATCCGTGCTTGACGAACGGGCCGAAGCGGCCGACGCCGACGGTGATGTCCTCGCCGTCCTCGGCGGTGCCGAGCACGCGCGGCAGCTTGAACAGCTCCAGCGCCTCGGCCAGCGTGATCGTATGCATGCTCTGGCCGGTCCGCAGCGACGCGAACTTGGGCTTGTCGGCGTCGTCCTTGGTGCCGATCTGCGCGAACGGCCCGTAGCGGCCCAGGCGCACCTGGACCGGCTTGCCGCTGACCGGATCGGTGCCCAGCTCGCGCGCGCCGGTGGCTTCGGAGCGATCGACGCTCTCGTTCTTGTCGTCGACCTGGGCCTTGAACGGCTTCCAGAACTTCTCCAGCAGCGGCACCCAGTCCTCCTCGCCGCGGCTGACCGCGTCGAGCTCGTCCTCGAGGCGCGCGGTGAAGTCGTAGTCGACGTACTGGGTGAAATGGCCGGACAGGAACTTGGCGACGGCGCGGCCGACGTCGGTCGGCCGGAAGCGCCGGCTTTCGAGGATCACGTACTCGCGGTTCTGCAGCACCTGGATGATGCTGGCGTAGGTCGACGGGCGGCCGATGCCGTATTCCTCCAGCGCCTTGACCAGCGAGGCTTCCGAGTAGCGCGGCGGCGGCTCGGTGAAGTGCTGGTCGGTGGTGATGGCGGCCAGCGGCACCGCTTCGCCGATCGTCATCTTCGGCAGCTTGCGGCCCTCGTCCTCGTCCTCGGCGTTCTTCTGGTCGCGGCCTTCCTCGTAGACCGCGAGGAAGCCCGGGTCGACCACGGTCGTGCCGCTGGCGCGGAACATCGACTCGCCGCCGGCGTCGAGGTCGACGCTGACGGTGTTCAGCGTCGCGTGCTGCATCTGGCTGGCGAGCGCGCGCTTCCAGATCAGCTCGTAGAGCTTGCGCTGCTCGTCGCTGAGGTACTGCGCCACGTCCTTGGGGCGATGCGAGGCCGAGGTCGGCCGGATCGCCTCGTGCGCTTCCTGCGCGTTCTTGGACTTGTTGCGGTAGACGTGCGGCTGCTCGGGCAGTGCGCGTGCGCCGTAGTCGCGGCCGATCACCTCGCGCAGCTCGGTGATCGCGTCGGCCGACAGCGACACCGCGTCGGTACGCATGTAGGTGATCAGGCCGACCACGCCCTCGTCGCCCAGCGCGACGCCTTCGTACAGCTGCTGCGCCAGGCGCATCGTGCGGCTGGTGGTGAAGCCGAGCTTGCGCGCGGCCTCCTGCTGCAGCGTCGAGGTCGTGAACGGCGGCGACGGACGGCGCTTGCGTTCCTTGGACTCGACGTTGGCGACCACCAGCCGACCCTGGGCCGAGCGCTCCAGCGCGCTGCGCGCGGCCTGGGCATCGGTCTCGTTGGTCAGGTCGAACTGCTCGAACTTCTTGCCCCGCAGGGTCAGCAGGCGTGCCTTGAAGGCCTGGTCCGGATGCGCGCACTCGGCCTCGATCGACCAGTACTCGCGCGCCTTGAAGGCTTCGATCTCCTCCTCGCGCTCGGCGATCATGCGCAGCGCCGGGGACTGCACGCGGCCGGCCGACAGGCCGCGCTGCACCTTGCGCCACAGCACCGGCGACAGGTTGAAGCCGACGAGGTAGTCCAGGGCGCGCCGCGCCTGCTGCGCGTTGACCAGGTCCATCGACAGCCGGCGCGGGTTGGCGACGGCCTCCTTGATCGCCCGCGGCGTGATCTCCGAGAACACCACCCGGTGCAGCGTCTTGCCGTCGAGCAGGTTGCGCTGCTTGAGGATCTCGGCGATGTGCCAGGAGATCGCCTCGCCTTCGCGATCCAAGTCGGTCGCCAGGTAGAGCGAGTCGGCCTTGGCGGCGGCCTTGGCGATCGCGGCGACGTGCTTTTCGTTCTTGTCGATCAGCTCGTAGTTCATCCGGAACTGCTGGTCGGGATCGACGGCACCCTCCTTCGGCACCAGGTCGCGCACGTGTCCGTAGGAAGCGAGAACCTCGAAGTCCTTGCCGAGGTATTTGTTGATCGTCTTGGCCTTGGCGGGCGACTCGACGATGAGCAGGTTCTTGGCCATGTAGTGTCCTGTCGCGCCGTCCTGGCGCGGCGTAACCGCGCGGTATCCGGACCGTGCGGAAGCGATTGTCGGGGGAGGGCTGCGGTCCGGCAGGGACCGCTCTCTCTATTCAGTGGAAACACGCCGGCTCCGGACTGTCAAGCCCGAGGCTTCGGCCGGACGGTTAAAATGTGAGTTTCTTCAATAAGATGCGGCATGCTTCGCGGTTCTAGGGCGGCATCTGCCGCGAATAGACGCCGCCGGAGCCGGCATCCACCTCGCCTTCCAGTTCCAGCACCAGCAGCATCGAGGACAGCGCCGGCACCGGCAGGCCGGTGCGCAGGGCCAGTTCGTCGATCGTGACCGGGTCATGGCCGAGGGCACCGAGCAGGTTGTGATAGTCCGGGTCGCTGCGCCGGCCGGCCGGGGCCGGCGCGGCCGGCGGCGCCGCCAGCGAGGCAGCGGCCAGGCGCCCGCGCAGGCGGTCGCCCAGCTCGCCGGCCAGCGGCGCCAGCTCGCCGATCAGCTCCTCGACCGTCTCGGTCAGCTTGGCGCCGTCGCGGATCAGCTGGTGGCAGCCGCGCGCGAGCGGATTGTGGATCGACCCGGGAATCGCGAACACCTCGCGGCCTTGCTCCATCGCGTAGCGGGCAGTGATCAGCGAGCCGGACTTGATGCCGGCCTCCACCACCAGGGTGCCCAGCGACAGGCCGGCGATGATGCGGTTGCGGCGCGGGAAGTGCTCCGGCCGGCCGGTGGTGCCCGGCGGGAACTCGGTCACCAGGACGCCCGCGGCGGCGATGCGGCCCGCCAGCTCGCGGTGCTGGCGCGGGTACAGGCGGTCCGGGCCGGTGCCGAGCACCGCGATCGTGCAGCCCCCGGCGTCGAGCGCGGCGGCGTGCGCGGCACCGTCGATGCCCTCGGCCAGGCCGCTGGTGACGGTGAAGCCGGCCCCGGCCAGTGCCCGGGCGAAGCTGCGGGCGGTGGCCAGTCCGCCGGCGCTGGCGTTGCGGCTGCCGACGACGGCCACCTGCGGCATCCACAGCCGTGTCGGCTCGCCGACCACGAACAGCGCGATCGGCGCGCCGGGGATGTCGCGCAGCAGCGGCGGGAAGTCCTCGTCGTCGGCGACGAGCAGGTGATGCTGGGGAGCGGCCAGCCAGGCGCGGTCGGCCGCGATCGCCGCCGCATCAGGGGCGCGTGCCCAGGCGCAGGCCGCCTCGCCGATGTCCTCGCCGATGTCCTCGCCGCCGCGCCGGACCGCCTCCAGGGCATCGGCCACGCGGCCGTGCCGGTCCAGCAGCCGTCGCAGGCGCGCCGCGCCGAGGCCCGGTGCGCGAACCAGGGTCAGCCAAGCTTCCGTATCGACGGTGTTCGCGTCCATGCCGGGCAGTCTACGAAACGCCCGTCGCACGAAGCGCGACGCGCTGCCCGGTTGCGAAGGTCGTGCAGGGTGCGCCGCCGGGCGGCGAGGCGCCCGGCGGGCCGGAACCGGCTAGGGGGTCGAATCCGGATCGTGCAGCCAGTCGCCCAGCCGGATCGGCTTGACCGTATCCATGACCAGGCCGTAGCTGACCTGGTCGAACGTCCGGAACACCAGCACGTGGCCGACGAACTCCGGCGGCAGCTGCACCTTGGCGTCCTTCGGATTGAAGAACCTGCGCGTACTGCGATCGGGGTAGTCGGTGCGGTCGGTCACCGTCTCGCCGCTGTGGTAGATCGAGTAGACCTGGCCGTTCTCGACGCCGTTCTCGGCGCCGCGCGACAGCGCGACGACCTGCTTGGGGCCGACCGCGTTGAGGGCATCGGTGAACGCGACGACGCGCATGCCGTCCGGGACCTCGCCCGGCGGATGCGGGACGTACTCGTCGTCGTAGGGGCGGTCCTCGAACGGCAGCACGAAGTCGCCGGGGCGGACCTCGAAATCGGCCTCGCCGACCAGGACCGAGGCCGGGTCGCCGGCGCGCGTGACTTCGACCGTGGCGTAGTCGAGCACCTCGTAGCCGAGGAAGCGCACGCGGCCCTTCAGCGAGATCTGGTGCGGGCCGTCACGCCAGAGCAGGGCGCGGCGTCCGTCGCGGGTGTCGCGCTCCTGGCGGTTGAGCACCTGCGGATCGCCCTTCACGTCCGGCGGCGTGTCGTAGTAGCGGCCGATCGGGCGTACCAGCGCCAGCTTCTGGCCCGGCTGGGTGTCCAGGCCGCGGACGTAGACCAACTGGCCGCTGGTGCCGCGCAGGCGGTCCTCCTCGATGCCGACGACGTGCGGCGCGTTGCGCAGTTGTTCGTCGCTGAGGATGCGGGTATGGGTCAGGAACTGCTTGAGGTCCGACAGCGGGATCGGCGGAATCGCCTGGTCCAGCGGCGTGGCGCGCGCACGGATCGAGGACAGCGCCGGACCGCCCGAGCCGATACCCAGGACCAGCTCGTCGCCGGGATAGATCAGGTGCGGATTGCGGACCTGCGGATTGACCTGCCAGATTTCCGGCCAGAGCCAGGGCTTCTTCAGGAAACGCGCGGAAATGTCCCAGAGCGTGTCGCCTTTCTTGACCGTATAGCGAGCCGGGTGCTGGTCGGCCAGCTCCACGGTCGCGGCATAGGCGGCGAATGCGACCAGCAATCCAGCCGCAACCGGAAGTAGTTTTTTAAGCATGGCGGCCAATTACCTGATTCCCCAATGGCGGCGCGAGTGTAGCCCAATTGTTCAGGGTGGAGAATTGACGAGGTTCCCGAAATCGAAACGGGGTTTGCGATCGCGCGCAAAGCCGGCAAAATGCGGCTATCCGGCCGTTCCCGATCCGTTCGCACCCTTGCGGACCGGCGTTTTCGCCCGCATATGCCCGAATCGGAGCACCCAACGCGTATGAGCCTGCTGACGATCCTCGAATTTCCCGACCCGCGGTTGCGCACCCGTGCCCAGCCGGTGACGGAGTTCGGCCCGGCCCTCAAGCGTCTGGTCGCGGACATGTTCGAGACGATGTACGCCGCACCGGGCATCGGGCTGGCCGCGACCCAGGTCGACGTCCACCGGCAGCTGCTGGTCATCGACATCTCCGACACCAAGGACCAGCCGCTGGTCCTGATCAATCCGCGCATCGTCGCGCGCGAAGGCAGCCAGACCTACCAGGAGGGCTGCCTGTCGGTGCCCGGCATCTATGCCGACGTCGATCGCGCGGACCGCGTCCGCGTCGAGGCGCAGGACGTCGACGGCGGCGCGCTGGAGATCGAGGCCGACGGCCTGCTCGCCGTCTGCATCCAGCACGAGATGGATCACCTGGCCGGCAAGCTGTTCGTCGACTACCTCTCGCCGCTCAAGCGCGAGCTGGTGCGCAAGAAGCTCGAGAAGCAACGGCGCCACACGGCCGCGCCGGCCGCCGCCGCCAGCGCCTAGGCCCGTCCATGGCCGACCGTCTGCGCCTGGTGTTCGCCGGAACACCGGATTTCGCCGTTCCCTGCCTCCAGGCCTGCCTGCGCAGCGACGGGGATGTCGTCGCCGTCTACACCCAGCCGGACCGCCCGTCCGGCCGCGGCCGCCAGCTCGCCGCCAGTCCGGTCAAGCGGGCCGCCGCGGCGGCCGGCATTCCCGTGCTGCAGCCCGAGACCCTGCGTGACCCGGAGGCGCAGGCGCGCCTCGCCGCGCTGCGGCCGGACCTGCTGGTGGTGGTCGCCTACGGCCTGATCCTGCCGCGCAAGGTGCTGGCGCTGCCGCGCCTGGGTTGCTGGAACGTGCACGCCTCGCTGCTGCCGCGCTGGCGTGGTGCCGCACCGATCCAACGCGCCCTCCTGGCCGGCGACCGCGAGACCGGCGTGGGCCTGATGCAGATGGAGGCGGGACTGGATACCGGACCGGTCCTGCTCGAGCGGCGCACGCCGATCGCCGCGGACGACACCGGCGGCAGCCTGCACGACCGGCTGGCGGCGCTCGGGGCCGAGCTCCTCGCCGCGGGCCTGGCGCGTCTGGGCGCCGGCCCGGCGCTGGTGGCCACCGCGCAGCCCGAGGACGGCGTGACCTATGCCCACAAGCTCGACAAGGCCGAGGCGCGCCTGGACTGGCAGCGGCCGGCCATCGAACTGGAACGTACCGTGCGCGCCTTCGATCCCTGGCCGGTCGCCGAGGCCGAGATCGGCGGCGAACGGCTGCGCATCTGGTCGGCGCAGGCGCGGCCCGGCCGGGCCGATGCCGTGCCGGGCCAGGTGCTGGCGACCGCTGCCGACGGCCTGGACATCGCCTGCGGCGAGGGTACGCTGCGCATCCTGGACGTCCAGCGCGCCGGCGGCCGCCGCATCACGGTGCGCGACTACCTCAACGCGCGCCCCGAATTGAAATCCGCTGCGAGCCCGCCGGCGTGAGCGCCGGCGCCGCGTTGCGCGCGGAGGCGGCGCGGGCCCTGGCGCGGGTCGCGCTGGACGGTGCCTCGTTGCGGGTCGAGCTGGCCGCGGCGGCTGCGCGGGTCGCCGACCCGCGCGATCGCGCGCTGCTGGCCGCGCTGCTGTTCGAGGCGTCCCGCGGCTGGCTGCGCTGGGATGCCGCCGTCGGCACGATGCTCGAGAAGCCGCTGCCGGCCAGGGCACGCGAGCTGCGCGCGCTGCTGGTGCTCGGGGTGGTCCAACTGGCGGTGCTGGCGCTGCCGGCCTATGCCGTGGTCGCCGCCTGCGTCGATGCCGCCCGCGTGCTCGGGCAGCCGCGCCATGCCGGGCTGGTCAATGCGCTGCTGCGACGCTTCCTGCGCGAGCGTGCGGCGATCGAGGCCCGGCTCGATCGCGATCCGGTGACGCGCCATGCGCATCCGCGCTGGCTGATCGACGCGATCGGGCGTGACTGGCCGGACCAGGCCGAGGCGATCCTCGCCGCCAACAACCGGCAGGCGCCGCTGACGCTGCGCGCCAACCGCCGACGCGTCGAGCCCGCTGCGCTGCTGGCGCGTCTTGCCGAGGCCGGCATCGCCGCCGAGCGGCAGGCGGACCTCGCCGAGAGCCTGCTGCTGGACCAGAGCCAGGACGTGACGCGGCTGCCCGGCTACGCCGAGGGCCTGTTCTCGGTGCAGGACGGCGCCGCACAGCGGGTGGCCGATCTGCTCGACCTGCGCGACGGCCTGCGCGTGCTCGATGCCTGCGCCGCACCGGGCGGCAAGGCCGCACACGTGCTCGAGCGCGCCACCGTCGACCTGCTCGCGCTGGACCGCGATCCGGCGCGCCTGCCGCGGATCGCGGACAACCTGGCGCGGCTCGGGCTGGCGGCCACCGTGCGCGCCGGCGACGCCACCACGCCTGCGGCGTGGTGGGACGGCCGGGCGTTCGACCGCATCCTGGTCGACGCGCCGTGCTCGGCGACCGGCATCGTCCGCCGCCAGCCGGACATCAAGCTGCACCGGCGGGCGACCGACGTCGCACCGCTGACGGCGATCCAGCTCGGACTGCTCGAGGCGCTGTGGCCGTTGCTGGCGCCCGGCGGGCGCCTGGTCTACGCAACCTGCTCGGTGCTGCGCGCCGAGAACGAAACCGTACTGGCGCAATTCCTGGACCGCCACGACAATGCGAAGGCACTGCCGGTCCCGGAACGCTTCGGCGTCGCTGCCGGCGTGGGGCGGCAGAACCTGCCGGGGGCGGACGGCATGGACGGTTTCTTCTATGCGGCGGTCGAGAAACATCGTTAGCGCGGGACTGCTGGCGCTGCTGCTGGCAGGCTGCACGCTGCTCGACGAGCAGACGCCCGGGGAGCTGGCCGTGCGCGGTGCGCGCGTGCAGGCCACCGTGGACGGCGCGATGCTGGAACTGGCGCTCGACTGCCGGCTCAGCGGCCCGATGAGCGACGCCCTCGACCGCGGCATTCCGCTGACGCTCAAGGTGGAGCTGAAGTCGCCGCAGGCGGCCTTGCTCCGGCGCGTGGAACTGCGCTACTTCCCGCTGTCGCGCCGCTACCTGGTGCGCGACCCGGACAGCGGCCGCGTACTGCGCAGCTATGCCGCATCGGCCGCCCTGCTCGACGGCCTGCGCGCGCTGCACCTGCCGCTGGGGCGGGACGGCTCGCGCCTGACCGGCCCGGAACTGCGCGTGCGCATCGGCCTGGAGCGCTCGGCCCTGCCCGGGCCGCTGCGGCTGCCGGCGCTGTTCGAGCCGGCCTGGCACCTGCGTTCACCGGAGTACGCATGGACTACCGACGCGGGCTGACGTTCTTCTGGCGCCGCCTGTTGCCGGCCGTCGCGGTGCTGGCGCTGCTGCTCGGCTCGCTGAAGCTGGCCGAGGAGGCCACCGGCGGCAACGCGGCGCTGGCGCGCCAGTATCCGTGGGTACTCGGCGGCGCGCTGCTGGCCCTGGTCGTGCTGACGGTGGCCATCGGCCACCGGCTGTGGCGGTTGCGCGCGGACCTGGCGCGCGACGCGCCGGGCGCGCGGCTGGCGCGGCGTCTGCTGATCATGCTGGTGCTGCTGGCGGTGCCGCCGGTGGTGGTCGTCTACGGCTTCGCGTTGCGCTTCCTCAATGCGACCGTCGACACCTGGTTCAACCTGCCGCTGGAGCGTTCGCTGGACGACGCGCTGGAGATCGCGCGCATCGTCGTCGAGGAGCGGCTGCAGACGGCCGAGCTCGATACCGGGCTGGTCGCGCGCGATCTGGAGGGCATGCCCGAAGGGGACCTGCAGACGGCCGTCGATAACGCCATCGACCGGCTCGACGCGCTCGAGCTGACCGTCTTCGGCGGCGATCGCCGCATCCTGGCGACCGCCAGTTCCGATCCGCGCTTCCTCGATCCGCCGTTGCCGGACGCGGCCCTGCTGCTGCGGCTGTCGGCCGAGGGCCGCTACGCGGCGTCCGAGCCGCTCGGCGACCTGCTGGCGCTGCGCGTGGTGCTGCGCGTCGGCGGCACGCGACCCGGCGGCGAGCGGCTGCTGCAGGCGCTGTTCGCGCTGCCCGACCGGCTGCAGCCGCTGACCCGCAGCGTGGAGACCGCCACGTTCCAGTACCAGCAGCTGAAGTTCCTGCGCGGCTCGCTGAAGCTGACGTTCGCCCTGATCCTGAGCTTCGTGCTGCTGCTGTCGGTGCTGTTCGCGGTGCTGGCGGCCTTCGGCGTGGCACGCCGCCTGGTGGCGCCGGTCGGCCGCCTGGTCGCCGCCACGCGTGCGGTCGGTGCGGGCCGCTACGACACGCCGCTGCCGCCGGCCAGCAACGACGAGCTGGGCTTCCTGGTGCGCTCGTTCGCGCAGATGACGCGCGAGCTGGAGCTGGCCGGCGCGCACGCACGCAGCAGCGCGCAGGAATCGGAGCAGCAGCGCGGCTGGCTGGAGGCGGTGCTCGAGCGGCTGTCGGCCGGCGTGCTCGGCTTCGACCGCGACGGCAGCCTGCGCATCGCCAACCATGCCGCCGAGACGATCCTCGGCGTCAACCTGTCGCGCGCCAGCGGCCGCTCGCTGGCCGACATCCGCCGCCAATGGCCGCAACTGGCCGGATTCATCGAGCCCTTGGCGCGGCATCTGCGCGAGCGCCTGCGCGAATGGCGCGAGGAACTGGTCATCGAGACCGACGGCGGCCGCCGCGTGCTGATGCTGCGCGGCGCGGCGCTGCCGGGCGATGCCGGCTTCGTCGCGGTGTTCGACGACCTCACCGTGCTCAACCGCGCCGAGCGCGATGCCGCCTGGGGCGAGGTCGCGCGCCGGCTGGCGCACGAGGTCAAGAACCCGCTGACGCCGATCCAGCTGGCGGCCGAGCGGCTGCGCCGGCGGTTCCTGGGCCGCATGCCGGCCGACGACAGCGAGCTGCTCGACCGCGCCACGCATACCATCGTCAGCCAGGTCGAGGCGCTCAAGACGATGGTCAACGCGTTCGGCGACTACGCGCGCCCGCAGCAGCTCTCGACGCGGCCGATCGCGCTGCACGCGCTGCTGGACGAGGTGCTGGACCTCTACGCCAACGACCAGCGCATCGCGCTGACGCGCGACCTGGCCGAGGGCGAACCGCTGGTGCGTGCCGACGCGGTGCGTCTGCGCCAGGCCCTGCACAACCTGCTCAAGAACGCGCTCGAGGCGGTCGGCGAGGAGATCAAGCCGCAGATCCAGGTCGCCACCCGCACGCTGCACGCGGACGGCGGCGACTGGGTCGAGCTGACGGTGGCCGACAACGGGCCCGGGCTGCCGCCGGACTTCGGCGAGCGCTGGTTCGAGCCGTACACGACCAGCAAGGAGAAAGGCACCGGCCTGGGCCTGGCCGTGGTCAAGAAGATCGCCGAGGAGCATGGTGGCAGCGTCCGCGCGGTCAATCGCGAACGCGGCGGCGCGGAATTCGTGCTGCGGCTGCCGCTCGAGGCCGTCTAGTACGGCGCCTGCACCACCCGGCCCGGGAAGCACCCGGGGCCGGGGGGGGGCAGCGGCTCAGCTGGCGCCGCGCAGCACCGTCACCGGCGGCGTGCGCGCGATGCGGCGCGTGCCGGCCAGGCCGGCCAGCATGACCAGGATCGTCGAGCCGATCGCGATCAGGCCGAGCGTGCCGAGCGGCGGCCAGTAGTCGGGCAGGCGAAACACCGTGCGCGCCAGCGCGATGCCGGTGGCGGCCGCGCCGGCCGCCGCCACCACGCCGGCCAGCAGGCCCAGCGCGGCGAACTCGCCGAGTACGGCGGCGTTGAGCTGGCCGTTGTTGGCGCCCAGCGTGCGCAGCAGCGCGATCTCGAAGCGCCGCTCGTCCGCCGTCGCGGCCAGCGCGGCCAGCAGCACCAGCAGGCCGGCGACCAGGCTGAAGCCGAGCACCCAGGTCACCGCCGAGGAGACCCGCTCGATGATGTCGCGCACACGATCCAGGATCGCATTGATGTCCACCAGCGAGATGTTCGGCATCTCGCGCGACAGCGCGGCCAGGCCGGTCTGCGCCGGCGGCAGGTGGAAGCTGGCGATGAAGCTGTGCGGCAGGGCCGCGCCGTGCGCCGGGTCGAGCATCATGAAGAAGTTGACGCGAAACGAATCCCAGTCCACCTCGCGTACGCTGGAAACCGTGGCGGTGATTTCCTGCTCGCCGATGCGCAGGGTCATCGTGTCGCCGAGCGCGAGCTTGAACATCTCGAACCAGCTCTGGTCGACCGACAGCTGCGGCGTGTCGCCGCCGCCACCGTGCCAGGTGCCCTGGACGATGCGGTTGGACGGTGGCACTTCGGCGCTCCAGGACACGCGCACCTCGCCCTCGATCCAGTTGCCGGCGCGCTCGTCGGTGAAATCGGCGGCCTGCGGCGGCTTGCCGTTGATCGCGACCAGCTTGCCGGCAGCCAGCGGCAGCAGGCTCAGGTTCTGCGCACCGAGTCCGGCCAGCCGTGTCTGGAAATCCGCGCGCTGGTCCGGCTGCACGTTCAGCACGAAGTAGTTGGGCGTGTCGGCCGGCAGGTCGGCACGCCAGCGTTCCAGCAGCGACGGACCGACCACTGCCAGCAGGTCCAGCGCGGTCAGGCTGAGCGCCAAGGCGCCGACCTGGATCAGCGTCAGCGCACGGCGGCGCACGAGGTTGGCCAGGCCGAAGCGCAGCGCGCCGGGCAGCCGGCGGCCGCCGACGCGCAGCGCCTTGAGCAGAAGCACGGTCACCGCCAGCGTCGCCGCGGCGACGCCGAGCAGGCCGCCGCCGAGCACGCCGGCCAGCCGGCCCGAGCCGCTCTCGACCAGGATCAGCACCGCGCCGACCGCGAACGGCAGCAGGTACAGCGCGTCGAAGCGACGGATGCGGGTTTCCAGGTCGCGCCGGAACACGCGCATCGGCTCCACGTCGCGCAGGCGCAGCAGCGGAGGCAGGGCGAAGCCGAACAGCACGGCCAGGCCGATCACGAATGCCGAGGCCGCCGGGCCCCACGGCAGCGCCGGTGTGCTGCCCGGCAGCAGTTCGCGCGCGAACGCGAACGCCGCCTGCTGCAGCCCGAGGCCGAGTGCCGCGCCGATCAAGCAGGCCGGGATCGCCAGCAGGGCCAGCTCGAGCGTCAGCGCCAGCACGATCTCGCCGCGGCTGGCGCCCAGGCAGCGCAGCAGCGCGACCTCCTCGGTCTTGCGCCGGGCGAAGCGCTGGGCGGCCAGCGCGACGGCGATGCCGGCCAGCAGTGCGGCCAGCAGCGCGGCCAGGCGCAGGAAGCTCTCGCCGCGCTCGAACGCCGTACGCAGGTTCTGCTGGGCGTCCTCGACGGTCGTCAGCCGCGTTGCCGGCGGCAGGTGGGCGCGGGCCCAGCCGGCGTACCGTTCGACCGCAGCGGCATCGCCGGCGACCAGCAGGCGGTAGCTGGCGCGACTGCCCGGGCCGAGCAGTCCGGCCGACTCGGCGTCGGCCAGGCTCATCAGCACGGTCGGCGCGAACTGGAATACCGAGCCGCCGGGGGCGTTGACGATCTCGCCGGCGATCGCCAGGTCGCGGCCACCGATCTGCAGCCGTTCGCCGACGCGACGGCCCAGCCCGACCAGGACCGCGCGATCGGCATAGACCTCGCCGGACGCCGGTGCCGGTGCGGTGCGCTCGCCGCCGTCCGCGTCACGCACGTTCAGCGTGCCGCGCAGCGGGAAGGCCGGATCGACCGCGCGGATCTCGGTGAACTGGCTGGCGTCGCCGGCGAAGACGACGCTGGAGAACTCGACGATGCGGTTGGTCGCGAGGTTATCGGCGCGGGCCTGCTCGACGAACGGCTCGGGCACGGCGGCGCGGCGCGCGGCGACGCCGAGGTCGCCACCGAGCAGCTCGGAAGCGGAGGCGAGGATGGCGCTCTCGACGCGGCTGGCCAGCGTGCCGACCGCCGCCAGCGCGGCCACGGCCAGCACCAGGGCGGCACCGAGCGTGGCCAGCTCGCCGTGGCGGAACTCCCGGCGCAGGCTGCGCGCGGCGAAGGCGAACGGCTTCATGCAGCCGCCTCCGCCAGGCGCCCGTCGCGCATGTGGACGGTGCGGGCGCAGCGTGCGGCCAGCTTCGGGTCGTGCGTCACCAGCACCAGGGTGGTGGCGTGCTCGCGGTTCAGCGCGAACAGCAGGTCGGTGACCGCCGCGCCGGTGCGCTGGTCGAGGTTGCCGGTCGGCTCGTCGGCGAACAGCAGCTCCGGTCCGTGCACGAAGGCGCGCGCCAGCGCGACGCGCTGCTGCTCGCCGCCGGAGAGCTGGTGCGGATAGTGGTGCAGGCGCTTGGCCAGGCCGACGTCGCCGAGGACCGCCTGGGCGCGCTGGCGGGCGTCGTCGCGGCCCTCCAGCTCCAGCGGCAGCATGACGTTCTCCTCGGCGCTGAGCGCGGGCAGCAGGTGGAACGACTGGAACACGAAGCCGACCAGGCGCCGGCGCAGGCGCGCGCGCGCTTCCTCGTCGAGCGTGTCCAGGCGCTGGCCGGCCATCGTCACGGCGCCGGCGGTGGGCCGGTCGAGGCCGGCCAGCAGGCCGAGCAGCGTGGTCTTGCCCGAGCCGGAGGCGCCGACGATCGCCAGGCTGGCGCCGCGCTCGACCGCCAGGGTGACGTCGTCGAGGATCGTCAGGCGGCCGTCGGGCCCGTCGACGGCTTTGCTAAGCTTCTGCGCACTCAAGACGGTTGCGGAATCGATGGTCATGCTGCGAGGTTTCCTGGTTGTCGTTTTGTTCGTGTGGGGCCTGGCACCGTGGCCGGCATCGGCGCGGGCCGCGCCGGGGCCGGTGCTGGTGCTCGGCGATTCGCTGTCGGCCGCCTACGGCATCCCGGCCGCCTCCGGCTGGGTCAGCCTGCTGACCGAGCGCCTGCGGACCGCTCCCGAATCGCGCGAGGTCGTCAACGCGTCGATCAGCGGCGAGACCACCGCCGGTGGACTGGCGCGGCTGCCGAAGCTGCTGGCCGACCACCGGCCGGCCCTGGTGGTCGTCGAGCTGGGTGCGAACGACGCGCTGCGCGGCCTGCCGATCGCCGCGCCGCGCGAGAACCTGAGCCGCATCATCGAGCAGAGTCGGGAGGCCGGCGCGCGCGTGCTGCTGCTGGGCATCGAGATTCCGGTCAACTACGGGCCGCAGTATCGCGACAGCCTGAGGGCCATGTATCGTGACTTGGCCGCGGATTTCAACCTGCCATTGGTCCCGTTCCTGCTCGACGGCGTCGCCCTCGATCCGGACCTGATGCAGGTCGACGGCCTGCATCCGACGGCGGCGGCGCAGCCGACCCTGCTGGAGAACGTCTGGCCGGCGCTCGAGAAGGCGCTGGCGCGCTGACCGCGCCGCGCGCGGCAGGGGGAAGAACCGTGATTGTTCGTTTGCTGCTCTGGATGATGCTGATGACCGCTGCCACCGCCGATGCCGCCCGTCCCGCCAAGCCCGTCCTGCTGATCCACGGCGGTGCCGGCGTGATCCGTTCCACGCTCACGCCGCAGGTCGAGCAGGCGGTGAAGGCCGATCTCGCCCGCGCGCTCGATGCCGGCTATGCCGTGCTCGAGGCCGGCGGTAGCGCCCTGGACGCGGTGGCCCGCGCGGTGGTGGTGCTGGAAGACTCGCCGCATTTCAACGCCGGCAAGGGCGCGGTGTTCACGCACGAGGGCCGCAACGAGCTGGACGCCTCGATCATGGACGGCGCCACGCGCCGCGCTGGTGCGGTGGCCGGCGTGCGGCACGTGCGCAACCCGGTGCTGCTGGCGCGCGCGGTGATGGACAAGTCACCGCACGTGCTGCTGATCGGCGAGGGCGCCGAGGCCTTCGGCAGGACGGTGGGCGGCATCGACTTCGTCGAACCGGCGTACTTCCACACCGACGAACGCTGGCGCCAGTTGCAGGAGGCGCTGCAGAAGGAGGCCGCGGGACAGTCCTCTTCCCTGGGGCGCGCGATCCACTACGGCACGGTCGGCGCGGTGGCGCTCGACAGCCACGGCCGGCTGGCGGCCGCCACCTCGACCGGCGGCATGACCAACAAGCGCTGGGGCCGCGTCGGCGACTCGCCGATCATCGGCGCCGGTACCTACGCCGATGCGCGCTGTGCGGTCTCGGCCACCGGCTGGGGCGAGTTCTTCATCCGCGCGACGGTCGCCCGCGACATTTGCGCCCGCGTGGAGTACGGCCGGCAGCCGCTGCTCAAGGCCGCACGCGCGGTGGTCATGGACACGATCCCGGCGCTCGGCGGCGACGGCGGCGTGATCGCCGTCGATGCCGACGGCAACTTCACGCTGCCGTTCAACACCGACGGCATGTACCGCGGCTGGGTCGGCCGCGACGGCAAGGCACACGTGGCGATCCTCGCGGACGAGGACTGAGCGGCGAGGGCCGGCGGACCATCCGCGAGGCCGGCCTCAGACGAAGACGTTCTCCTCGAGCGGCAGCAGGTCGACGCCGCAGACCAGGCCTTCCACCCAGTCGATGAACCGCTGCACGTTCTCGTGCCCGGCAATCGGCAGGCCGTGCTGCGGCACGATCATGTCGATGTCGAGCTTGCGCGCGCGCCGCGCCCACCAGCGGCAGGCGCGGTTGGACGCCATGTAGCGGCGATGGAAGCCGGCCATCGCCGGGATGTGGCGCGTGAAGTCGGCGACCGGCGCATAGGGCGCGTCGATCATCGAGGCGCCGAGATCGCCGCTGAACAGGATGCGGCTGATCGGGTCGTAGAACTGGAAGTTGCCGACGCTGTGCAGGAAATGCGCGGGCACCGCCTGCAACGTCGCGTTGCCGAGCGGGATCTCGCCGCCTTCGTCGGGCAGCAGCCGGTAGCGGTCGGCGCCGGTGTCCTTCTGGTAGTGCGGGACGCTGTGCGGGATGAAGCGGCCCCACAGGCGCGAGCAGACCACGCGCGCCGAGGTGTACATCAGCCAGCGGTCCACCGAGCCGATGATGTCCGGGTCCTGGTGCGAGGCGATGATCCAGGTCAGGTCGCGCGGCTGCACATAGCGCGTCATCGCCAGGCTGAGCGGCGTGTAGAGCAGGGCGCCGCCGGGATCGATCAGGGCCGACTCGCCGCCGTGGATCACCAGGAACTGGTTCGCCTGCACGCCGTCGTCGCCGCGTACCAGGTCGTGGAAGGCCACGCACAGGTGGTCTCCCTTGCGGAACAGCTCGGTTGGCATGGCGTCGGATTCGCAGTCGCGGGGCTGCGCATTCTCGTCGCCGTGCGCTCCGTGGCGCTTGACGTGAGTCAACGATGCGGCCGGCTCGTCGCCGAGTGCCGGTGGGCCACGCGGACGAGAGCGGTCCGGTGTGCGGCCGTGGCAGGCCGCGGCGGGTCCGGGCGTGCCGGACCCGCTGTGCGGGGATCTGCGCCGGGCCGTTACGGAGCGGCGGCGCCGTTACCCTTGAGGTGCGTGTCCAGGAACCGCAGGATCGCGCCGTAGCCTTCGATCTGGTTCTTCTTCTTCGTGAAGCCGTGTCCCTCGTCGTCGAACACGACGTACTCGACCGGCACGCCGTTCTTCTTGACGGCGGCGACGATCTCGTCGGACTCGGCCAGCAGCACGCGCGGATCGTTCTTGCCCTGCAGCACGATCAGCGGCTTGGTGATCTTGTCCGCGTGGAACAGCGGCGAGGTCTCGATCAGGAAATCACGCTGCGTCTCCGGATTGCCGACTTCCTGGTAGAGCGCCTCGCGGAAGCTCTCCCAGTACGGAGGGATGCTCTCGAGCGTGCGCAGCCAGTTGCTGACGCCGAAGATGTCGACGCCCACCTTGAATTCCTCCGGCTTGAACGCGAGCGCGGCCAGGGTCATGTAGCCGCCGTAGCTGCCGCCGGCGATGGCGATGCGCTCGCCGTCGACGTAGTCCAGCCCCTGCAGGTACTTCTTGGCCTCGACGCAGTCCCACAGCGGTTCGCGCCCGTGCTTGCCGTCGTCGGCCGCGAAGAACGTCTTGCCGTAGCCGGAGCTGCCGCGGTTGTTGATGCCGAGCACGACATAGCCGTTGTTGGCCAGGTACTGCAGCAGCGGGTTGTAGGCGCGGGTGGTCTGTCCGCCCGGTCCGCCGTGCACCCAGACGATCGCCGGCGCCTTGCTCTGCGCGGTCGCCTGGTGCGGCTTCCACAGGATGTTGGGAATCTCCAGGCCGTCGAAGCTCTTGAAGCGCACGACCGAGGAATCCACCAGGTCGGCCTGGTCGATCTTCGGGCTGAGCGTGCTGGTCAGGCGCTTGGCGTCGGCCTGGCCGAACTCCAGGACGTACAGGTCGCTGGGCTGGCGATCGCCGTTCAGATAGAAGGTCGCGCGCTGCTCGGAGCGGCCGATGTTGACGCCACGGATCTCGCCGGCCGGCAGCTTCGGCAGGGCGACGCGGCTGCCGCTCGCGGTCTCGTAGACCTCGAAGCGCGTGCTGCCGTCCTGGTTGATCGCCACCACGCGGTACTTGCCGTTGTGCGAGAAGTACGAATAGACGATGTCCCAGTCTTCGCGCTGCACGTCCTCGTGGGTGCCGCCGTCGATCACGTAGCGGCGCAGGCGCTCGAACTCGCTACCGTCGTTGGTGAGGTAGAGCAGGCTGCGGCCGTCGGGGGCGAAGTCCTGCGGGGAGAAGCTGGCATCGCCCTCGTGCTTGGACAGGTGGGTGAGCTTTTTCTCGCGCCGGTCGAACAGGTACAGGTCGTTGTCGTTGGTCGTGCGGCTCTTGCCGAGCGCCAGCCAGCGCTCGTCGCGCGAGAGCGGGCCGATCTCGTAGCCCTCGTTGTTCTCGTACAGCCGCTCGCGCGCATAGGTCTTGGCGTCGTAGCGGTACAGGTCGAAGAACTTCGGATCGCGCTCGTTGGTAATGACGTAGAACGCGTTGCCTTCGTGGTTGAAGCCGGCGAACTGCGCCTTGAGCTTCTCGCCGGGCGTGAGGTCCTTCTCGCTGCCGTCGAGTTCGATCACGTAGAGGTGGTTGAGCTCGTCGCCGCCCTGGTCGCGCGTGATCAGCTTGCGGTCGTCGGCCGGGAACCAGGCCACCGCATTGTTGTTGTCGGTCGTCGACTGGGTGATCGGCGTCCAGTCCCCGCCGGCGGCGGATATCGTGTAGGCGTTCCAGACGCCGGTCTTGTTCGACGAGAACAGGATCCGGCTCTCGTCGGGCGAGAACGAGGCGCCCGCGATCGCGACGGTATCGATGAAGTCCTCGATCGTGTAGTGCTTGGCGGGACGCGCGACCTCGGCCACGGTGCTGGCCGGAGCCGCGGGCGGAGATGCCGCCGCCGGCGGATCGGGTTGCTTGCAGCCGGCCAGCGCGAGGGCGGCCGTCAGGGCGGATGCGATGAGCGGAGTACGCAATGACATGGAAGGGTCTCGCCGGTCGGTGGTCGGGCAGGGTTCGTCCGTGACCCAGCCGGTGCCCGGCGCCCGGCAGGCCGGTGCGCCGCACCGCGTACGGCGTTTTCGCCCTACGTTGCCGGTGTCGGATGCGACGGCCGCGGGCCCGGCGGCGGATGCCGCCCTTGCCCGGCCCGGCGCATGCCGCTGGGTTGCGGAAGACGCACCCTAGCACGCCGGCCGTACCGTCCCCCCTGGCGGAAGTCATCGCGACCCGTCCGCGCGCGGGCGGCGGGTTTGCAATCGGCGTGGCGGCTTGCCAAGCTGCGGGCCCGTCGCCGCTTCGTGCCGCCCATGTCGACCCGTCCGCGCCTCGTCCTGATCGACGGCTCGTCCTACCTGTTCCGCGCGTTCCATGCCCTGCCGCCGCTGACCAACGCGGCCGGCGAGCCGACCGGCGCCCTGTTCGGCGTCGTCAACATGCTGCGCTCGACGCTCAAGGAAAAGCCCACGTACGCCGCCTTCGTCGGCGATGCGCCCGGACCCACGTTCCGCGACGCGCTGTATCCGGCGTACAAGGCCAACCGGCCCCCGGCGCCGGCCGAGCTCAAGGCGCAGGTGCAGCCGATGTACGACATCGTCGGCGCGCTCGGCTTCCCGATCCTGTGCGTGCCCGGCGTGGAGGCCGACGACGTGATCGGCACGCTGGCGCGCCAGGCCGAGCAGCTCGGCATCGACGTGGTCATCTCGACCGGCGACAAGGATTTCGCGCAGCTGGTCTCGCCGGGCATCCACCTGATCAACACGATGACCGGCACGCTCACCGACGTCGACGGCGTGGTCGCCAAGTTCGGCGTGCCGCCGGAGCGTATCGTCGACTTCCTGGCCCTGACCGGCGATGCCATCGACAACGTGCCCGGCGTCGAGAAGTGCGGGCCGAAGACCGCCGCGCGCTGGATCGCCGAGTACGGCTCGCTCGACGGTGTCATCGCCGGTGCCGACGGCGTCGGCGGCAAGATCGGCGAGAACCTGCGCAAGGCGCTGGCCCAGCTGCCGCTCTCGCGCGAGCTGGTGACGATCAAGACCGACGTCGCGCTGGAGCAGGGGCCGCAGGGCCTGCTGCTGCGCGACCGCGACGTCGAGGCGCTGCGCACGCTGTACCGCCGCTACGAGTTCAACGCCGCACTGAAGGAGCTCGATGCGCTGCCCGCCACCGCCGAGGCCGCCGGAGCATCACGGCTCGCGGCAGACCCGCCCGAAGCCGCGGCGGCGCCCGGCGACTACGAACTGGTGCTGGACCCGGCACGCCTGGAGCACTGGCTGCAGCAGCTGCGCGAGGCGCCGCTGATCGCGTTCGACACCGAAACCACCTCGATCGACCCGATGCGGGCCGACATCGTCGGCCTCTCCTTCGCGGTCGAGCCCGGCCGGGCCGCCTACGTTCCGCTTGGCCACGACTATCCCGGCGCACCGGTGCAGCTCGATCGCGCCACCGTGCTGGCGGCGCTCAGGCCGCTGCTGGAGGATGCCGGCCGGCCCAAGCTCGGCCAGCACGCCAAGTACGACATCAACGTGCTGGCCGGTGCCGGCATCGCGGTGCGCGGCGTCACCGAGGACACGATGCTCGAATCGTACGTGCTCAATTCGACCGCCTCGCGCCACGACATGGACACGCTGGCCAAGCGCCACCTGGGCTACACGACGATCCACTACGAGGACGTCGCCGGCAAGGGCGCCAAGCAGATCCCGTTCTCGCAGGTCGACCTGGAGACCGCCACGCGCTACGCCGCCGAGGACGCGGACATCACGCTGCGCCTGCACCAGGCACTGCGGCCGCGACTGGCCGCCGATGCCAAGCTCGATGCGGTCTACCGCGACATCGAGATGCCGCTGGTGCCGGTGCTGGCGCGCATGGAGCAGTGCGGCGTCCTGATCGACGTCCCGGCGCTGCGGCTGCAGAGCCAGCAGCTGGCCCGCCGCATGCAGGAGCTGACCGGCCAGGCGCACGACCTGGCCGGGCACGTCTTCAGCCTCGACTCGCCCAAGCAGTTACAGGCGGTGCTGTTCGACGAACTCAAGCTCGCCGCCGTGTTCAAGACGCCGACCGGCCAGCCCTCGACCAACGAGGAGGCGCTGGAGGCGATCGCCCACGAGCACGACCTGCCGCGCCTGATCCTGGAATACCGCGGGCTGGCCAAGCTGCGGTCGACCTATACCGAGAAGCTGGCCGAGATCGTCAACCCGCGCACGGGACGCGTCCACACCAGCTACCACCAGGCGACCGCTGCGACCGGCCGGCTGTCGTCGGCCGATCCGAACCTGCAGAACATCCCGGTGCGGACCGAGGAGGGGCGGCGCATCCGCCAGGCCTTCATCGCGCCGGAAGGCTGGCGGATAGTGGCGGCGGACTATTCGCAGATCGAGCTGCGGATCATGGCGCACCTGTCCGGCGACGCCGGCCTGCTGGCGGCCTTCCACGGCAACCAGGACATCCATCGCGCGACCGCCGCCGAGGTGTTCGCGGTGCCGCTGGGCGACGTCGATGCCGGCCAGCGGCGCGCGGCCAAGGCGATCAACTTCGGCCTGATGTACGGCATGGGCCCGTTCGGGCTGGCGCGCCAGCTCGGCATCGGTCGCGGCGAGGCGCAGGACTACATCGCCCGCTATTTCCAGCGCTATCCGGGCGTGCGCGAGTTCATGGACCGCATCCGCGAACAGGCACACCGCGACGGCTACGTCGAGACGGTGTTCGGGCGCCGCCTGTATCTGGACTACATCAACGCCCGCAACCAGGCGCAGCGCGCCGGCGCCGAGCGCGCCGCGATCAATGCGCCGATGCAGGGTACGGCGGCGGACATCATCAAGCGCGCGATGATCGCGGTCGATACCTGGCTGACCGGCCGCGAGGACCACGCGCGCATGCTGATGCAAGTGCACGACGAGCTGGTGTTCGAGGTGCGCGCCGATGCGGTCGAGGAGATCGCCGAAGGCGTGCGCCAGCACATGGCGGCGGCAGCGCAGCTGGACGTGCCGTTGCTGGTCGAGGTCGGCAGCGGCACCAACTGGGACCAGGCGCACTGACTCCGACACGCGGCGCGGTCGGTTGCTGGGGCGCGCGCGCGGCCGTCGAGCCTTGAGCTGTTGGCGCTTCGGCTTCGGTTTTGGTTTTGGTTGTTGCTTTGGCTTTGGCTTTGGCTTTGGCAGTGGCTCTTTCTATGGCTGTTGCTCTTGATTTTCCGCCCTAAAGCAAGCCGAGCATCGGAGGTCGGCGAGGCCGCAGAGGCGCCCCGTGTCTGAGCAAAGCGAGTTGGGGCGCCGTGCCTCGTCGTCCGAGAAGCGCAGGGGACGCCGGGCGAGAGGGCTTTTGGTTCCTTTTGGCCCGTCAAAAAATGTCCGGGAGACATTTTTGACATCGCGTCAGCGATGGCCCGTACGGGTGGCGGCCAGGGATGGACCGCCACAAAAGGGACTCGGCCGCGCAGCGG
>Ga0182739_1000467_pt1 | contig 52736 bp, 48 predicted proteins | sample eDN5th30CBELigBY_FD_128873 | JGI IMG/M metagenome (GOLD analysis project Ga0182739, IMG submission 128873) | Enriched backyard soil microbial communities from Emeryville, California, USA - eDNA 5th pass 30_C BE-Lig BY (version 2) (version 2) | ecosystem: Environmental > Terrestrial > Soil >... | reverse complement strand
CTGACGCTGCCAGTCCTGCTGATCGGCGGCGCGCTGAGCCCCGCGCCCTACCCGGCCGTGCTGGACGCCCTGGCGCAGTGGCTGCCGCAAGCCCATCGCGTGGACATCGCGGGTTCTTCGCACGGCATGAACCTGGGCAATCCCCGCGCCTTCAACGGCGCCATCCAGGAATTCATCGGCGGCTGATCCGCGCCGGTCAGGGCTCAACCGACGGCGTGTGCTTCAGGCGGCGCAGCACGAAGGTCGAGCGGCTGTGCCGCACGCCGCGCAGCTTGTACAGCCGCTTGCGCAGGAACTCCTCGTACCCTTCCGTGCCGGCCACGGCGACCTTGATGAGGTAGTCGTACTCGCCCGTCACCAGGAACGCCTCCACCACTTCCGGCAGACGGCTGATCTCTTCGCCAAAGCGCGCCAGCGTGTCGTCGTCGTGGTGTTCCAGCGTGACTTCGATCATGACCGTGTCCGGCAGCCCGAGCGCCTTCTGGTTCAGCAGCGCGGCATAGCCTTCGATCACCCCCGCCTCTTCCAGCGCCTTGACGCGGTTCCAGCAGGGCGTGGGCGACAGCCCAACCGTTTCGGCCAATTTGAGGTTCGTCAGCCGCCCGTCCGCGCGCAGGGCGCGCAGGATCTTGCGGTCGGTGTCGTCGATTTTGGGCAGTGTGGGCATGGTTTTCGGGTATCAGGGGGCAAAATCCCTGCTGCGACGAAGTTTACCGGAAGGATATTTTCCGTTTCACCGTGAATCGGCGGAAAACAGGAAACCTATTTTGCGCCGCAGCCCGTAGACTTTCCTGCAAGACGGGCATCTATCCCGCCCGTCCGATTTCGGCGCCATCCGCTGCGGCACAACCCGGCGGCCGCGCCGGCAATTCCAACGCAGCAGCCCGCGCGCGATCCGCGCGGATGGAAACCATGTCGCACGCAGCAACCGCAAGAACCGGCCTCGGCCTGGCCGGCACCGCCATGCTTTTCACGGCCCCCGCGCTATTCGCCTCGAATATGGTGGCGGCCCGCTGGGCCCACGACGCCGGCCTCCCCCCTGTCTTCCTCGCCTTCGGCCGCTGGCTGATCGCCCTGCTGATCCTCCTGCCCATTGCCGCGCCCGCCCTGATCGCACATCGGCGAGCGTTGTGGCGCGGCCTGCCCGCGCTGCTGCCGCTGGCGGTGCTGGGCATGGGCGTGGCGGTCGCCCCCCAGTACATCGGCGCCCAGACCACCAGCGCCACCAATATCGCGTTGATTTTTTCGTGCAGCCCGCTGCTGGTGGCGCTGCTGGAAGCGGTGATCTGGCGCCAACCCCTGCCGGCGCAGCGCGCGGCCGGGCTGGTGCTGGCGCTGGGCGGCGTGCTGGTGGTGCTGACGCGCGGCGACGCCCAGGCGCTGGCGCGGCTGGCATTCGGACAGGGCGACCTGTGGGTGCTGCTGGCGGCAACGGGCTGGGCGCTCTATACGGTGCTGCAAAAGCGCATGACGTTGCCGGCGGTTCCAGACCGGGCGCGGTTGGCCGCGATGATGCTGGGCGGCGCGCTGGCGCTGGCGCCTTTTGCCGGCATCGAAGCCGCGACCGGCATGGCGCCGCCCTGGACGGACCCGCGCCTGGCGGCCGTGCTGCTGTTCCTGGCGGTGGTGCCCAGCCTGGGCGCGTATTACGTCTATGGCCGGCTGATCAGCCGGGCCGGCCCGGCAACCGCGGGCCTGTCGATGTTCCTGGTGCCGGTCTACGCGGCGCTGCTGGCCTGGCCGCTGCTGGGCGAAGCGCCCCAGCTGTTCCATGGGGTCGGCTTCGCGATGATTTTGCTGGGCGTCAAGCTGGCGTCGTCGCGGATGCGCCAGACGGCGGCCCCGGCCGCCGCCTGAGATCGCGGCCGGATCGCCGCGATCAGCGGCCCATGCCCTGGGCCGCCATCACTTCCTGCGCCACCTGGCGCGGCGCTTCGGCGTAGTGCTTGAACTCCATCGTGTAGGTCGCGCGGCCCTGCGTCAGCGAGCGCAGGGACGTCGAGTAGCCGAACATCTCGGCCAGCGGCACCTCGGCGCGCACCACCTTGCCGCCGCCGCCCGCGATGTCTTCCATGCCCTGCACCATGCCCCGGCGCGAGGACAGGTCGCCCATGACGTTGCCGGTGAAGTCCTCGGGCGTTTCCACCTCGACCTGCATCATGGGCTCGAGCAGCACCGGATCGGCGCGGCGCATGCCTTCCTTGAACGCCATGGAGCCCGCCATCTTGAAGGCGTTTTCGTTCGAGTCCACGTCGTGATAGGACCCGAAGAACAGCGTCGCCTTCACGTCCACGACCGGATAGCCCGCCAGCACGCCGGCGTTGAGCGCCTCGCGGATGCCCTTGTCCACGGCCGGGATGAATTCGCGCGGCACCACGCCGCCCTTGATGGCATCGACAAATTCATAACCCTTGCCCGGCTCCTGCGGTTCGAGCTTGAGCACCACGTGGCCGTACTGGCCGCGTCCGCCCGACTGCTTGACGAACTTGCCTTCGACCTCGTTGCAGGCTTTGCGGATGGTTTCGCGGTACGCCACTTGCGGCTTGCCGACCGTGGCTTCGACGTTGAACTCGCGCTTCATGCGGTCGACCAGGATTTCCAGGTGCAACTCGCCCATGCCCGAGATGATGGTCTGGCCGGATTCTTCGTCGGTGCGCACGCGGAACGACGGATCTTCCTGCGCCAGCCGGCCCAGCGCGATGCCCATTTTTTCCTGGTCGGCCTTGGTCTTGGGTTCCACCGCCTGCGAGATCACGGGTTCCGGGAACACCATGCGTTCCAGGATGATGATGTGCGACGGGTCGGTCAGCGTGTCGCCCGTGGTGACGTCCTTGATGCCGACGGCCGCGGCGATGTCGCCCGCGTAGACCTCGGTGATTTCGCGCCGCTCGTTGGCGTGCATCTGCAGGATGCGGCCCAGGCGCTCTTTCTTTTCCTTGATCGGGTTGTAGACCGAGTCGCCGGACTTCACCACGCCGGAATAGACGCGGAAGAACACGAGCTGCCCGACGAACGGGTCCGTCATGATCTTGAAGGCGAGCGCGGAGAACGGCTCGTTGTCGGCCGGGTGGCGCTCGATTTCGTTGTCGCGCGGGTCGTGTCCCTTGATGGCGGGCACGTCCACCGGTGAAGGCATGTAGTCGATGACGGCATCCAGCATGGCCTGCACGCCCTTGTTCTTGAAGGCGCTGCCGCACAACATCGGCACGATCTCGTTGGCGATGGTGCGGGCGCGCAGGCCTTCCTTGATTTCCGCCTCGGTGAGGGGTTCGCCGGAAAGGTACTTTTCCAGCAGGGTTTCATTGGCCTCGGCGGCCTTCTCGACCATCTTGTCGTGCCATTCCTGCGCCTGCGCCTGCATCGACGCCGGGATGTCCTCGTACTGGAACTTCACGCCCTGGCTGGCCTCGTCCCAGATGATGGCCTTCATTTTGACCAGGTCGATCACGCCCTCGAAATGGTCTTCGGCGCCCACCGGCAACTGGATGGGCACGGCGTCGCCCTTCAGGCGTTCGGCGATCTGGCGGTGCACGCGCAGAAAGTCCGCGCCCACGCGGTCCATCTTGTTGACGAAGGCCAGGCGCGGCACCTTGTACTTGTTGGCCTGGCGCCAGACGGTCTCGGATTGCGGCTGCACGCCGCCGACCGCGTCGTAGACCATGACGGCGCCATCGAGCACGCGCATGGAGCGTTCGACTTCGATGGTGAAGTCAACGTGGCCCGGCGTGTCGATGATGTTGATGCGGTGTTCGGGGTAGTTGCCCGCCATACCTTTCCAGAAGGCGGTGGTGGCGGCCGACGTGATGGTGATGCCGCGTTCCTGCTCCTGCTCCATCCAGTCCATCACCGCGGCGCCGTCGTGGACTTCGCCGATCTTGTGGGTGATGCCGGTGTAGAAGAGGATGCGCTCGGTGGTCGTCGTCTTGCCGGCGTCAATATGGGCGCTGATGCCGATATTGCGATAGAGATCGATGCGCGTCTTGCGGGTCATGGCCTCTTCCTACGGTTGGATGCAGATGCGTAAATATTACGCGCCATGCGGCAAGATACAAGCCTGCGACGGCCTTCCGGAGCGGGTTTGGCGGGTCCATGGGTTTGCCCGGGGCATACCAAGGTATGACCAAGGTATGGACAAACGTCTCGGCCGATGGCGCGCCCATGAAAAAGCCCCTCTTGCGAGGGGCTGTGGCGCATGCCAAGGGCGCGCGGTGCGCGCCAGGACGGCGCAAATTACTTCTTTTCTTCCTTGACCCGATACACGAGCACGGCGGTGGTGGCCAGCGACAGCACCTTGGCGGTGACGCTACCCAGCAAGAGGCGCGACAGCCCGCTGCGGCCGTGGCTGCCGATGAAGATCAGGTCGCAGCCGGTGTCGGTGGCGGCCTGCACGATGCCGTCGGCGACGTTGAAATTGGACACGGCGCGCGTATCGGCCTTGACGCCTGCGGTGTCGGCGCGGTCGCGGATCTGCTTGAGATACTTGTCGGCTTGCTCGGCGGAGGCCTTTTCGTAGTCTTCGTCGGTAATGGCATAGGCCGCGGCCATGCCGTCAAAACCGATCGTGGCCGCGAACGGCTGCGTCACGTAGAGGCCGACAACTTCGGCGCCGACCGAGCGCGCGAAGCAGATGCCTGCGTTGGCGGCTTGCGCCGAGAGCGGGGAACCGTCGGTGGGAATCAGGATCTTCTTGAACATCTTGCCTGCTCCTGTTTTGGAGGAATCTTTATGCTACCGGAAAGCCGCGGGGTTCACATCAGGCCGAACCAGCGGGCTTGACGAGGGTCAATGCCGGGTTTATCCCAACTGCTGCGCAGCCGCGAACAGGTTCGTGCAGCGGGTGCCGGTGCGGCAGTATGCCAGCACGGGGCCCGGCAGGGTGCGCAGGAGTTCAGCGAAGCGCGCAACGTCGGCAGCGGTCATGGCGCTGCCCACGACGGGCTGGTATTCGATCTGCAGGCCGGCGGCCTGCGCGGCGCGCGAGACGTCGGCGGCGGTGGGCTGGTCCGGACCGCCCTCGAAATCCGGGCGGTTGATGATGACGCTTTTGTAGCCGGCGGCGGCCACGTCGGCCATGTCGTCGGGCCCCAGTTGCGGAGCGACGGCAAAGTTCTGGGTCAGGGGCTTGATGGGTGTGGACATGACGTTTCCTTCGATGACTTGGCGAGACAGCTGCATATTATTGATTGTAGGACCCGTTTTGCGCGAAGAGTTTTTCCAGTTCGGCCCAGATGCCCCGATGGTCCGCGATGGAGACCGAGAAGCGCAGCATGGTGGACGGCGCCTGCGACGGCGAGAACAGCGTGCCGGGCGCGAGCAGCATGCCGCGGTCGGCGGCGGCGCGGGCCAGCACCTCCGAGTCCCGCCCGCAATCGGCCCAGACGAACATGCCCGCGTGCGGCTCGTGCGGCACCGTCAGGCCCAGTTTCTGCAGCCCCTTCATGCAGCGCTGGCGCGCGTCGTCGACGCGCAGCCGCACGCGTTCGATATGGCGCCTGTACTGCCCTTCCATGAGCACGCGGTGCACGACGCGCTCGCCCAGTTCGGGTGAGGTCAGGCCGGCCAGCATCTTCAGGTCCGCCAGCTTCTGGAGCAGTTCGGGGTTGGCGGCCACATAGCCCACGCGCAGGCTGGCCGCCAGCATCTTGGAATAGCCGCCCACGAAAATGACGCGGTTCAGGCGGTCCAGCGCGGCCAGCTTGATGGCGCCGCCCGGATGCAGCTCGCCGTAAGTGTCGTCTTCGACCACCATGAAATCGTGGCGCTCGGCGATGCGCAGGATGCCATAGGCGGCGCCCGCCGACAGGGTGTGGCCGGTGGGATTGTGGACCGAGCCATTGATGATGAAGAGGCGCGGCTTGTGCTGCGCGGCCAGTTGCTCGAGCAGGCCGAGGTCGGGGCCGTCCGGCCCGCGCGGCACGCCGATCAGGCGGGCGCCAAAGGCGGCCAGCCGGCCAAAAATCACGAACCAGGCCGGATCCTCGACCAGGACGGTGTCGCCCGGCTTGACCAGGTGCCGCGCAATCAGGTCCAGCCCGTGGGTGACGCCGTTGGTCGTAAGAAGGTTGAGCTCGGGGTGCGCCGGCACGCCCTCGTTCTGCAGGATTGCGGCGATTTGCTGGCGCAGCGGCGCGAAGCCCTGGGGGCTGCCGTAGCTGACGAGGTTGGCGCGCACCGAGCGTCCCACCGCGCGCACCGCGCCCGCCACCATGTCCGGATCCAGCCAGTCCGCGGGCAACAAGCCCGCGCCGCCCGGCATGCCCGGCGCGTTCGATTCGCGGAACATGCTGCGCAGCAGCCAGGCGATGTCCACCCGGGCCGGCGGCGCCAGCGTACTGGGCGCGGCGGCGGCCACCGCCGTCAGCGGGCCGCTGCGCGCCTTCACGAAAAAGCCCGCGCCCCGGCGCGACTGGACCAGTCCGCGCGCCACCAGCCGGTCGTAGGCCTCGACCACGGTGAAGCGGCTGACGCCGGACTGTTCGGCCATCTTGCGGATGGACGGCAGGCGCGTGCCCGGCCGCAGGCCCTGCTCGTCGATGCGGCGGGCCAGGCCGTCGGCCAGTTGCGCCACGAGCGTGGCATCGGCCTGGCGCACGGGTTGCCAGGGCATGGAAGACGAGGAAGGCGGAGCAACTGTCATGGAGATTCGACCAGGCCAGTGATTAAAGTGACATGCCATTGTGTACCGGTACTGTACCGATAGCTATGCGTAGAGTGACAGCAATGCCGCGCGCCCGCAACCGTGGGCGGCGCGATGCACTCATTTTTCCCCGGTGCCGTCATGACCCGTCCCGCGCTTTACCCCACGCCCACGGCCTCTCCCACCGTCCCGTCTTCCCTCTGGGAAGGATACGGCTACGGTTTCCTGGGCGTGCTGGTGTTTTCGCTGACGCTGCCCATGACGCGACTGGCGGTGGCCGAACTGGCGCCCCTCCTGGTCGGTCTGGGCCGCGCGCTGATCGCCGCCCTGCCCGCCATCGCTTTGCTGTGGCTGACCCGCAGCCGCCGGCCCAACCGCCAGGAGTGGCCGGGCGTCATCCTGGCCGCCCTGGGCATCGTCGTCGGCTGGCCGCTGGCGTCGTCGCTGGCGATGCAGACGGTGCCGGCGTCGCAGGGCGCGGTGTTCAATGGCCTGCTGCCGCTGTCCACCGCCGCCTTTGCCGCCCTGCGCAGCGGCGAACGGCCGTCGGCCGCCTTCTGGGCCTGGGCCGTCTTGGGCGCCGCGCTGGTCACGGCCTATGCCCTGCGCCAGGGTGAAGGCACGCTGACGGCGGGTTACCTGTGGCTGCTCGTGGCCGTGGTGCTGGGCGGCCTGGGTTACGCCGAAGGCGCGCGGGCCTCGCGCACGCTGGGCGGCTGGCGCACCATCTGCTGGGCGCTGGCGATCAGCGCCCCCCTGGTGGCCGGCCCGGTGGCCTGGATGGCCGCGCAACAGCCCCACTGGCCCAGCTCGTCCGTGATGGCCGCCTGCGCCTACCTCGCGTTCGGCTCGATGTTCCTGGGATTTTTCGCCTGGTACCGCGGGCTGGCCGCCGGCGGCATCGCCCGGGTGGGACAAGTGCAATTGCTGCAGCCCTTTCTCACCGTGGTGGCGGCTGGCTTGCTGTTTGGCGAAACGGTGGAGGCGGCCACGTACCTGTTTGCCGCGGCCGTGATCGCCGTTATTGCCGGCGGACGCCGCGCCATCGTAAGGACCCCGAAATGAATCTGTTCCCCGCCAACTGGGCCGATATCCCGCTGGCCTCGCTTTCCCTGCTGGGTCCCCTGGCGCTGTTCGCGCTGGTCAGCTCCATCACGCCCGGCCCCAACAACGTCATGCTGGCGTCGTCGGGCCTGAACTTCGGATTCCGGCGCAGCCTGCCGCATCTGCTGGGCGTGAACCTGGGCTTCACGCTGATGATCTTCCTGGTCGGCATCGGCCTGGGCTCGGTCTTCCAGCAGACCCCCGCCCTTTACTCCGTGCTGAAGTACGCCGGCGCGGCCTACCTGCTCTACCTGGCCTGGAAGATCGCAAACTCGGGCCCCCTGGACGAGGGCGAGGCGCGCGGCAAGCCGTTCACCTTTTTGCAGGCGGCCGCCTTCCAGTGGGTCAATCCCAAAGCCTGGGTGATGGCGGTGGGCGTGGTGGCGACCTACACGCCCCAGAACGGCTTTTTCGCCAATCTGGTGATCGCGACCGTGGTCTGCGGCATCGTCAACCTGCCCAGCATCGGGATCTGGGTGACGTTCGGCACGGCGCTGCGCCGCGTGCTGCACCGCCCCGCCGCGATCCGCGCCTTCAATGTGGGCATGGCATTGCTGCTGGTCGCCTCGCTGTATCCGGTCGTGCTGGAACTGCTGCGCTGACGGACGTTCAGGCCAGCAGCCCGGCCACCACCGCCGGCGTGACCAGCACATTGAACAGGCCCGCCATCACCATCACCAGGCCCGCGACCGCGCCCTCCTCGGCCGCCAGCTCGCGGGCCTTGGCCGTGCCCGCCCCGTGCGCGCCCATGCCGAACAGCGCCCCGCGCGCCAACGCCGAACGCAGCGCAAGCCGGCGGCACATGAACTGGCCAATGGCCGCGCCGAAAACGCCCGTGACGATGACGAATACGGCGGTCAGGTCAGGCACGCCGCCCACGTGGGACGAGACCGTCACGGCGAACGGCGTGGCCACCGACCGCGGCAGGAGGCTGAGCCGCAGGTCGGGCGGCAGGTCCAGCAGGCTGCCCAGGAGCCACGCGCTGCCCCCCGCGATGCCGCTGCCCACCGCGACGCCCGCCGCCAGCACCGGCCAATAGCGCCGGATCAGCGCGCGCTGCTCGTAGAGCGGCAGCGCGAACGCCACGATGACCGGGCCCAGCATGGCCATCAGCCAGTGCGAACCGGCCATGTAGTCGCGATAGCCGGTATGCAGCGCGATCGCCAGCGCCAGCAGGAGCGCGGGCGCGACGACCAGGGTGGAGGTCCACCAGTAGGCATGGCGACGGTAGAAAAGGCGCGCGCACACGTAGGCCGCGACCGTGGCCGCCGGCCAGAACAGCAGGTTGAACTCAGCCGGCATGGCGATGCATCCAGCGATAGCACAGGTCGATGGTCAGCGCCGTGCCCGCCATGACGAGCGCGGTGCCCAGCAGAATGACGGCCAGCAGTTTCAGGCCGAGCACGCCCAGGAATTCGCGGTGGTCCAGCAGCGACATCACCGCAGGCACGAAGAACAGCAGCATTTCGCCCAGCAGCCAGCTCGCGCCGCGCTGGACATTGCGCACGCGCAGCCGGCGCGTGGCCAGCAATAGCAGCACCAGCGCCATGCCGACGACGCCGCCGGGCACGGGCAGGCCGCTGGCCGCTGCCAGGGCCTGGCCCAGCAGGGAAAAAAGGACGATCAGCGCGATCTGCAGCAGGCGGCTGCGGCGCAGGGCGCTGCGCAGGCGGACGGTGGGGCGGAAATGGGACATGGACAGAACGGGGGCCAGCGCCTGGCACTGGATTGATGGGTTGCGGTTTGCGTAATACGTTTTACGCCCGCCCATGCCATAGATAAAATGAATTCGACGAATCCACCCCATTCCACATTGGCATACCCATGGAACTGCGCACCCTGCGAGCCCTGGTCGAAGTCGTCCGCCAGGGCGGCTTCACCCAGGCGGCCAACGTCATTCATGCCACGCAGCCCACGGTCAGCAAGGCGGTGCGCCAACTGGAGGACGAGCTCGGCATGCCCCTGCTGGACCGCCAGGCGCAGCCCCCGCGGCTGACGGCCGCCGGCGAGATCGTGTACCGGCGCGCGCTGACCATGTTGGCCGAACGCGACGACCTGCATGCGGAACTGGACGACCTGAAGGGCCTGAAGCGGGGCGTGCTGCGGCTGGGCCTGCCGCCGCTGGGCAGCAGTTCCTTGTTCGCGCCGATGTTCGCGCGCTTTCGCAGCCGCTATCCGCGCATCGAGATCAGCCTCGTGGAACATGGCAGCCGCCGGCTGGAAGAGATGGTGATGGCGGGCGACATCGAACTGGCGGCGTCGCTGCAGCCCGTGCCCGACAACGTCGACTGGCAGCCCGTGGCGCGCGAACCGCTGGTGGCGCTGATGCCGTCCGACCACCCGCTCGCGCGGGCGCAATCCGTGCAGTTGCACGACCTGCGTGAATCGCCCTTCGTCCTGTTCGAAACGGGCTTCGCCCTGAACCGCATCATCCAGGACGCATGCCACCGCGCGGGCTTCTCCCCCGCCATCGCGGCGCGCAGCGGCCAGATCGATTTCATCGTGGCGCTGGTGGCCGCCGGGCTCGGCGTGGCGTTCCTGCCGCGCATCACGGCCAACGAGGCGCAGCACGCCGGGGTGGCCCGCGTGCCGCTGCGCGATGCGGGGACGGATTGGGAAATGGTGCTGGTGTGGCGGCGCGGGGGCTACCTGTCGCACGCCGCCCAGGCGTGGCTGGCGCTGACGCGCGAGGTCCACCCCGCGGCGTCGTAGGGACGAGGCACGCACGCCGCACCTGGCAGGCCGCGCCCCGTCGGCCGCCCCTTCGCCGGCCGCGCCGAGTTATGCTGATGCCGGAACCCAGCCTGACTTCCAGGGTCAGACCATTCATGCCCGCCCTGCCCCGATTTTCCGCCCGCCGACTGTTCGTCGCCGCCCTGCTCGCCACCGGCAGCGTCGTGGGCTGCACGCAACTGGACTCCTGGCAGCGCCAGACCATCTTTTCCCCGCAATCCGAACCGCAGACCTGGTGGCGCGAGCCCGCCGCCGGCACGCAGGTGTACGACCTGACGCTGGACAACGGCGACAAGGTGCGCGCGTGGTACCTGCAAAGTCCGAAGGCGGGTGCGCCCACCGTGCTGTACCTGCACGGCGCGCGCTGGAACCTGAACGGCAGCGCCTTTCGCATCGATGGCTGGAGCCGCATGGGCTATTCGATGCTGGCCATCGACTATCGCGGCTTCGGTGCGTCCTCGCCGCGGCTGCCCTCCGAAGAAAGCGCGCTCGAAGACGCCATGGCAGGGCTGAAGGAGCTGGCGCGGCTGCAGCCCGATCCCGAGCGCCGCTTCGTTTACGGACACAGCCTGGGCGGCGCGATTGCGATCGACCTGGCCTCGCGCCCGGAACAGCCGGATTTCGCGGGGCTGATCGTCGAGTCCAGCTTTACCAGCATCGGTGCGATGCTGGCGACGCTGCGCTGGGGCAAGGTGCCCGGCGCCAGCCTGCTGGTGACCCAGCCGTTCGCCTCGGTGGACAAGCTGGCGCAACTGCACACGCCCATGCTGTTCATGCACGGCACCGCCGACCGCGTGGTGCCCCACACCATGAGCGACGAGCTCTTTGCCGCCGCCCGCAACGTGGCGCCGGACCTGAAACGGCTGGTCAAGATCGAAGGCGCCTCGCACTCGGGCGCCTTCCGGAGCGGCACGCAATACGAAACCGCCGTCAAGACCTTCATGCGGGACGCCAGCCAGGCGTACCAGCGCAAGAAGGGCTAGGTTTTCATGCCCGGGCGGCCGCGGCGTCGTCGCGGCGCGCCAGCCAGCCGATCACCCGGGGCCGGGCGCGGTCATACGCAAGGTTGTAGAAAAACGCGTAGGGCAGGTAGAACAGCACCAGCGCGATGTCCAGCACAAAGGCTTCCCACAGGCTGATGCCCAGCCACCACGCCGCCAGCGGGATCACGATCAGGATCAGGCCGGACTCGAAACCGAACGCGTGGACCACGCGGACGCGCAAGGTGCGCTTCCAGCCCAGGCGGTTCTCGATCCGGTCGAAGCCGGCGTTGTAGATCATGTTCCAGACCAGGGCGATCCAGGCGATCACGGCGGTGAGCACGCCCATTTCAAACAGGGACTTGCCCATCGCCCAGGCCGCCACGGGGGCGCACAGGCCGATGGCGATGATTTCAAACAGAAACGCGTGGAGAAAGCGTTCCTTGAGGGTTTTCTTGGCTTGCGTCATGACCCACCTGCGGTCGGTTGCTACGGAATGACGGCATTGTCTGCGACATTTCCGTTACGATAAAGATGCTATTCATCGGAAAAACCGATACAACTCCGACCGAACATCCCGTGCGCCATTCCCTCGAATCCCTGGCCGCCTTCGCCCAGGTGGCCGCCGAAGGCTCGTTCTCGGCCGCCGCCCGCAAGCTGGGCAAAAGCCAGTCGACCATCAGCGAGACCATCGCCAACCTGGAGGTGGACCTGAACGTGGCGCTGTTCGACCGCAGCCAGCGCCAGCCCGCGCTCACCCCGGCGGGCAAGGTGCTGCTCGGGCAGGCGATGCAGGTGCTGGCCGCGAACGACCGCCTGAACCGCAGCGCCAGCCAGTTGGCCGAGGGGCTGGAGCCCCGGCTCACGGTCGTGCTGTCCGACACGTTCCAGTCGAGCACCTTCGAAGCCATGCTCAGCCAGATCGATGCGCGCTATCCGTCGCTGCGCTTCGAATGCCTGATCGCCGAATACGAGGACGTCGTGGCGCTGGTGCAGCAGGGCCGCGCGCACGTGGGCCTGATGGCGGCGCAGGAAAGCTATCCGCCGGACGTGGCGCACGCCTGTCTGGCCGAGGGGTCCGAGATCGTCCTCTGCGTGGGGCGGTCCCATCCCCTCGCCCAGCAGGCATCCGTCACGGCCGACCACCTGAAGGCCGCACGCGAACTGCGCCTGAGCACCTTTGAGCTTGATGACAAAGAAGCGACGCCGGCGCGTTCCACGTGGTCGGCGCCCGGATACCTGATGCTGCTGGAAATGGCCAGCCTGGGCTTTGGCTGGACGGAATTGCCGCGCTGGATGATCCAGCGATTCGGCGGCGATCAGCTCGTGGAGCTGAAGGCGCCCGGATGGCCGCGCCACATCCACGTCGACGCGGTATGGTCCACGCGCCGCGCGCTCGGGCCGGCGGGGGCATGGCTGCTGCAAAGTCTCACGCAGCCATAGCCGGCCGCCTCAATCCGCGCTGAATCCGCGCGCGGCCGACGCCAGGCGCGTGATGCGCACGCCATTGGCCGTCAGCCACTCACCCAGCCTGGGGCTGGACAGCACCTCGAACTCGGCGCGCCGCTGGCGGGCCAGCGCATCGCCGGGCCCGTCGCCCTGCGCGGGATGGCACATCACGAGATCGCCGTCGCGCGCGTTGAACAGCCAGGTCTGCAGCAGTTGCGCATAGCGGCGCCGACCGCCACCGAACGCATAGACGCCCAGCAGGCGGCGGTTGGTTCGCACGCCGCTCGAACGGGCCTCGCGCGCCAGCGCGTGCGCGCCCAGCGCGCCGATCACGCGCGCCTTGAGCGATTCTTTCAGCGGAATGCCGCACAGCATGCCGGGCGCGGTCTGGCGCAGCCAGGGCGTGCGCGTCCCGTAGCGCCGCGCAAAGAGGTCCAGGATGCGCCCGCGGATGCCGGGAAGCTGATGCACGTGCTGATGCCCGTCGACATAATCCGGCGCGCGCCCGAATGCGGCTTCGAAGGCATCCATCTGCCGCGCAAGCTGCGCGTCGATCCAGGCCGTGTCGAGCAGGCCCGCGTACGCCTTCAGGATCAGCGCGCCCAGCGCCGGCATGGGGTCGCCATGCGGGTCCAACGTCTCCGAGAAGTTCACATGCAGGCCGATGTCCACGTCCAGCGCCGCCAGCCGCGGCGCATTGGCCGCGAACGTGGGGCCCAGCGCCAGGCAGCTCACGGCGCTGATGCGCCCCATGCCGGCCAGCGCGATCATGCCCTCATCGACGTCGGCATTCATGCCAAAATCGTCACCGCACACCACGACGCGTTTGCTCATCGACGCCCCTTTCGTTTCCCGTCCGACACATCCCTCATGCGCGCCCTCATCCGGCAGATCAGCCTGTTCATTGCCGTCGGCTGCGCCGCGGCGGCAACGCACTGGGGCGTTGCCGTGGGCTGCGTCGAAGCTTTCGGCGCCCCGCCGCTGGCGGCCAACCTGATCGGCTGGCTGATCGCCTTCGCCGTGTCCTTCGGCGGCCACTACCGGCTCACGTTTCGACATTCGCCCATACCCTGGACCGTCGCGGCCCGTCGTTTCTTTCTGATTTCAGCCATCGGCTTTGCGATCAACGAATCCGCCTACGCCTGGCTGCTGCATGCCACCGCGCTGCCCTACGACACGCTGCTCGCCCTGATCCTGATCGGCCTGGCGTTCGCGACCTTCGTCGCTAGCCGGCTGTGGGCGTTCCGGCACAGACCCGCCGCCTGAGCGCCGCGTCCGCTTCCACGCGCCACATCGCGTGCCGCACGCTCGCGACGACGGGCTTGACGCCCTGCAGCGGCGAGTAGACCTCGCCATCCGCATGATTGCCCCAGATCCAGAACCGCGCGCCCTCTGGCGCGGCGCACAGCCGCGCATAGAATTGCGCGGCGCTGACCAGCACCTCTTCGCCGGTGACCGGATCGAACTTCGCGGCGTCGTACAGTTCCTTGCGCCAGTTGTCGCGCACGGGCACTTCGGGATTGAGCCAGTCGTCCACCACCCAGGTGGGCCGGGGCGCGCGCGTGTACAGCGCCAGGTCGAACGGATACGCGTGCAGCGACACGAAGGTGTCCTGCGGCCTGGCCTGTTCGCGCACAACCTGCGCCAGCGGCGCGGCGCTGCCGCGTCCATGATTGGCGGCCACGGCGACGGCGATGACGCAGATTGCGCCGGCGACGCCCGCGCTCAGGCGCGCCAGCCGCGGCGTCTGCGCGTCGTCCTGGCCGCGTCCCGCCGCCAGGATGACTTCCGCCAGCAGATACGCCAGCGGCGCCAGCGCGGGCAGCACGTAGCCGATCAGCTTGGAATGCGGCATCGAGAAAAACAGCACCACCACCCCGAACCAGACGGCCGCCAGCCGCCGCAGGGCGCGCGCCGGCCCCTCGGCCCAGAACGCGCGGCGAAACATGCCGCCCGCCCACAGGGACCACGGCAGGCTCAGTCCAGCCAGCACCGGCAGATAAAACCACCACGGCTGGGCATTGTTGAAGCCGCCGGCGGCAAAGCGCTGGAAGTGCTGGTAGACGAAGAAATAGTCATAGAAGCCGGGATACCGGATCTGCATCAGCACGAACCACGGCGCCGCGATCGCCAGGAACGTCAGCAGCGCCGCCGGCCGGACCAGCGCGGCCAGGCCGCGCCAGCGCCTTTCCCAGGCCAGCCAGACCAGCAGGATGGCGCCCGGCAGCACCAGGCCGATCAGCCCTTTGGCCAGCACCGCCAGCGCGGCAAGCGCGGCGGCGGCCACGGCCATCCCCCGCTGCGGCTCGCCGCGTCCGGCCCGCAGCGCGGCCTCCACCGCCACCAGCACGCATAGCGTGATGAGTCCCGCGACCAGCATGTCCAGATTGGCGAATTGCGCGCCGCCGTAGAAGAACGGCAGGGTGCAGAGGATGAGCAGCGTCAGGCTGGCGGTGGCCGCGCCGCGATGGCGCCGCACGAAGACATACAGCCCGCAGGCGCCCCCCCAGGCGGCCAGCAGCGACGGCACCCGGGCCGCCCACGCATGCACCCCGAACACCGAAAACGACAATTCGGTCAGCCAGTAGTAGAGCGGCGGCTTATGGAAGTACGGCATGCCGTCCAGGAGCGGCACCGCGTGCGAGCCGCTGCGCAGCATGTCCCAGGCCACGCCGGCATAGCGGCCTTCGTCGGGCAGCGTCAACGGGCGCAGCCAAGCCAGCCACGCCAGCCAGAACCCGGCGGCCAGCAAGAGCCGGCCCGCCGGCGGGGCCCATTCGGAGCGCGCCGGCTTGATGAGATCCGCCATGCTCAGCCCTGCGCCTTGCCTGCGGGGCGGCCGCGGCTGCGCCGCACCACGAACAACGGCCGGCCTTTGACCTCGTCGAAGATGCGCGCCACGTATTCGCCCACCACGCCCAGGGAAATCAGGTTGACGCCCGCAAAGAAAAGCACCGCCGTGACGATGGTCGTCCACCCGGAGACCGCATTGCCCGACATCAGGTAATCGCCCACGAGAAACGCCGCATAGGCAAGCGCCAGCACGGCGAACGCGACGCCGACCAGGCTGACCATGCGCAGCGGCCACGTCGTGAACGCGGTCAGGCCGTCCAGCGCCAGCCGGAAGAGGCGCAGCCGGCTGAACTGGCTGGTCCCATGCATGCGCGCATCCGGGGTGTACGGCAGCGCCTCGCCCTTGAAGCCCACCCAGGCGTACAAGCCCTTCATGAAGCGGGTGCGTTCGGGCAGCGCGATCAGCGCGTCGACCACGCCGCGGTCCATCAGCCTGAAGTCCCCGGCATGCGGCGGCACCTGCACGCCGCGCGCGTTGCTGAGCAGCGTATAGAACCAGCGCGCGCCCGAGCGCTTGAGCCAGGATTCATCGGCGCGGTCCTGGCGCACGGCGTAAACCATTTCGGCGCCGGCTGCCCAGCGCGCCAGCATCTGTTCGATCAGGGCCGGCGGATGCTGCAGGTCGGCGTCCAGGCAGATCACCACTTGGCCGCTGGCCGCTTGCAGGCCGGCGCTCAGCGCGGCCTCCTTGCCGAAATTGCGCGATAGCTGCACATGGCGGAACCCGTCGTGCTCGGTCCACTCGGCCATCAAGGCCTCCGTGCCGTCCGTGCTGCCGTCGTCGGCGACGATGATCTCCCAACTGGTGCACAGCGCGCTCAGCCGATTGCGCAGCAGCGGCAGCAGCACGCGCAGGTTCTCGCACTCGTTCAGGCAGGGGATCACGCAGGTGACGCGGGTGTCGTACGGAACGTCGGCCGCCTGCGGCGGCCATACCGATCTCAAGGGCAACGATTTGGCCAGCACCTGCGGCGCTGGCGGGTCGGACCGGAACTGGATATGCATGAGACTCTGAAAACACGAAATGCGCTGCGGGATGCGATGCAGTATGCGCAGGGCCTCGTCGAATTTTCATGAAATGCGATTGCCGGTCCGGTCATCAAGGCTGGTAATCAAGGCTGGTAATCAAGGCCGGTCATTAAAATGGCGGGCCAATTGCTGTTATCTGTCTTCTGTCTTCTGTTTTCTGTTTTCTGTTTTCTGTTTCCTGTCTTCGGATCGTCATGCAATACCAAGTCCGTCCCATGCTGGCCAGCGACGTCGACGCCATCCTCCAGGCCCAGGCCCTCGCCTATCCGCGCTTCCTGCTGGAAGGCGCGGACTTCTTCCTGAACCGCCTCGCCCTCGCGCCGCACTATTGCTGGGTCGCCCGGCCGGACGGCGCGAATACGTCCGGCGGCTTGCTGGGCTATCTGATTTCCTATCCCTGGGACGCCGGACTGCCGCCCGCCCTGGACGAGCCGTTGGCTTCGCTGCCGGCGCAGGCCGATCATTGGTTCCTGCATGACTGCGCGGTCGTGCCGGCGGCGCAAGGCCTGGGCGTGGGCCAGGCGCTGGTGCGCACGGCCGCCGATCGAGCAATGCAGCGCGGCCTGGCGCGCGCGAGCCTGGTGTCGCTGCCCGGCGCAACGGGCTATTGGCTGCGCCATGGCTATGCGCCGGTTGCGGCCGGCGCCGCCGGGCTGGCCGGCAAACTGGCCGGCTACGGACCGGGCGCCAGTTACATGTCACGCGCCTTTCCCCTGGCGTGCGCCGGCGCGTAGCGCGACAACAGGCGTCGCGCCTTTCCCGTGTACAGCGGGGCTTGGCTGGTCGTAAGATAGGTTCACAGTCCGCGAGCGATGCGGCAGCAAATGGTTTGGATAGCCTGACTTGCTGCGCCCCGACGGGGCGCTAAGGTTCGTATGATCTCCCTTTCGCCCGTCCAATCTTTCCTCGCCTGCTGCCTGGTGCTCGTCGTCGGACGGGTCATGACCACGCGGATCGGCATCCTGGGGCGCTACAGCATCCCCGACCCCATCGTGGGGGGCCTGCTGTTTGCGGTGCTGGCCTACCTGCTGTCGACCTGGGGCGGCCTTGCCGTCTCGCTCGAGACCAGCATCAAGCCCACGCTGCTGCTGCTGTTCTTCGGGTGCATCGGCCTGACGGCCAACCTCAAGCTGCTGGCCAAGGGCGGTCCCCGGCTCATCGCCTTCCTGCTGGCGCTGATCCCTTTCCTGGTGCTGCAGAATGCGGTGGGGCTGGGCATGGCATGGCTCCTGGACATGCATCCGCTCATGGGCCTCTTGGGCGGCACGATCACGCTGGTGGGCGGCCATGGCACCGGCGCGGCCTACGCGACGCGCTTTGCCGACTTCAACAACATCCAGGACGTGATGCCGCTGGCCATGACGGCGGCCACGCTGGGATTGGTGCTGGGCGGCGTCGTCGGCGGACCGGTCGCGGAATGGATCATGCGCCGGCACAAGGTGTCGGGCGGCCTGGATCAGAAGGCGGCCGAAGGGCAACAGGCCGTCGACCAGGACGAGGCGCAAACGCCGCCCACCCCCGGGACGTTCATCCTGTCCCTGACGGCGGCCTTCGTCTGCCTGGTGGTGGGCGGCTTCCTGGCGGCCATGGTGGAAGACGCTCCGGTCAGCCTGCCCAATTTCCTGTGGTGCCTGGCCACGGGCGTGGTGATCCGCAACGCCGGGCCGCTCGTCGGCATCCGGCTGGACGACCGCGCCACCGACATCATCGGCACGATCTCGTTGTCGCTGTTCCTGGGCATGACGATGATGACGCTGGACCTTTCCAGCGTCGCCCGCCTGGCCGGTCCGCTGGCGTTGATGCTGGTGGTGCAGACGCTGTTCTGCGCGCTGTACGCCGCCTGGGTCGTGTTCCGGATGCTCAAGCGCGACTACGAGGCCGCGATCATGTCCGCGGCGTTCTGCGGCTTCGCGCTGGGCGCGACCGCCACCGCCATCGCCAACATGCAGGCGCTGACGCGCCGCCACGGTCCCGCCCCCGAAGCCTTCATCGTGGTCCCGGTCACCGGCGCGTTCCTGATCGACATCCTGAACGTGATCATCCTGAGCACGCTGATCTCCTTGCCTTTCGTGGGAGGGATTTAGCCATGTTCAAGAGACTGCTGATCGCCCTGCTGTGCGTGCTGCTTGCGGCCTGCAGCCGCGCGCCGGACGCAGACGCGCTGCGCGCCGACGTCGAGCGCAGCCTGGACGCCACCTATGGGCAGGGCCTGTTCCGCATCGCCGACCTCCGGCGCATGGGATCGGCATCCGACAGCACCGCGCCGGCCGGCGAAACCCGGCGCGTGGTCTATTTCGACGTCGAACTGGAGCTTGCGCGCGACGTGTCGCTGGGCGCGTGGGACCAGCCTGGCGCGGCCTCGCTGGTGACGCTGCTGGGCGCCGGCCCCCGCAGCATCAGCGGCGTGAAATCCGGCGGCAACCAGGCCGGCGATCGCATCGTCGCCCACGCCAGCGCCATTTACCGCAAAGAAGAAGGCGACTGGCGGCTTGTGACGCCTGCCGGGTTCAAGGCCGCCGAAGCGCCCTCGCTGGATACGGGCGCGCCGCCCCCGGTGACGCGCCAGCTCCTGGACACGCTGGACCAGATCACGCATTCGGTGACCTACAGCGCGTCCAGCACCGCGCAACACGTGGTGCAGCAGGAACTGGAGCGCTCGGTGGCCCGCATCAACGGCCGGCTGGCCCGGTTGCAGCAAGGCTATCCCCTGGCCGGCGGCCCGGACCGCGGCGAATACCTGGCGTTTGCCCGCGCCCTGAGCGAGGTGGCGCGCGCGCGCCAGATTCGCGTGTCGCCCTTGATCACCGGCGGCGGCGCCGACAACATCGCGCTGCTGCGCAGCGGCGACGCCGTGGTGGGACTGGCGCAGGCCGACACGGCCCGGATGGCTTACGAGGGCAAGGGCCCGTTCGCGGGGCAAGGACCGTTCACCAACCTGCGCGCGCTGGGCAGCCTGTATCCGGAAATGGTCCACATCGTCGTGCGTGACGACCCGGCGCTGCGCGGCGTCGCGGACCTGAAGGGCAAGACGATCGCGCTGGGTCCGGAGGGCTCGGCGGTGCGGGCCACCCTGGAAACCGTGCTGGCCGCGCACGGACTGCAGGCCGGCCGCGATTATCAGGTGTCGGACACGCCGTTCGTCGCGGCCCTGCCGCTCCTGCGCTCCGGCGCGGTGGACGCCGCCGCCCAGGTGATCGGCGTGCCGGCCACGCCGCTGCGGGACGCGCTGATTCCGGCGCAACTCAAGCTGCTGCCCCTGGACCGGGGCGCCATCAAGACCCTGACATCCGGCGACAGCGTGCTGATGCCGCTGGACATCGCGGCGGGCACGTATCCCAACCAGCCGGAAGGCATTCCCACCGTGGGCATGGCCGCGCTGATGCTGACCACCACTGACCTGACGCGCGACGAAGCGCTGGTGGTGGTGCGCGCCGTGTACCAGGCCGGGCAGGACCTGCTGGCGGCCGGCTCGACCCAGGGATCGCAGGTATCCGTGGCCACCGCCCGGCTTGGCCTGAGCGTGCCCCTGCACGACGGCGCCGAGGAAGGCATCGCCGCCCTGGAGCACGCCAAGCCGCAATGAGGCCGTTGCGCTTATGATGGCGCTCCATTTCAGGAATTCCGATGAACAAATTCGACCTCCAAAAGAACCAGGCCCTCAAGCTGGCCGGCCAGCTCAAGCAGGCCGCCACGCCGGACCGCTTTGGCGCCGCTTCGCAGGCGCCCGACCGCCGCGAACAGCGCAAGCTCGACCAGGCCGCCGGCCTGGTGCCGTTTCCGCTGAAACTGTCCCAGGCGCAGGCCGACAAGCTGCGCGCCGCCGCCGCCGAGCGCGGCGTATCCACCAACGACATCGTGGCCGAGGCGCTGCAGACGGCGCTGGGCGCGTAAGCGCGATGCATATCTGGGTCGACGCGGACGCCTGCCCCGCCGTCATCAAGGACATCCTGTACCGCGCCGCGCAGCGCTGGCAGGTGCCTTTGACGCTGGTGGCCAACCAGGCGCTCTACACGCCGCCGTCGCCGCTGATCCGGGCCGTGCAGGTGCCGCGCGGCTTCGACGTGGCGGACGCGCACATCGCGGAGCGCGTGCAGCAAGGCGATCTGGTCATCACCGGCGACATCCCGCTGGCCGCGCAGGTGCTGGAAAAAGGCGCGATGGCGCTCAACCCGCGCGGTGAACGCTATTCGCCGGAAACCATCCGGGAACGTCTGGCGCTGCGGGACATGATGGAAGAACTGCGCGCCAGCGGCGTGGACACGGGCGGCCCGGCAACCTTCAGCCAGGCCGACCGCAAGGCGTTTGCGAACCAGCTCGACACCCTGCTGGGGCGGGTTGCCCGGCAGCAGGCGCAGCAACGGACGCAGCCGCCGCAATAACGCGCAAAGCCCGCCGCCGCCGCGGTCAGTAAAAGGTGATGTACGCCTTGTACAGGATCGCGCCGATCGCGGTGACCAGGCCCAGACCCATCAGGGTCATGCCAAGATTGCGATCCCGGAACCCGAAGCCGATCAACATGAGCGCCACGCCGGTGACGATGATGATAAGCATGGTGTTGGCATGCGGACTCATGGCGTTCTCCTGTTATGCGGTCAATCTTGGCGATCGATCTTGGCGACCGATTGCCGCTTTACTGATGATAGACAGGCGTCGAACAGGCTTGGCGCAACTGGATAGCGCCGGTTTGCGGCAGATCAGGGAAAGAGTAATGAATCAAAAACAAAAAAGCCAACCGATGAAGGTTGGCTTTTTGCTTACTGCCCAAAAAACAATGTCGGCGCCGCGATAAATCTTTGTGCGATACGGGCATTGCTTCTCTGGGGCGCTTCAAAGGCCAGACAGCCTTGGAAGGTCTTTGGTGGGTAGTACTGGGTTCGAACCAGTGACCCCTGCCGTGTGAAGGCAGTGCTCTACCACTGAGCTAACCACCCCGAAAGAGGCGAAATAATAGCACGGATTTTTATACGCGTGCAAGCCGCCCCTTAAAAACTTCAAGCAGGCGCGGCCACGGGCGCTTCGAGCTTGCGCCACACGCACTCGCCGCTCACGGCCTTGTCCAGGGCGGCGAGATAGGCGTCGTGCTCGGCCAGTTCTTCGGCGCTGGCCTTCAGGACCGGCAGGCCGGACGCGTCGAACCTGGCCAGCACCACGCCGCCGCTGCTGGCGCCGGCATTGTCGTCCACGTCGATCAGCAGCGCGTCCTGGCCCCGCGTCATCGCCAGCCAGACTTCCGCCAGAAGCTGGGAGTCGAGCAATGCGCCGTGCAGCGTGCGGTGCGCGTTCGAGATGCCGAAGCGGTCGCACAGCGCGTCCAGCGAATTGCGCTTGCCGGGGAACAGCGAGCGCGCGTGCAGCAGCGAATCGGTGACGGTTTCGCAGAAATCGGTGATCGGGCCGCGGCCGACCTTCGCGAGTTCGGCGTTGAAGAACTTGACGTCGAACGCGGCGTTGTGCGCGATCAGTTCGGCGCCCTGGATGAAGGTGACGAATTCGTCGGCGATCTCGGCAAAGCGCGGCTTGTCCGACAGGAATTCGGTGGTCAGGCCGTGCACCGCCAGCGCCTCGGGATCGCTGTCGCGGTCCGGGTTCAGGTAGATGTGCAGGTTGTTGCCCGTCGCCGTGCGGTTGACGATCTCCACGCAACCGATTTCGACGATGCGATGACCCTGGGCAGGGTCCAGTCCGGTGGTTTCCGTGTCAAAGATGATCTGGCGCATAACTCACTATTCCGACGCTTGGGGCTGCGAGGCGGGCGGCGTGTGCGCATGAGGCGCTTCGCTGCCGGTCTTGCCTGGCTTCTTGCGTGCGGCGGCAATCAGCGTGTAGGCCACCGGCACGACGAACAAGGTCAGTAGTGTACCCAGCATCAGCCCGCCGACCAGAACCCAGCCGATCTGCTGGCGCGATTCGGCCCCCGCCCCGGTCGACAGCGCCAGGGGCACCGTGCCCAGCACCATGGCGCCGGTCGTCATCAGGATGGGGCGCAGGCGCAGCACGCTGGCTTCGACCACGGCCTCGTACAGTTCCCTGCCCTCGTCGCGGAGCTGGTTCGTGAATTCCACGATGAGGATGCCGTGCTTGGTGATCAGCCCGACCAGCGTGATGAGGCCGATCTGGCTATAGATCGACAGCGTGCCGCCCGTCAGCCACAGGGCCAGCAGCGCGCCGGTCATGGACAGCGGCACGGACAGCATGATGATGAAAGGATTGCGCCAGCTCTCGAACTGCGCGGCCAGCACCAGGTAGATGAAGGCCAGCGCCATCGCGAAGACCAGGTAGATGCTGCCCGACGAATCGCGGAACTCGCGCGATTGGCCGTCCAGGTCCGTGATGATGGTGTTGGGCAGGACCTCGCGCGCCACCTGGTGCATGTGTTCCAGGACTTCGCCCAGCGCGTAGCCGGGCGCGACCGCCGCGTCGATCTTCACGGCGCGCAGGCGGTTGAAGTGATTGAGCGACTGCGGCGACACGCCTTCGTGCACGCCCAGCAGGTTGTCCAGCTGGACCATGCTGCCGTCGCGCGCGCGCACGTAGATGCCCGAGATATCGGTGGGATTGGCGCGGTCGCGCGGGGTCACCTGCACGATCACATCGTATTGTTCGCCCTCGTCCTTGTAGCGGGTGACCTGGCGGCCGCCCAGCATGGATTCGAGCGTGCGGCCCACGACGTCCACGTTGGCGCCCACGTCGGCCATCTTGTCGCGGTCCACCCGCACGCGCAGCTCGGGCGTGTTCAGGCGCAGGTCGGTGTCCAGGTTCAGGAGCCCCGGATACTTGCGCAGTTCGGCCAGGAAGATGGCGGTCAGCCGCGCCAGCTCTTCATACGAGGCCTGGCTCATGATGATGAATTCCACCGGCTTGGAGCGCGCCGACTGGCCCAGCGACGGCGGATTGGTCGGGAAGGCGCGCACGCCCGGCAGCGACGCGAATTGCGGCTGCAATTGCTGGGTGATGGCCTGCTGCTTGCGCTCGCGCTCTTCCCAGGGCTTGAGGCGCAGGATCGCGGTGCCGTCCGTGACCGTCGGAAAGCCCACGGTGACCTGGCTGCCGCTGGCCTCGGGGATGTCGGCATAGAATTTTTCGATGCCCAGCATGCTGTCCAGCGTGTAGTTCAGCGTGGCGCCCTCGGGGGAATTGACGATGCCGAACACCACGCCGCGGTCCTCGACCGGCGCCAGTTCGCTCTTGACCACCTTGAACAGCACGCCGCTGCCCGCCGCCACGGCCAGCCCGATCACCACCACCACCCAGCGATGCCGCAGCGACGCGCCCAGCATGCGCCGGTAGCCATTGCTCATGGCGTTGAGCCAGCCTTCGATCAGGTTGTACCAGCGGCTGTGGCTGCTTTCGTGCCGCAGCAGCACCGAACACATCATGGGCGTGAGCGTCAGCGCCACGAAGCCGGACACCAGCACCGCGCCCGCCAGCGCCAGCGCGAATTCGATGAACAGGCGGCCCGTGCGGCCCGTGGCGAAGGCCAGCGGCGCATACACGGTGACCAGCGTCATGGTCATGGCGACCACCGCGAAGCCGATTTCCTTCGATCCCCGCAGCGCCGCTTCCTTGCGCGGCATGCCGTCCTCGATGTGGCGGTAGATGTTCTCCAGCACCACGATGGCGTCGTCCACCACCAGCCCGATCGCCAGCACCATGGCCAGCAGCGTCAGCGTGTTGATCGAAAAGCCGAACAGGTACATCAGGGCGCAGGCGCCCACCAGCGACACCGGAATGGTGACGATGGGAATGATGCTGGCGCGCAGATTGCGCAGGAAAAAGAAGATCACCAGCACCACCAGGACAATGGCTTCGAGAATGGTGTGGAACACGGAATCGATGGAACGCTCGATGAACACCGACGAGTCGTAGGCGATGTTCAGCTTCATGCCGGCAGGCAGGGTTTCGTTCAGCCGCGCCACTTCCTCGCGCGCCGCCTTGGAGAGTTCGAGCGGGTTGGCGGTCGACTGCCGCGTGACCCCGATATTGATGGCCGGCTTGCCGTTGAAGCGCGACAGGATCCGGTCATTGGCGGCGGCGATCTCCACCTTGGACACGTCCCGCAGCCGCACCGGGTATCCCTTCACGTTGGCGACGATCACGTCCTCGAACTGGGCGGGGGTCTGCAAGTCGGTCGCCGAGACCACCGAGAATTCCCTGGCGCGCGACTCGATGCGGCCCGCCGGAACTTCCACGTTCTGGCTGCGCCGCGCGGCCTCCACGTCCTGCACCGTCAGGCCGTAGGCCGCCAGCTTGTCGCGGTCCACGTAGATGCGCATGGACGGCAGGCGCTCGCCAAAGACACGCACTTCCGCCGCGCCCGGCAACACCGACAGGCGCGTCTTGATATAGCGGTTGATGTAGTCGGACGTCTGGATCGCCGAAAAAGAACCCGACTCCACCGCGATGTAGATGATGGGCTGGGAGTCCGCCTCGACCTTGCCGATGATGGGCTCGTCGATTTCGTCGGGCAGGAAGCGCCGCGCGCGCGACACCTTGTCGCGCACTTCGGCCGCCGCGGCATCCGGATCGCGCGACAGGTTGAACTTGATGTTGATGAGGCTGCGTTCGGAACGGCTGCGCGAGGTCATGACGTCCACGCCCTCGATGCCCGCCAACTGGTCTTCCAGCGGCTTGGTCACCTGCGATTCGATCACCTCGGGCGACGCGCCCTTGTAGGTGGTGTCCACCGACACGATGGGCTCGTCGATCTTGGGGTATTCGCGCACGGTCAGGCGCGAATACGAGATCAGGCCGATCAGCACGATGACCAGCGACAGGACCGACGCGAACACCGGCCGCTTGATACAGGTTTCCGAGATACGCATGGCGCTACCGCTGAAAGTGTGGGGGGGCCGGCGCTACGAGCCGTTGCCCACGATGGTGACGGGCGCGCCATCCGTCACGCGCTGCAGGCCCGAGACCACCAGCATGTCATTGGCGGCCACGCCGGTCAGGATCTCGACGCGGCCCTCGCGCCGTTCGCCGATGGTCACTTCGCGCCGCTTCGCCACCCCGTTCTCGACCCGGTAAACGTACTGCGTTTCGCCCGACGGCGATAGCGCGGCCTCGGGCGCGACCAGCGCCTTGTCCTCGCTAAAGAGCAGTTGCACCCGGGCGAACATGCCGGGCCGCAGCACGCCGTCCTGGTTTGCCACCGTGGCGCGCAGCAGGATGGACCTGCCGCCCGCGTCGACCAGCGGGCTCACGGCGTACACCAGCCCCCGGCGTTCCTGCCCGGGCAGCGCATCCAGGCGCAGGGTCAACTGCTGGCCCACGCCCACTTTGCTCAGATACATCTCGGGCACGCGAAAGTCCACCTTCAGGGGGTCGATCGCTTCGAGCGGCGCCAGGTCCTGGCCCTGGTTCACGTAATCGCCGACCGACACGCTGCGCAGGCCGACGATGCCGGCGAACGGGGCGGAGATGGTCATCTTGTCCAGCCGCGCCTGCGCCAGCGCCACGGCGGCTTCCTGGACCTTGAGCGTGCTGGCCGACTCGTCGCGCGCCTGCTGGCTGACGAAGCCCTTGCCCTGCAGTTCCACGGCGCGGCGGTAATGGCTTTGCGCCAGCGTCAGGTTGGCGCGCGCCTGCGCCAGTTCCGCGCGCGGCACGGAGTCATCCAGACGTATCAGGAGCTGGCCCTGCTTGACGGGCTGGCCTTCCTTGAATTCGATGGACTGGATGCGCCCGGCCACTTCCGGCCGCAGGACGACCGACTCATCGGAACGCAGGCTGCCGACGGCCGACAGCCCGCGCGCGAAGGGGACTTCCTGGACGGCGGCAACGGCCACCCGGGCCGGAGCGGCGGGAGCGGGTTTGGAGACGGCCTGGGCGGTCGGGGCGGGCGGCGCCAGCCAGCGCGGCACAAAAACGCCGAGCGCGGCCCCCGCGGCCAACCCTGCCGCAACCGCGGCCAGCAGTACTGCTTTTTTCATGCGCGAATGTGGCGGTGATGCGGCGCGGGCCGGGCATACCCCACTCGGACGACGCCGCAGGAACTGGATTGAGGGTTGGCACTTTAGCACCCGAATTTACATACTGGAACAATCCTGAAGCCCGATGAAAGAACTAAATCCGCCCGGGGGGCCGATTCGAGGGTATGTCCTGATGCCTGCGGGGCGGGGCCGCCCGCGCTCAGCCGCGTCGGGCGGCCAGGACGCCCAGATTGGCGAGTTCGTCGGCGCGCTCGTTGCCGGGATCGCCCGCGTGGCCGCGGACCCAGCGCCAGGCCACCTGGTGGCGCTGCACCTGCTCGTCCAGCGCCTGCCAGAGCTCGGCGTTCTTCACCGGCTTTTTGTCGGAAGTGATCCAGCCGCGCCGCTTCCAGTTCGCCAACCACTCGGTCATGCCTTTCATGACATATTGGGAGTCGGTGTGGATCGTGACGGCACAGGGGCGCTTGAGCGCGCGCAGGCCCTCGATGACCGCCAGCAGCTCCATCCGGTTATTGGTGGTCTGGAGTTCGCCGCCGTGCAGCGTTTTTTCGTGCGCCCCGGCGCGCATCAGCACGCCCCATCCGCCAGGACCGGGATTGCCCTTGCAGGCGCCGTCGGTCCACATTTCCACTTTCTGCTCGTTCGATTTGCTGTCCTGCATGGTGCTGCGTGCTTGTCCTTGTGCTTGGGCTTGTGCTTATGCTTGTGCTTGCAATGTGATGCGGGCTTGACCGCTCAAGAGGGGTCGAAGCCGTCGTCCGCGTGGCGGTTGACCACCACCGACGCGGCGCGCGCGCGCTTGGGTTTGGTCTTCCAGGCCGGCCCGATGATACGCATGCCGGCCACGCGCTTGACCGCCGACACCATGTACACCGCCCCGCCCAGGCTCCACCAGCGGGCGCCGGCCGACTCCAGGAAGCTCCAGCGCTGCAGCCATTTTTCGCTGCGGCAGGCGGGCGCGTAGCAGCCGAACTGGCTCTGATCGACCTCCAGCGACAGGAGCTTGAACCAGTCTTTCAGCCGCGCCGGCGATACCTGGGACGACGGCGGCTGCGGCAGCCAGGGCTCCATGCCCGGCATCCGGGTGCGCGCGCCCCACATGCTCCAGGGATTGAACCCGGAAATGACCACGCGGCCCTCCGGCACCAGCACGCGCTCGACCTCCCGCAGCACGTTGTGGGGCTCGGACGTGCATTCGAAGGTGTGCGGCAGGATCAGCAGGTCCACGCTCTGCGATTCGAACGGCAGGGCCTCGGGCTGGGCGACGACCGCCCGCGACTGCCAGCCGGCCATGCTTTCCTGCTGGGGGGCTTCGGTGCCCACGTAGCCCTTGAACGGCATCCGGTTGGCGCGCAGCAGGTTCATGTCGGCCAGGCCGACCTGCCAGGCGTAATATCCGAAGACGTCCGCGACGGCCGCGTCGAACTGGGCGCGCTCCCAGGCCAGCACGTACTGGCCCGGCGGCGTCTGGAACCATTCGGCCAGTTCTACAATCGGCGGAGTTTCTTCTGCCACGTTTATTCCTTCGAATCCCATGCAAGCCTTGACCGCCCCCGCAGGCGGCCGCGAGCGCAACGCCGCGGTCTTGCCTTTGCCAGCCTTCTCCGACAACTACATCTGGGCCATCGTCCGCGACGGCCTGGCCGCAGTCGTAGACCCCGGCGATGCCGGCCCGGTGCTGCGGTTCCTGGATCAGCAAGGCTTGAAGCTGCGCGCCATTCTACTCACGCACCACCATGGCGACCATGTGGGCGGTGTACCGGAATTGTCCCGCATCGAGGGCATCACCGTATATGGGCCCGCACGCGAAAAGCTCCCGCGCTGCGATGTTCCCCTCGTCGAAGGCGACCGCGTGACCCTGCCGGAACTGGACCTGGACCTGCGCGTGCTGGACGTTCCGGGCCACACGGCCGGGCACATCGCCTATGTCGGCCGCGCGGCCGGCGTCGAGCCCGCGCTGTTCTGTGGCGACACCCTGTTTGCCGGCGGCTGTGGCCGGCTTTTCGAGGGCACTCCCTCGCAAATGTTTGATTCCTTGGAAAAATTTTCCGCTTTACCGGCGGATACAAAAGTTTTTTGCGCACACGAGTACACTCTAGCGAACCTTCGCTGGGCGTTGGCCGTCGAACCGGCCAACCGCGACCTGCAAACGTGGCACCTGCGGGCCCAGCAACTACGCGCGGATGGTCACCCCACGCTTCCTTCGACCATTGGGCAGGAACGCGCGACCAATCCGTTCCTGCGCACGCAGCAGCCCGACGTCGTCCAGGCCGCCGCAAGCCGGGCCGGATGCACCCAGAATACGCCGGTAGAGGTCTTTGCCTCCCTTCGTGAATGGAAGAACGATTTCAAGTGACAACCTGATGAATCTATCCCGACTCCTTCTGCCGCTCATGCTGGCAGTCCTCGCCGGTTGCGCAGGAACCAAAGCCCCCGATAGCAAGAACCTCACCACCAATTCCCAAGGCCGTTATATCGCCCGGGACACGTCCCGGACGGTCGACCTGACCAACCCGCCGGTCGACGCCTGGGACCGCATCCGCCGCGGTTTCGCCATCCCCAACCTGAACACCGACCTCTCGCAGCAGTGGACCGACTACTACGCGTCCCACCCCGAGTCGGTGCAGCGCATGGCCGAACGCGCCGGAAAATACCTGTATTTCATCGTCGACGAGATCAATCGCCGCGGCCTGCCCACCGAACTGGCGCTGCTGCCCTTCGTGGAAAGCGCGTACAACCCGACCGCGCTGTCGCGCGCGCAGGCGTCGGGGCTGTGGCAGTTCGTGCCGGCCACTGGCCAGCATTTCAACCTGAAGCAGGACTGGTGGCGCGACGAGCGCCGCGATCCCATCGCCTCGACCAACGCGGCGCTGGACTACCTGGAAAAGCTGTTTGAAATGCAGGGCGACTGGTACCTGGCCCTGGCCTCCTACAACTGGGGCGAAGGCTCGGTGCAGCGCGCCATGGCCAAGAACGAGGCCGCCGGCCTGAACACCGACTACCTGTCGCTGAACATGCCGGACGAGACCCGCAACTACGTGCCCAAGCTGCAGGCCATCAAGAACATCATCGCCGACCCGCAAAAGTATGCGGTGGCGCTGCCGCCCGTGGGCAATACGCCCTACTTCGTGACCGTGCAGAAGAACAGCGACATCGACCTGGAAATCGCCGCCAAGCTCGCCGAAATGCCGCTGGACGAATTCAAGGCCCTGAACCCGTCCTTCAACCGCCCGGTCATCCGCGGCGACCACGGTCCCACCCTGCTGCTGCCGGCCGATCGCGTCGAGATCTTCAACGCGAATCTCACCAACTACAAGGGCGACCTGACCGCCTGGAAGGTCTACCACACGCGCCGCGGCGAGTCCTACGCGTCCATCGCCAAGCGTTTCGGCGTGTCCGAAGCCACGCTGCGCGAGACCAACGACATCAGCCGGCGCCAGAAATCGGCCAATGGCCAGGCGCTGCTGGTGCCGGGCGACCCCGGCACGGGCGGCGTGCAGATCGCCTCGCTGGCCGCCCCGGTGGGTGCGCTGGATTCGGCCCCGCAGGACAACAAGGCCGCCGCGCCGCGCGGCCGCGTGGCGCAGGCGCCCGCCGCCCGCGTCGCAAGCGCCCGTCCCAACGTGCGCAGCCACAAGGTCCGCCAGGGCGACACCCTGTTCTCGCTGGCCAAGCAGTACGGCACCACCGTCGACGCGCTGCGCGCGCTCAACAACATCAAGGGCAGCGCCCTGAAGATCGGCACGCAGCTTCGCGTGCCGGGCACGAACGCCCGCGGCTGACACCCCGCCCGGGATGGCGCGGCGCCCCAGACCGGCGCCGCGCCGGTACGCCCGCTGGACCGCCAAATTCCCTAAAATAGGCGGTCTCCAGAAGGGAAAAAATCAAAGGACACATCTATGGGCTTTCTTGCCGGCAAGCGCATCCTGGTCACCGGGGTGCTTTCCAACCGTTCCATCGCCTACGGCATCGCGCGCGCCTGTCACCAGCAGGGCGCCGAACTGGCGTTCACCTATGTGGGTGACCGCTTCAAGGACCGCGTGAGCGAATTCGCCGCCGACTTCGGCAGCAACATCGTGCTGCCCTGCGACGTGGCCGAAGACAGCCAGATCGAAGGCGCCTTCGCCGAACTCGGCAAGCATTGGGACGGCCTGGACGGCCTGGTCCATTCCATCGGCTTCGCCCCGCGCGAAGCCATCGCCGGCAATTTCCTGGACGGCCTGTCGCGCGAGGGCTTTCGCATCGCCCACGACATCTCCGCCTACAGCTTCGCCGCCATGGCCAAGGCCGCCCTGCCCCTCATGGAAGGCCGCAACGGCTCCGTGCTGACGCTGACGTACCTGGGCGCCGAGCGCGTGGTCCCCAACTACAACACGATGGGCCTGGCCAAGGCATCCCTCGAAGCCAGCGTGCGTTACCTGGCCTCGGCGCTGGGCCCGCGCGGCATCCGCGCCAACGGCATCTCCGCCGGCCCGATCAAGACCCTGGCCGCCAGCGGCATCAAGGACTTCTCGGCCATCCTGAAGTTCGTGGAAAGCCAGGCCCCGCTGCGCCGCAATATCACCATCGAAGACGTCGGCAACGTCGCCGCCTTCATGCTGTCGGACCTGGCCGCCGGCGTCACGGGCGAAATCACCCACGTGGACGGCGGGTTCTCGACCATCGTCCCGGGCATGGAAGAGTAAGCACGCAAGGGGCGGCGCGCCGCCCCGCCGCGGGCGATCTACCCCCGAATCGCGGGGATTGCCCGCCGCGTTTCAGCCGGGCCGTCCACCCGGCCTGTCAATCCTGCCGCACGATCAGCGTGGACACCTGCACGTCCACCGCCGTCATCAGCTTGTGGATCGGACACTTCTCCGCCACGGCCAGCAACTCGTCGATCTGGGCGTCGGACAGCTCACCGTGCAGCGTCAGCTTCGCGGTCAGCCTGTACACGCCGCGGCGCTCCTCGCTGGCGTCTCGCACCACCTCCACCCCGATCGACTCCAGCGGCAGACCCTTGCGCTGCGCGTAGACCATCACCGTCATCGCCTTGCAGCCGCCCAGCGCGGTGTCGAAGTAATCGTGCGGATCGGGACCCTCGCCCTGGGGCTGCGGCATGTCCAGCGGCAGGTCGTGGCCTTCGGCCGTCGCGGTGAATTGCAGGGTCTGGGGCGCATTCTGGCGCACGCGGATGCTCATGGGGCTGTTCTCCTGTGATGGGGGTTGCCATGGTCGGCCGCAAGACCGGACGACCGGCACCAGAAGACGGTTGTAGCATTTGCGCGCGGCGTTGCGGGGCCGGATCCGCTCGCTGACGAAAAGCTGAACTTAACGCCGCCGGCCCGGTCGGATAAGGCTGACTGAACGTTTACAGGAGGCCGCATGAGCGCCCGGCAATTACTCGATCAACTGCTGCAGTCCGGACAAGGCCTGCTTTCCGACACCACGAACCGCGTGCAGAACGCCACCGGCGGCAAGGGGTCGTCCTTCCTGACCGGCCTGGGCGGCGGCGCCCTGGGCGCCGGCGCGCTCGGCCTGCTGCTGGGCAGCAAGAAGGCCCGCAAGATCGGCGGCAAGGTCGCGATGTACGGCGGCATGGCCGCGCTGGGCGCGCTGGCCTATCGCGCCTACGGCGACTGGCAACGCAGCCAGGCCGGCGCGCCCTCTGCCCCGCCCCAGACGCTGGACCGCCTGCCGGCGCCCGAAGCCGAACAGCACAGCAATGCGGTCCTTACCGCCATGATCGGCGCGGCCAAGGCCGACGGCCACATCGGCCCCGAGGAGAAAGCCCTCCTGGAAACCGAACTGGCCAAGCTGTCCTCCGATGCCCAAGACCGCCGCTGGCTCGAGGCCGAGCTGTCGCGTCCGCTGGATCCCGGCGCGATTGCGCAGTCGGCCAAGACGCCCGAGATGGCGGCCGAAATGTACCTGGCCAGCCTGCTCGTCGTGGACGAGGAAAGCTACATGGAACGCGCCTACCTCGATGAACTGGCGCGCCAGCTCAAGCTGGAACCGGGCCTGAAAGAGAAACTGGAGTCGCACGCCAAGGCGGCTGCCTGAAGCCGGCCGGACCGAGCCGCCGCGCCGCGGCCTGATCCCCCGCCGCGGCAATGCCGCCTCAGTCCGCCCGCAGGCCGATCGCCTCCGTCAGCGCGGTGTAGCGGTCGATGTCCGCCGCGATCATCTGCTGGAATTCGCGCGGCGTGCTGCTGGCGGGCGTGAAGCCCTGCTCGCGCAGGGACGCTTGCATGTCCGGCCGTCGCACGATTCTTGCCACCGCCGCGTTGAGCTTGTCGACCACCGCGGGCGGCGTCGCCGCCGGCGTCAGCAGACCGTGCCACTGGTCCAGCGCATAGCCGGAGACGCCCTGCTCGGCCACCGTCGGCACGGTCGGCAGCAGCGGCGACCGCGCGGGCGAAGTCACCGCCAGCGCACGCAGCTTGCCCGCCGCGATGAGCGGCGCGGCGCTCGATGCCGTCACCACGCCCATGCCCACCTGCCCGGCCGCCACGTCCGTCAGGGCGGGACCGCACCCTTTGTACGGCACATGCTGAAGCACCGCGCCGGTTGCCCGGGCCAGCATCTCGCCCGCCAGATGCTGCGGCGTGCCGTTGCCGCAAGAGGCGAAGGGCAGCGGCGCGCCAGGCGCGGCCGCCGCCAGCGCGTCATCGAGATTGCGCAGCGGCGACGCCGCCGGCACGACGAACACCGACGGCACGAAGGCCACATTGATGACCGCGGAAAAATCCTGCTTGGGCGAAAAACCCAGATTGCGGTAGACGCCCGGATTGATCGCAAACGAACTGTTCACCATCAGCAGCGTGTAGCCGTCGGGCGGCGACTCGGCGACGATGCGCGCGCCGATGTTGCCGCTGGCGCCCGGGCGGTTCTCCACGATCACCGGCTGGCCTAGCGATTCCTGCAGGCTGGCGCCGATGCGGCGGGCCAGCAGGTCCGTCCCGCCCCCAGGCGGGAACGTCACCACGATGGTGATCGGGTGCGACGGAAACGCGGCATCAGCCGGCGCTTCGCCCGACGGGGGATTGCCGCAGGCGGTCAACGACAGCGCAAGCAGGGTAAGGGACGTGAGCAGCAGACGTTTCATGATGCCAACCGATGAAGTCGCGGCGCGGGCGCTGGCCCTTGCCGCAGATTGAGCGAAGCCGGCATGGCCGGCGGACGGACTCAGGCGTCCAGGCCGATGTCGAGCACCTTGGCGCTATGGGTCAGCCAGCCCACGGCGATCTGGTCCACGCCGGTGGCGGCCACCGCGGCCGCGGTTTCCGGCGTGATGCGGCCCGACGCTTCGGTGATGGCCCGACCACGCGCCATGGCAACGGCGCGGCGCAGGTCGTCCAGGCTCATGTTGTCCAGCAGCACCACGTCCACGCCCAGCGCCAGGGCCACTTCAAGCTGCTCCAGCGTGTCCACCTCCAGCTCGATCTTGACCATGTGCCCGACGCCGGCGCGCGCGCGCTCGACGGCCGTCGCCACGCCCCCGGCCAGCGCAATGTGGTTGTCCTTGATGAGCACGGCGTCATCCAGCCCGTGGCGGTGATTGCTACCGCCGCCCACCCGCACCGCGTACTTCTGCACGGCGCGCAGGCCCGGCATGGTCTTGCGCGTGCACGTAACTCGCGCGCCATGACCGACGATGGCGCGCGCGATGGAAGCCGTCGCGGTCGCCACGCCGCTCAGGTGGCACAGGAAGTTGAGCGCGACGCGCTCGGCGCTGAGCATGGCGCGGGCGTTGCCGTGGATGCGCGCGATCTCCATGCCCGGCGCCAGGTCGCTGCCGTCTCGGCGCGACACCGTGAATTCGATGCGCGGGTCCATCGCGCGAAACGCCAGGCGGGCCAGATCCAGACCGGCGAGCACCCCTTCCTGGCGTGCGACCAGTCGCGTCTCGGCGGTGGCGTCGGCCGGCACGATGGCGTCCGTCGTCAGGTCGCCGGCGCGGCCCAGGTCTTCCAGCAGCGCCGCGCGCACCAGCGGCTCCAGCATGACGTCCGGCAGCGGCGGAACAGGCAGGCGGTCGATCGCGGTGGGCGTGGCGGCTTTAATGCTCATTTTGAGTATTTTGAAGTTAAAAAAAAGGCGCGCAAACATTGCGCAACACTTATGCTAAAGACGAGCATAAGCCTTGTCAAGCGTCAAAGCGCGCGCGACAACGGCAGTTTGCTGCCCGCGATGGCGCGTTCCAACAGCACGTCGCGCCGGAAGCGGAACAGCTTGGCGGGACGCCCGGCGGTGCCGGTCGCCATGGCGCCGGTCTCCTCCACCAGATCCTGCTGCTCGATGAAGCGGCGGAAATTCTGCTTGTGCAGGCCGCGGCCCGCCAAGGCTTCCACCGCCATCTGCAACTGCAGCAGCGTGAATTCCTCGGGCATCAATTCGAACACCACCGGCCGGTACTTGATCTTGGCCCGCAGACGGGCGATGCCGGTGGCAAGAATGCGGCGATGGTCATGGCGCATCGGCTGGCCCGGCAGCGCGGCCTCGCCGCCGCTGCGGCGCTTGGCTTCGGGCACCAGCCCGGCCTCGAACAGCAGCTCGTAGCGCTGCAGCACCATGTCTTCGTTCCAGGCTGCGCCGTCCAGCCCGAAGGTGATGGCGGCGCGTTGGCGACGGCGCGCACGCACGGCGTCATCGGCGCTGTCTTCGCACCAGGCGGACAGCCGGGGCACGATCACGTCCTCGACAAGCGCAGGCGTGCCGGTGCGCCGGTCTTCCCATGGAAAGTAGCGATACCAGTCCTGCCACCCCACTTGCGCGACACCGGTCTCGCCCGCTTCCCGCGTCAGGCCCAGATAGCTGACCGACATGACCCGGACACCGGACTCGTCCGAACGGTCGCCATCGGCGAAGGTGTAGAGCTGCTCGACATAGCCCAGCGGATGATGGGTCTGCGTCTCCACCCACGCGCGCAGGCCCGCCTGCAGCGACCGGTGGGACTGTTCGAACGGGCCCGCCGGCAAGGCGCGCGCATCGTCTGTCGTCAACACGCGCGGTTCGCCGTGGGTCACGGCGACCAGCACGGCAACGAGTTCAGCATGGACGGAGCGTTCGACGGGTTCGGTCAAGGTAGGCGCAGGATCTGAAGATGAAAGGAAGCGGAAAGCCGCGCTGGGAAGGCCGCCGCGAAAAGCCGCCGCGCGGCGCCAGGAATTATAAGGACGGAGTGCTGCAACAGCCCCTTGCAATCGTGACAACCCAATCGGCCATGAGACCGCGCGCTGGTCCTAAGATGGAATTGGACTCAAGGCGCGTCGCCATCCTGGGACGCCCACACACGGAGGGATCGCCATGTTGAAAACCGCCCCTGACCCCAATCTTGCGCCCAAGCCTGCCGACGCGGACAAGCCCAGCGCCGATCCGCGCAAGGGCACCGAGGTGCTGCCGATGCCGGACCAGAGCAAAGTCGTCGCCGGCATGCCGCGGCGCGGCCGCGCCATCGCGGAACCCGGCGAACCCGGCATCATCACCCCCGAGGACGATGTGCTGGATACGTCCTACGAAAACCGCAAGGGCTGACGCCGCCCACGACCACCGCCTCCTGACGCGTGTCCCGCACCGTCAGGACGGCGGGCCATCCTTCGCCTCCACACCCGCTGGGTCGCGCCCCACGCAGCCTCTCACGCTTCCCCCTGAATTTCAGACTTCGCTGATTGTTCGCCTTCCGTGCGCTCCGCAGACTCTGGCGGTCACAGGAGCCAGGCATGCAGCGAAAGGAAATCATCGAAGCGGGCAAACGTATTCTGGATGCGGGCGCGGCGCCGCGCCGCACGGACGGTCCACGAAGCATTGTTTGCGAGCACGCCGATAGCGTCGTGCCCATTGCGCAGTACATGGTCCGGGAAATGAAGACCAACCCCTTCACCATCGAAGGCCGAAAGATCGCGGCGGCAAATTCGGCCGATCCGGACGAGTGGCTCGAGCAATGGCGCAGACAGCCTTGGTATGGCCGCATCGGTGGGCCGCCCGATTACTACGGAATAGCGGCGGGGCAGAAGGCGGCGGCGTATGCCCTGTGGACCGAGCGCGTCGCGCCGGGGCGCCCGTGGGATCATAAGCGCGTTTTGAAGGAAAAATTCCCGACCGAGTTGGAGCGCGGTTGGCACAAGTACCGTGACTATGAATACTTCTACGATATTTGGTCCAACATCCATTACGGTTACGTCGGGGTTGCCCTGGGGTTCAGCGCACTAGAAATGATTAATGGCGCAGGCTTGGCGCAGTATCTGCACAATCGCTGGAACGCTCAACCACAGCATGACAACCCGGAACTGGGACCATGGCCCGCCAGCGCTGACGATATTCAGGATCATCGCTCAATCAGACTTGGCGCTGAGCTCCTCCGCAATGCTCCCCCTCACGCGTTGACTGTTGAAAAGCTGCTTCAAATGATTGATACAGCACCGCTGCCTTGGGGCACGCATGGACGCCAGGCGAAACGGGCGCATCGCTGCGCCGCAAAGTAGGGAATCTACCGAGATGCGCTGTCTGAAACTGATATGTCGCGGTCTCTGGGTTTGTTTCCTGGTTTGGTTCCTGTTCATGTGGCTCTGCAGACCGATCGTGGCGTTGCACTATTCCCCGAAAGCCGACGAGACCATCGGTTTTTTTTTGGACACTGAGTTCAGCGTTACGAAGCGCGAGTTATCGCCGGGTCAGTCGGCATTCATTCCTACCGCCATGAACCCGCACCCTGACATGTGGGTCACGCTCTCCTTTCCCGTGGCCAGCAGAGACGTGCTTCACATCACCGAACCATTCAGCCGCATAGACGTGTACATCGGCCCCGCAGCCCGGATCGAACGCACGGAAATCCGGCATGGCTTCTTTGCCCGTTTCTCCGCCCCCCGTTTCCACGACCAGTGGCATAAGTAAGCAGCACTAGTTCGAAACGGGCAATCTCGTCGATCAAATCCGCCATTTCGTCGAAAACCGCTTGGGTGTTGCTAGTTGAAACAAGAAAATCGCTTTCTTTTGATGGCCCTGTCCGCGGATTGTTCTTCCTTGGACAGCGCGACGACACAAAAAGAGCGAGACAAGCAACATGACCCAGACTCCCGCGCGACGACGCGCAACGCCCGGCATGCTTTCCCACCAGGGTAGTTTGAGGGTTGCAATCCTGTCTGCGCTGGGGGCTTGTGCGCTGGGTCTGCCCGGTGGCGCTCAGGCCGGCTATCAATGCCTTGGCAATCCGACCCAGAACATTCCCGCTGGCAATTACGGCTACGCCTATTCGGTGTGCGAAGGCGACGCGGGCGAGGATAAGAGCGGCGAAAAGGACGGCGACAGCGGACCGACCGTCTCGATTACGGCGGCGGGCAACTTCGGCGTCGATTCCGCCACGCAAGTGTGGCAGTACCCCATCTTCGATGAAGAGTTCAAACAAGGTGTCGTGACGGGGGTATCGGTCGGCGGCCAGGGCATCGACGAAGGCACGGCGGGCAACAGTGGCCAGATCATCGTCTGGAATAGCGCCAACATCACGCTCAGCGGCACAGGCACGGGTTCTTTCAACAGCCTGATCACCGCAATGTCCCAGGGGGGCTTGGGCGACCAGTACAACGACAACAACGATTCAAACGGCGGTCACGGCGGCTTGGGAGAGGCGGTGTCGGTGACGAACTCCGGCGTGCTCACCGTGTACGGCACGGTACCCATCGCGGATGCGCGGGGTCTTTACGGCATCAACGCCGTGGCCGTGGGCGGCATGGGCGGCGATCAGAACGACCCCGCCTTGAACTACGGCGACCAGGTCGGTGGAGACGGCGGCAATGCCAGCACCGTCACCATCACCGACAGCGGCACCGTCAATCTGGGCAGCAGCGACTCGCGTCTCAAGACCTACGGCAACGGCGCGGCGCTTTCCGCACGTTCCATCGGCGCGACCGGAGGCGACTACAACGGCAACGCCGGCACCGGCGGAACCGTGCAGGTGACCCATCACGGCACGACCAGCAGTTACTGGCAGGTGGACCAGGGCAGCAAGATCTTCGGCATCAACGCGGAAAGCGTTGGCGGCGCCGGCGTCAGCGCGAACCCCAATGACCCCGACAACAGTGACAATGGCGGCAACGGCGGCGGCGATGGCGACACGTGGACCCAGAAGGTTACCGTGGACGCCTACGGCAGCGTGCTGGTGGACGTAGCCGGCTCCAACGCCAGCGTGGCGGTCGAAGGCGCGGGCATTGCCGCGCGGGCCGTGGGCGGCAAGGGCGGCAAGGGCCCCACCAAAGACCACTCGGGCGGCAACGGCGGCAAAGGCGGCGCCGTGACGGTAAACCTGTACTCCGGCGCCAGCGTGACCACCCGCGGCGACAGCCTGCCCGCGATTGCCGCGCAAAGCCTAGGCGGCCAGGGCGGAGACGGCGGCAATGGATCGGCCCTGGCCGGACAAGGCGGCGGCGGCGGATTCGGCGGTGACGCCGGCACCGTTACCTTGACCACGCAAGGCAGCAGCGTCATCTCGACGTCAGGCATGTATTCCTCGGGCATCATCGCCCAGTCCATCGGCGGCGGCGGTGGCACGGGCAGCGACTTCGTGTCCGTGCTGGGGGGCCAGGGCGGCAACGGCGGCAACGGTGGCGACGCGGCCTCCGTCACGGCCACCACCGCGGGCGCCATCACAACGACAGGCGATCACGCTTACGGCGTGCTGGGGCAATCCATTGCCGGCAGCGGCGGCGCGGGCGGCGCGGACACGTCGAGCCTGGTGGCGCTGGGCGGCGACGGAGCCGGCGGCGGCACGGCCGGCACGGTGACCATGACCAATAACGGCTCGATCACCACGTCGGGCTACAACTCGCACGGCATGGTGGCGCAATCCATCGGCGGCGGCGGCGGGGCGTCGGGTAGCGCGACGGGTCTGCTCAGCGTAGGAGGCGACTCGGCGGGCGCCACCGGATCCGCGGGCGGCAGCGTCGTCGTGAGCAACACCGGCGCCATCACCACGGCGAGCAATGCGGCCATCGGCATCGTGGCGCAGTCCATCGGCGGCGGCGGCGGCAGTGGCGGCGACAGCATCGGCGTGCTTGGCGTCGGCGGCAGCGGCGCGGGCGGCGGCACCGGCGGCAGCGTCAACGTGCGCGATCTGGGCACGATCCGAACCTCGGGCAATTTCGGCCTGGGCGTGCTGGCACAGTCGATTGGCGGCGGCGGCGGCAATGGCGGAGACACGTTCACCGCGTCCGTGGGCGTTTCCGTGGCGATCGGCGGCAGCGGCAGCGGTGGCGGAGACGGCGGTTCGGTGTGCCTGACCAACAACGGCGCTTGTGACGGCTGGAGCTCATCCAATGCCGCCAGCATCATGAGCCAGGGCGACTACGCGTCCGGCCTGGTGGCGCAAAGCATCGGGGGCGGCGGCGGCAATGGCGGCAGCGTCAAGAATGTCAGCTTCGCCTCTGTCGCCGCCCTGCAACTGGGCGGCAGCGGCAGCAAAGGAAGCGACGCCGGCACGGTCGAGGTCAACTACCACGACCTGCAAGTCAGCACGGCCGGCGCGCATGCCATCGGCGTACTGGCGCAGTCCATTGGCGGCGGCGGCGGCAACGGCGGGGACTCCAGCTATGCCGATGCCACTCTGGGGGTCAATGCCGCGCTGGTGATGGGCGGCAGCGGCGGTGGCGGAGGCGGCGGCAATTCGACGACCATCACGTTGAGCAATTCCTACATTGGCACCGGCATGGCCTACGACAGCGCCAGCATCGACGCCGCCACCTATGCCCCGAATGATTCGTTCGGCGTGCTGGCGCAGACCATCGGCGGTGGCGGCGGCAACGGCGGCAGTGTGAGCGCCAAGGATCTGGTGCTGGCCGTGCCCACGGGAGAAGGATCGTCGGTAGCCCTGAATCTCGAGGCCACCGTTGGCGGCGGCGGCGGCACCGGCAGCAACGCGTGCAGGTCGGACAACAGCGGCTGCGTGACTCAAGTCGTGCTGAACGAAAAGTCTTCGGTGGCCACCCTCGGCGACGGCTCGCATGCCGTGGTGGCGCAGTCCATTGGCGGCGGCGGCGGCAATGGCGGCGATTCGTCCTCGCTGGCGGCCACGCTGGGCGACGGCGACTCCATCTCGGCCACGGTCGGCATGGCCTTGGGAGGGACCGGTGCGGGAGGCGGCGCAGGCGGCGCGGTCAGCGTCAGCCTCGGGGACGCCAACAGCGCCTCCGCGGCCATGCCCTCCTCGCTTACGCTGCCGCCTCCCGCCAACCCGTCGCTGCAATCGACCATCATCACGTATGGTCACTATGCCAATGGCGTGGTGGCGCAATCCATCGGCGGCGGCGGCGGCAATGGCGGCGTAGGCAGCAGCAACGCCTTCTCGAATGGCGGCATGACCAATGTGGACCTGACCATGTCGCTGGGCGGCTCAGGCGGTGGCGGCGGCCTGGGCGGTGAAGTGGATGTGACGGTCAACCCGAACTTTGTAATCCGCACCCTGGGATCCGGATCGCGCGGCGTCGTCGCACAGTCCATCGGCGGTGGCGGCGGGGTATCGCAGGGTGGCACCATCGGCCTGTCGGCCGGCAGATCGGGCGGCGAGGATGCCGGGGACGACCCGGGCGACGCAGATGCAAAAGTGCAGATCAGCCTGGGCGCCACCGGCGGGTCGGGCGCGGTGGGCGGCAAGGTCTCGGCGGTCATGAACGGCGCCATTCGCACGGAAGGCGGCGACGCCGACGGCATGTTGCTGCAGTCCGTTGGCGGCGGCGGCGGCTTGGGCGGGTCGGTGGGTGCGGACGCATCGTCCAATCCCATTCTGGAACGCCTGGGCGAGTCCGACGACGGCGAATCGTCCGGCAGTGATGAAGGCCACAGCTATGCATTCACGGTTGGCGTGGGCGCCTCGGGCGGAACGGGCGGCAATGGCGGCGAAGTCGACCTGAGTTTCGGCGGCAAGATCCAGACCAGCGGCGACTGGGCCGACGGCATCGTGGCCCAGTCGATCGGCGGCGGCGGCGGCACCGGCGGCTCATCGAGCGCCTCGGGCAGCGATGTCCAGGCCAACATCACGCTAGGCGTCGGAGGCCGCGGCGGCGCGGCAGGCGACGGGGGAACGGTGAACTACTACCTGCCCAACTCGCATGGCAACAGCATTGCGACGGCAGGCTACCAGGCCTACGGCATGTTGCTGCAATCCATCGGTGGCGGCGGCGGCCAGGGGGGCGATGGCTCCGATCAGGCCAAGGGCGACATCACGATAGGCGGTGCGTTCGGCGGCTCAGGCGGGGCCAGCGGCAATGGCGGCAATATCCAGCCCTCGCAACTGGATGGCTGGCTGAACGTATCGACGACGGGCGACGAAGCGCCCGCCCTGGCCATGCAGTCGATTGGCGGCGGTGGCGGCACCGGCGGCGCAGGCAACAGCGACTCGGAAGACCTGGAAGACGGCAGCCATGCCGTGTCCCTGTCGGTCGGGGGCACCGCGGGGGCGTCCGGCCATGGCGGAACCGTCAACGCGACCCTGGGCATCAGCGCCAATACCGCTGGCGACCGCTCCTATGGCGTGCTGGCGCAGTCGATCGGCGGCGGCGGTGGCGTGGGCGGCGCTGGCGACGCCGACAACCTGACCAGCGTCCTGCTGGGCGGGCGCGGCGGCGCGGCCGGTGACGGTGTAGCGGTCACCGTCAACATCAACGACAGCGAAAGCCACATCGGCACGACCGGCGCGGGGTCCCATGCGATCGTGGCGCAGTCCATCGGCGGCGGCGGCGGCATTGCTGGGGATACCTCACGAGGCATTCAGCTGGGGACTTCCGGTTGGTCCGCCTCGGGCGGCAACGAAACCAGCAGCAATGGCAGCGGCGGCGTGGTCAACGTCACCACCAACGGCACTGTCTCCACCAGCGGGGCCAATGCCTTCGGCGTGGTGGCGCAATCCATTGGCGGCGGCGGCGGGCTGGGGGGCGATGCCAACGGCGGCTTTGCCGGCAGCACCAGCGCCAGCGACGGCACGGGCGTCGGCAGCACGGTCACGGTGACGCAGAATGGCACGATAGCCGCTACCGGCAGCGGCTCGACCGGCATATTCGCGCAGAGCGCCGGGCCGCAAGGCGCGGGCCAGGTATCGGTCACTGTCAATGGCACGGTGACGGGGGGTTCGGGATCCAATGCCTATGGCGTATGGATCGTCGGCGACAACCAGAACACCCTGACCATCAATGAATTCGGCGTCATCTCGACGGCCGGCGGGGCCACCGGCAATGCGGCCATCCGCTACGATGGCGCCACCCTGAACCAATACGGCGACAACGCGCGCGTTGCCAGCATCGCCACGGGCGGCCGCCTGACCGTCCGCAACGCCGGCACGGTATCCGGCAACATCGAATGCGGCAACGGCGCTGGCGGCATTGCGTGCGACGTCGATAACGCCGCCAGCGGCACACTGAGCCATGCCACGCAGTACCAGGCCAACATCAACAACGCCGGCACAGTGGTCATCGGCACGCCGGGCGCGTTCGACACGCTCACCGTCAGCGGCCACTTCGATCTGCAATCCAGCGGCTTTCTGCTGGCCGACGTGGACTTCGATAAGCTGCAAGCGCCCCGCATGATCGTGCAAGGCGACACACGCCTGGACGGCCAGATCAACGCACGTCCCATCACCCTGCTGCCCAACCATGAAGTCACGGTCGCCACGCTGGCGGGCGACATCCAGGGCACGCCGCGCGCTTTCGACAGCCCCGTGATCGACTACGAGGCCACGCTTGCCGACCGGAACGTTCGCATCCGCGCAGCCAACGCAAACTTCGCCTCGCCGTCGATGAACCTGTCGTCCAACCCGCGCTCCGTGGCCAACCATATGCAACGCGCATGGGACCTGGGCGGCAACAGCGCCATGGCAACCTTGTTCGCAGCACTGGACATGGCATCGCGCCAGAGCGCGTCAGCCTATTCCGGCCAGTTGTCGGATTTGTCGCCCGGCGTCGCCGTCGCCCCTGCGGCCCAGATGCAAGTGGGCATGGCACGCTTTGCCGGCGGCATGATGTCGTGCCCGGCATTCCAGGGCGTCGATGCGCTGACCGGCGAACAGGACTGCCTGTGGGGCCAGATCTCTGGCATCAACACCAACCAGGACAGCGGCAACGGCGTGTCGGGCTTCTCGTTCGACGGGGTCACCTACCAGTTCGGCGGCCAGCGGCAGGTCAGCCCGGGCTGGTTCCTGGGCGGTTCGGCAGCGTATGAAAACACCCGCATGCGGGGCGATGACGGCCGCGTCAGCGGCAACGGCGACAGCGGCTACCTCGGCGTGGTCGTCAAGCGCGAAGCTGGCCCCTGGACCTTCTCCGCGGCGCTCGGAGGCGGCTACGGCCAATACGACATCGATCGCAGCATCCGCATTCCGGGCCTGGAAAGCCGGGCCAACGCGGACGTGGACGTATACGGCGCCGGACTGCGGCTGCGCGTGGCGCGCACCTTCGCGTCGTCGCAGTACTACCTGAAGCCCTTCGTCGACGTCGATGCGCTTTATTCCCGTTCACCCGGGTATTCCGAATCGGACAACGCCATGCACCTGGATGTGGAAAGCAGCGATCAGTTCGTCATGGGCCTGTCGCCCACGCTGGAATTCGGCGGCAAGGTTCCGCTGGAGAACGGCGCCATCATGCGGCCGTATGTGTACGGCGGCGTCACCCTGCTGTCCAAGGACGAATACACCGTAAAGGCCGCGCTGCAGGGCGCGCCCGCCGGGAGCGGTTCGTTCGAGACCTCGCTGCCCATGGACAACGTCATCGGCCGTCTGGGCGCTGGCCTACAAGTATCGAATGCAGGCGGCATCGATTTCCGCTTGCAGTACGACGGCGAGTTCGCGTCCCGGACACAAAGTCATCGGGCTTCGGTGAAGGTCATGATGCCGTTTTGAGGATGGACTAAGACCCTGAACAAGGCATCGTCTGTCTGAATTGGGGCGCCGCTGGCCATTCGTGCATCGCCGCGCCCCACGCAACCTCTTAATCTTCCCGCGCAAATTTCAGACTTCGCTGATTGTTCGCCGTCCCCGCGCTGCGCAGACTCTGGCTGTCACAGGAGCCAGGCATGCAGGGAAGGGAAATCATCGGGGCGGGAAACCGTATTCTGGATGCGGGCGCCAGGCAGAGAATGATAGTGAGCTACCTGAAGTGGGCAAGCCGAGCAATCTGGGTTTGCTTTCTTGTGTGGATCCTGTTCATGTGGCTCTGCAGCCCCGTCGTGGCGTTGCACTATTCCGCGGAAGCCACAGAGCCCATCGGCTACTTTTTGGATACCGAGTCAAGCAATACGAAGCGCGTCCTGACGCCGGGCGACTCTACATTCATCACGACCGCCATGAATCCGCCTTCCGACATGTGGGTCACGCTCTCGTTTCCAGTGGCCAGCCGAGATGTACTGGAAGTCACGAAACCATTCAGCCGGATAGACGTGTATATCGGCCCAGGAGCCCGGATCGAGCGCACTGAAATCCGACACGATTTTTTTGCGCGTTTTACCGACCCGGACTGAGGTTGGCCAAGCCTTGTCGATGTTCGGCGACGCAAAGCGTACGCCCACCGCGCATCAACAATAAAGCCCCTGAATTCTCTACGAATTGTCACGGTATGCCGATCCGAATTGATCCAAGACCTGCGACAGCCCTCGCACTTTCGCAGGCATCCTGGGACCCTGAAGGCGGCATTCTGAGCTGCACGATTGAATATCCTGTCGCGGCGGATCAAGCGGATAAGCCGGCGTACCCGCTTCGAGACTTCCTTGACCGCCAGTGGCCGGAGCCCGAACCCATTTGGATCGTTGATGCGGGGCCGCTGACGCTGGATCTCGATGATCGCAAACGACTCGTTGAAGTCTACTTGCTGGCCAGTCCTGCCACCTGGACTTTGCAGCCAATAGAGCCGGCACAAGGCGACGTCGCGGAGCCATATCTTGAAGCCCAGTTTGACGAAGGTGGTCACGCCAAGTGCCAGCCCATACAAGAGGAACAATACGACCCGCAACAAGGCATCGTCTGTCTGAGTTGGGGTCCCGCAGACCATTGGCGCATCATCTCGCCCACACTGGCTCTCGGACTCGCATCAGACGGCAAGCTCATGAAGATTCAAATAAGCGAGTTTCGGCTTCCCATTCCGAAGCCCCGGCCGAAAAGCGCGTGGGAACGTCTGAAGCACAGGTTGATGCAATCTGCCGATCGCGCTCGCTAGGCCCCACGCAGCCTCTTACTCTTACCGAGCAAATTTCAGACTTCGCTGATTGTTCACCTTCCGCGCGCTCCGCAGACTCTCGCGGTCACAGGAGCCAAGCATGCAGGGAAAGGAAATCATCGGGGCGGGCAAACGTATTCTGGATGTGGGCGCCGCGCCGCCCCGCACGGACGGTCCACGACGCATCGTTTGCGAGCACGCCGATAGCGTCGTTCCCATTGCCCAGTACATGGTCCAAGAGATGAAGACCAACCCCTTCACCATAGAAGGCCGAAAGATCGCGGCCGCGAATGCCGCGGATCCCGATGAGTTGCTCAAGCAATGGCACAGACAACCCTGGTACGGCCGCCTGGGTGGGCCGCCCGATTACTACGGGGCAGCCATGGGGCAAAAGGCTGCGGCGTATGCCATGTGGACGGAGCGAGTCGCGCCGGGGCGGCCGTGGGATCACAAGCCTGCGTTGCTGCGCAGATTCCCGTCTGCATTGGAAACAGGGTGGCACAAGTACGGCGACTTCGAGTACTACTTCGATATCTGGTCGAACATTCACTACGGGTACGTCGGCGTTGCCCTGGGGTTCAGCGCCTCCGAAATGATCAGCGGGGCGGGGCTGGCGCAGTATCTGGACAACCTCCGAAAATCGAAGCCCCAGAACGATTACCCAGAACTGGGCCCGTGGCCCGCGAGTGCGGATGACGTACCGGATCATCTCTCCATCAAGCTTGGAACGGATCTGTACTATCAGGTTATGCCTCATGCCCTGAAGGTTGAGACGCTGCTCCAGAAAATTGCCGCGGTCCCGCTACCATGGGGTGCTCATGGACGTCGCTCCAAGCGAGTACATGCCTGCAATGGAAGTCAGGCCCAATGAAAATGCGGTACCTGAATTGGATATGCCGGGCGATCTGGGTGTGTTTCCTTTCATGGATCCTCTTCATGTGGCTTTGCAGCCCCATCGTAGCGCTGCATTACTCGTCGCGAGCCACGGAGTCCCTTGTCTTCTACCTCTATAGCGATGGGACCATCACGAAGAGCGAACTGGCGCCGGGTAAATCGGATTACACCTCGACCGCCATGAACCCGCCTTCTGACATGCAGGTGATACTTTCATTTCCCGTTTTGCGGCGAGAAGTGCTGCATGTCACCGAACCATTCAGCCGCATAGACGTGTACATCGGCCCAGGAGCCCGGATCGAGCGCACTGAAATCCGGCACGACTTTTTTGCGCGTTTTGCCGACCCGGACTGACGTGGCGCAGGCCTTGTCGATGTTCGGCAACGCAAAGCATACGCGGCCCGCGCATCAACCAAAAAATCTCCTGAATTCTCTACGAATTCAGGGGCTTGCATTCCTGGCGGCAGAGGGATATCCGTACAGTAGCCCATACCTCGCATAGATATTAACTTTGGCCAGTTCGAAAAAATGAAGTACCTGTTTAAGTACCCGTTTTATCAGCTCCGCGTCCTGTAAAAGCACTCGGCACTTGGGGTAGGCCGCACCACTCTGCGATCGAGTTGTACCTCCTCGCAAGCTTTTGTATGGCATCAACAGCACCCGCAGTTTTCTCCAATGCTACATGCACGCTTGCGCCGCCGGATTGAAGCCGGTCAAGCACCTTTCGCACTCGGGACATCGGCTGTGCAAGTTCCCCTGGTACTTTAGCCGCGCCCTTGAGTTCCCCTTCCAAGTTGCTTAGTTCCTGCGCGAAATCTTGTGTGTCTTCCTCCTGCCGCAGCAACGATGCCAACTTGACGAGATCGTCGAGCATGCCCTGTATGTCGACGTGGACAGTCGAAGAGGCCTGAGCAACATTGGAAACGTGAACGTTAATCTCCGGCACATTGCGGTTAGCCAGTCCCAGACTTAATTCGCGAAGAGTTTTCAGTTGAAGTCCCTGGGCTACGATCATGTCGCTTTGAAATTCAATTCGCGCCTGAGCAAGTCTTAGTTCGTTTTTCAATTCGGCAGCGGCGAATGGTGTGAGCGGGAGCTGTGATACCGGCAGCTCGCCCCGGACTACACCCTGATAGTCCTCAAATGCCCGCTCAAGAATGTGCCGTGCGCCGTTTTCCGCCTCAACGACCAGTCGAAGGAACCCAGTTCCTTGCTCTATTCGAATCGTGGCGGCTTCGGCACACTCCGGTGCGATCTGTTGCAAATACGTTCCGAAGTAACCCAAAATTCCTAGCACGGCCTGCTGATACTGAGCCGGTACTTCAATAACTCGTTCGATGACCGGCGCGCTGTGTGCTTGCACAGTCTCTGCAAGCAGCTCCAAAAATTTAGGCCCTTCAACAGGCGTTGGCGATAGCCCAATCAGGACAAAAGGCACATCCAAACTGATCGGCTGCAATTGCTTCAGGTTTTGCTCTGCTCGCTGAAATCCGCCCGACATCGCCCGCAAAACGCGGTTGAGATAGTGACTATTGTCGCGAGGGGCTTGAATAAACACGCCCACGGCAAGGTCAATTAAGCCGCGCCGAACGGCCACCGGCACACGCTGGAACAGCCACGAATCGATCATCGTCCGTCCCAGCATCAAATTGACAGCGACGCCGTCCCTCACCAAACCGACATTCGCGGCCGGGACTCCTGGCATGCTTGCTTGGACGGAGCTGTCTTCCCACTCTGGCAACAGGTCCCGCCAGGTTTGCTCAACAAGAGGCAAAAGCGCGGGCGGGATGGGCAGAACAAGTTGTGCATTCCTCACGGATTCCAACTGTCCATCCACCAAGCCAATGTTCGAGCTCCAACGGATACGAACTGTTCCTACGCCCTCTCTAAAAGACATCGAACTCGCTTGCTGCGTCAAGCTCATGCGCCCCGGCGGCGGCCCGTCCTCTAGCGTGTGCATGAGACCGTCATGATCCACTCGCGAATGAACGATTTGAAAATGCTCGATAGCCGCCTGAATAGCTGCGAAAACAGGCTTGTCATCCAGTCGGACATCAAGCGTCAGTTGCTGCGAGCCACAGATGCCATCCGGGGTGGTTATGCGCTCCTGTAGCTTCGCGTAGCCCTGACGACAGGAAATGATGGACTGAATGTACATATGCGCTCCTGTTAGGTTTTGACCCTAACCAACATTCTTTTATAAATCAATAAGTTATACAAACCTTTCGGGTCAGGCCAAGAAGGTTAGGTATATCCCGCCCCTCCCCAAACCTGCGCAGAGATTGCCCAAACTCCTACCGTGAATTCACGACCGGCGCAGCCAGTAGCTGAATGCCAACGGATTGCATGACCTCTTCCACGCCGGCAGTGACACCGGCTTTCTCAACGCGAACCGGCATCGTCTGACGGATTAACTCGAATCCGATGTGCAGCACTCCAACGAGCTGATGCGCTGCAGCGGCCATGTGCTCAGGATGCGTGCCGGAAAAAATAGTCTGAATCATGCGCTGCCCATTGCCCGTAGTATTCAGCCGAACGCCAGCGCCGATTCCGAGCGCGTTCGGATGAGCCCCCAAATCTATCAACTTGTCGTAGGCCGGGCTAATCAGTCTGCGAAGGCCGCGAGAACTTTGCTCCACAATTCTCAGTAGCCCCGCCCATGCAAAAGCGGTCCTGCAGCGGTCTCTCGCAGTTCTGCTATCACCTCTATGCACCCAAGCATGGCGCAAATCAGCATCGGTATAAATTGCGCAACCATACACTCCACACTCCAGTGCCGACCGCATTAGCGCCTGCGCTTCATACACTTGGCCCGCAAACAGCAATCTTGCTGCGGCGGTTTGCACTGAACACATACGAGAAAACAGAACTGACGGAATTTGCTCATTGCCGGCGACGCCCGCAAACATGTCCGCCAGCTTGGCGCTAAAAACCTCGTCGAAATCCAGAATCGGACGCACCGCTGCCGCAGATAGGACGAACGTAGAGTGGCCTTGCTTCTCAAGCTCAGAGAACCACTTTGTGAGCCGCCGTGAGGACCACCCTTCCGGGACAAACACAGTTGTCCTTTCGGACGCTGACGTTGCGGAGCCATAAGGTATCTCTTTGTTCATTGCACACCTAAAGGGATTGGTGGGCCGTCCGGAAGGGCTTCGGCGGCAAAAATCAAAGCCCATCATATTGCGGCCAGGCCAAATCCCGTGGATTGCTTCAAATGCGTCGCTACTGAGTCGATCTGCGTCGCCTGCAAATACATCTAAATCAGACCGCAAAGCCCCACCAACGAGGGAGGCGAGAGGTGACTCAGGGGCGAGTCATTTCTCGTACATTTAGCGCGCAAGCGCGGCCGGGGGGAGCATGGCGCGCCAAGAGGTAAGACCTCCTCCCGATAGCCCCCGACGCTCAGCCAGGACCACAGACACCGCAGGGCCGCGCCGCAGACTCTCCGTCGCCGCGTGCCGCGCTTGTCGCTGGCGATAGAGCTGCGCGCCACAAGCACCTCTGCATGCCTTCCCCAGGGCTGCCCATAGCGATCCGCGCCTAGCGCGCATCGCACTTTTCCGTGCCGGCGAACCGACACCGCCGCATCATTCTGGCGCGGCGTCCCCTGTAAGGGCCAACGACAACGACCATTCGTTGCCGCTGCGTCCGAGCGTTCGCATCATGCCTTTAGTCCAGCTTTGTCTACAGATATCCGCAATCACCTGCTTGGACGCAAACTATGAGGAACCCTATGACGCACTCAATTCCGCACCCAGCGCCTACCGCTGCCCGCCATTACGCATCCGCCAGCCCTGCCGCGCAGAATCGTTTCCTGCGCATACAGCAGCTCAGCGACATGAGCGGCCTGGCGCGCGCCACGATCTATCAACGCATGAAGCTGGGTCAATTTCCCGCCCAAGTCCGTCTTGGCCCCAAAAAGCGTGGACTGGTTCGCCTCCGATATCAACGACCGAATGCAGGCCCGCCTCGCAGCCATCAATCATTGACCTTTCACGGGGACCTGAAATGTCAAATACGAACACCCCTGCCGTACCTATGCCACGTCTCACCGAGTTGCTTGCCGCTTTCGAAGACGCGAAGGAAAACTTCGCCCAAGCTCGCAACGCGGCACTGGCACGCAAGGCAGAAGCCGCGAAGATGCGGCAAAGGGCCGACGACGCCGAAGCAGAGGCAACAAGGGCCAAGGCGGATCGCCAGGACCTTATCCGAAGTACCGGCGCACCACCCAAAAAGCTGCGCGACCTCGTCGCACAAGAGCGTGCGGGCTATAGCCTAGCCGAAGACTATCGCGAGTTGGCCGACGAACACGAAGCCGCCGTCAAGGAGGTCAAGTTCCACGCAGAGGACTGCGCCAAACAGATGCTGGTCATACGCGGCAGCGCCATCAGCATGCAAAGTGAACATGCGCTAAGTGCGGCCGTTGGCGAATGCACCAGTCTCTATAAAGCCATGTCCTTGGATATATTCGCTTGCATTGCGGAAAATGACGGCACTCAGAATTCCTAAGTGGTCACCATGGGTTATGAAAGCGCTACTGACAGAGCGATTCAAATCGTTCTGAAAAAGGTGCGTGATCACTTTATTGAAAATAGAAGCTCCATAGAAGGCGATGACGTTTACTCGGACTTTGCGCTTGTCCCTGGCTAGCAGGACTTCCATCCACGGCACATCCCGCTAGCCGGGCGCCATCGACGCGGGCGTAGTTCCGCTTTTTGCGCACATTCAGCACATCAGCGGGGCGCACATCGGAAGCCGGGTTTCGTTCGGCCAGGTCGTGGGCGACGGCGTACCGCATGATTTGGCCGCAGGTCTGCAAGGCTCGCTTGAAAATCAAGTGCCCCCGCGCCTCGATCTTCTTGATGATGTCTCGAAATGCTGACTCCGGGATACTCCCAATCTCGGGGAACACGTCCGCCTCCATGCGGCGCAGAACGCAATCCGCGTGCCGCATGCTGCGTCTGGGAGGCCAATGCGCCCACCATTGGCGCGAAGCCTGCTCAAGCGTCATAGCGGCAGGAGCGCTGGCCTGTTGCTTGCGATCGGCCATCGGATCAACGCCGAACGTGAGCCGCTTGCGGCCCTCCTGTTGGCGCTCTCGGGCCTGGGCAAGGGTCACGTCTGGGTAAACGCACAGCGCCATCACCTTTCCTTGCCCCCGTGGCGATACTTCCAGCGCCAATCCTTACGGTCTGGTTGACCAACAGATACAGGCCGCCCTATCGGACAGCTTGCGGGGTTTCTCAGCGGGATTGGCCTAGCGGACGGCGGTATCTGCCAGTGGCATGTGGGGGTATCTGATGAGGGGGTAAGTCGTCATACCCCCGATATACCCCCTCATACCCCGGCTGCTGGCACATCCCGGCGGACTGCTTCAGACAAGAAAAAACCCGCAGAGCCTTAGCTAGTGCGGGTTTTCGGACTTCTACGCATTTCTGCGAATGTATTCTTGGCGGACAGAGGGGGATTCGAACCCCCGATACGCTTTTGACGTATACACGCTTTCCAGGCGTGCGCCTTCAACCACTCGGCCACCTGTCCTACTGCAATTTCGAGCACTATTTCGGCGCTGCAGAAAATGCGAATCCGCGATTCTAGCAGAAGCCGCGCGCCCACAGCAAGCGGGCAAAGAAAAAGGGACGCACTACCCGCGTCCCTTCCCCTGCCTGCGCCTTACTTCGACGCGGGCGGGTCCTGCTCCCGGTAGGAGCTGATCGTGCCGTCCGGTTCGGTTTCTTCCAGCCGGACGCGGAATCCCCACAGGCGGGCAAGATGCTTCATGACCTGTTCGGCGTCCTCGCCCGCCAGCGGCCGGCCGCGGCTTTTCAGGTGACGCAGCACCAGCGAGCGGTCGGTGTCGCGGTTGAAGCGGACGACCTGGATGTCCGGCACCTGGTTGTCGCGGTTGTGCTGCGCGGCGAGCAGGCGGCGGATGTCGCGGTAGCCTTCGTCGTCGTGGATCGCG
>Ga0182739_1000466_pt1 | contig 53031 bp, 46 predicted proteins | sample eDN5th30CBELigBY_FD_128873 | JGI IMG/M metagenome (GOLD analysis project Ga0182739, IMG submission 128873) | Enriched backyard soil microbial communities from Emeryville, California, USA - eDNA 5th pass 30_C BE-Lig BY (version 2) (version 2) | ecosystem: Environmental > Terrestrial > Soil >... | reverse complement strand
GCGCGCCTTGCCGGCGTTCCGACGCCGACGCTCGACCTGCTGGTCGCGCTCTGCCGCGTGCGCGCGCGCACAGCCGGGCTTTACGGCGGGTAGGGGGACGCCGGCGGCGGTCTGCGGCCAGCCCGCTCAGCCGGTCGCGGCGTCCGCCATCTCGACTTCCTCGATCCGCCCGTTGTCGCGCATGTAGCTGCGCACGTTCGGGTAGTCGATCAGCTGCCGGCGGTAGAGCGGCCCGAGCGCGGCGGTCAGTTCACCGCCGCGGCCCAGCGCCTCATCGGCAAAGGCGATCATGCGCGAATTGGGCCACGCCTTGGGGCGCACCTGCCGCAGTCGCTCGTAGAGGCTCGGCGCGTCGATCGACGGATCGGCCTGCGCCATCAGCATCGCCATCGCGGCAGTCGAGCGGGAAATGCCGGCATGGCAATGCACCAGCAAATGCGGCTCGGCCGTCCGTGCGGTCGCGAACAGGTCGGTGCCGAAGGCGAGGATCTCGTCCACATGCGCGCGTTCCGGCGCGATGTAGCCCGGTCGGGGCCCGATCACGTCATGGAAACGCAGCAGCGTGCGGTGATGGGTGGCGTAGTCGAGAAAGGCTTCCGGGTCCGCCCGGTCGGGGTCGAGGATCGAAAGCACGTGGGTCACGCCGCGGGCGCCGTGGAGGTCGAGTTCCTCCAGCCCGCAGATCGTGAGCATCGAAACAGAGATCGGTTGCATGCCTGGGAGGTAGTCGTCCGCCCGGCCGAGGTCAACGGCCGCGGACGCATGCCGGCCAATCAGGGCCTTTCAGTTTCCTCGGACCTCATCCTGAGAGTCTGGCCGGAAATGAATCGCGACTTATCAACCACGTGTCCCGGGCGCCGCGCAGCGCGAAGCGGTGCGCTGCAGAACCGGGACCCCGGTAAAGTTCAGGAAAACCGGGACCCCGCGTCTGCGGTGCATCACTTCGTGCTGCACCGCGCGCGGGGAACAGAAGAGATAAGGGATTGAATCGGTACGGCTCATTCCTGGCGAGGCTCTCAGGACGAGGTTTTCAAACCGAGGCGCTACCCGGCCTCGATCTCCTCGCGCAGTATCTCGAGTTCCAGCCACTGTTCTTCCGCCGCGCTCAGTTCCGCCTCGGCGGCGGAAAGGGCCGCGGTGGCGGCTTCGAAGCCCTTGGGATCGCGCGCATAGAATGACGGGTCGTCGATCTGCGCATGCAGCGCGCGGATGCGCGTGTTGAGCGCTTCCATCGTCTTGGGCAGCGTTTCGAGCGCGTGCTTCTCGCGAAAGCCGAGCCGTCGCTTTTCCGGCCTTGCCTCGCGCGCCGGCGCGGCGGCGGGCTTTTCCTCTTTCGCCGCGGGCTTTGCCTCGTGGCGCACGAGGTCTTCCCCGCGCTGGGCCAGCATGTCGGAATAGCCGCCGGCATATTCCACCCAGCGGCCATTGCCTTCCGGCGCGACCACCGCACTCACGATCCGGTCGAGGAAGTCGCGGTCGTGGCTCACCAGCAGAACGGTGCCGGCATAGTCGCTGAGCATCTCCTCGAGCACGTCGAGCGTGTCGAGGTCGAGGTCGTTGGTCGGCTCGTCGAGCACCAGCAGGTTCGAGGGAGCGGCCAGCGCCTGCGCGAGCAGCAGCCGCGCCCGTTCGCCGCCGGACAGGACGCCGACAGGGGTGCGCATCTGTTCCTGCGCGAACAGGAAGTCCTTCATATAGCCGACGACGTGCTTGGGCCGCCCGCCGACCATTACCGTGTCGCCGCGCCCGCCGGTGAGCGTTTCGGCCACCGTCTTCTGCGGGTCGAGGCTTTCGCGGCCCTGGTCGAGCGTCGCCATGGCCAGATTGGCGCCCAGCCGCACGGTGCCCTCGTCGGGGGCGAGCGTTCCGGTCAGCATGCCGATCAGTGTGGTTTTGCCGGCGCCGTTCGGCCCGACGAAGCCGATCCGGTCGCCGCGCCGGATGCGGATGGAAAAGTCCTGCACGACGGGCCGGCCGTCATAGGTCTTGCTGATATTTTTGGCCTCGATCACCAGCGCGCCGGAGCGCTCGGCCTCCGCGGCGGCGATCGTCGCCTGGCCAGTCGCGCCGCGATAGGTCCGCCGCGCCTCCCGCAGCGCCTGCAATTCGCCAAGCCGGCGCACGTTGCGCTTGCGCCGCGCGGTGACGCCGTAGCGCAGCCAGTCCTCTTCCGCCGCGATCTTGCGCCCGAGCTTGTGGTGGTCGCGCTCCTCCTCGGCCAGCACCTCGTCGCGCCATTGTTCGAAATGGGCGAAACCGCGTTCGACGCGGCGGGTCTGTCCGCGGTCGAGCCAGACTGTGGCGCGCGAGAGATTGGCCAGGAACCGGCGGTCGTGGCTGATCATCACGACGGCCGCGCGCGATCCGCCGAGTTCCTTTTCGAGCCATTCGATCGTGGGCAAATCGAGGTGGTTCGTGGGTTCGTCGAGCAGCAGGATGTCGGGTTCTGGCGCCAGCGCGCGGGCCAGCGCCGCGCGCCGGGCCTCGCCGCCGGAAAGATGCGCGGGGTCCTCTTCGCCCGACAGCCCCAACTGTTCGAGCAGGTAGCGTGCCCGGTAGGGATCGTCGCCCGGCCCGAGGCCAGCTTCGACATAGGCGAGGGTGGTCGGGACGTCGCCGAAATCCGGTTCCTGCGGCAGGTAGCGGATGGTCGCGCCCGGCTGCGCGAAGCGCGTGCCGCCGTCAGGCTCGACGAGCCCGGCCGCGATCTTCAGCAGCGTCGATTTGCCGGAACCGTTGCGGCCCACAAGGCACACGCGCTCGCCGGCCGAAACCGACAATTCGGTGCCGGTCAGCAGCGGCGTGCCGCCGAAGGTCAGGGAAATATCTTTGAGTAGCAGAAGGGGTGGGGCCATGGCGGGCGGATAACCCATCCCGCCCGGTGAATTGTCAACCCGGAACTGCCGCGTGGCGGCCGCCAGCCTGCGACCGCCACAGCTTGAACGCGCCCGCTCAGTGTGGGACGGCGGGTTGCAGGCCGTCGCCGGGGTGGCCCTCGCCGGCGTGACGCATCGCGCGCATCACCGCCGCGCAGGCTTCCTCGCACGCCACGCAAACTTCCGCGCACAGCCGGCAATGTTCGTGATGCTCCGCATGCCGCTGGCATTCCTCAGCGCATAGCCGGCAAGCCGCCGCGCAGGCTGCAAGTTGCGCTTGCAGGGGTTGTGGCTGCTCGCGGCCGAAGCGCACGAGCAGGGCGCCGGTCGCGTGGCAGATGTCGGCGCAGTCGAGATTGAGCCGGATACACTGCACCAGACGGCCGACCTGGGTCTCGGCCAGGCAGGCGTCGCTGCATGCGAGGCAGCTCTCGACGCAGCGGAAGCATGCCTCCGCGGCGCGTGTAAGCTCGGAAATAAGTGCCGGCGGATGGGGGTGCGCACGGGCGAGCGATTCAAGGTGAGCCATGGCGTCCTGCGAGCGGGGTTGGATGGCGCTGCGGCACAAACGATGTCAGGGCGATCTGGTTCCCGCCTTCGAAAATGAATGCTGCCGAAAGCTACTTGGTGTCACCTTCCGATCACATCGTTCGCCGGAGCGCCGACCGCTGCCGCAGGAATTGAAGGGAACCCAATCATCCGGATGTCGGCCTCGACGCACGCATCATCCTCTCGTCGATGAGCGCGTTTGCCGCCGAACCGCCGGTGCGCGGGCTACGTCTCTCGGATAGGCCGTCTCGACTTGCGTATCCTCCGGTCCGGGTAAGGTTATACGTTCGGTTCAAATCAGCGGAAAACCGAAAGGCGCAGCACGGGCGGCAGTGCTCTCGCGATGAAGAAAGCCCGGCGAATCACCGCAGGGCGCCTTGCTGCCGGCAGCGGCGGATTCATTATCCGGGCCTGCGCGCGTGTTATGCTTTGTGGCGGACGAGGATTTGGCGATGCAGCCAGGCCACACGGGGAAAATGCCCTGTTGGGTAGAAGTGCGTCAGTGTTTCTACTTATTGTATTATTGGTTTCTGTATCCGAAGGCGTCGGTCGCACTAGTTTGATGGTCCACCGCGCGTTCGCGCATCATGCCACTGATAGCCAATGATTTGGGGATGTTTCTGGCGGCCGGGAAGCGTTCGGCGACAATTTTCGGTGCCGTTGCGACGATCCATATCGGTGTGTCGGTGTTACTGTTCCCGCCATGCCGCTGAGCATGTGCGCCACGACGACAATAGTGCGGGCAGCGACGGTAAGGGAGCGCGAATCACAGCGCAGATGGGGGCTTTACGCGATTTGCGGGGCTTGCCGGGGCACGCATACTTCGTGGTAGTTGCTCGAACTGATGCCGGAGCCTATTTTCTGTGAGGCGGCTTTGAGCCGGTTATCCAACGGCATCGACATGCAGGGCATGTCCTCCGACGCCGGCACGCTGGCGCATCTCGAAAACCTTGCGGCAGATGTTTTCCGACCCAATTTCACGTAAGTGACGAGAAAACATCATCCAGCGGTTGCCAAAGCCTTCCTTTTCGATATGTAGAAGAACACGGCTGGCCCGACATCAGATAATCATCAATAGGGGATGTACCCGTGAAACAGATAAATCTTAAGACTTTGTCATTCGACGACCTTATCGCGCTGCGTGACAGTGCCGAAGCAATGATCACGAAGCGCGTGGCCGAGGAAAAGCGGGCCCTGGAAGAAAGGTTGTCGCGTCTTTCGTCCTTTGCCGGAAACGCGGTACGCAAGCTGACCGGCAGTTCGCTCAAGGGTAGAAGGGCTGTTCCGAAGTATCGCAATCCGGCAAATCACGATGAGACCTGGGCCGGGCGGGGCATGAAGCCGCGCTGGATGCAGGCGCTGCTGGCTGAGGGACGCTCGATGGATGAGTTTGCGATTCCGGGCGCCGAGGCTGAAGCAGGTGCGCGCACGACGCGCGGCGCCGGCAAGAAGACGACGCGGAAGGCGACCGCCAAAAAGGCGCGTGGCGCGAAGAAGGCGCGCGGCGGCCGCAAGGCTGCATAGTTCCGCTGCGTAGTTCCTGCGGCGGTTCTCCGAACAGCGGCGGACTTTTCGGGAACACCCGGTTTTGAGGCCGAGATATTGAGCGGGTTTCGATACCGCTCAATGATGCCCTCAATAATGTCGCGCCGAGATTCAGCGACGAACCCGAAGCATGACGATCCCGAAGCATGTCAGGCGAACGCAGGGCAAGCGCGTTCAGCGCAAGGCTTACGCCGGTTTGCGTTCGCCGAGCGCCAGTTCCGCGAAGCCTCGCGCTGCCGCCGGCCGCTGAGATCCCTTCTGAGATCCCTTGCCGCGCTGGACGTGAAGCTCCCTTTCGAGCACGTCGATCGGATCGGCGCTGACCTCGTGACGGAAGGCGAATGGATCGTCCTGTTCAGGCTCGATCATGGCCAGCGGCACATTCAAATCCGCCTCCTGCTGCGCCAGTTCCTGCCGTGCTAACTCTTGTCGTACAAGCTCTTGCCGCGCAACCTCTTGCCGCTCAAGCTCCAGCCGCTCGACTTCCCGCTGCGCCTGCAGGCGGCCTTGCGCAACCTGCGCCTGGATGCGCGCGCCATAAACGCTCGGCGGAGCGAAGAACATTTTCGCCAGCACCGGCGCGATCTCGAGGAAGATCACGAATGCCTTCGTCATCCATGAGAACAGCGTGATCGTCGCGCCATCTCGGGGATCGCTCTTGAGTTCCTGATAGGCCGTCATGCGCGACAGCGGGTCGTTCCGCTGCGGCCGATACTCCGAGGATGCGAATATCTGCGTGCGGAACTCCGTGATCCGCGCCGCGCGCGTGGACTCCAGCGCGGTCAATTCGGCCTTGGCCGCTTCGATCTGGTTCCGCAATCCTTCGCGCCGCGCGTCGAGACGGGCCTGGTCGGGCCTGGTCGACAGCTCCCCGGTCAGACGCGCCTGTTCCGCGCGCATGCGATCGCGCTCGGCGGTCAATTGCGTAAGCTCGCTCTCGCGCGTCGTCCGCAGCGCCTGCTGAATGTCTCGCTGCTGGCGCGCGAAGCGGTATCGGGGTCCGAGGCCCGCGCGGCCACTCTGGTCTGCGCGCAGCTTGAGCCCCAGTTCCTCGGCGTTCATTTCCTCCGAATGGCGCACCAGCGCCGTTTCGATCTCGCGCAGCTCGGCGCGCAGGCTCTGCTCGCGCTGGCCGATTTCCTTGAGCTGACGGTCGGCGTCCGCCGCCGCCTCGACCATGCTGCTCGGCGGCGGCGCCTGCGGGGCCGCAAGCTCGGCGGCATATTGCGCCTCGAGGGCCGCAAGCGCGGCCCTGCGCTGTGCGATGCCGGCATCGATCTGCGCTTCGTAGCGATCGATCTTTTCGAACACGCCCTGATTGGCGGTCAGGTAGTCGCGCCGGATCTTTTCGTTGATCGTGTCGGAGAAAATCGCAAGCTCCAGGAACACCGCGATGATCCAGGCCAGCACCACGGAAATGCCGAGCCGGATGCCCACCCGCAGCAGCCGCTGAAAGCGAGGGGGCGTCGCCTCCGCTTTGCCGTTCTGGTCGGCGGCGGAAGTCTGGACGCTCGCTTGCGAGAACCAGTCGGATTGATAGAGCGCCCGGTCGAACATGAAGACGGTGAGCGCGACGATGGCCGACGTCAACAGCCGCAGCCATACGTTCTCGATCATGTAGCCGGTGGCATGAAACGAAATGCCGAGCACGACAAGGAAGGAAATCAGAAGCGACAGCCCGAGCTGGGTCGCCCACATCTTATCGGTTGCGGGGCAGGTAGCGAGGGTGTTCCGATCGACGCCTGCAACAACACACAACGCACGCTGAATCATGGTCATGTTCAACCTGCTCGGTGCGGCAGCTTCCCCCCTTTTGCCTCCTTAGCAATACCGATAGCTGCCCACGATGCCCGTCCGCGTGCGATTATGGAGTCTGCGCCATGTCGAAATTTAGGCCGGAGTGTGAATGGCATTTTGCAAACCGACGCTGGCTTACATGCGCCCATTCAGTACCATTCTCGCGCATTAGGTACCATTTTCGCGCATATTGTGCCGATTGGTACGCATAGTCAGAATTCGCTTTTGTGCGCTTGACGTAAGAGCGAACGCGAGACCCATCGATGCGTCGCAAGGCAGGCCTGCGCTACGCGCAAAGGCATACTTTGGCCATCTGGCGCGTGCACTCGGTGGCCCGCCCCGCTTCGGCCATTCGAGCGCGGGCTCGCCGCAATATTCATTACTAAAGGACGGATGCCCCATCGCAGGGGCGGTCCGCAGACAGGTCCCATGTTCGCCTGGTTCGAAAATGCCCTGAAGCCGACCGCACCGACCGAGGCCACGACCCCGCCGGCGAGCCTGCTGGCGTTCTACTGGCACTTTGCGCGGCAGGCGAAGGGCCTGTTCGTGGCGCTGTTCGTCACCGGCTTCATCGTCGCGCTGCTCGACGTGCTGATCCCGGTGTTCATCGGCCGGGTCGTCACGCTCGTCACCACCAGCACGCCGGACCGGCTGATTGCGGATTCGTGGACGCTGCTCGTCGCCATGGCGGTGGTGGTGCTCGTCCTGCGTCCGCTCGCCATAACGGCGCAGAATCTGGTGACCAATCAGGCCATCTCCGCCAACGTCGCCAACCTGATCCGCTGGCAGAACCACTGGCACGTCGCGCGCCAGACCTGGGCGTTCTTCCAGAACGATTTCGCCGGCCGCATCGCCAACAAGGTGATGCAGACCGGGCCGGCCGTGCGCGAGAGCCTCGTCGCGCTCATCACCGGCGTCTGGTACATCCTGGTCTACGGCACCAGCGCGGTGGTGCTGCTGGCCTCGGCGGATGCGTGGCTGGCGCTGCCGGTGCTGATCTGGTTCGCCGGCTATCTGGTGCTGCTGTGCGTGTTCGTGCCGCGCATGCGCGACCGCTCGAAGGAAGTCTCCGAGGCGCGCTCGATCCTCACCGGCCGCATCGTCGATACCTACACCAACATCCTCACGGTGAAACTCTTCGCGCGCGCCCGCCACGAGGACGCCTATGTGCGTGACGCGGTCGACGAGCATACCGGCCTGTTCTACGCCTCGCTGCGCCTCAACACGGCGTTCAGCTTCTGCCTTTCGACGCTGAACGCCGCGATGGTGACGGGCGTCGGCGCGCTGGCGATCTTTCTCTGGACGCGCGGCGAGGTCAGCGTCGGCACGGTCGCGATGGCACTGCCGCTGTCCTGGCAGATCATCTCGATCGCCGGCTGGGTGGCGATGCGCGTTACCGAAATCTTCGAGAACATCGGCGTGGTGCAGGAAGGCATGACCGCGATCGCGCGGCCGATCGCGCTCACCGACCGGCCGGATGCCCGCACCCTGCAGGTGACGAAAGGTGAGATCCGGTTCGACGACGTGCATTTCGGCTATGGACGCGAGACCGGGGTGCTGGAAGGCCTGAACCTCACCGTTCGCGGCGGCGAGAAGGTCGGCCTTGTCGGCCGCTCCGGCGCCGGCAAGTCGACCCTCGTCAACCTGATGCTCCGTTTCTTCGACATCGAGGGCGGGCGTATCCTGATCGACGGACAGGACATTGCGGCGGTGACGCAGGAGTCTCTGCGTTCGCAGATTTCGGTGGTCACGCAGGACACCTCGCTGCTGCATCGCTCGATCCGCGACAATGTCCGTTACGGCCGCCCGAACGCCACCGATCCGCAGATCGTTGAGGCGGCCAAGCTCGCGCACGCGCACGAGTTCATCCTCGATCTGGAGGACTGGCGCGGGCGGCGCGGCTACGATGCCCATGTCGGCGAGCGCGGCGTGAAACTGTCCGGAGGTCAGCGCCAGCGGGTCGCGATCGCGCGCGTGATCCTCAAGGATGCGCCGATCCTGGTGCTGGACGAAGCAACCTCCGCGCTGGACTCCGAAGTCGAGCAGGCGATCCAGACAAGTCTGGGCACTCTGATGCAGGGCAAGACCGTGATCGCCATCGCGCACCGGCTTTCGACCATTGCGCAGATGGACCGGCTGATCGTGCTCGATCACGGACGGATCGTGGAGCAGGGCTCGCATGCGGAGCTCCTGCGCCTCGGCGGGCATTATGCGGCGTTGTGGCGGCGCCAGTCCGGCGGCTTTATCGATGCCGGCCTGCTGGAAGCCGGATAGCGCAGCACGCCTCAGGCAAAATACGATGGCGCCATGCCGATTCGCCTGAATCGGCATGGCGCCGCACGGTTGCCTGATCTTGCCGTAAGCGCTCTCTGCCCGTTTCCGCCACAGGTTCGAAAATGTCCAACGCCATCCTCCACAAGTATGTGGACAGCAGCGGCGCCTGCTTCGCCAATGTCACCCTTCAGTCCGGCGAGCGTGTTTTCCTGTCGATTGCGGCCAAGGGGTTTGCGATGTTCCGCCTGCATCTTGGCGGCTTTATTCCGGGGCGGCGGCTGTTCTCTGTCGATCCGCAGGCTCTGGCGCGCATGCAGCGCGTGCTGGCTTATGACAACGGCCGGCTTCCGGCTCTCCCGCAGGCCCGCGAACTGCACCGCGACGAGGGGGCGATGGCCGAATTCCTCGATGCCGCGATCGAGGATCTGACGGCGGTGAACGAGGGACGGCCGGTTCCCGGCCGGGTCGAGGCGCTCGATGTGGAAAATCCGCCCGAGCGCCCGCTCTCGCTGCTGACGCGCCTCGCGTTGACGGCGCGCGATGCTGCGGACTGCATCCGGTTGCTGGAGCGCGCGAGGAACACCGTCGCGTGAGTCGGACGGGCTTCCCCAATTACCGCGGATGGTCCATAGCTTTGGCGGATTTGAAGCGGGGCTTTCCGACAAATGTCGCTGTTCCAGGTCTATGCCCGTGTCCTGTCGCTCCTCGGGTCCGAGAAGCGGCTGGCGTGGTTTCTTGCCGCCGGCAACGTCGCGCTGGCCGCGGCGCAGTTTGCCGAGCCGATCCTGTTCGGGCGCATCATCGACACGCTGTCGCGATCGCAGGCGGCCGGCGGCGCGCCGACCTGGGCGGGCCTGATGCCGCTGCTGGCGGCATGGGTCGGGTTCGGCCTGTTCACGATCGTCTGCAGCGCCTGGGTCGCGCTGCAGGCGGACCGGCTGTCGCATCGCCGCCGGCTGGCCGCGCTCACCGGCTATTTCGAACACGTCATGCAGCTTCCGCTGGCGTTTCACAGCGAGACGCATTCGGGCCGCTTGCTCAAGGTGATGCTGCAGGGCACCGACTCGCTCTGGAACCTGTGGATAGCCTTCTTCCGCGAGCACTTTGCCGCCTTCGTTTCAGTGCTGGTGCTGATGCCGCTGTCTCTGTTCCTCAATTGGCGGCTCGGCCTGCTGCTGATCGTGCTGTGCGTGATCTTCTGCGTGCTGACCACGCTCGTGGTCCGCAAGACCCATGCGCTGCAGACGACGGTTGAAAGCCACTACACGGCGCTTGCCGAACGCGCCTCCGATACGCTCGGCAATATCGCGCTGGTGCAGAGTTTTACCCGCATTGAGGCCGAAGTGACCGGCTTGCGTAATCTGACGGGGCAATTGCTCGCGGCGCAGATCCCGGTGCTGTCCTGGTGGGCGCTGGTCGCGGTCGCGACCCGCGCCTCCACGACGCTGACCATCCTCGCGATCTTCGTCCTCGGCACTTGGCTGCACATGCAGGGCCTCGCCACGATCGGCGAAATGGTCATGTTCGTCTCGTTCGCGACCATGCTGATCCATCGGCTGGAGCAGGTGGTCAGCTTCACCAATGCGGTGTTCATGGAGGCGCCGAAGCTGCGCGAGTTCTTCCAGGTGCTCGACAGCGAACCGTCGGTACGCGACCGCCCGGATGCGGTCGATCCGGGCCGGGTGCGGGGCATGGTCGAATTCTCGGACGTCTCCTTTTCCTATGACGGCAAGCGGCCGGCGGTCGCCGACCTCACCTTCACCGTGCTGCCGGGCGAGACGGTGGCGCTGGTCGGCTCGACCGGGGCCGGCAAGACGACGGCCCTCGCATTGCTGCACCGGGCGTTCGATCCGCAATCCGGCGTCATCAAGGTCGACGGGATGGACATCCGCGGCATGAAGGTCGCGGGGCTGCGGCACAATATCGGCGTGGTGTTCCAGGAAGCGCTGGTGCTCAACCGCTCGATTGCCGAGAACCTGCGCGTCGGCAAGCCGGATGCGACCGACGCGGAACTGCGCGAGGCCGCGGACCGTGCCCAGGCGCTCGACTTCATCGAACGCAACGGCGATGGCTTTGACGCGCCTGTCGGCGAACGTGGCCGCTCGCTTTCCGGCGGCGAGAGGCAGCGGCTGTCGATCGCGCGCGCATTGCTGAAAGACCCGCCGATCCTGATCCTCGACGAGGCGACCAGCGCGCTCGACGCCACCACCGAGGCGAAGGTGCAGGCGGCGCTCGACGAAGTGATGAAGAACCGCACGACCTTCGTGATCGCGCACCGGCTGGCGACCGTGCGCAATGCGACCCGTATCCTGGTGTTCGATCAGGGCCGCATCGTCGAAGCCGGCACCTTCGACGAACTGGTGGCGAAGGGCGGCAGGTTCGCCGCACTGGCGCGCGCACAGTTCCTGGTCGATGAGGCCGACCGCGAAGCCCTCCGCGCCGCCCATCCGGTGGCGGAGACCTGAGCGCTTCCAGCGGTTGCTGTTTTTCTCAGGCATCGTGTCCCGGACACGCTTCGCAAAGCGAAGCGCCGATCCGGGGAACGCGTCGGGATGTCGGCGCTACGTTTGCGCCGCCGCCAGCGCGGGACGCTCCACCGGCCGCTCGACGATCGGCAGGTTGATCAGCGCGGAAGCGATGCCGAAGAACACCGACAGCCACCACACGATGTCGTAGGAGCCGGTCTGCTCGAACAGCAGCCCGCCCAGCCAGACGCCGAGGAAGCCGCCGACCTGGTGGCTGAAGAAGGCGAAGCCGAACAGCATCGCCAGCCAGCGGGTGCCGAACATCACCGCGACGAGCGCCGAGGTAGGCGGCACGGTGGAGAGCCACAGGAAGCCGGTCACCGCGCCGAATATCAGCGCCGAGGCGAACGTCATCGGGAGCGTGATGAAGGCGATCACCGCGAGCGCGCGGGTGAAGTAGATGAAAGCGAGGATGTAGCGCTTCGGCATGCGGTTGCCGAGCCAGCCGGCGGTCAGCGACCCGATGATGTTGAACAGCCCGATCACGCCGATGGTCCAGGCGCCGGCGTCGGCCGAGAGGCCGCGGTCGACCAGATAGCTCGGCAAGTGAACGGTGACGAAGGCGATCTGGAACCCGCAGGTGAAAAAGCCGAGCACCAGCAGGACGTAGCTGCGGTGCTGGAACGCTTCCGTCAGCGCCTGTCTGAGCGACTGTTGCCGCGGCAGGCCGACCGCTGCGGCCCCGGTGCGCGGCGTCGCCAGCACCATCGCGAGCGGTAGCACCAGCAGCATGATGGCGGCGAACACCAGAAGCGCGGCCTGCCAGCCGAAGCCGTCGATCAGGCCGCGCGCCAGCGGCGAGAACACGAACTGGCCGAATGAGCCCGCTGCCGTGCCGAAGCCGAAGGCGAGCGAGCGCCAATTGTCGGGCAATAGCTTGCCGAGCGCGCCGATCACGATCGGGAACGAGCAGCCGGAAAGCCCGAAGCCGATCAGCACGCCGGCGGACAGGTGGAGTTCCGCCGGTGTGTCCGCGACCACCATCATCGCGAGGCCCGCGGCGTAGAGCAGGGCGCCGGCGCTTATCACCCGCACTGCGCCGAAGCGGTCCGCGACCGCCCCGGCGAATGGCTGGGCAACCCCCCAGAGCAGATTCTGGAGCGCCACGGCGAGGGCGAATACGTCGCGGCCCCAGCCGAGCGAGAACGACAGCGGGGTGAGGAACTGGCCGAAGGACGAACGCGGGCCGAAGCTGATCATCGCGATCAGGCAGCCGCAGATGACGATCACCAGCGGCGTACGCCAGGACCGCGCACCTTCAGACGGAGATATTGCTACCATCAGGGGAGATTCTGGCGCTGGTATCAGGGACCCGAAAGATAGGGGGGCTGAATTAATCTACCAAACGAATAATTTCGATCGGAATCATGCGCGGCCTGCATGGGTCTCACGACCGCCGCAGCAATGCCACCAGCTCGACATGCGCGGTGTACCGGAACTGGTCTACCGGTGTGACGCGCTCCAGATGGTAGCCGCCGTCGAGCAGCAGGCGGGCGTCGCGCGCGAAAGTCGCCGGGTTGCACGACACCGCGATGATCGTCGGGACTTTCGAGGCGGCAAGCTGCGCGGCCTGCGTCTGCGCGCCCTGACGGGGCGGATCGAACACGACGGCATCGAAGGCGGAGAGTTCCCCCGGCGTCAGCGGCCGGCGGAACAGGTCGCGGGCGGTGGCGGTGACGGGCTTGAGCCCGGGCGCGCCGGTGGCGGCCTTGCGCAAGGCTTCGATGGCGGCGGCGTCCGAGTCGATCGCCGTGACCGCCGACTTCCCGGCCAGCCGCAATGCGAACGGACCGACGCCGCTGAACAGGTCGGCGACCCGTTTGGCGCGTCCGGCATGCTGGATGACGAGGTCAGCGAGGGCGGTCTCGCCGGCCTCGGTCGGCTGCAGGAAGGCGCCGGGCGGCAGCGGCACACGGGCGCGGCCCATGCGGACCGCCGGCTGCACGGTCTGCGCGATCATCTCGCCGTGGCGAGTGAGGCGCGCCAGCTTTTCTTCCGCCGCGATCCGCACGAGTTGCGCCGAACGGGATTGTGTCAGAGGACCGCTTCCGCGCACGTCAACGTCAAGGCCGTCGTCAGTCGCCGTAACCTGAATATCGAGCGGCTTCTTGAGAGGTTCGAGCGCCTCCGCGATCCTCCAGGCGACCGGGATGGCCCGGCTCAGGCCGGGGTCGAGCACGGGGCAGCGGTCGATGGGCACGATCCGGTGCGCGCGGGCTGCCGCAAAGCCCACCTGAAGCACGTCATGGACGCCGCGCCGGCCATGCAGCACCGCGCGGCGGCGGCCCTCGCCATGGGCGTCGACGATTTCGTCCACGGTAGCGTCGATCCCGGCCTGCGCCAATGCGGTTGTCACCAGTTCGCGCTTCCAGGCGCAGTAGCGGTCCCAGGCCAGATGCTGGATGGCGCAGCCGCCGCATACGCCGAAATGCGGGCAGATCGGCGCGATCCGTGCCGGACTGAGCTCATCGACCTGCAGCAGGTGGTAGCGGTCCGGATGGCCCGGAACCGGCTCGACGGTGACGGTCTCGCCGGGCAGCGCACCGGGCACAAAGACAGGACCGGCCGGCGTCTCGGCGATGCCGTCGCCGCGGTGGCCCAGTCCGGTGATCGCAAGCTGCTCAGTCACGCGCGGCCCCGAGCAAAAACTCCTGGTTGCCGTCCCCGCCCGCGATGGGCGAGGGGATGATCCCCATAACGCGCCAGCCGAGGGTGCGGACGAAGTCGGTCATTTCGCCGCAGATCCTGTCATGCACGGCGGCGTCGCGCACGATCCCCTTTTTGATGGCGCGTCGCTCGGCCTCGAATTGCGGCTTGACGAGCGCGACGAGCGTGGCGCGCGGCGACGCAAACCCGGTCGCGGCCGGCAGCACCAGTTTCAGCGAAATGAAGCTCGCATCGACCACCACGATGTCCGCCGGCTCGGGGATCTGTATGGGCGTGGCGCTGCGGATGTCCGTTTCCTCAAGTGAGACCACTTCCGGCCGCCCCCGCAGCCGCGGATGCAACTGGGCGCGGCCGACATCCACCGCATAGACGCGCCGCGCGCCGCGCGCCAGCAGCACATCTGTGAAGCCGCCGGTCGAGGCGCCGACATCGAGGCAGGTCCGGCCGGCCGGGTCGATTTCGAACGCATCGAGCGCAGCGGAGAGCTTGACGCCGCCGCGCGAGACCCACGGGTGCTCGGGGCTGGCCTCGATCGCCGCATCGACTGCCACCTCGTCCGAGGAACGGCGCACCGGCAAGCCGTCGACGCGGACCAGACCGGCCGCAATCGCGGCCTGAGCGCGCGCGCGGCTTTCGAACAGCCCCCGTTCGACCAGCAGGCGATCGATCCGCTGGCGGGTTGTCATCGACGACGCCGCCTGAGAACGCGCAACCGCTGCGCCGGCCGCGACAACCCGAAATCGTCCATGCAGGACGCGGCAGACAACGCGGCTTCTGCGCTGGCGGAGTAGGGTTCGGGTAGCATGGTAAGCGACAATTCGCTCCAGTCTTTATTTGCACAAGAGACGGTGAAACCGCACCTGCATTCGTGGCAATATTACCGCTTCGTCGTTGAGGGCGTCATCCGATGCAGCGTTCGCTACCGGTCTTTCGTACCTTTCTGGACGTCACCGTCCCGTATTTTCGCTCCGAGGAGCGATGGACGGCGCTGGCGTTGCTGGGGGCCGTCATCGCCGCCGAACTGGCGATCGTCGGCGTGGCGGTGGCAGTCATCAACTGGAATGCCCGTTTCTTCAATGCCCTTGAGGCACGCAACTGGAATGCCTTCACCGAGGAACTGCTCTTTTTCGGCCTGATCGCGCTGTCCGCTATCCTTGCCGATATGGCGAAATACTACTTCGGCCAGATTCTGCAGATCCGCTGGCGGCGCTGGCTGACCGACAATTATCTCTCGGTCTGGATGGCGGAGGGGCGGCACTACAAGGTGCGCTTCGTCGATACAACCATCGACAATATCCACCTTCGCATCGCCAATGATGTCTACCTCTTCGTGCAGCGCTCGCATGAACTCGGCACTGGCATGCTCGGCAGCATCGTCGCGCTGGCCTCCTTCGCCTACATCCTGTGGGGGCTTTCGGCGACCACGCCGCTGCCGCTCTTCGGCATCGATTTCGCGTTCCCCGGCTATCTGATCTGGGCCGCGCTCGCCTATGCCGGCATCGGCACGCTGCTTGCGCACTGGATCGGGTGGCGGCTCATCCCGCTCAACTTCAACCAGCAGCGCTACGAGTCGGACTTCCGCTTCGCCATCGTGCGTGCGGCCGACCACTCCGAACAGGTCGCGCTGATGCGCGGCGAGGCGGTTGAACGCGATGAACTCGGCAAGCGCTTTGGCAATCTGGTGCGCAACTGGCTCCAGCTCGTGCGCTACCAGACGCGGCTTTCGGGGTTCGTCGCCGGATACGGCAATATCTCAACCGTGTTCCCGATCCTGGTGGTGAGCCCGGCTTATCTCACCGGCGCCATCACGCTCGGCACGCTCATGCAGGCGCATTTGGCGATCCAGCGTGTGGAAGGTGCCTTCGCCTTCTGCATCAGCGGCTACAGCAAGCTCGCCGAGTGGAAGGCGATCATGGACCGGCTCGGCCAGTTCCAGATCGCAATGGCCGCGGTCGATGCCCATGCGCGCCAGCGCGAGGGTGTCATCGCGGTCACGGACAATCCGGCGACCACGCTCGCCGTGCGCGATCTCGTGGCGACGCTGCCGGACGGCATGCCGGTCACGGAGGTCGAAAGCCTCGATCTGCCGGCGGGCGGGCAGGCGATGATCACCGGACCTTCCGGGAGCGGCAAGTCGAGCTTCTTCCGCGCGCTCACCGGTCTGTGGCCGCTCGGCTCGGGCGCGATAGCGCTGCCGAAGGATGCCGACATTCTGGTGCTGCCGCAGCGGCCATACTTCCCGCTCGGGTCCTTGCGGCAAGCTGTGACCTATCCGCTGCCGGCATCGGGCGTGGCGGATGCGGATGTGCGCGCCGCACTGGCCGCGGTCGGGCTCGGACATCTCGCCTTGCGGCTCGACGAGGAGGCCGAGTGGAGCGTGGTGCTCTCGGGCGGTGAGCAACAGCGGATCGGCTTTGCGCGCGCGCTGCTGCGGCGACCCGACGTGCTGCTGCTCGACGAGCCGGTTTCCATGCTGACCGACATAGGCGCGCAGGAACTCTATCGCGTGCTGCTGGCGCGCCTGCCCGCCGCCATCGTTCTGGTCATCGATCGCCGCGGGGCGCTGCGTGACCTGCATGCGCAGGTGATCGAGATGTCGGCCGCATCCGAACAACTGCATTCCGCAACCCCCGGCCTTGCGCCCGCTACGGCCTGATGGCCGCAACCCCACACTTCACCTGGAGGAGAACAGTAATGCTGCAGATGAACTACTGGACTGACAAATGGGATTTGCATGAGGACGTGTGCCCCTGCGACGTGCATTTCAACGATTGGGTTGCTTCCGAGAAGCTGGCCGGCAAACTGATCTATCACTTCGGCACCGGCACGCATCACGTCGTCGGGCGCACGCAGGCGGAGAACGGATCGGGCAATCTCGTTTACGGCATCACCGCCTCGATCGAGGAGTATGAGGCCTATATCAAGCTGGTCTCGGAAAACTCGCGCGTCGCGCGCAGCTACGTCGCTTATTTCGGCGACATCTATCTCACCAATCCGCGACTGCTGCCGGAAGCATTCGACGTCGTGACGATGCTTCACCTGTGCGAGTTCTTCTTCCCCAATACCGCCAGCCCGGAATATGGCGGCCTCACGGATCTGAAACTCGCAAACCTGTTCACCGACAAGCTGCGGCCGGGCGGCCACATGCTGTTCTACACGCGGTCGATGGGTGCCGATGCGACTAGAGAACTGCTGCCGGAATGGGAGAAGGCGAACGCCGTCGAGCGCGTCGGCGAATTCAAGACGCTGCTGGTGTATCGCAAGAAGGCGTAACGCCTCTTTGCCGCGCGCGCCTGAGTCCGGTTAGCGGGCTATTGAAAAACGCCGGCGAGGATCGTCACCTCTCCCCTTTGGGGAGAGGTCGGCGCAAAGCGCCGGGTGAGGGGGTTCGGGAGTCCATAATGGACGTTAGTCCCCCCTCACCCTGTCCCTCTCCCCAACGGGGAGAGGGGACCCTCACGCGGCCGTTCGAATGTCTTTCAACATCCTGTTAGGGCGTCGGTATTCAGCATTATCATCCCGGATCAGCCACTCAGGTCGTCCGGGATGACATCGAGCGCTTGATGCGCCGCGGCTACTTCTCGGGGATGACCGGCAGCAGCACGTAGGCCTGCCGGTTCGGGCCGGCATGCAGCGTCACGTCGCCGCCGAACACCGCCGGCGGGCGGTCGCGCGGATCGTCATGCACGAACACGGCGCAGCCGGTCCACACCTTGCCCAGGGACTCCACGCCTTCGCCCGGCTCGCCCGGATAGACGTAGTCCCTGCCGCGCACCGAAAGGGCGATGCGGTAACCCTTCGGCAGCGCCACGCAGGTTGGCCACACCTCGACATCGACCTCGTAGACCTGGCCCGGCGTGAGCTTCTGCTCCTCGTCATGCGTGTGATACGGCCGGTAGGGCAGCGACAGTTCCTTGTCGAGCTTGCGGTGCGAGACCCGCAGCCAGCCCTGTGCGATCGGCGTATGCGGATCGAGCGCGCCCTGGAAGGTGACTTCCTTGAGGTCCGGCGTGAAGGCGCGCACGACCACGAACAGGTCGGCATCCTCGGTCGCCGACGAGACCCACAGCTTGGTAGCGATCGGGCCGGTGATCTCGGTGTCCTGCGCCAGCGGCTCGGAAAGGAACGTCACACCGTCGCCGAGCCCTGCATAGGTGACGGACGACTCTTCCTTCTGCGGCGAGGTCGAGATCGTGTGATCGCCGGGGTGGAGGTAGAACTTGGTCCACTCCGTGCGCGCGATCGGCCACTCGCTCTCGTGACGCTCGACGAACTTCTCGCCCGGATGCCGCACCTGCAGCAGCACCTTCGGCATGTCGTTCCAGCCGGTGCTTTCGCCCTTGAGGTAATGGCCGAAGAACTTCTTCTGCAGTTCGAGCCCGTAATTCGTATAGAAATGCGTCCAGTGCTCGATGCCATGCACTTCGAGCCATTTCTGCTCCGCAGCGGCGCGCGTGAAAGCTTCGAAGTTGCCGCGCGGATGCAGACCCTGGCCGCCCCAGTTCGCTGACGACAGGAACGGCGTCTTGACCTTCGACCAGTCCGGCATGCGCGACTGCCAGTACTCGTCGGTGTCGAGCTTGCGGGAAATGCAGTCCTCGTAGAAGTCGTTGCGGTTCTGCCCGAGCTGCTCCTCCGACAGCGTCTCCGGGCCCGACACCCAGTCGCCGTTCATGCGGCTCTTGAAGCCGCGCGCGCCGCGGCCGTTCTGCACCGTGTAGACCTGGTTGCGCGACCAGTCCTGCACGAAGCCGCGGCAGAAGATGCCGCCGTGATGCGCCATGTCGCGGTAGAAGTCGGCCGCGCCTTCCCACGGGATCATCGCGGTGAGGTACTTCGGCTGCAGCGCCGAGACCTGCCACTGGTTTTCGGCGTAGTAGGAGATGCCGTTGAGGCCGACCTTGCCGTTCGACCACGGCTGCTCGCCGGCCCATTCGATGCAGATCTTGTAATCCTGCGCCTCGCGCAGCGACCAGATGTCGATGACGCCCTGCGAACGGCCGCAGCCGCGCGAGTCGACGCGCACCACCGCATAGCCGTCCGGCACCCACTTCTCCGGGTCGACGACTTCCCAGTTCTGGTACTTGTTGGTGGAGTCCGTCGGCACATCGGGCTGATCCGCGCACATGCGGTCCCATTGCGACTTGTACAGGTCCTCGAAGTGCAGCCACTTCGCATAGGGACCGTAGGTCATGATCACCGGGTACTTTCCGTCCTTGACGGGACGGTAGACGTCGCAACGCAGGACGACGCCGTCATCCATCGTGATCGGCATGTCCCAATCGATGCGCATGCCGTCGCGGATTTCACTTTTTTCCCGGTAATCCATTGAGTTTCCTCGATTTCTGAGACGCAGCGCGGAACCGCCAGTTCGGCGTATGGAGCCCTTGTCCGCTGGTGACGGGAATCGTTATCAGGTCGCGCCCACGCGCTCAATTGCCAAAGCACCCGCAAGGCTCGTATGACGATGCACCATGCGCAGATCAGGAGTGCCGTGAGATGTACAACCCGCCCGGCGTGAAGACCTCGGCCGATTTCCCCGTGCCGGAAACGATGCGCGCCTGGGTGCTCGGCGATCCCGGCCAGTTGTCGCAGACCACGAAGCCGGTGCCGGTCCCCGGCAAGGCCGAAGTGCTGGTGCGCGTCGATGCGGCGGCGATCTGCGCCACCGATCTCGAAGTCATTCACTACGGACCGCCGGCGCGCATTCAGGGCGGCCTGCCGTTCAACAAGAACTGGACGCCGGGCCACGAATACATGGGTACCGTGGCGGCGCTCGGTCCCGGTGTCGACGAGTTTGCGATCGGCGATCGCATCACGGTCGAGATCCATGCCGGCTGCGGCCAGTGTAAGCGCTGCCGGCAGGGCATGTACACGTCGTGTCTGAATTACGGACAGAACTACGGCGACGTGAACAAGGGCCACCGCGCCAACGGCTTCACCAGCGAAGGCGGCTTTGCCGAATACGCGATCAACAACATCAACACCATGATCCGCGTGCCGGATGACATGAGTGACGAGGAAGCGACGCTGGTGGTGACGGCGGGCACCTCGATGTACGGCTTCACCGAGCTCGGCGGGTTGCTGGCCGGCGAGAGCGTGGTGGTGATCGGACCGGGTCCTATCGGACTGCTGGCAGTCGCCGTGGCGAAGTCGCTCGGCGCGTCGCCGGTCGTGCTGACGGGAACGCGCGACAACCGCCTCGCCATCGGCAAGGAACTCGGCGCCGATCATGTCGTCAATGTGCGGAACGAGAATGCACCGGAGTTCGTCAAGAAACTCACGCGCGGTCTCGGCGCCGACTATGTGATGGATACGGCTGGTACGCAGGACTCGATCAACGAGGCGGTGCAGATGGTCAACCGCGGCGGCAAGATCTGCCTCGCCGCCTTCCCGCACGAGCCGGTGCTGGTCGACCTGCCGAACATCGCGCGCAACAATGTCTACGTCTACGGCATCCGGGGCGAGGGCAAGAGCGCGACCCATCGCGCGATGGCCTTCATGGCCTCCCGCCGCTTCGAGGCGTCGAGGATTCATACCCACACATTCGCGCTCGACGATCTGCCGACCGCGCTGCGCTATGCCAAGGATCGCGTCGACGACGCGATCAAGGTGGTGGTGAAGGCGCGTGGTGCCGCCACCACACGCGTGGCGGCGGCGTAGGGCCAAGGGCTACGCACCCCGAGGATCCCTTGAGGCACTCAACAGCGCTCAAGGAGCGGCGTTATCGCCGCTTCTCTTTGATCGTCGTAGTGCCTGTCGTCGTGTCAGTGCAGATTTCCTTCAGGCGAGTCTGAGCTTCCGTGCGGGTCGAGAACACCGCGCCGTCGCCGAGGATTGTAATGGACGTGCTCTCTGTTGGCTTCTGCTCTACGATCCGGCAGTCCTTCGTGGAACGATCTTGCACGATGTAGAACTCCTGGGCCAGCGCGGGGCCGGCAAGCAGCGCGAAAGCAGTCGAAAGAATCGCAAGCTTTTTCATCGTTGGCTCCTCCATCTTACGATGGCAGGTAAACGTGCAGCTTGCCTTGCGGTTCCTTGAATACCGCGCATGTCGTGGCGCGTTGCAGCACGCGTGCTTAGCTCTTCTTCTCCGGCTCTTTCTCTTTCTGCATGGTCTGCACCATGTCGACGAGACGGCGCCACAGCTTTTCGACGAAGGCGGTGACGCGGTCGAGTTCCTCGTCGCTTGGCAGCTTGAGCGCGTCGTCGCGCTTGGGCAGATGCGCCTGCGGCTCCTTGATGTCGCCCGGCAGCGCGATCCCGCGTGCCATCATTTCGCGCTTGAGGACGACATTCTCGCGCTGCAGGCGCGCGATCTCGGTTTCGAGCGCGGCCCGCTCGTCCGGCACCGCCATGCAGGACCAGCCAACCTCGCGCTTGCTGCAGACGGAGACCTGGCCGGTGCGGCCGTCGAGGCGCATAATTTCTGCGCCGGACTGGCTGAATGTGTAGCGACCGTTCTCGCTGTCCGGCAGCGCGTTCTGCGCCTGTGCAGCGCTCGCAATGGCCAGCAGCGCGGCGGCGAAGGCAGCGGGTAGGGCGATGCAGGTCATGATGCGGCTCCCGTCTGATCTCGGCTTCGGATCAAGCGACCGTTTTGCGGCACGCTCGTGGCGAGTGACCAGCTATCACTTCTCCTCCCGCGCCAGCGCGCGCCACGCAATATCGCGGCGGCAGAAGCCGCCCGGCCAGCGGATGCGGTCCAGCGCCGTATAGGCCCGCCTGCGTGCCTCGGCCACCGTCGGCGCGGTTGCGCAGACATTGAGCACGCGGCCGCCGGTAGCGACGATCGCGCCTTCCCTCGCGGCGGTGCCGGCATGAAATATCTCGACGCCCTCGACGGTGGCGGCTTCGTCGAGGCCCTCGATCACCGAGCCTTTTTCGTAACTGCCGGGATAGCCGTTCGCCGCCATCACCACGGTGAGCGCCACCTCGTCGGACCAGCGCAGGTCGAAGCTCTTCAACTGGCCGTCGCGCGCCGCCATCAGTGCGGGCACGAGGTCGGACTTGAGCCGCAGCATCAGCACCTGGCATTCCGGATCGCCGAAGCGGACGTTGTATTCGATCAGTTTCAGGCCGGAATCGGTCGCCATCATGCCCGCGAACAGCACGCCCTTGAACGGCGAGCCCATCGCCTTCATCGCCCGCAGCGTCGGGAGGACGAAATCTTCCATTGCGGAGCGTGCGAGCGCTTCGGTCATCACCGGGGCGGGCGAATAGGCGCCCATGCCGCCGGTATTCGGTCCCTTGTCGCCGTCGAAGACGCGCTTGTGGTCCTGCGCGGAAGCGAAGGGTATGGCGTTCTCGCCATCGCAGAGCGCGAAGAACGAGACTTCCTCGCCGGTCAGGAATTCCTCGACCACCACCTCGGCCCCGGCTGCGCCGAAGGAGCCGGCGAACATCATGTCGATCGCGGCTTCGGCTTCTGCCACGGTCTCGGCCACGACGACGCCCTTGCCGGCGGCGAGCCCGTCCGCCTTCACGACGATGGGGGCCCCTTGCGCCTGCACATAGGCCTTGGCCGGTTCGGGGGCGGAAAAGCGCTCATAGGCGGCGGTCGGGATACCGTTGTCGCGGCAGATGTCCTTGGTGAAGCCCTTCGAACCTTCGAGGCGCGCGGCCAGCCGGCTCGGCCCGAAGGTATGGATGCCTGCGGCCTCGAGATCGTCGACCAGGCCGGCCACCATCGGCGCTTCGGGGCCGACTACCACGAAATCGACCTTGTTTTCGCGGCAGAAAGCGATGACCGCAGCATGGTTCTCCACATCGAGCGCCGCGATCTCGGCCTCCTGCGCAATGCCGGCATTGCCGGGCGCGCACCACAACCGGTCCGTGAGCGGGCTTGCCGCGATCTTCCAGGCCAGCGCGTGTTCGCGCCCGCCGGAGCCGATGAGGAGTATATTCATGCGATTTTGCCGCGCACCCGCTTGCTGTCTTTCCAGGCGGTGTAGCATGCGGTGCGTGCCGTATTGAAGGATTCGCCGTGAACGAACCCGCGCTCGTCAACAGCCCTGAACTGTCCGTCTCCGAGCTTTCGGCCGCGCTCAAGCGCACGCTGGAGGACGCCTATGGCTATGTGCGGGTGCGGGGCGAACTGGGCAAGGTCAGCTATCACGGCAACGGGCACGTCTATTTCGACCTCAAGGACGACCGCGCCTCGATCGCAGGCGTGATCTGGCGCAGCGCCGCCGGCCGGATGCGGGTGAAGCTCGAAACCGGGCTGGAAGTGGTGGCGACCGGGCGCATCACCACCTATCCCGGCCGCTCGCAGTATCAGCTTGTGGTCGAGAGCATCGCGCCGGCCGGCGTCGGCGCGCTGATGGCGCTGCTGGAGGAGCGCAAGCAGAAACTCGCCGCGGAGGGGCTGTTCGACCCCGCGCGCAAGCAGCTTCCGCCCTACATTCCGTCGGTGATCGGCGTCGTCACCTCGCCGACCGGCGCGGTGATCCGCGACATCCTCCACCGGCTGGCCGACCGCTTTCCGCGCCATGTGCTGGTCTGGCCGGTGCGCGTGCAGGGCGACGGCTCGGCAGAAGAGGTCGCGCGCGCCATCGCCGGGTTCAACGGTCTGCCCGCAAAGGGGCCGATCCCGCGCCCCGACCTCATCATCGTGGCGCGCGGCGGCGGTTCGCTCGAAGACCTCTGGTCGTTCAACGAGGAAATCGTGGTGCGGGCGGCGGCCGATAGCCTGATCCCGCTGATCTCCGCCGTCGGCCACGAAACCGACGTGACCCTGATCGACTTTGCGTCCGACCAACGCGCGCCGACGCCGACCGCGGCGGCGGAAATGGCGGTGCCGGTGCGGGTTGAACTGATCGCTCGCGTCGACGATCTGGCGCGGCGCAGTTTATCGGGCTGGCTCAAGAGCCAGCAGCACCGCCGGTCCGAACTGCGCGGCGTCGCGCGCGCACTGCCGGCCGCCGATCGCATTCTCGGCGAGCGCCGCCAGCGCCTCGACCTTGCCTCTGCCGGGTTGTTGCGCGGCCTCGGCCGCAATGCCGACCTGCACCGCAGCCGCCTCACGAACATCGCCGCAAAGCTCGCCGCCCATGCACCACGCCGCCACGTCGCTCAGGTGCGCCAGCAACTGGCGGGGCTGGGCGCGCGGTTGGCGCAAACGCGTGCGCGGCTGCTGCAGCGTCCGGAAGATCGCCTGCGGACTGCGCGCGAAAGATCAGGGGCGGCGTGGCGCGCCCAGCGCAACGGCTACGGGGCCGCGCTGGAGCGCGACCACCGCAAGGTCGAGACCCTCCACGCCCGGCTCGGTCCCTCCTGGCGCGCGGCATTGGAGAAGCGCGGCCGGGCCGTCAGACATGCGGCCGAACTGCTCGCGGCGTTCTCCTATCAGGGCGTGCTCAAACGCGGCTTCGCGCTGGTCCGCGATGACAGCGGCCGCCCGCTGAGGGCCGCCGCTGCGGTCGCGCCCGGTGCGCGGCTTGACATCGAGTTCGCGGACGGGCGGGTTGCGGCTGTCGCGGAGGGTGCGAGCACGAGCCCACCTTCGGCCCCTGCTTCTGTACCCGCGCCGCGCCCGCGAAGCCGGAAGGGCGGCGGCGATCCCGGCCAGGGCAGCCTGTTCGGCGCTTGACCGCCCTGGATTTCGAACAGTGGAAGGCGGCGCGGTGCTACTTCTTCCAACGCTCCAGCCATTTGGAGACGCGTTCGATCGCGTCGGCCCGCGCCTTCGGATCGGTACCGGACCAGGCAGTGCCGGAGCCGTCGCTCGTGAAGGCGAGTCCCTTGCGCTGGCGTAGCGGCAGGTTCGGATCGTCGAACCCGTGCACCGCGCCGGGATAGGTCACGTAGTCGATCAACGCTGAATCGCTGCGCGCGGCGTCGATCATTGCGGCGCAGGCGTCGGCCGGCGTCCAGTCGTCGGCTTCGCCGATCAGCAGCAGCAGCGGCAGACGCGTCCGCCACCCTCTCTGTGCGGGTGCGCGGCAGCCGGGATAGAAGGCGACCGCCGCCCGGAAGTCGGGCGTGTCGTCCTTCGGCGCGCGCTGCGGGCGTATCGACCACAGCGTCGTCGCGCCGCCGTTCGACCATCCCATCAGGAACATCCGGTCCGGCTTCGCCCAGGGCTGCCCGACGAGCCAGCGGCGCACGGTCTCCACGTCGACCGCCCGCTCGACGCTTGCCCGTACCGTCCGCTTGCGGGTGGTGCATTGCTGCCCGAGCCCACGCGAGCCAAAACTGTCCGGCCAGACCACGGCGTAGCCGGCGGCGACCAGCCGATCGCTCCAGTCGCGGGTGCGCCGGTTCACGTTATCGAGGCTCTTGCCGAGCCCGCCGCAGCCATGAAGCCCCACCACCACCGGAAACGGGCCGTCGCCGGCGGGGCGCAGGGTCGCCGCCTTCAGCGTGAAGCCCGAGGCCGGAATCTGCGCGACCTCGAAAGCGCCGGCGCCGGATGCGCAAAGCACAAACGCGGCCACGATCAGCGCGCGCGTCAAATGGCCGATGGGGTTTTGCATGGCAGGCCGCGATCGAAGGAACACCACCAGCCATCTAATACCACAAGCCCGGTTAGCGATTATTCACTTGCACCATTCAGATGCAGAAAAAGAGAGAGGCCCTGGCGTGAACCAGGGCCTCCCAACGGCATTGGCGGTGCCGGGTCTCCGCCGCAGCCGTTGTCCGCTTACGTGGTGTAGGCGCGTTCGCCGTGCTCGGTGACGTCGAGGCCTTCCTCTTCCTCGATGTTGCCAGGCCGCAGTCCCATCACGGCCTGCAGGACGTAGAGGATGATCGCGGTCACGACGCCGGTGTAAACGATGGTCACCGCGACGCCGTAGAACTGCTTGACCAGGCTCGCGTCCTTGCCCAGTTCGTTGATGGAGGCATCGGCGAAGATGCCGACCAGCAGCGCGCCGACGATGCCGGCGACGCCGTGCACGCCGAACACGTCGAGGGAGTCGTCGTAACCGAGCGCCTTCTTGACGTGGACCGAGGCGATGTAGGCCGCGATGCCGGCGACGAAGCCGATGACCAGTGCGCCGGTCGGGTTGACGAAGCCGGCGGCCGGGGTAATCGCGACGAGGCCCGCGACAGCGCCGGAGATGATGCCGAGCAGGCTCGGCTTCTTGATCACGAACCACTCGCAGGCCATCCAGGCGAGGGCCGCGGCGGCGGTGGCCACCTGCGTATTCATCATCGCAACGCCGGCGAGCGCATTGGCGCCTGCTGCCGACCCGGCGTTGAAGCCGAACCAGCCGACCCAGAGGAGCGAGGCGCCGATGAGCGAGAGCGTCAGGTTATGCGGCGCCAGGTTGCTGGTGCCGTAGCCGTTGCGCTTGCCGATGATGATGCAGCCGACGAGCGCCGCGATGCCGGCATTGATGTGCACGACGGTGCCGCCCGCGAAGTCGAGCACGCCCGCCGACCCGAGGAAGCCGCCGCCCCACACCCAATGCGCCACCGGCAGGTAGACGAAGATCAGCCAGAGCGCCGTGAACCACATCAGGGCCGAAAACTTGATGCGCTCCGCGAAGCCGCCGATGATCAGCGCCGGCGTGATGATCGCGAAGGTCATCTGGAACATGATGAAGACCCACTCGGGGATCGTCGCAGCAAGGTCGTTGACGGTGGTGTTGCTGACACCGTGCAGGAACGACTTGCTGAGGCCGCCGATGAAGGAGTTCAGGCCGCCGCCGTCCGTGAAGGCCAGCGAGTAGCCGAAGACCATCCACATCACGCTGACCATGCAGCAGATCGCGAAGCACTGCGTCAGCGTGGCAAGCGCATTCTTGCGCCGGACCATGCCGCCGTAGAACAGCGCGAGGCCCGGAATGGTCATCATCAGGACGAGGGCGGTCGAAGTCAGCATCCAGGCGGTGTCGCCGGTGTCGAGCTTCGGCGCGGCGGCAGCGTCCTGAGCCAGCGCCGGTGCAGCGGCCAGCACGCCGAGGGCAAGCCCCATCAGCCCCGTGCGTGTGGAAATTCGCAGTCTCATAGTTCGAACTCCTGTCGAGTTATTTTCTTGTGCGAACGAGTGGATGTGGTTCTAGAGCGCGGCGTTGTCGGTCTCGCCGGTGCGGATGCGCACGGCCTGTTCGATGCCCATGACGAAGATCTTTCCGTCGCCGATCTGCCCCGTCTTGGCGGCGGTGCTGATGGCTTCGACCACGCGGTCGACCTGATCGGTCGCGACCGCGACCTCGATCTTGACCTTGGGCAGGAAGCTGACGGCGTATTCGGCGCCGCGGTAAATCTCGGTATGTCCGCGCTGGCGGCCGTACCCTTTGACTTCACTCACGGTCATTCCATGCACGCCCAGCGCGGTAAGGGCGTCACGGACCTCGTCGAGCTTGAACGGCTTGATGATGGCGATGACGATTTTCATGTTTGCGTCCGTTGGATGTTCCGCCGTGCGGCGGCTCGCGTGGGCCGGCGGTAGTGGCCAGCCGTTGCTTTTCAAGCGCCGTGCCAGTACGGCCGCGTGGCAGTAACCGGTTGGCGCAGCTAGCGTTTTGGGAAGCGGGGAGGGGGCGTGGCCGGAAGGTGGCGCAATTGCGGCGCAGGCAATGCGCCAATGCTGCCTATATGTTAGGCAGGTCGCCTGCGGCGTGGTCAAAAAATGCAGAGCAACGTGCCCAGGGCTGCGGCAGGCCTGTCAGGTCTGCCATTGCCGGAGTCCAGCGACGCAATGCTCGTCAGGTCCGCCGGGGCTTGTCGGAGCGCAGCCGCACGAGGCCTTCCTGCGCGACCGAGGCCACCAGGGTGCCGTCCTGCGTATAGATCAGGCCGCGCGAGAAGCCGCGGGAGCCGTTGAGGCTGGGCGTGTCCTGCGCATAGAGCAGCCATTCGTCGGCCCGGAACGGGCGGTGCAGCCACAGCGCGTGGTCGAGGCTCGCGGCCATGAACTCCTGTTCGAACAGCGTCCGGCCATGCGGCACCAGAGCGGTATCGAGCAGCATCATGTCAGACGCGTAGGCGAGCACGCATTGATGGATGGCCGGATCGTCCGGCAGCGGACCAGCGGCGCGGAACCAGACATGGAACCGGCCGTCCTCCAGCTTCTCGCCCAGATACCGCCGGAACTCGACCGGCCGCAGTTCGATCGGGCGGACGCGCTGATAGTAGCGCTTCACCGGCTCCGGCAGCGAAGGAAGCAGCGCCTTTCGAACCTCGTTTTCGGCCTCCAGCGTTTCCGGATCGGGCATGGCAGGCATCGGCGCCTGATGCGAGAGGCCGGTTTCCTCGACATGGAACGACACCGCCATAGAGAAGATCGGATGGCCGTGCTGGATCGCGAGCACACGCCGGGTCGAGAAGCTGCCGCCGTCACGAATGCGCTCGACATCGTAGATGATCGGCACTTTCGGGTCGCCGGCGAGCAGGAAATAGGCGTGCATGGAGTGCGGCGCGCGGCCTTCGACGGTGCGTGTGGCCGCGACCAGCGCCTGCCCGATGACCTGTCCGCCGAATACCCGCTGCCAGCTCGTCTGCGGGCTGCGACCGCGGAACAAATTCACCTCGAGCTGTTCGATGTCGAGAATTTTCAGCAGTTCCTGAACGGCGGCGGACATGGGCCAAATCTTCGCTGATGAGACATCTCTGCGCGAACGCTAACGATTCCATAGGCAGTCCGGGCCGCCTTGGAAAGCGTTGCTTTTCAAGGTCGGTGGATCGGCTATAGGAGCAGGATGAACACCATTACCGAATCCCAAGCCGCTCCCGGCGCCGTGCCGGTCGCCGCCGTCTCCGATTTCATGGCCCGCGCCTTCACCGCCATCGGCGTGCCGGAGGCGGATGCACGCAAGGTCGCCGGCCTGATGGTCGAGGCCGACCTCACCGGCGCCGACGCGCACGGTCTGTTCCGCCTGCCGCAATATATCCGCCGCACCCGCGCCGGCGGCGTGAACCCGAAGGCGAACGTGACGGTCACGCGCACCGCGCCCTCGACGGCGCTGGTCGAGGGCGACAACGGCCTCGGCCACCTCGTGATGGCGCGCGCGACCGAGACCGCCATCGAACTCGCACGCGAGACCGGCATCGGCTGGGTCGGCGCGCGGCGCTCAAACCATGCGGGCACCGCCGGCATCTATGCGGCGATGCCGGTCGAGCACGGCATGGTCGGGATCTATTCGGTGGTGGCGAGCGCGAACCACATGGCGCCCTGGGGCGGCATCGAGATGCTGCTCGGCACCAATCCGCTCGGCGTCGGCATTCCGGCCGGCGAGGAGCCGCCGGTGGTGCTCGATTTTGCGACCACGGTCGTCTCCTATGGCACGGTGAAGTCCTACGCGCTCGAAGGCCGCACCATGCCGGAAGGCTGGATGGTGTCGCGCACCGACGGCGCGCCCATGACCGATCCGAACCGCAGCAACGAAGGCATGCTGCTGCCGATCGGCGGCCATAAAGGTTCGGGGCTCGCGCTGATCCTCGGCCTGCTCGCGGGGCCGCTCAACCGCGCCGCCTTCGGCCGTGACGTCGTCGACTTCAACGCCGACGACGAGAGCGAGACCAATACCGGCCACTTCATTCTGGTGCTCGATGTCGCGCGTTTCCTGCCGCTCGCCGAATTCAAGGCCGAGATCGACCGGCATGTGCGCGACCTGCGTGCGTCGTCGCGGCTGCCGGGCGTCGGGGAGATCCGCCTGCCGGGAGACCGCCGCCACGCGCTGCGCCAGCAGCGCCTGCGCGATGGCATCCCGGTGAGCGCCGCGCTGCGGGCGCGTCTCGACGCGCTGGCGCAGGAGCTTGCGATCGCGCCGCTGGCGTAGCTTTCAGGACCTCACGCCGGGCGGGCGCTCGGGCGGCAGAATTTCGACTTCCGCATCCGGATAGGTGACCGTCTCGGGCGCCGGCGATTCCTCCGGCGGCGGGTCCTGCTGCGGCTGCCTTGTATCGGCGGCGACGTCCGCAGGCTGCTCCGAACTCTGGTAGCCCTCGGGCACCACGACGAACGGGTCGGCGGGATCGGTCGTCACCGGCGCGACGGCGCCGACCTCCGCGGTGGCGCCGAGATCGAATTCGGTCTTTTCCTGCAGCGACGGCGCTACCTGGACGCGGGTACGGTAGAACACATAGACCGCCAGCAGCGCCTGCGTGATCGCCGTGAAGAGGAACAGCCCGAGCGGATTGCCGGACGCCATCACGGCCGAACCGGCGAGCGGACCGACGACGGCGCCGAGGCCGTTCGCGAGCAGGATGGTTGCGGCGGTCGGCACCATCTCGCTGGACGTTGTCTTGTCGTAGCCGTGCGCGGCTGCCAGCGCGTAGCCGGGCAGCACGAGCGCGCCGAAAACGAAGCCGAAGGCCAGCAGGAGCGGGCCGGATGCCGCGACGAACCAGATCAGCGCACTGCCGGCCGTCGCCGCAACCAGCAGGACGAGCAGCACCAGGCGGCGGTCAAAGCGGTCGGAAATCCGGCCGATGGGCCATTGCGCAAGCGCGCCCGCCAGCACCGCGAGGCTCATGAAGCTGGCGACCTCCTGCACGCCGAGGCCTGCGCCCGCCACCGCGAGCGGCCCGAGGCCCCAGAAGGCGCCATTGGCGATGCCGATCATGAAGGCCGCGACGAGAGCGACCGGCGCTGCCTTGTACAGCACCATCGGACGGAACTTCACGATCGTGATCGGCGCCGGCTGCGCCGAGCGCGTCAGCGCCACCGGTACGATCGCGAGCGAGCACAGGATTGCCGACAGCGCGAAGGCTCCGCCGGTAGTGACCGGATAAAGCGGCACCAGCAGTTGTCCCACCATCAACGCAGCGAAATTGATCATGACATAGACCGACATCACCAGCCCGCGTGTCGAATTCTCCGCGCGGTCGTTGAGCCAGCTTTCGATGATCAGGAAGAGGCCGGCGAGGCAGAAGCCGGTCAGGGCCCGGAACACGATCCACGCCACCGGCGTCGGCGCCAGCGCATAGGCAAGCGCGACCGCGGTCGCTACCGCCACCATCGCGGTGAAGGCGCGGATGTGGCCGGCCCGCAGGATGACGTAGGGGCCCGCGATGCAGCCGGTCACAAAGCCCACGTAATAGGCGGAGCCGATGATGCCGAGCGTGATGTCCGCGAAGCCCTCGGCGCTGCCGCGTAGCGGCAGCAGCGTGAAGTGCACGCCGTTGCCTGCGAGCAGAAGGGCCGTACCCAGGAGTAACGAGGTGATCGGGCGCAGGCTTTTCTGCATGGCGGCGGCGGCTCCCGGCGGTCTGGTGAAGATGCGGAAACGAACTCGGGGTTGTTTGTGATCGTATTGCGGCCGGGAGCGCTCGGGCCGCGAAAAATCGCCGCGAGCGGCGCGACGTTAGCGGGGCGTCGCTTACACAACTACCGTCAGCCGTTTCGCGGCGCGTGTGATGCCGGTATAGAGCCAGCGGTCGCGATGCTCGGGAAAGGCGAAGCTCTCGTCGAACAGCACCACGTCGTCCCATTGCGAGCCTTGCGACTTGTGGACGGTGAGGACGTAACCGTAGTCGAACTCATCGTAGCGCTTGCGCAGCGACCAATCGAGTTCGTCGATTGCGCCCACGAAGCATTCGGGCCGTACCGATACCTTGACCGCGCGCCCGGAGTCGGCGCTGGTGTCTTCGTCGGGGGTCAGGCGTAGCGTCAGCACGCCGCTCGCCTTGCGCACGCGCCGCTCGGCGACATGCCAGAGCCCGCCGTTGAACAGCCCCTTGCGCCGGTTGTTGCGCAGGCAGACCAGCTTGTCCCCCGCGACCGGCATCACCTCCGCGAATCCGCGCCGCTCGCGCATGCGCGCGTTGTAAGCCTTCCGCGTGGCGTTGCGTCCGACGAGGACCTGATCGGCTGCCAGTACCCGCGCCGGGTCAAGCTGGTCGCGGCGGACGACCTGGGTCTCGCCATACTCGCCCGGCCGCAGCCGTTCGCCGGCCCGCACCTGCATCGAGAGCCGCACGATCGGGTCGTCCTGAGCCTGGCGGTGGACCTCGGTCAGCATCGCGTCCGGCTCGTGATCGGTGAAGAAGCCTCCCGCAGAAGAACCGCTCTGCACCGGAGGCAGTTGCGCCGGATCGCCAAGCACAAGGACCGGGACGCCGAACGAGAGGAGGTCGCGGCCAAGCTCGGCATCCACCATCGAGCATTCGTCGATCACGATCAGGCTGGCGCGGGTGGCCGGCGAGTCGTCCCAGAGGTCGAAGTTCGGGGTTTCCTCACCGCTGTCGCGCGGACGGTAGATCAGGCTGTGGATCGTCGATGCGCCGGCGCAGCCCTTGGCCCGCATCACCAGCGCCGCCTTGCCGGTGAAGGCGGCGAAGCGCACATCGCCGTCGATCCCTTCCGCCAGATGGCGCGCGAGCGTGGTCTTGCCGGTGCCGGCATAGCCGAACAGGCGGAACACCTGCGGCGCGCTGCCTTCGCCCGGGCGCGACCGCAGCCAGTCTGCGGCATCCCGCAGGGCGGCGTCCTGATGCGGCGTGAATACGGTCATTGCGCGGGCTGGTCGGATTCGGACATGAGGCAAAGTAGAGCGTTTTCGAGCGAAGTGGATACCGGTTCCTGAAATGCCGGGCCTTGCCCGATCAATCCGGGGGAGGGCCTATGTGGCGCGGGCCCGGCCTCGCCGGCGCAACCGCGGGTTAACCGCGGGGCTGATAAGTGCCAGACCGATTATATACAGCAGTCTTGAATAAGCCGTCTTGGGCTGGCATATACCTGCCAGCGGATCATTGGCCCGATTCTTCGGGTTGTTCGCGGGCTTGCGTGAACGAAATCCACGCCTTTTGCGGTTTTCGGCCCGCCATTTAACGCATTCGCACTCCCGAACGACCACCCGAGCCACGCGGGGTGTTGTCCCTGAACCTGGTCGTTTCCGCTGCGCCGCGATGCGTACGGGAGCCCATATCGACTATGAAAGACAGTCTTTGAACGACTTCCACGAGTTCGGCCTCGCAGAGCCGATTACCCGCGCCCTTGCTCACGACAACTATGTAACCCCGACGCCCATCCAGAAGGATGCGATCCCGCTCGTCCTTGCCGGGCGCGATCTGATCGGCATTGCGCAGACCGGCACCGGCAAGACCGCGGCCTTCGCGCTGCCGATCCTGCAGCGGCTTTCCGATAACCCGCGGCCGCTCGAGAAGAAGGGCTGCCGCGTCCTGGTGCTGTCGCCGACGCGCGAACTCTCCAGCCAGATTCTCGACAGCTTCCGTTCCTACGGCCGCCACCTGCGGCTTAGCTCCGGGCTAGCCATCGGCGGCGTGCCGATGGGCAAGCAGGTGCGGGCGCTCATGGGCGGGACCGACGTGCTGGTCGCGACGCCCGGCCGTCTGCTCGACCTGGTGCGCGGCAATGCGCTGCGCCTCAACGGGATCGAGGTGCTGGTGCTCGACGAGGCCGACCGCATGCTCGACATGGGCTTCGTCAACGACATCCGGAAAATCGTCGCGAGGCTTCCGAAGGAACGCCAGACGCTGCTGTTCTCGGCGACGATGCCGAAGGAGATCGCCGAACTCGCCGGCGAGATGCTGCGCGATCCGGCGCGCGTTTCGGTCACGCCGGTGTCTTCGACCGCCGAGCGTATCGCGCAGCGCGTCATTCACACCAACCGGGAGGCCAAGCCGGGGCTGCTGGTCGAGGTGCTGAACACCGAGCCGATCGAGCGCGCGCTGGTGTTCACACGCACCAAGCACGGCGCCGACAAGGTGGTGCGCAACCTCGCCAGAGCGGGGATCTCCGCCGAAGCCATCCACGGCAACAAGTCGCAGAACCAGCGCGAGCGCGTGATGGCGAACTTCCGCGCGGGCCGCGTCCGCACGCTGGTCGCGACCGACATCGCCGCGCGCGGCATCGACGTCGATGGCGTCAGCCATGTGGTGAACTACGATCTGCCGAACGTGCCTGAAAGCTACGTCCACCGGATCGGCCGCACCGCGCGTGCGGGAGCAGAAGGGGTTGCGATCTCGTTCTGCGATGCGGAGGAGGCGGCCTATCTCCGTGACATTGAAAAGCTGATCCGCATCGCCATCCCGGCGACCGGCGAACCGCCGCACCCGGCGCGACGCCCGGCTGGCCCTGCCCGCGGCGCTCGTCCGGCAAACGGACACGGCAACGGACAGGGACGCGGAAACGGACAGGGACGCGGCAACGGTCATGGCAACGGGCAACGGCCCGAAAATCATGGCGGCCCTCGTCCCGACCAGCGCCAGAAACGCCGTCCGCGGCCGGAGAACGGCCATGCACCGTCGCCGGGTGAGGGAATCGCCGCGGTGGCATTCATGCAGAAGCCCGACCAGCCGCGGCGCGACCGATCGCCGGAGCGTCCGCGCGCGCCGGGAGCGAACACGCCGCGAAGGTCTGACCGGGACCGCGCCCCGAAAAATGGGCGGCATGACAGGTTTGATCGACAGACCGCTGCACATTCGTCCGAAAAAGTGCTTTAACCCCCTCAATCAAGGGTTCCCATATGGCCAAAGAAGATCTTCTTGAATTTGACGGACTGGTCACCGAGGTGCTGCCGGACGGAAACTTCCGCGTCCGCCTCGACAACGACCATGAGATTCTCGCCTATACGGCGGGAAAGATGCGCAAGTTCCGCATCCGCACCGGCGTGGGTGACCGCGTCGTGGTCGAAATGTCCCCGTACGACCTGGAGCGCGGCCGCATCAGCTTCCGCCACAAGTCGGCGACTCCGCCGGTGATCGGCTCCGGCCAGCGCCGTCCGCAGTATCGGCGCTGAGGCGTGATGCCGGGCCGATAGATCGGCACCGTGCTTCGGCTGTCTGTTGCGCATCGCTTGTTCCGGTGCGCAGCGCGTGTTCCGAAGCCGGTGATGTCCACCCTCCGGAATGACACTCAGGCGGCAGATGGGTCGCAGGCCAGAGGGCCTGCACCTTGCCGCCGGCTTGCTCTACAGTCCCTGCCCATCAAGCATCCGCGCGAGAGCGGTTCAGAAGGCAGGGAAACGTACAATGCTGAGGAAGCCCAACTGTCCCGTCGTCACGCTCGAAGAGCACTATTGGGACGAGGAACTGTCCGCGACCTTTTCGGGCAACGATGCGGGCGGGACGCCTGAGATACGCAAGCGGCTGCTCGACCTCGACGAGACGCGCCTCGCCGCGATGGATGAGGCAGGCATCGACCTCCAGGTGCTCTCGCACACCGCGCCGTCATTGCAGAAGTTTACGGGCAGCGACGCGGTGCCGATGGCGCGCCGTGTCAATGACCGCCTCGCAGCCGCGATCCGCAGACATCCGACGCGCTTTGCCGGCTTCGCGGCTCTGCCTACGGCCGAGCCCGAGGCGGCTGCGGACGAACTTGCGCGCTGCGTGAACGAACTCGGCTTCAAGGGCGGCATGCTGCACGGCCTCGCACATGGCGAGTTCGTGGACAGGCCGCGCTACTGGCCGATCTTCGCGCGCGCCGAAGCGCTCGATGTCCCGATCTACCTGCACCCGTCAGTGCCGCATCCGGGCGTCATCGAGGCCTATTACGAGGACTATGCGAAGGACTTCCCGATCCTTCTGCGCGCCGCCTGGGGCTATACGATCGAGGCGGCGACGCAGGGCGTGCGCATGGTGCTTTCCGGCGTGTTCGAGAAGCATCCGGACCTCAAGATCATCCTCGGCCATCTCGGTGAGGGACTGCCATTTCTCTCCTGGCGCATCGACAGCGCGCTGTCGCGTCCTGGACAGAAGCCCGTGCATTTCCGCGATACGTTCCAGCGCAATTTCTATGTCACCACCAGTGGCTTCTTCTCCGACATCGCGCTGCTCTGCACGGTGCAGGAACTCGGCGTCGACCGCATCATGTTCTCGGTCGACTATCCGTTCGAGTCGAATGCGCCGGGGCCGAAGTGGCTCGAGCAGGTCCCGCTCTGCGACGAGGACAAGGCCAAGATCGCCAGCGGCAACGCCAAGAGGATCCTCAAGCTCTGAGGCATCGGTCGCGATCGTAATCGCGTTGCGGGGGCCGGTTATTTTCCGGCCCCTGTTTTTTCTGCCCCCAATTTTTTCAGCCCTCGGGGCAACACAGTCTTGTCCGGAACGAATATTGACCCTCCGGGCGTGCGGCTTCACGGTATCCGAGCGAAATGTCCATAATGCGGACAAAAAGGAAACGCCCATGCGCCCCCAGGAAGCCCACGCACATCGCTCGCAAAGTTCTGACCGCTCGGCCGTGAAGAGCCTGCGCAAGGCTGTCGCTGTCTTGGACGCGGTGGCGCGGGCCGAACGGCCCTTGACCATGGCCGAGCTTGCCGTGCGCGCAGGGATTGCCCGTCCGACGGCGTACCGCCTGGTGCAGACGCTCGCCGGCGAAGGCCATATCGTGCAGGATCCCGCGGACGGCCGCCTGTCGATCGGATTTTCGGTCCTGCCGCTGGCGGCGAGCCTGCTTGATCGCAACCGCCTCCGTCTCGAAGCCCTGCCGCACCTGCACACGCTGGCGCAGGAGACCGGCGAGCGCGCCAATCTCGGCATCCTGCACCGCAACCAGGTGCTCTATCTCGCGGGCGTCGAAAAGCCCTCGCTGCCGACGATCTACTCGCGTTTCGGCAAGACCGCGCCGGCGCATTGTTCCTCGCTTGGCAAGGCGGTGCTCGCCTATCTCCCCGACCCGCAACTGATGCCGCTGATCGAGGGGCAGCCGCTGGCCGCGCAGACACCCGCGAGCATCACCAGCGTGCCGGCCTTGATCGCCGACCTCGAAGCGACGCGGCGGCGCGGCTATTCGATCGACAACGGCGAGAACAAGAACTGCTCGTTCTGCATCGGGACCACGATCTTCGACGCGCGCAACCACCCGATCGGCGCGATCAGCATTTCGGGGCGCGCGCTCGACCCGCTGCTGGCGCATGTCGAAACGCTCAAGCACACGGCCGAGATCATCTCCCACGTTCTGTGAGCGCTTCGGAAGCGGCGCGTGCATCGTCCCGCCGCTTCCCTTCGGCCCTCCTGCATTACAGAATGCGTCGTGCATCTCCCTGCGCGCCGTGCCCACTGCGCGGCGCGGCACTCATTCCAAAAAACAGCCAGAAACGCCCGAGGAAATAAATGGACAAGCTGATCATCACCGTTGCCTGCGACTCGCAAACATCCTACCCGGCCAACCACTATTGCCCGCCGCAGGAGGACATCCAGGCCTGCGCGCAGCACTATATCGACGCGGTGAACGCCGGTGCGGCGATCGCGCATATTCACGGACGGCGCACGCTCGAGGAATCTCTCCAGGCCGACGGCAAGATGGTCTCCAAGATCCATCACGATGACTGGAAGCGGCTGCAGGACGCGATCATGAGCAAGGTCGATCCGATCATGCAGTTCGGCGTCGCCTCCGCGCGCATCCCGGACAAGATCAAGCTGATGGGTCTCGGCCCCGACATGATGGCGGTGGCCTTCAACGTCCACGACGAATATTTCCAGAACAACGGGCCGGCCTATCCGCCCAAGCGCATGATGGCGCTGCACCCGGTCGAGGAACTGCTCGACTACTGCAAGGCGGCCGAAGAGCACAACGTGAAGCTGGAGGTCGAGTGCTTCCAGACCGGCGCGTTCTGGAACCTCGAATTCGTCCGTAAGCACGGCTACCTCAAGGAGAAGGCCTATACGACGCTGTTCATCGGTTGGCCCGGTGGCACCTGGACGCCGCCGACCGAGCGCGCGCTGCAGTTCTTCGTCGACAACCTGCCGCAGAACTGCATCTGGAACGTCAGCGTGATGAACCCCGAGAAGCAGTGGCCGATCCTCGCGCTGGCGGTCGCGCTCGGTGGCCATGTGCGCGTCGGCTACGAGGACAATCCCTACATCGCGCCGGGCGAGTTCGCGAAGAACAACGCGATCCTGGTCGAGCGCATGATCTCGATCGCGCGCGGGCTCGGCCGCGAGATTGCGACGCCGGACGAAGCGCGGCAGATTCTGGGACTGACGCGGGCGCAGTGACCCGACGGGTTGTCATCCCGGCCGAGCGCAGCGAGAGCCGGGACCCATGTCTCCCGATGCTTGCGATAGGTCGCTGATGCCGGGATAGGTGGATCCCGGATCAGCGCTCCGCGCTGTCCGGGATGACGGTTGAGGGGGAACGAAGGTGGCCGAAACCTACGACACCATTATCGTCGGCGGCGGCGCGGCAGGATGCGTGCTGGCCGCGCGGCTTTCCGCCCAGTCCTCCCGCAAGGTCCTGCTGCTGGAGGCCGGCCGCGACTATGCGCCGGGCGAAGAACCGGAAGACATCCTCGATACCTATTGCACGTCCTATTACAACAAGGACTACAAGTGGACCGGGCTGAAGGCGCACTGGCGCACGCGCGAGACCTCGCCTCCCATCACGCTTGAGCAGGGCCGCGTGATCGGCGGCGGCGGTTCGGTGATGGGCATGGTGGCGCTGCGCGGCACGCCCGACGATTACGCAGAATGGGAAGCGGCCGGCGCGCGCGGCTGGGGCTGGGACGATGTGCTGCCGCATTTCCTGCGGCTGGAGAACGACCTCGACTGCAAGGGGCCGCTGCACAGCCAGGCCGGGCCGGTCCCGATCCGCCGCACGCTGCGCGACCGCTGGCCGCCGCTCTCGGAAGCGGTCTACCAATACGCGTCCGAGCGGCAGATGCCCTACGTGCTCGACATGAACGGCGACTTCCGCGACGGCTATTGCTCGTTGCCGATCAGCGCGACCGATACGCGCCGCGCTTCGAGTGCGCTGTGCTATCTCGATGCAACGGTGCGCGCGCGGCCGAACCTCACCATCGCCGCGCAGGCCTTCGTCACGGACATTCTGTTCGAGGGCCGCCAGGCGGTCGGCGTGAAAGCACTCATCGCTGGTCAGGAACAGACGCTACACGCCCGCGAGATCGTGCTCTCGGGCGGCGCGATCCATACGCCCGCGATACTCATGCGCGCGGGCATCGGCCCTGCGGACCATCTGCGCGCGCTCGGCATCGACATGGTGGCCGATCTGCCGGGTGTCGGCGCGAACCTGCAGAACCACCCGCTGGTCTTCATCGGTGCGCATCTCAAGCGCGGCGCGCGCCAGTCGGCGGACCTGCGGCCGCATCCGGTTACGTGCTTCCGCTATTCGTCCAACATGCGCGGCTGTCCGCCGAGCGACATGTATATCGCCGCGCATTCGAAATCGTCGTGGAACGCGCTCGGCGCGCAGATCGCCAACTTCAACGCGACCATCTTCAAGCCGGCATCGCGCGGCCGCGTCTCCCTCTTGTCCGCCGACGCGCGCGAACACCCGCAGATCGAGTTCAACTTCTGCGGCGAGGAGATCGACCTGCGGCGGCTGATGGACGGGTTCCGCCGGGTGATCGATGTCGTCAATTCGGAGCCGGTGAAGAAGCTCTATGACGCCGTGTTCCCGATCCAGTTCACCGACAGGCTGCGCCTGCTCAATCTCAAGAATCCGGCGAACGCGATGAAGACGACGGCGCTTGCGCTGGCGATCGACGCCGTGCCGCCGTTCGGCCGCTATGCCTTCAGCCAACTCACCAGCAGCCGCACCGATCTCGCCTCGCTCGCCGCCGCCGACGAGGCGCTGGCGGAGCACGTGAAGACCAATGTGGCGGGCACGTTCCACGTCTCCGGCACCTGCCGCATGGGCCACGCCGACGATCCGATGACGGTTGTCGATCCGTCGGGCCGTGTGCGCGGCATCGCCGGCCTGCGCGTGGTGGATGCTTCCATCATGCCGACCGTGCCGCGCGGCAACACGAATATCCCGACCGTCATGATCGGCGAGAAGATCGCCGCCGAAATGGTGACGGAAGGGGGTCTCAAAGCGGTGGCGTAGAGTCGTTCTTGCCTTACGTTCGGCTGTCATCCCGGCCGAGCGCAAAAGCGCGAGAGCCGGGACCCATGGTTCCGCATGCTTCGGCGCGGATGTGTGGAGGGATGGATCCCGGCTCGGACCTTCGGTCCGTCCGGGATGACAGTTTTTGGTCGTGGCTAACGAAGCAGGCGCAATCCATGCAGCATCGCAAGATCGGCAATTCCGAACTCGAAGTGTCCGTTGTCGGCCTCGGCTGCAACAATTTCGGCGGCCGCATGGAGTTCGCCGCGACGAAAGCCGTCGTCGACCGCGCGCTCGACCTCGGGATCACGCTGTTCGACACGGCCGACGGCTATGGCGACCCGAACAGAGGCGGCTCGGAAGAGGCGCTCGGCGCGATCCTCGGCGCGCGCCGCAAGCGCATCGTGCTGGCGACCAAGTTTGGCCTGCCGATGACCGACGACGCGCCGGCCGATCGCGGTTCGCGCCGCTACATCATGCAGGCGGTGGAGGCGAGCCTAAAGCGGCTCAAGACCGACTGGATCGACCTCTACCAGTATCACCGGCCGGATGGCGTCACGCCGCTGGAGGAAACCCTGCGCGCGCTCGACGATCTCGTCAGGCAGGGCAAGGCGCGTGCGATCGGCTGTTCCAACATGACCGCCGCTGAGATCGGCGAGGCGTGTTCCGCCGCAAAGGCCGGCGGCCTCACGCCTTTCGTGTCGACGCAGGAGCAGTACAGCGCGCTGGTGCGCGGCATCGAGGAGAACGTGCTGCCGGCGGCCGAGCGCAACGGCCTTGCGCTGCTGCCCTATTTCCCGCTCGCCAGCGGCCTTCTCACCGGCAAGTATCGCCGGGGCGCGGCGGCGCCGGAAGGCTCGCGCCTCGCCTACAGCCAGCGGCATATGAACCGCTTCGGCAATGCGACCTATCTCGATGCGGTCGAGGAACTGGACGCCTATTGCAAGGCCCGCGGGCGCGCGCTGCTGGAGCTTGCCTTCGGCTGGCTGCTGGCGCGGCCGAGCATTCCGAGCGTGATCGCCGGTGCGACCAAGGCCGAACAGATCGACGGGAACGTGGCCGCGGCCGGATGGAGGCTGACGCCGGAAGAATATGCGGCGGTGAACCGCATCACCGCCGATCTTCCGCCGCCTGCGGGCCCGACGTGATCGGGCGCTAGAGCATGATCCGTTCAGGTTGAATCGGATCATGCTCTGGAAGTTGTTGTGTGGCCGCATTTTCTAACGGCGAACCGGTATCCACTTCGCCGGAAAATGCTCTATTCCTTCACCATGCCGAGTTGACCGAGCATGCGCCGCTTGACCTCGGCGTCGTCCGCCAGCGATTTCGCGAAGGCCGCGCCACCGTCGTAATAGTCATCCGGCTGGTGGATGGTCTTCATCACCTTGCGGTAGCTCTCGCTCTCGGCGACCACCTTGCACGCCGCCTCCAGCCGCGCCTTGACCTCGGCGGGCAAGCCAGCAGGCGCCGAGAGCCCGCCGATGCTTGCCGGTGCGACGGCATAGCCCTGTTCGGCGACGGTCGGCACGTCGGGGATCGACGGATTACGCTGGTTGGCGAACAGCCCGACGATCCGCACATTGCTGCGGACTGCCGAGGCGAGCACCGCTGCGCCCAGCGGCACATGCTTGCCCATCACCTGCGCCAGCACATCCGCGTCGCCCTTGTACGGGATGGCGTTGAGGTCGACCTTTGCCGCCTGCGACAGTTCGACCATCACCAGATGCGGTATCGAGCCGATGCCGAGGATGCCGTAATTCAGCGTGCCGGGCTTCTCCTTGGCGGCTTTGACGATGTCGGCCACCGTCCTGATCGGCGAGTCCGGATGGACGACGATCACCATCTCGTTCTTGAACGTCTGGCAGAGGTGGTCGAAGGACTTGTGCGTGTAAGGCGCGGCCTGTGGCGCCGTGAGCGGATTGACGACGATCGACACCGCCGCGGTGAACAGCAGCATGTGGCCGTCGGGGGCCGCGCGGGCTACGGCATTGGTGCCGATCGCGCCGTTCGCGCCGGGCCGGTTGAGGAAAACGAACGGGTGCTTGAATTCCTTGGAGAGCCCGTCCATCAGCGCGCGCCCCATGATGTCGGTCGCGCCGCCCGGCGGATAGGGATTGACGATCTCCACCGGCTTGCTCGGATAGGTCTGCGCGAAAGCACTTGCTGCGGCGGCAAGCGTGACCGCCGCCGATGCCGCGGCCGCCCATACTCCCTGTCTGACGTGGTTTTGCATTCACCCTCCCGTTGATTGCGCGATGTGCGCGCTTGTCGTTCGATATGGCTTGGCGTTCCGTTCTGCGCGCGGACGCGGTCTATTTCTTCAGCATGCCAAGCTGGCCAAGCAGCCGGCCCTTCACCTTGACGTCCTCCTGCAGCGCGGCGGTGTATTCGGCGCCGCCGGCATAGTAGTCGAGCGGCTGGTAGACGTTCTTCGCCGCGGCGGCGTAGAGTTCGCCCGCGGCGGCGGCCTTGCAGGCGTCCTCGAGCTTGCGCTTCACATCGGCCGGCAAGCCCTTGGGGGCCGATATGCCGCCGAGGCTCGACGGCGCGACGTCGTAGCCGAGTTCGCGCAGCGTCGGCACATCGGGTATGCCCGGATTGCGCTCGCGCCCGAACAGCCCGACGATCTTCACCGGCGTCTTGACTACCGAGGTCAGGGTCGCCGTCGCGAAGTCGACATGGCCGCCCATGACCTGGGCCACGACCTCGCCGCCGCCCTTGAAGGGGATCGCGTTGAACTCCACGCCGGCCACCTGGCTCAGTTCATACATCGCGAGATGGGGAATCGAGCCGGTGCCGACATTGGAATAGCTGAGCTTGCCCGGATTGGCTCTGCCGGCCTTGATGATGTCATCCACCGTCTTGAGCGGCGAGTCGGGACGCAGGACGATCACCATCTGGTTGCTGAAGGTCTGGCAGAGGTGATCCAGTGAATCGACCGTGTAGCCGGGATTGGCCTGCACCAGCGGGTTGACGACGATCGACACGGCGGTGGTGAAGGTGAGGGTGTAGCCGTCCGCCGGTGCGCGCGCGGTCGCTGCGACGCCGATCGCGCCGTTGGCGCCCGGCCGGTTGACCAGCACGAACGGCCGGCCGAAATGCCGCGACATCGCCTCGACGAACGGCCTACCGAGAATATCGGTCGTGCCGCCGCTCTGGTAGGGGCTGATCACTTCGACCGGACGGGCCGGGTAGTCCTGCGCCACAGCGGCACCGGAGAAAAGCGCCAAAGCCGTAGCGAGCGCTGCCAGCGCAGCCTTGCACGTCACCATCCCCATCTCCCCTTGTTATCTTTTCTTCGACACGATAGCGCTCTTGCACGGCCGATCAACAGGCAGCCGGCTTCAAAACGCCCCGTAGCCGCCTATATGGGACGCTGCCCACGGAGTGCCTTCATGTCCGAAAAACTGCCCGTCACGGTGATCACCGGCTACCTCGGCGCCGGCAAGACCACGCTTCTCAACCGCATCCTGTCGGAGCCGCACGGCCAGAAATACGCCGTCGTCGTCAACGAGTTCGGCGAGATCGGCATCGACAACGACCTCGTCGTGAACGCGGACGAGGAAGTGTTCGAGATGAACAATGGCTGCATCTGCTGCACGGTGCGCGGCGATCTCATCCGCGTGCTCGAGGGCCTGATGCGGCGCAAGGGCAAGTTCGACGCGATCATCGTGGAGACCACCGGCCTCGCGGACCCCGCGCCGGTTGCGCAGACGTTCTTCGTCGACGAGGCGGTCGGGGCCAAGACCAAGCTCGACGCGGTGGTGACGGTCGCCGACGCCAAGTGGCTGCGCGAGCGTCTCGGCGATGCGCCCGAGGCCAAGAACCAGATCGCCTTCGCGGACGTGATCGTCATCAACAAGACCGATCTCGTCTCGCCGCAGGAGTTGCGCGAGGTCGAGATGCGCATCCGCGCGATCAACCCCTACGCCAAGATCCACCGTACCGAGCGCTGCGCGGTGCCGATCGCCGAGGTGCTCAACCGCAACGCCTTCGACCTGGACCGTATCCTCGATATCGAGCCGGCGTTTCTGGAGGCCGACGGCCACGACCATTCCCACGATCACGATCACGATCACGGTCACGATCATCATCATGACCATCATCATGACCATGATGGGCATGCGCACGGCCACGGGCTGAAGCACTATCACGACGAGGACATGCAGTCGGTGTCGCTGTCGACCGAACGGCCGCTTGACCCCGACAAGTTCTTTCCGTGGGTGCAGGATCTGGTTGCGACCGAGGGGCCGAAGATCCTGCGCACCAAGGGCATCCTCGCTTTCAAGGACGATCCCGAACGCTTCGTCTTCCAGGGAGTGCATATGATCCTGGACGGCGATCACCAGCGCCCCTGGCGTGAGGACGAGAAACGCGAGAGCCGCATGGTCTTCATCGGCCGCGACCTCCCGACCGACCGCATCCGCCAAGGCTTCGAAGCCTGCATGGTCTGACCGTGCGGGGGCTGCGGCAACGCCCGCCGCAGCCATCGTCTGTTATCCGAGGCTCGCCTTGATCAGGTCCTCGCCGATGCGCACCGCATGGGCGCTCGGACCGCCGGGGCCAAAGCTCTGGCAGCACACCCGCGCGCCTTCGATCAGCAGGATAAGCTCGTCTGCGAGCCGTTCCGGTTCGCTCGCCCCTGCCTCACGGCAAAGCCCGGTCAGGCGCTCGCGCTGGGCAGTTTTCATCTGCTCGATCACGCAGCGGGCCGGGTGGTGCTTTTCGGGCAGTTCCACGGCCGCGTTGATCAGCGCGCAACCGCGGTCCGCAGGATCGGAGAGGTGCGCGCCGGCCGCGGCCAGCCACGCCGAAAGCTGTCCTCGCGGATCGCCCGGGTGGGCGGCTGCGAGGCAGTCCCAGCCGGCATCCACCTCGGACGCGAACTGCCGCATGCACTCCGCGACCAGTTCGTCCTTCGAGGGGAAGTGGCGGTAGAGCGTCATCTTGTTGGTGCCGGCCGCTTCGGCCACCGCCTCCACGCCGACAGCGCGGATTCCATGCCGATAAAACAACTCGCGTGCCGTCGCGAGGATGCGCGCACGCGGGGGCAGGCGGGCGACCGCTTCGCATTCCGCCGTGCTGTGGGTGATCTGCTCCGACATCTCTCTGCTGCGACCGTCCGATCGCCTCTTGACAGGGGTGTTACCGGTCAGTATCTTCTCGCCACGTTACTGACCGGTAACACTACATAGGCGCCCATAGGCGCTTCCTCAAGTCGAATCTTTCGGGGAGCCCCCCGAATCTTCTGGGAGAGTCCCATGACCAACATACTTTACCTGACCAGCAGCCCGAACGGCAGCGTGTCCTATTCCAACCGCGGCGCGGCCCGGCTGCTCGATGAATTGCGGCGCGAGTACCCTGGCGCTTCGATCAAGCATCGCGACCTGGCGACCGATCCGCTGCCGCATATCGACGAGGATTTCGTCGCGGCGACCCGGCGTTCGGAAGGCCCCCGCACCGACCGTCAGCACAAGCTGCTGGCGCTCTCGGATTCGCTTGTCGACGAACTCCTCGCCGCGGACGTGGTGGTGATTGCCGTCGGCATGATCAATTTCAGTATTCCGTCCACGCTCAAGAGCTGGATCGACTTCGTGGCCCGTGCCGGCCGCACCTTCCGATATGGCGCCAATGGCGCGGAGGGGCTCGCCACCGGCAAGAAGGTCATTCTCGTTGCAGCGAGCGGCGGTGTGTATTCCGGCGACGGTGCGGCGATGGACTTCCAGGTGCCGTATCTACGCAAGGTGCTCGGGTTCCTCGGCATGACGGATGTCAGCGTGTTCGAGGTCGAGGGCACCGCTTACGGTCCCGAAGTCGCCGAGAAGGCGCTCGAGACTGCGAGCGCTGCGATCCAACGGCGCTGCGCAGAAGCGGCGGCGGCATGAACGTGCCGCCGTGGTTTCAACATGATGGAGGTCTACACGTCATGCAGGTGGCAAGGCTGACGTGGGCGAGGGGGGAGCGGATGGGCGAGACGCGCGACGATCTGACGTTGGAGGAGTTTCTCGCCGATCCGTTGATCCGGGCGGTGATGAAAGCCGACGGCGTCGATCCGCATGCGCTCGCCGCCGAGCTTCGTAACGTCGCGGAAGCGATCGACTGGCAGTTTGTGTCGCCCGCGCCTGCACTGCAGGAGTGCCCCGCCTGCTGCGTCTGATGCTTGTCATCAGACCGAAGCGGGTCAGGCGCCCCGCTCGGCGAGCAGCCGCGCAATCGCGGCGCGGAGCTCCGGCATGCCGGAGCCGGTGCGCGACGAAGTTGCGATGATGTCGGGATAGGAGGCCGGACGCTTCGCCAGAGTCGCGCGCACCGCGTCCCGTACTTCCTCGAGCGCGCGTGCCGGCACCTGGTCGGCCTTAGTCAGCACCGCTGCGTAGCTCACAGCCGATTCGTCGAGAGTATCGAGCACGGCCGTGTCGGCCGACTTGAGGCCGTGGCGCGCGTCGATCAGCAGATAGACCCGCGCCAGATTCGCCCGGCCGCGCAGAAAGGCATGGATGAGGCCGGTCCATTCCTGGACCTTGGCCTTCGGCGCCTGCGCATAGCCGTAACCCGGCATGTCGACGATCGAGAGCGGGCCGCCGGCGCCGAAGAAGATCAGTTCCTGCGTCCGTCCGGGCGTATGCGAGGTGCGCGCCAGCGCCTTCTGTCCGGTGAGCGAATTGATGAGGCTCGACTTGCCGACATTGGAGCGGCCGGCAAAGGCGATCTCGAGGCCTTTCATCGCCGGCAGCGACTCGAGCGAGGCGGCGGCGTGGAAGAAATCCCAGCCGCGCGCGAACAGCAGCCGTCCGGTTTCAAGCTCGGCGGCGGTGAATGCGTGGCCGGACGCGGCGGTCATCGGGCCTCCGCTGGTCACCCGCCGGCCTTGTTCTTGCTGGCGCTGGGGAACATCGACTTGATGTTGTCGAACAATTCGATCTTGGCACCGTGGCGGCGCATGATCACGCCCTGCTGCAGCACCGAGAGGAAGTTGTTCCACGCCCAGTAGATCACCAGACCCGAGGCGAAGCCCGCAAGCATGAAGGTGAAGATGATCGGCATCCAGTCGAAGAGCATCTTCTGGGTCGGATCGGGCGGCGTCGGGTTCATCTTCATCTGGAACCACATCGTGATTCCCATGATGATCGGCCACACGCCAAGCATCAGGAACGGACCGATCACCGGGACGATGGACGGGTCCCAGGGCAGCAGGCCGAACAGATTGAAGATGGTGGTCGGATCGGGGGCGGAGAGGTCCTTGATCCAGCCGAAGAACGGCGCGTGCCGCATCTCGATCGAGACGAACAGCACCTTGTAGAGCGCGAAGAATACCGGGATCTGGATCAGGATCGGCAGGCAGCCCGACAGCGGATTGATCTTCTCCTTCTTGTACAGCTCCATCATCGCCTGCTGCTGCTTCATCTTGTCGTCCGCATAGCGTTCGCGGAGCGCCATCAGCTGCGGCTGCACGATCTTCATCTTCGCCATTGAGGCGTAAGACTTGTTGGCGAGCGGGAAGAAGACAAGTTTGATGAGCACGGTGACGAGCAGGATCGCCACCCCGAAGTTCCCGACCAGTCGGTACAGCCAGTCGATCACGAAGAACATCGGCTTGGTGACGAAATAGAACCAGCCCCAGTCGATCAGCAGTTCGAAGCGGTTGAGGCCGAGTTGCGCCTCGTATCCGTCGACGATCGACACCTCTTTGGCCCCGGCGAACAGCCGCGCATTGACGCTGCCGGTCGTGCCGGGGGCGATCGTGACCGCATCGAGCAGATAGTCGGCCTGGAATGTGCGCTGGGGGCCCAGCATGCCGCTGGTGAAGCGCGCCTTGAGGTGCTTGTCGGTATCGGGAATCAGCGTCGCCGCCCAGTACTTGTCGGTGATGCCGAGCCAGGCGTTGGTGGTGTCGAAGTTGATGAGCTTGCGCTTCTCCATGTCACTGTAAGTGACTTCCTCGAGCTTGTTGTTGAGGACGCCGACGAGGCCCTCGTGAAGAATGTAGTAGCCGAGGGTCTGCGGAATGCCGTGGCGTGAGACCAGCGCAAAGGGATGAAGGGCGACCGGCGCCGAACCGTTGTTCTGCACCTCGTCCTTGACCGTGAACATATACTTGTCGTCGACCGTGATGGTGCGGCGGAAGACGAGGCCGTCGCCATTGTTCCAGGTCATCGCGACCGGCGTGCCGATGCCGAGCGTTCCCGAACCCTCCTGCTCCCAGACCGTGTCGGGACCGGGCACTTTCACCGCGGCTCCTGCCGCGGGCACCCAGCCGAATTCGGCATAGAACGGTGCGGGGCTGCCGGAGGGGGACAACAGCACTACCGGAGGCGACTTCGGATCGACCGTGACGCGGTAGTCGTTGAGGGCGAGGTCGTCGATGCGGCCGCCGCGCAGCGACACAGATCCGCTGAGCCTCGGCGTATCGATCTTGACCCGCGGCACTGCCGCGATGGCGGCTTCGCGCGTCATCGGCTGGCCCGGCAAGGTCACGCCCGGAGCGGTCGGTATGCTTGGTGAAGAGCCGGGCGTCGGTGTCGCCTGCGGTTGCGGCCGCCCGTCCGGGGTCACAGCCGGGGGCTGTTGCTGCTGCGTCTGTTCCTGCGCCTGCTGGCGTTGCCGATCCATATGCGGCATGCCGATGAAGTACTGCCAGACCAGCAACACGGCTGCAGACAGAACGATCGCAAGGATCAGGTTTTTCTGGTCGGCCATTCTGTCGTCCTCGAGACCGCGAGCCCGCTGTCGCGCTGCGCGCCGCTTGCGCCTTTTTTCCCGCCGCCGGCCGCTGTGCCGGCGCGGCGCAATGCATTCCGGAAGTCGGCGATCAATCGCCCGAACGGATGGGTCAGCGCCTCGCGCCGCGCAACCAATACATAGTCACATCCCGGCGTCATGCTGAGGTGATCGGCGTGCCGCACCATTTCCCTCAAGCGCCGCCGTGCGCGGTTGCGCTCCACAGCGGTGCCTACCTTGCGGGAAACGGTCAATCCGACACGCGCGGGCCCTTCGTCGCCGCGCCGTCGCATCTGCAGGACGAAGGCAGCCGCCGGGGCGCGTACGCCGCGAGCCGCCGCCAGAAAATCTTTCCGATGCCGCAGCCGCTCCATGACCCGGTCGGCCGGGAAGCAGGATCAGGCGCTGAGGCGCTTGCGTCCGCGGGCGCGGCGGTTGGCGATCACCTTCTGGCCGCCCTTGGTCGCCATGCGCGCGCGAAACCCATGCCGGCGCTTGCGCACGAGCTTGCTCGGTTGGTAGGTCCGCTTCACGTCCAAATCTCCGCCTGAGCCAGCTTTCGAGGCCCGACACCGGGCCGAACTGGCGAAGAGCGTGAACAGCCCGCATTTCATCGGGGCCGTCGGCGCTCGAAGTTGGCGGGCTTATACGGGAGGGGGTCCGGCCCGTCAATGCAACTAGGGCCCAAAACCAGCCGTGACGCACCACATTCGGTGCTCTTGTGCGGTTCTGCCTCGCGAGCGGCAGCCCGGCGAGGCGTCTGCCGGTCCGCTGCGCGCCCCGAGCCGCTGCGCGGGCCGTTTGACGGGTGCCCGCATTGCGGCGCATGATTACATTCTTAAACAGGCTCAGGTAGCGGAAGAGGGGTTGGGAGGCCCATATTTCGCGGATGACCGATCAACAGGCCACACTGGAAATGCCGGTCGCGCGGGGGCCGCGCTTTGGCTTGTCCGGCAAACTGCTGATCCTCACGACCCTTTTCGTGATGCTGGCGGAAGTGCTGGTCTATGTGCCGTCGATCGCCAATTACCGCCTGAGCTGGCTGAACGATCGGCTTGCCTCCGCCCATACCGCCGCGCTGGTCCTCGAGGCCGCGCCGAACGGCGCCATCCAGGAAGAACTGACGAGCGAAATCCTCAGCAGCGTGGGAGCCAAGGCCGTGGCGCTCAAGCGCGGCGAGGAGCGCCACATGCTGGCGCTGACGGCGACCCTGCCGCCGGTCCGGCACGAAATCGACATGCGCGATGTGTCCTGGCTGAGCGCGGTGACGAACGCGTTCACGACGCTGCTCGGCAGCGGCAACGGCCTCATGCGCGTCGTCGGCTACGGGCCGGCCGGCGCCGAGTTCATCGAGATCGTGCTGGAAGAAGCGCCGCTGCGCGAGGCGATGCTGTGGTTCTCCGGCACGGTGCTGCTGCTCTCGCTGTTCATTTCGACCGGTACGGCGGCGCTGGTCTACCTCGCGCTGCACTACCTGTTCGTCCAGCCGATGCGCCGCATCACCGCCGACATGATAGCGTTCAGCCGCGAGCCCGAGAACGCGGACCGGATCCTCACGCCCTCAGGGCGGCGCGACGAGATCGGACAGGCGGAACGGGAACTGGCCGCGATGCAGACCGAGATCGCCTCGATGCTGCACCAGAAGAGCCGCCTTGCCGCGCTCGGTCTGGCCGTCTCCAAGATCAATCACGACCTGCGCAACATGCTCGCGTCCGCGCAACTGTTCTCCGACCGGCTTTCCAGCCTGCCCGATCCGACGGTGCAGCGCTTTGCCCCGAAACTGATGCGGGCGCTCGAACGCGCGATCGATTTCTGCCAGTCGACGCTCTCCTACGGGCGGGTGCAGGAGCCGCAGCCGGAGCGGCGGTCGGTGCTTCTGCAGCCCCTGATCAGCGAACTCACCGAGACGCTCGGTCTCGGTCCCGAATCACGCATCCGCTTCATCACCGCGGTGGAGCGCGGCCTGCGCGTCGACGCCGATCCCGACCATCTGTTCCGCGTGCTGCTCAATCTCGGCCGCAATGCGATGCAGGCGCTGGAGGCGAACAGTCCCAACGATCCGCTGCGCGACCAGATCCGCTTCACCGGCCGGCGCGAGGGCGCGGTCGTGGTGATGGAAATATCCGACACCGGACCGGGGCTCTCGCAGAAGGCGCGCGACCACCTGTTCAAGGCTTTCCACGGATCGACCAAGGCCGGCGGCACCGGCCTTGGGCTTGCGATCACGGCCGAGGTGGTGCGCGCGCATGGCGGCGACATCCGTCTCGTCGAGGGCACGATCGGCGCAACCTTCCGCATCACGATCCCCGATCGTGCGGTCGATCTGAAAGCGCGCCGGGCCCGCGCGCAAGCCTGATGCGAACGGCGGACGGTACTGCTTTGCGGTTGTAAAATGCCGCTCTTGATGCACATCAAGGCTGAAAGCGCCTTGTCGGGAAACAAGAACAGCCATCAACTTCGGGAGAATGCCCTATGATTGCCGCTGACGTAATGGTTTCGAACGTGATTACGGTGAGCCCGGAAACGCGGGTCGCCGAAGTGGCGGAAATCCTGCTGCGGAATCGTATCAGCGCCGTGCCGGTGGTCGATGCGGCAGGGCAGATCGTCGGCATCGTGAGCGAGGGCGACCTCATGCACCGGGCCGAAGCCGGCACCGAGATCCGACGCTCCTGGTGGCTGCGCGCACTCACCAGCAACGAGGCGATGGCGGCCGATTTCGTGCGCTCGCACTCGCAGAATGTCGCGGACGTGATGACCAGGCGCGTCATCACCGCCGGCCCCGACACGCCGCTTTATGAGATCGCCAACCTGCTGGAGAGGAATCGCATCAAGCGGGTGCCGATCGTGAAGGACGGCAAGCTGGTCGGCATCATCAGCCGCGCCAACCTGCTGCAGGCCCTGGCGAGCCTGAAGCCGGCCGCATCGGGCAAGGCGCCGGAGGATTCAGCGATCCGTCAACGCATCCTTGCCGAAGTCGAAAAGCAGCCCTGGACGCACCCTTCACTCATCAACGTGATCGTGCAGGACGGTGACGTCGCGCTTTGGGGAGTCGTCAGTTCAAAGTCCGAAAAGGACGCGATCCGCGTCATGGCCGAGACCGCGCCGGGCGCGCGCACGGTGAGCGATCACATTGTCATCCAGAAGGCTGCGACCGGCGAGTGAGGTCGCGGGCGGTGTAGGGCTGAGGCTTGCCGCAGTACCGCGATTGATACGGTCTCCCGTTGATCACATCGGCGCCGTCATTCCGGGGCGCGAGCTTTAGCTCGCGAGCCCGGAATCCATAACCCCGGTCTGTGGTCATGGATTCCGGACTTGCCGCTTCGCGGCAATCCGGAATGACCGACGAGAGGTTGAAGCGATCAGCCGGTTTCTCCCGGCGCCCGCTCCGAAAGAAGCGTCAGGCCGAACGCGCCAGCGCGCCGTCGATCATCTCGACCGTGTTCGCAAGGCCGTAGACGGCCACGAACGAGCCGAAGCGCGGGCCCTTCTCCTGCCCCAGCAGCACCTGGTACAGCATGTTGAACCAGTCGAGCGACACGCCCGGCTTGCCGTCCTTCGCAGTCTTCTTGTGATCGAGGAACGGGTCGCGCCGGCCGATCTCGTAGACGACGTCCTGGATCGCTTCCGCGGTTGAATCGGGGGCAAGCTGCGACAGCGCATCGCGCAGGTCCATCAGCGCGGCGCGCTCGGCGTCGGTCGGCTCGCGGTACTTCTTCTCCGGCAGCACGAAGTCGCGATAGTAATGGATCGCGTATCCGACCAGCGCATCGAGCTTGGGATGCGTCTGCGGGGTCACGCCCGGCCGGTAGCGCCCGATGAACCCCCACAACGTGTCCGCATTCTCCGCGTTCGACGATGAGACCAGCGTCAGCAGCATCGAGAAGGCGATCGGGATCTCCGGCTTCGGCGGATTGCCGGAGTGGATGTGCCACACCGGATTGCTCAGCCGCTGCTTTTCGTCCTGGCGCTGATAGCCGTCGAGGAACTGCTGGTATTCGTCGACATGGCGCGGGATGACGTCGAAGTAGAGCCGCTTGGCCGCCTTCGGCTCGCGATACATGAACAGCGACAGGCTTTCCGGGCTCGCATAGCGCAGCCACTCCTCGATGGTGAGCCCGTTGCCCTTCGACTTCGAGATCTTCTGGCCCTTCTCGTCGAGGAAGAGCTCATAGTTGAAGCCTTCCGGCGGCTGCGCGCCGAGCACCTTTGCGATCCCGCCCGACAGCTTGACCGAGTCGATGAGGTCCTTGCCGGCCATCTCGTAGTCGATGCCGAGCGCGGCCCAGCGCATCGCCCAGTCGGGCTTCCATTGCAGCTTGCAGCGGCCGCCCGTCACGGGCGTCTCCACCGCCTCGCCGGTATCGGGATCGCGATAGACGAT
>Ga0182739_1000465_pt1 | contig 53055 bp, 59 predicted proteins | sample eDN5th30CBELigBY_FD_128873 | JGI IMG/M metagenome (GOLD analysis project Ga0182739, IMG submission 128873) | Enriched backyard soil microbial communities from Emeryville, California, USA - eDNA 5th pass 30_C BE-Lig BY (version 2) (version 2) | ecosystem: Environmental > Terrestrial > Soil >... | reverse complement strand
CAAATAGAAGATGAAATTGCCCAACGTTTGGCCTCCCGCTACCAACAACAAACCGGGGCGCTATCCGCGCCCCGGCTGCTCCTACTTCTTGCGGTTGCAACGCTGTAGCGCCCAACTTACGGCGAAACTTACCAGTGCGCCGATGGCTGCAAGTACAACGGTTTTCAGCACGTCGTCCGTATTGATAAAGGCAACGGCACTGAGCAGCGTGCCGCCGCCCGTGCCGATACCAAGTTGCGTGTTACCCGTTTTCATCCTCTTCTCCTCCGTCTTCATCTCGCAATCCACCCGCTACCGCCTCCAATACCCCCAGTGCCAATGCGAGGTACTTCGCTACCAACACCACTTTGGGCGGCAGTTTGACCGGCGATGCGATGATGAGCTGGCTGGCCACCGCCAGCGTTTCCTTTATCCGATTGTAAAGTGTCGCCTTTCCTTCCCCGGGCCGGCCGACTGTTTTCGTTGTTTTTTCCATATTTTTAACCATTTCATTTCAAATGAAACTTAATCCTTACCCTTACCACCCACTCTAGGTTTCGGGGTGTCGCAAACACGGCCTAGCGTACGAAGTATGCAGACGTGTTGCGGCACCCCGGAAACCACTACCTTACCTCCAACCACACCTCTCCCATCTCCACCCCAGCCATCACCTCCCGTTCCAGCCGTTCCAGCGCTATGCGGCTATACACCCCCTTCCCTTCACCGGTATGTTTGGTTACCGGCGCAATGCAGCCCCGCAATTCCGCCGCCGCATCATTCGCCGGGTGGATGAGAATGCCCCGTCGCCCCGGCACTCCAGCCACGGCCAGGCAGTCGCCGAACTTGCGCGAGCGGTACAACGCCAACCGATAGCACCCCTCGGGTATACAGCTCACGTTACGGCGGTTATCCCGCCAGGGCAATTCTATGGTGCCGCATATATCGCGACCATCCACGCTGATTATACCGTTGGTTCCCACCGGCAGGTACGTCCGCATTAGGCAAAGGACCAGCCTTCCGGGCCCGCCATCCTGGCGGGCACCGGTTACATCAACCGATAAATTCATAGCTGTAATTGGTTCCTAACGGGCGTATTGGGAGAAGGTGACGCTCCAGTCGCTTTCGCCCTTGCCATTGCGTGCGCGTACGCGTGCAAAATAGCGTGTACCCGGCACGGCGGGGATGACGGGGTTGCGCAGGGACTGTGTAGAGCGCAGCATTTCTCCCCATTCAGGTTCTCCATCCGTATTCACGGTTGACGCGATCTGGTATTCATATTCCCAGGCGTTGGCGATGGCCTCGAACCGGAAGTTCATCTCGCCGCTGCGCTCCCCATCTTCCAGTATACCGAATAGCGGCACATGTGGGATACGCATGGCCTGGGGCTGGCCCACGAGGATAAACCCCGAGCTGGCCAGCAGGTGTGCATCGCCATTTGCCGTCATGTTTACATAAAACGCCATTTGCTTCATTGCCCGCACCAAATCGCGGCGGGCGTTGTTTTTAGCGGTCAGCTCCACCAGGCTGCCCCTGTTACGGGCTATCTCCAGTTTCTGCCGGTAGTCCGTTACCAGTGCCGTGTAAGCTGCCAGCTCCGGCTGCGGGTCGGGGAATGCCGCATTATCCGTCAAAAATTCCACCGTACGCCCGGCCAATGTAGCCAAAGCATCGTCAGACCAGCGTCCGTAATCCGTATATACACGTTCTTGTCTCATTGTCTTGTTGTCTTTTTTGTTTTTAGCTGTTGTTTTCTCTGTTTCCCATCGTTTTACGGCCAGTCCGCAATTGTTAAAACCTGCAAGCCGCCGCCGTTGAAAAGGGCCGGCCCGGATGGGGTTGTCGTTGGTTTCCATAAGCCTAACTTTGTGTTTACTCCACCAAATTGGGCAGAATGGACAGGCTTGGGAAATTACCGGACAACGGCGGACAACAAAAGACAACAATGGACAAAAACAGGGCTTTGTGCGGACAACGTTCGTGCGGTTTGCGGTACATCAACAGCGTCTTGCTATACCACAACCAGCCATCGTGGTATCACCATGGGCAGATGTACTACCACAACTGTTTATTGCCATATAGCAGCAGGCCATTGTCATACAACAATAGGCCAATGATATACAACAATAGGCTGAAGAGGTAGCCCAGTGGGCTATTGACATACTTCATCGGGGTGTCGATATACCACGCTTCCGCGTTGACATACGGCAACCATACACCACAATATACCCATGCCTCTTTGCGGTACCGCGCTACGCCATCGCCATACCGCAAGGCACGGTTGAGGCACCGCAGCGCACCATTGCGGCATTACACCATGCCGTTGTAATAACGCAACCGGTCGTTGTCGCATGGCGAAACGTCTTTGCCGTATTACATAAGTGCCGTGCGGTACCCCAATATATCCGTGCGGTGTCGCATAGACCATTTGCGGTACTACAGTAGGCTATTGACATATTAAGGCAGGGCTATGCTTTACAACAATGCGCCATTGCTGCAGTACATAAGCCTCATGTGGTACCGCCACGAAGCTTCGCGGTACAACGAATACCCCCCGCGGTAACGCAACCAGCCATCGTGGTACTGCAAATCACCGCTTTCCTTTGTCCCGAGCCCATGTGCGCATCGCCTCCACCTCTTCGCGGATAAGCCGCTTGCTGCGGCTGTTGCGTTCTATGGTTTGTAGTGTTCCCTCCTTGCGCCATTCAAAGATCTTGCTCCGGCTTGCAGGGATACTGGCCGAAGCCTCCTTCACGGTCATGAGCTCATGCTCCTCATAATGTGTTTTGCCTTCCGTTACATGCGCTGTGGGTGGGTGCCTATCAACAGGCAGGGATTGGGTAGTTGAGCCCGTGGGCACTCCCTGTGCTTCCGCCCATTTAATAAATAAATCGACGGCAGTGATGAATCGGTCGAGCGGAAACTGCTCCATATGGTTAACTAGTATAGTCAACATACGGTAGCTTCGCCCGACCAGCCGGACGAGCGCTCTGAGATGTTTTGTCATGGTATCTGGAATTAATCACCATCACAAGACCGGATCCCCTGCTGGCGATAATGGACCGCCCAACACCGCTAAGTTGACAACTACAGTTCGTTTTATCCACTCCAGCCACGTGCAGCCACGGGATGGTCGTGTTAAACTAAGCTGCAAACCTACGCAAAAATATCATTGATGGCCAGTTCAGCCGTATAGCAGTCACCGTCTGTCCACGATTCCAATCGAAATCTGCCCGGATAGCTATCTGCCAATCTTTCCTTCAAGTTGGCCATACCTGTACCGCTGCCGTGCCGGGGCTTTACGCGCCGCACGTAGTTGCGAGCCGTAATAACGAGCTGCCCGTTCCGCAGGCCGACTTCCAGCACGGCCGGCTTTTCCGGGTCGTCAAGTACCGCATAACGGATTTGGTTTTCGACGAAGACCATGATGGTCATGGCCATCATCTCAATTTGCTCCAAGCCATCACCCACACTGAAGTGCCAATTCATCCGCTTGCCAAACCGTATTCGTTGTATTTCCAACACACAACGCACAGTTTCTATTTCATCTACCAACCTGATTTTCGCGCCGGGTTCATTTCCCCCGATGTGAAAATGGACCACCCTTATGGTATAATCAAGCGCTTGCTGGGCTTTTGCTTTTGATTTCCGGGTAACTGCGCTTAGCACCACCAAATGCATATCCAACAGATGCGGATCGAGCTGCGCCCGTCGCCATGCCATACGCAGGCGTGCCAATTGGCGTTGCCAGTCTTTACGATTGGCAAAAGGTCCATGGGTCCACTCAATGTAAAAGGTAAAGAAACTCAGCGCCAGGATGACCAGTACCGGTAAGGTTAAGTACGCATAAAAGTTGGATACCGAACCATCAAAGAGTGTCAGTACCCCTGCTGCCAACCCTATTTCAGAAAAGTTGATAGATAACCCACCATATCGGAAACTGACCCACAAACCCACCACAGAAGCAACAAACAGGTTCGAAAACACAATTCCCGCCATCCGATGCCATGCGAGTGTCTCACCCTGGATGCACCACGGCCAGGAATTCAAGAAATTCCCGTAGAAAAGCACGACCAGCACGATAAGCAACCCCCAGATGTCGTGGCGGTGCGTTTGGTGTGCAGGCACCAACACGCCAAACCAATAAACAAGCAGCACACTGAGCACCATAACGCCAATGGCCAGGTGGTACCTGAAGTTAAATCGGTATCGGTCGGGCAACCGGAATCCTGCCATTACTTTGTTTATTGATTCCGATTCATGAAATCACGAAAAAGGGTACGATAAGTCTGCTTTACCGCCTTCATACTGCCATCTTTCAGGTAAACCACCAAGTCTTTGTCTACCCGGTCGATGCCGTGAATGGATATCACGCAATTATTGCTTATACGGACGAACTTTTGTGAAGCCCTTAACTTCAGTACCGCTGCGCTCAGCGCCATATCTACCGTCAGTTTTTCTCCGCTTTCAAAAACAAACTCAATAAACCTACCGTGGCCATTGATGTATAGCACATCATTGAGGCACACCCGTTTATTTTCTTTCGTCGTATTCTCCTTTAAAAACACGAAGTCACGCAAATCGGTTGAGTTCGGCCCTACGGCCCCAACCTCATCCAGCCGGCCAAGCAACCCGCGCACCCTATTCGTATCGATGGGCTTACGCAAAAAGAACACCGGGGTCACGCTGCTGTAAATTTCGTCGTTAAATGATTCCTTGCGCGAGAGAAAAACGAACAAGCGGGCGCGTCCATCGAGCAGCCTGTTGGCATCAAATCCATCCAAATCAGGCATAATGATATCGCAGAATATGATATCAATCTTTTCGAGATGGGTTTGAAAAAAATCTATCGCTTCCTTTACGCCCGCAAACACACGTACCAATAGGAGGTTGGGTATGGCTTTCAATCTAAAACGGGTGTCCTCGCGCGACAATGCATCGTCATCAATCAGAATGGCTATCCTTTTCATTTGTTTTAATACCTGGTTAGGAAAGGTAAAGTTAGTAAATAATGTCAAAAATACACCGAAATCAGCCGAAAATCCCTTAATAGAGGCCATCCGTTCCCATTTTGGAAATAAACCCGCGCATTCGGCAGATTTTTACGGAAACGAAAGGAGTATGTTATGAGAACAACAAAAATCACTATCAAAAAAGGCCTGGCGTTCATCACTGCCGCAGGCGCATTCCATGTGCTATCTTATTTCCCCGCCCAATCACCGGCAAGCCAAAGCATCAGCGACGCGCCGTTGCCAATGCGGTATGACAAAGGCGATAAAGCCTTTTCCACCAAAATCTTTTTTAAACAGGCCGAGTCTGAAGAGCGCACGGAACCGTCCGTCCGTGCGCGCAGTCTTGTTAATTATTACGGCGGTTAACCATGAGCCGGAGCCTGTATTTCGTTGTCTTTTGCTGCTACTTCGGCTGCACACTGGCGCAGGGCCTGCAGGGGTCCCTGCAAAGCTTTCGCATCGTTTATGGCAACGAGGCCGGTTCCGGCATTTTCAAATCATTACACTCCGCTTCCCGCCAGCTTACTGCCTTTCCGCTTTTCAAGGCACTTGCCAGCTATTCTGGCACCAATACCGGTTACGGCTTTTTCGCACCGCAGGTGGGCAGTTCATTTCAGCTGCAGGTCAGCGCCCTGGATTCCGCAGGACGGGCTGTCGCCCACGCAGGGATACCCCTTTTTTCAAACCCACACAACCTCCTGCGTTTCCACAGCTTGCAAAACCGCCTTCAGGATGTGCAACCCACCCACGGCTCCGCAGCAGCAGATCGGTGGGTTATGCGGCATGCACGTGCGCTCTCCCACTGCGTGGCCCAGCGCCTTGCAAAGCGCCAATGGGGCACGTGCTACACCCGGCTCCGGTGCACGGTGACCGTTTATCACCACGGCACGCTACGGTCGCCTGAGGGAGCAGACTCCCCACAGCGGTTTATCGTCTATCAACGTGTCATCCCGCTTCAGTACCGCTCATGATCCATCGATTCTTTTTTAACACCTCGTTTGGCCCCGCCTGGCTACCCGTGTTTCGTGTAGGCACCGGCCTGCTCCTGCTGTTGTCGGGCATCACCCTTTGGCCCGACCTCCAACGCTTGTATGGCCCCGGCAGCCTGGTAGACCACCGGTTCCTCGCGCCAGACCACGTTCTACCGTTTTTTGGTCACATCGGTTATGGCCACCTTACCGTATACCTGCTGCTCTGTGTAGCGCTCGTTGCGGGCTGTTACAGCCGGTGGGCAGCCGTAGGCCTGTGCCTGCTGCACCATGACATGTACATCACCCAGCCGGCCTTCAGTTATGGCTTTGACTATCTCGCAGCTACCGCCATTTTCTATTGCATTTGGTTTCCGGTTGATAGACCCCGCTCCGCCTGGGCCAACCCCTGTCTGCGGGTATTGCAACTGCATTTATGCCTCATCTATTTCTTCGGCGGCGTCGAAAAGTTGATAGGCCCTACCTGGCGCAATGGCGAGGCACTATGGAAAGCAATACACCTCCCGGATATGATGGGTACATTCCGGCCAGATGTTTCCTTTCTGGCCCAATACCCATTTGCCGTTACGGTATTGGGTTGGGTGGTCATCATTCTTGAATTGGGGTATGCCGCCCTGGTGTGGCCCCGGCATACACGTTCGCTCTGGGTATGGAGCATCATCGGTATGCATACCGGTATAGCGCTTATGATGGGGCTATACCATTTCAGTGCCTTGATGATACTCCTCAATCTAGCCGCTTTTTACTTTCCGTACCGCAAAACCCACGATGAAGACAAACAGGTCGTTGACCAACACCTTCACCCCGCCCAGCAGCAACCGCCGTGGACAGATCCCCCCACCAAGTCGCTGCCTGGCGCCGCAACCCCCAAGCCCACCGTTGTATGATTCCATTATCTCGCACCTTCGGCGGGCCTATCCGGCCACCACCAAAACACACCACGATGCAAACACCCTTTACCCCGTATTTCAAACACGCCACCCTCCCGCTCACCCAGGTGAGCCGCCAGCCTTTCGAGCCACTATACGCCATGCCATTCGTTACGGCAGATTGCACCGAATATTGGGTGGGCGGGTCTTGCCAGTTTATTTACCGTTGGCACGACGGATTCGATGTGTTTGTGGCCACGCTGGAAGCACGTATCGCCAACCCCGCCCGCATGGCCATCCACCTGCCCGTGGAGAGCCTGCTTTCTGACCTGCACCTGGTTTACCAACTGGTGGGCAACTCCGATTTTGCCGGTTTAACCCTGGCCGCCCGGGAGCACCTGCTGGTGTATGCCCCACCTGCCCGCGCCCGCCTGCGCATCGAGGCCCACCCACGAAGCGGTTGCTACGCCGCTGCAGCGGTGGTGCCCAAAAGCAGCTGGGTAACACGAAACCCCACCGACCCCGGCAACCCGTTGGCCGAACTCATCCAATGCCTCGTTACGCAGCCCACGGAGCACCGGGCGCTGCCCGCCGCTGCCACACCGCCCACGGCGGCGGCATGGGTAGACCTCCTCCTCACCACCCCTCCCGAACAGGGCATGCTGCTTGACGACGCCCTGAACCATCCCCTGGCCAACCTGATGGAAGTGCACCTGGCCAATTGCAGAACGCAACAGCGCCTATCTGACGACAAACAACGCCAATACGCCCTCGTAGCCGCTGCCCGGCTGATGGCCTCGGAGCATGTGGCGCGTATGACAGATGGAAATCTTCCAGCACTCGCCGACATTGCCGCCACGTTGCACACCACGCCGGCAAAAATCCGTAAACTGCACTACACGCATCACCGCCGCAAATTCAGCCAGTACCTTATCGACTGCCGCATCGCGGAAGCCAAAAAAAGGCTACGCCTGGGCCATACCATCGCATCAGTCGCTTTTGCGCTTGGATGGGTGGATGAACCCCATTTCGTCAACCAGTTTAAAAAGTATACCGGCACCACCCCGGGAAATTTTCCAGCGAAATAGTGCTTTGCGGCACCGTCAGTACTAGGTTACAATAGGTTGTAAGCGAACTTACAATGGATGGGGCTCAATTCTGTAATACATTTGAGTTCTTAAGGAAACTTTCCAGATGGCAATCGCAACAGAAATACGGAAACGAAACTCACGGATACACCTATCTGCAGGAGACATTGCCTATACGATTTGCTGGCTTTGTATGTTTCTGTTTGTTTTCACTGCGGTCAGCAAAATTGTGTTGTATGATGAATTCACATTGCAATTAGGCAAGAGCCCGATAACAAACCCATATGCGGGTTTCCTGCTATGGGCTGTTCCAGGGCTGGAAATTCTGGTTGGCGTCTGCCTAGTCATCCCGGTTACGTTCGTTCAACGGATTGCCTTATATGCCTTCTTCACGCTGATGTCTGGATTTACCGTTTATATCGCCTTGTTGACCAGCATCTCCGAAGACGTTCCCTGTGGGTGTATAGGTATCTCGGAAAAACTGAGCATACCGTGGCATATCGCATTAAACATCCTATTTACAGGTTTGGCCGTTCTGGCCCTTCGGCTAACCGGATTGCGGTGGCAGGTTGTATTCGCCGGAACGATTAGCTGCGCAGTGATGGGTTCGCTAGTCGTCTACTTTGGCTATCGGCAACGGCTGGGTGCGCATCCTGAACAGCATCCTTTTGCACGCCATATGATGCATGCGTTTAATGAACCAAACCGGGATACCAACCTCGGGGTAAACTCTTACTATTACGCAGGGACGGGGTCTGACGGATATATCTACCTCGGGAATGGCACCGCTCCTTTTCATCTTTTGCGTATCGATAGGGAGCTGCGCGATACGCAGCATGTTCGTATCCAGGTTGCAGACACCTCCCTCAGCCAACTGTTCGCGCCCAAGGCAGCGGTACGTGGAAATCACTTTTACCTCATGGACGGGATAAAACCTGCTATCCTGAAAGGTGAAATCGGCATTTGGCAGGCTGACCGCTATCTATTTGACAGCTTGTACTTCAATGCAGCCGTGCCTATGGGATCAGGCGCAGCAGCAGTGCGCATCCTCAGTAACCGAACGGACACCTACGCCTTGGCTAAAGAAAACCATATCGGCTATACCCTCGCTCCAAGCCTGCTTGAAAAACAAGTGGATGGCAAATTCTGCATGGACGGGATGCTACGGTTCGACCCGGCGCAAAATCTAGTTATTTATACCTATTACTACCGCAACCAATTTATTGTCGCGGATAGCAATCTAACATTGTTATATCGTGGCCGCACGTTAGACACCACCGCCCATGCCCGGGTAAAAGTTTCGATCTCGACTAAAGACGGATCAGAAACACTTTCTGCGCCCACTACCGTGGTCAATAAATCCACGGCTACCGCACTTGGCAAACTATTTATCCACTCAAGCATTATGGGCCTTGAAGAAAATGAAAGCGATTTCGTGCGCACCGCAACGATAGACGTTTATGATCTCACCAATGGAACCTATCGGTACAGCTTCCGCTTGCCGAAGCGCGGCAAATACAGCATGCGCGAATTTTGGATCGACGAAAATTCCCAGACCCTATATGCGCTTTATGGAAAAGAACTCGTGAGTTTTCCGTTGCTTGAAAACAAAACATTCATTAACGATATTTTACCGGCCGGTAAAATGCCGGTTACCAAACCGGCAGCTTTATTCACTACATTTTTAACTAAATTTTACTAAAATGAAAAGGAAAATCATTCTTTCGTTATTCGGCGTGGCCACAGCGGGTCTTATGGCTTTCGGTGGCGCAAACCTCAACCCCATTCCGCATGAGTTTGGGGTGCAGCAACTCACACCATGCCCTACTGAGGAAGAACCCTTGGATCAGGATGTCTGTTACGAAAACGGTTCAGGCACTCACTGTAACATCCTCTCGACGGGACAACCAGCGGTCAAGACCGCAGCCTGTACGATTCCATTATACCGGAATCCGTAAATAGTGTATTGCTAATTGCAAATCAGGATTGCATTAAATTGCTTATCCTGATTTGCCTTTACCTATTCTGACAAGAAATAGTTAACCAAATACGCCACTTCCTCTACCGAACTTGAGCGGTGGAGTAATCTACCCAACTTATCAACCACTGCGAACGTCGGTATACCCTGAATCGCCCATTTGTCAATTAAACTCGATGGAGACGCACTCACAAACAGACGATAGTTGTCGGATATATGTGCATGTTGGTAATGTTGGAGAATACGATGATTGGTCTGCTGTCGAGATTGATCGTCGCGATACTTCCCTTCGAATGGATATATCGTCAAAATGGTCAAACCGTCGGGATATTTTGCCGCAAGCTTGGCCAACGAAGGAATGGCACTTATACAAGGGGCGCACTGAGTGCCGCTGAAAACGACGATATTCAACCTCTGGGAATTGAGGACCAATGAGTCGGTCGACGATTGGGGTATCGTCCCAACCGCATAAACATCCGTTATGGAAGGTACGGCTCCGCCAACTTTGGTTTGGGCAAGCACTGCCATATTTACAATGATAGACAACGAAAGCGTCAATGCAATCGTATATTTTGTGTAAGCATTCATAATTTTTAGTGTTAAACTTATTCAGTAACCAGGGTTTTGGAACAGCTTCCTGTTCCGTTGTAATTCATTATAAGGTATTGGGAACAGATTAGAGGCTACCTTCCAATTCGGCTTTATTTTCGCCAGTACCTCATTGGATAAGACCCATCGCTTTAAATCAAAGAAGCGATGTCCCCATTCAGCAAACAGTTCGAAACGTCGCTCTTCTCGGATAACTTTTAAGACCTCGTCTCCAGACGTCAGTTCAAGCGCCGGGAGTCCGGCGCGCAAGCGTATGGCATTTACGTCTGTCAACGCATCACCAATATTCCCAATACGTATATTAGCTTCGGCACGTATTAAAATCAGTTCTGCTAGGCGCAGTACAATTTGATACTCGGCAAGCGGTTCGCCATAGTCTTTTACCTTGTATTTGAACGGATAGAAAAATAGCTGGTCTCCGATTTCCACACTTTCCATCCACATCACTTTTCTCATATCCCCTTGTTCAAACGCAGTGGCGAAGCTTGGCAAAATTGAAACGGTTGTAGGGGTTGTGGTGTTACCGGCGGGAATAAAAAATGTTGCTTCCCATGTGTTCCGACCGGGCTCAGTAGGTTTCAACTGCCAAATCGCCTCTTTACTTTCCTTTTGAAAAACATTCGAAATATCTTCCAGTCCGAACATCTCGACATTACCAATCACTGCACTTGCTTCCTTAATTGCTTCCGTCCAATTCTCTGTGTATAGGCGTACCCGTGCCATCAAAGCCTTCGCTGCCCATTGATTGGGTCTGACGCGCTCATTCGTTGACCAATTGTAATTGGGTTCCAGCCATGACTCCGCGAATGTTAAGTCTTCAATGATTTGTGCATATACCTTTTCGGGATTTGTTTGTTCAATCGATTGATTCACCCGATAATCCGAGTCCAACACCAACGGTATATTTTCAAACAAGTTCAGCATGTTAAAGTAGAAAAATGCCCGCAGAAATCTGGCTTCCCCCATCAGCTGCCGTTTAAGAGGTTCAGCTATCGATGAGGATGATTCTAAGCCCTCCAACGCAAGGTTGATGCTATATATCATCTTATACGACTGCCCCCAAAGGCCGCTTGTGAGATAAGTATTATCCGGAGAGAGAGAATTGTTAAAAAAATCATCGAGATAAACCAAGTGGCTTTGCAATTCATCCGCATAAAGTCCGTTGATAACACCTAGGCTGTTAACTCTTCCATCTGCGATGCCATTTTGAACCATTGAAGCGTAGATACCCATCAGTGCCGATTCCGCTGTTGCATCATCATTGAACACCGCTTCACTCACAATTTCCGTACGCGGTACATCTATTTCCAAAAAGCTACAGGATGCACAAAATATGATACTGCTTCCAAGCAACGCGTATTTATTCGCTCTTGACATATTTTTAATATTTATGGTAGTTGAAGCGCACTCCGACCGTATACATTCTTATCGGCGGAAGTGCCTGTAGTGTCTGATTCTCGGGGTCAGCCCCTGCGTATTTGCTTATTGTGAGCAGATTCTGGCCCTGGAGGTAAATAGTTGGACGAAAATTCGTGAACTCCCACCCAACCAAATGGCTCGGTTGCCAGCTAACCGCCACGTTCTGCAACCTTATAAATGACGCATCTCCGATCGACGCATCAGAATTCCGCATGTATGCGTACGCAAGGAGGGCCGGCGTGTCACCCTGAGTAAAACGCTGCATATCAACACCGCTACTCGATACAGATCGCCATCTGCCCAATACAGCGCTCGGTTGATTACTGTACCTCGTGCCCGGAGCACCATTGGCAGTAGCACGAAAATTTCTACCAGTCTGCTTAACAGCCCTGAATGTAAAGTCGATGCTGATTCCACCTTTAAGGTCTACTCGATTATTAATCCCACCGAAATATGCAACTTCCGGTCCTTCCATTACAGATTGGTCGCTGGAGTTGATCCTACCATCTCCATTCATGTCAAAGAAGGTATATAATCCGGTATTGGGGTCAATACCTGTATACCTATACAGTCGGGTTGCCGACAAGGGTAAGCCAATTTTGTACACATTGACGTAGGTGGATGACTCTATATCGGGAAAATTAATCAGCTTGTTCCGTGGAAGCGTCAGGTTAGCAGACATTGACCAACTCATTTTTTCAAGGGATATTATTTTTGAGTTTACTTCAATTTCTACCCCCTTGTTTTCCACCGTGGCCGGTAAATTGGCCTGTATACTGGCGAAGCCGGTTGTCATCGGCAAAGGCATACCTACCAACTGGTTGGAAGACCTATGACGATAGTAAGAAGCTGCCAGAAATATCCGCCCCTTAAACAGGCCGACTTCCAGACCCGCCTCTGCCTTCCTGTTACGTTCCCACCCGTAGTCCCTATTGGCTAGTCGCGAAGGTATTAGTCCGGAGATTCCATTATACGGGTAGGTGGTGGCATTATATGTAGCCATGTATTGGAAGTTGCCAATCTGATCACTTCCTGCTGTTCCCCAACTTACCCTTAGTTTCCCGTGTTCTAACCATCCGGAATTTGCCAGCCACCTTTCATCCGAGAACAGCCAAGCCAAACCTATCGCACCGAAAGTGCCGAATTTCCGTTCGGGGCCAAAACGACTGGAACCATCCCTGCGGGTTGTCATGTTTACGATGTACTTATCATGCAGCGTATAGTTTAGCCTACCGTAGTACGCCATATAGCGGTAAGTCGCCAATGTTGATCCGTACGGTGTTAACGTAGTTGCCGCATCGATGTCCTCTAAAAGATTATCATTCCTATAGCCACTAGCTTTTGTGGCTTTTTTTTTGGTATTATCCTGTTGAAATGTTGCGCCTAACAATATTTCAAGTTTACCTATGGAGAGGCCTTTCTTAAAAGATATCCGGGGCTCTGCGATCCAGTTTGTTGTTTTTCCATTACCATGTATGGCTGTGCCCACCGGATCGCTGTCTGGGCTCTGCGAAGCCAGCGTTTCGAGGTTTAACTCATCCATCATGTTTGCAGTGTATCCTACACTCGCTTGGAACGAAATATCGGAGGTTAATTGAAGTTGAAGGGATGAAGAAGAAAAAAACACAGCCGAACTATGGTGGTATACATTGTTAAGTGCAGCGACCGGGTTTGCAAATGTTCCGTTCTCAAAGTTATACCGTCCTGAATCATCATAGATACGTGGCGAATTCGGTAATAAATTGAGCACCATCCGCGAAGGGTCGTTCGCCGGTAAGCTATTCTTATCTTTCGTGTATCGGAAATTAATATGGATGCGCATGCGGTCGTTGAACGCTCTTTGGGAAATTTGCATATTAGCAGACCGGCGCCTATATCCGAAATTATCATGGAATACAGTGCCCTGATAGTATTTGCTTATGTCTACGCTATAATTGGTGTACTGCGTACCGCCAGTCAGGCTCAATTGCGTATTGTTGGCCCTGGCATAATTGTTCAATAACAGTTTCTGCCAATCCGTATACCTTGTTGTATCCCACAACAGCAAATCAGGAGCGTTCACAACGGTAGGCTCGACCCCGTCATTTATAAATGCCTCTTTTCGCATGCTTATGTATTCGTCTGTATTGAGCAGGTCAGGTAAATTTGCAGCTTTTCCTAAACCAAAATAACTGTTAAGGGAGATCGCGAAGCCGCCTTCATGTTTCGTCCGGTTCGTTGTGATAAGAATGACTCCGTTGGCACCCCTACTTCCATATATCGCTGTTGCGTCGGCGTCTTTGAGTATTTCTATACTTTGAATTGAAGCAGGGTTGATCAAGTTTAACGGGCTAACGTTGTTTAATGAAAACCCTTTGACGGATTGGGTTGACAATGACTCTGAGGAATAGGGAACGCCATCGATGACATATAATGGTTCATTGGCATCAGGCCTCAGACTGTTCATTCCTCGCACCTGTATCGAGAAGCCGTCGCCCGGCACACCGGAAAGCTGCTGGACAAAGACTCCCGGCGCTGCTGCCTGCAATGCCTGCAGGGGATTCAATACCGGCTGCTTTCCTATCGTTTCGGAATCAATGTGCGAGATATTTCCGGTACTTGTCCTTCTTGTCGTCGTATAATACCCCGCATTAATCTCCACTTCTTCCAGGGTGTTCGCTGCCGAATCCAGCGCGATGATAATCTGCTCTCTCCCGTTTACATCTTCCTCGACGGTAACGTACCCCACGAATGAGTAAATTAGTACGTCATCCGGTTGGGCGGGTATGTGATACTCCCCTAGCCTATCCGTTACGGCATGGATGCGCGAGCGTTTATTGGTGATAGTGGCGCCTTCTATCGCCACGCCGCTGGCAGCAGAGATGACTTTGCCCGTAACGGTAAAGGATTCTCGCTGCTGCGCACGGGCTTGCAAACACATGATAAAAGGGCTAATGGCCAATAATATCATTGGCAGTTGTATGTTATAATGGCTATTTTTGGGACATAGCAGTCCCATCAAGCAAATTTTTTGCTTCATTGGTTATTGATATGGTTAGGTAATCAATTGATTAGTTAAATCCGATTATTCGGTTCGGAGTATCTGCCATATCAACAAATTAGATGGGATTTTTGGGTTTTAACGGGTAGAGCATTTCATAGGCAGTGAGACTTGTAAAAATGCCATTGGAGGGATAAATTTTGAATATGAATAAAACAGCAATACGAGCAGGCCTCCTTAACTCATTACTGAGGTCTGAGAAATCACCCAAGCAGCGAATAAAAGAGGCCGCTCGTACGCCGTTGTCGATATATGCTTTTAGGCTTAACATCCTTCTCATTTTTTAGGTTTCTCAGGCCAGTAATGAGGATGTTCAATGCAAATATAGGAAATGATTTTAACATTCACACATATATGTGTAATTTTTTACTGATTGTTTTGGCTACTTCGCTTTATACAGATTCATAAAACAGCGAAGTGGAAAAAATCGAGCAATATGTTATTGATTTTGTAAGGAATTTGAGAAATCAACATGACTTACGTCAAGAGGATATTGCAAATATTCTTGATGTAAAACCTTCTTTTGTCGGAAATGTTGAAAGCGCCTCCCATCCTGCCAAGTATAACCTTAAACACATCAACAAACTCGCGGATCATTTTGGACTTTCACCTCAAGATTTCTTGCCCAATAAGCCGTTATAAAAAAGTAAAAGGTAAGGCGACGCCCGCCTATTTGTGAGAGCCTTCTTTGGGTAAGGCTTTAAGCAAATCTTTGGCAGGCACTTCTTTAATTTCGCCATCACGTTTGATGACCAGACTTTCCCCGTTGGCAGCTGATTCTTCTACCAATTTCCGTAACGCTTTCCGTAGTCCATACAACACTTTATCAGCGAAAGGGGTCTCGGGCGGTATTATTGCATTTTGGTTAACTGCCATTGCTCAATTGCTTAATAATTGACCAAATTTCGTCATTTAATACGGCTTCTCCAAACTCATCGTATTTTGCAACCACTTGCGGTTCTACGTCCATGTTATCGAATACCAACCATTTATCACATAGCGGCGTATATAATTGGATAAGATTCTTTATTCCTCGGTAATATCTCCTTTTCACAACATCATCCGGGATGTGATGGCCTCCCTTAGCAACACGCTTTGCCACGCGCTTAATCGCATGATCTGGCGAATCCAACCAAAGATAGAGCAAAGTCACATCATAACCCTTTTCCTTCGCGTCCTTAATGAGCGAAACATAACTTCTTGTAGACAAAGTGGTCTCGAAAGCGAAGTCGGCCCGTTCTTCTAACAGATCGTGAATACGCGAGAGCATAATACGTCCAGCTTCCAATGCCACACGCTCCGGATTGAAAGGAGAAAGCCCTGCAGCTATGTTATCTGCATTGACAAATTCTTTGCAATCCAATATCTCGGGCAGTATGGTATAACTCGCTGTTGTTTTCCCAGCCCCATTGCAACCCGCTATGACATAAAGATTTGGCACCGTCCCTTACTTTATACTTTTAATTTTCTCCTTACAAATCCGCTCTACGATTTCTTGCATGCGGGTGAGCTTTGCAATCAATTCTTCACATTCTTCACGGGTAATATTATAGTGGGGTTTATAACGGGCTTCGATATAACCTCTTTTCAATAAATCGAACAAGTGGGTTTGGTGAACATCTTCCGGTGGTGTTAAAAACAAGGTGTATAACTCTCGGCTCAAATGCTTTGAGTAATTCCGCATTTTTTGTAGCCCATGCATGGTTGGCTTATAACCCTCAAACACCAATAACGCTGTCGCATAAAAGTTTTCAGCCGCCTGATGCAACGAAAACGCGCATAGACGATATTTATTTCGACTCAAATAAAAGTTTGCCCCCAAAAGAAAATCATCCCCATTCGGAAACCATAAATCAAAATAGTCTTGTGCTTTCTCTTTCTGTTCTTCCGGCGTCAAAATCTTAGGTTCTACAAATTCGGCATTGCCTGTATCATACAATAAAATACCCTCATTTATGATGCGCATAAAAAAGAATTGTCCAAAAGAAAGGCCGTGGTTAATATGGCTTATTGTATGTGGGGCCGGGCTAACAATGCCCTCAAAATCATCACAGCGGTTTTCGATATGACTAGCGATGCTGGTTTCTTGATCCTTTTTGTCATCGCTAAGCACCACCAAAAAGTCGTAATCGCTGATATAACTCAATTTGATGCCGTCTTCCACATACGATGAATCTACCCACTTACCTGTGGCGTGGCTACCAAACAAAAAAATCTTCTCCGGGTCGGCTTCTTCCTTGATGATTTCAACCGCTTCTAAGATTTCTTTCTGCTTGTCTTCGGGTAAGTGGGATAAGGGGTTCATGGTGGTAAAGATAAGGAATCAATTTCAATGACGGTATTACAATAACTGGATTGAGTTCTATTACTCTTATTTGATCCATTTCGACAAATTCATTGCTCTACCTGTTTTACGTCTATAGTTCGAGTGTGCGATCGCAATCCCAACACTTGTCAACTCTAGATTCATAAAGGGTGTATTCTCCCATACTTCAAAAATTTTATTCAGACTACCATCAATTCCGACAATGTATTCCTTAACTTGCTTAGGTTGCATAGTTGATTTATTGAAAATATCCTGAAGCTTCTTTTTGACATCTTCATCAAATCCAACTACTCTCATTGCTTCTTCTAAAACGTTATCGTCCATTTTATTCAATTGAAGAAGAGAAGGATCATGAAAACACGCTATTATAAAGTCAGTAAAACCATCAATTTGACCTACTTCCGCTTCAAATTCCTCCTTACTGAACCCTTTTTGGAAAATTGCTTTATAGACACGGAGAAGTTGATTTTCTAATTCGCCATAACTACCCGCTCGTACAAACGTCTGTCAGCGGACGGATCCCTGTCGTGTGCCAGCTGCCATCGGCCTGAAAGGGCATTCACAGATGATAAAAGAAATTCCATCGGGGTGTCGGGCCGTCCCCTCGCCCGGAACACACCCTCGCTGTATAACGTGGCCTGGAACACCGCGGGCTTTTTCTGGGATGGGGGATCGGCTTCGCTGGAATCACAGGCTTATGGCTCTATCACCGATAGGCATGAAATGGGTGCGTCGCTCCACCTGGTAATTGCAAGATTGAAAGCCGACCCGTATTATGTGCGAGCATTTGCGCGTGCATTTGGGGATACCATCCGTTCGCAACGAATTGTGCAGGCCCTTGCCCAGTACCAACGCAGCCTGGTATCTGCGGGCTCAAGGTATGACCGCTACCGATCTGGCCACAATGACGCGTTCACAGCCAAGGAGCGCGACGGGCTTGCGATGTTCAACCGCTACTGCCGAAGCTGCCATGCAGGAGAACTTTTCACCGACCATTCTTTTCACAACAACGGGTTGGACGTGCTTTTTGTGGATACAGCCGATGAACAGTTGCGGCAAGGGAGGTACCGCATCTCCTTCGACCTTACTGATCTGGGCAGGTACAAGACGCCTTCATTGCGAAATGTAGCAATCACCGCCCCCTATATGCATGACGGGCGCTTCAGCACGTTGGCCGAAGTGCTGGAACATTACCGGAACGGCGTACGCTACAGCAACACACTGAGCGACAGACTGGTGAATGGGGGAAAAACAGGAATACCCGTAACGAGGGAACAGGCAGATGCAATACAGGCATTCTTGCTTACGCTCACCGATGAAAAGTCGCAAGAGAAAGCACTTCGATCTATCAAAAAAGGTAATCGGGGTCAACACGCCCGGTATGGGGCTCGGTAAGCCATGAGAATCGGGGCTTCTGGCTCTACTTTGTTACAGCGGGATTGTTACGATATGTAAAAAGACAATAGCATGGTAAAAGGAGAGACCCGTTACCTGAAAGATAACGGGAATCCGCCCCAATGGGATTCCTGAAACCGGAATTTTCAGAATGAGAGCTTCGGGGATTAATTACTAATTTTGAACCAAGCAGTCCGAGACGGGTACCGTTATTGAGATTACGATAAAGTTAATAAAAATTACCCGGTTATTTCGCTATCGGTGTAACTCGCTACATAAAAGCAAAAGCCCCGAAACGGGGAGGATCGGGCTTTCAAACTAACCAATTAGTAAAGATTCCGTATACGCTGTATATGTAGCCCAATTAAAAGTAAACCAGACCTCGGCCAACACTTGACTTATATCAAGACCATTTCTTGCGTTAAGTCAAAAGTAACACGGATGTATGGAGATACCTTTGTCATGTGATCACAAGGTATATATTTAATAACACATTTAATATTCATCATCATGACAAAACAACTGAAAATAAGCATGTTAATAATAACCCTAACTGCAATTGGCCTAAACACCCGCGCCCAAGACAATCCTAGAACTAAACTCTCTTTCGGGCCTGAAGTGGGGCTCCCTATAAGCGACCTTGGTGATAGATACGATTGGAGCCTAGGCGGATCGGTACACGCAGAATTCCCGTTTCAGGGTAATCAATGGTCACTGACCCTCAACGCTGGATTCTACAACCTATTCACACCCAATCAAGATAATATCCTCAGTGGGACACCTTACCATGAGGACTTGCAGGTGCTGCCTGCCAAAATTGGGCTGAAGTATTTCCCGGTAGGCGGCTTATTCCTCCAGGCAGAAGCCGGAGCTTCTTTCCTGTTGAATAAATCCGATGCAGGCTATAGCAACGACGCCGCTTTTACCTATTCGCCGCAAGTTGGCTACCGATTCAAGCTGGGTAAAGAGAGCTTCCTCGACGCCGGATTCAAATGGGAAGGCAACACCAAGTTCAGCGACCGAGGCCCATCCAATCATTTCCTGGGCATCCGCCTAGCTTATGGATTCAGCCTTTAAAAAAAGAACAAACACTTTACCAGACGTTATCAAAAAAATCAATTTATCATGACACGAATCTTAGCTGTAACTTCCAGTCCACGGGGCGACGCCTCAAACAGCACGAAATTGGCCAATGCCATCGTCGACCGACTGCTCCTAAGGCACGCAGAGGCAGAAGTAATCAGGCGGGATCTGGCGCTTGAACCCATTCCACACCTTGACAGTTCACACCTGGGAGCCTTTTTTACGCCGGCAGAACAGCATACGGATGTTACGCGGGCGGCCATCAAATATTCCGATGAAGCCATCGCCCAATTAGCGGCCGCAGACCTTATCGTTATCGGTGCTCCCATGTATAATTTCGGGCCACCAAGTAGCCTGAAAGCCTGGCTCGACCAGATTAGCCGCGCCGGAATCACATTCCGGTATACCGAAAACGGTCCGGTCGGGCTGGTCACCGGCAAGAAAGTTTACCTTGCAGTCACCACCGGCGGTATTTACAGTGAGGCGCCGGGATCGAATTATGATTTTCTTACGCCCTATATAAAGCACTTGCTATCGTTCCTTGGAATGTCCGATATCAGCGTCATCCGGGGCGAAGGCTTTGCCCTGCCCCACCTGCAGGATGAGGCCCTAAGCAAAGCTATGGTAAGCATCCCGATTTAACCGTCATATCCGTTCAACGAGGGGCTGTCTGAATATTTTCAGATAGCCCTTTTTTACTTTTCAGGTAATTTATGGTATTTTGTGCCATTGATTACCCAATCGGAATGTACGACACCCTTTTTAGTTATTTGGAAGAAAAATCCGGAATACATATTGGTGCGGAGGAGCGGGATTTTATTGCCTCCAAATTTCGGCATAAGCATCTCCGGCGTCGGCAGTACTTTTTGCAGGAAGGCGACATTGCCCGCTACACAGGCTTTATCGTTAGGGGTGCCGCCCGCATGTATTCGGTCGATGAAAAGGGAAATGAACATGTGGTCAGGTTCGGATTAGAAAACTGGTGGATAGGCGATCAGGAGAGCTTCTACCATTTCACTCCTTCCCGCTATCATATTGAGATGGTCGAAGACACGGATTTACTGCTTGTTTCCAACGAAGGTCTCCAGGAGCTGCAGGAAAAAAGCGCTGCTTTTGATCACTTCGTCAAAATGCAAAACCAATTCACCGCCGCTGCTACACAGAAACGTATCCACGCGGCGATAAGTATGACTGCGGAAGAACGCTATGAAGATCTCGTAAAAACATACCCTCAATTCATCCAACGTTTTCCGCAAAACATGATCGCGTCATACTTGGGCATTTCGCCCGAAACATTGAGTCGTATCCGCAATGGCGCCCGTCGCCGATAGCTGATACAACGACGATTCTGCCAAGGACACCCAAATTAATTCTATGTCTTGTCCTGAAATAACTTGACACTAAAATGCAAAGAGAAATCAGCCGCGAAAAACAGAACACGGCCAAACCTGCATTGAAATTACTCGGACGAACCCCAAGAAGAACGTGCTTGGTGAAAGAATGCTCAATCACTTTTTACCATATGGTAAATACCTAATTAAAAACGTTTTCTACCTTTACAACAATGGAAAAATTAATTGAATATATTTTACAGTTTGGTAATTTAAATCACCAGCAAATTGATTTTATTAAAAGTAAAACCACTGAACTAGTACTAAAAAAAGACGACTATTTTTCCGAGGCAGGAAAAACCCCAAAGCACATTGGTTTTGTGTTAGAAGGTGTTTTTCGCTTTTGCTATTACAATAACAAGGCTGAAGAAATAACCTACTACTTTATTAATGAAAACAGTTTTGTATCTGACCAGCAAAAATTTGACACACAAACTGCAGCAACCGATTATGTACAGGCCGTTACCGCTTGTAAAATGCTCGTGTTTTCAAAAAAAGATTGGGACGAACTATTAAATACAATAATAGATTGGGATAAGATTTCTGCTAAAATAACACAAAAATGTTTGATGGATGCCATGGACAGAAGAAGTCCGTTGGTCTCAGAAGATGCCACTACTCGTTATTTATCGTTCCTCGAAAAATACCCAATGCTCATCAATCGTGTTCCCCTTTCTTATGTGGCTTCTTATTTGGGGGTTACTCAACAATCTTTGAGCAGAATTAGAAAAAATATCCGCTAAAATTGCTTTTTACCAAATGGTAAATAATCTGCGCTATTAAGTTTGGAACTTTGTTTCATTAATTTAAAACAACAAATAATGAGCAAAAAAATCACATTAATTACAGGGACAAATAGCGGATTTGGATGGCTGACAACTAAAAGTGTTGCGGCGTTGGGGCACACGGTTTACTCCACGATGAGAGACACCAACGGTAAGAATTTAGAAAAAGCAAAAGCCCTTTCAGCAATAGAGAACGTCACCGTTTTAGATGTTGCCTTAACGGATGAAGGCAGTGTAAAAAACGCTATTGACACCATCATTGCCAAAGAAGGTACGATAGATATTTTGGTGAATAATGCGGGCTTCAGCAGAAACGGTGTGGCAGAAAGTTTTACCACGGCGGATGTGCAAGAAATTTTCGATATCAATGTCATCGCACCTTGGCGATTGATGAAATTGGCGCTACCGTTTATGAGAAAACAAGCAGAAGGTTTAATCATCAATATTACGAGCGGATTTGGAACGGTTTCGTTTCCTTTTGCGGCCATGTATAGTGCTTCAAAATTTGGTTTGGAGGGTATCAGTGAAGGTTTGCATTACGAAGTTAGACCCTTGGGTGTTGATGTTGCCATACTACAACCTGGTGCTTACCCCACGGAGATGTCTCAGAAACTCAACCTTGGTTCTGATGTGTCGGTTCTTGATGGCTACGAAGTCATTGCAGATTTTCCCAACAAAATGGGTGCAGCTGTTGGAAAGGCATTCGAAACTTTAAATCCCAATCCGCAAGATGTTGCTGACGCCGTTGTGAATTTAATTAACTTACCACAAGGGAAACGACCGCTTAGAACCAACGTTGACCCGTTTACAGGACAATATATCATTGCCGCCAATGACGCCGTACAAGTTGAATTTAATAAAACGTTAACGGCCTTTGGAATGGGCGAGTTGTTGAAGTAAAGCCCCGTATAAAACATTAACTTTATTAAATTCAGCTGTTATTGCTGGGTCAAATAAATACTCCTCATTTTTCGTCTTAATCTTGCTTTTGGCGAGGTATCGGCAACCATCGCGGTGGCATTCGTACCGGTATTGCAATTTGGTTAGCTAATATTTTTAGTGCTATATTTGCATAATGACGTCGTATAGCTATTCCACACAAACGGTGATGCCGAGGGAGGTTAAAAAGCTTCTGTTGGAGGCTTGGAATAACCATCAATGGATATATGACCGGCTGGATGACAAATGGTACACCCCCGAGGAGTTCAAAGCGGAATGGCGAAAGCACGTTACCCCGCACAACATTAACCGTTACATGGCCCGCTCTCCCGAAGCGGGCATTGCCGAATCACTGGCAAGCTTGCACCGCATGCTGGAGCGCGCGGAGGAATTTCATAAAAAGTTGCAGGGGTATTATGCGGTGGAGTTGAGGAGGAAGCATTAGAGCTTAATGGTCGCTGCCGAGGCCCGTCAAATCAACCTGAAACCTACTGGCTTTTCCAAAGACCTGGGGGCAGCTTGCTCCGCAATATCCAGCCACGGAATCGGTGGTGCATTTAATCAGTGTATCGATTCTATTGGACGGGCAATGTAGATGAGCCACAAAAGAATCAGCCACCCACCGAGCGTGGCCGCTACGAATACAGCAAGCCTGGCGTGTTGATTGTGCGCCATCTGATAATTCGCAGGGCGCAATAAGATATCGCCGGCACGGTAGGATGGTTGTTGTGCTAATGCTTCTTTAAAAGCGCCTGGTACGTGGAATAGATTCGCATTTCCATAAAGCTGATAGGTTGATAATGTAATGTCTTGCATAAGCGCATTCATTTCATTGAAATGGTGGTCTGTCAGTAAGCGTGATGAAGTCGAATCCAATCCACGGGCCCAGGCCTGTGATTGTGAAAGTCCCAACCACGCCAATGGTCTGCCACCGGTATCGGCCGCTTGTGCAAATACTGGCGCAACGATAGCCGTTTCGATTACCGCCTCGTCTGGTAAAATATATAAGGGTTCTACCATGTATGCTTGTGTGTATGCCTCCTTATGAATATACCCACCATCGATAGTGTAGAATTCGGAGGGCGATGCTGGCTCGATCTCATTTATACTTTTCAGGGCCTCAAAATGGTAAGATGTTGCAAGCAGAAAACCTTGGAGGAAAATAAAAGGAACAGTAAATAGTATACCATGCGTTAAACAGTAAACCGATCGCCACGTATCGGTGTGTTTGCCAAAATGCAGCATTTTTATTCGACGCGTCAATAGCCATGTAACAAGGATACCAAGGCCGAGAACGATTACCATGTAGAGCAAACCTGTGATAAAATCGCTGATCTTCATCAACCACCTGTACGAAAGGGAGTAAAATACCATAAGCACCAAAAAGGCACCAATAGACGGGAGATAAATCTGGATAAGTTTGGTTTTCATCTTTGGTTAGTTAGAACTAGTGTAGCTAAGATAAGAAATTCTGCGGCCATTGGCGAATTTGCGTTACGGTATGTGCTATTATATTGTCGTTGTATGTTACCAAAAACGGACGGTTAGTCACAAAGCATATCGTAAATCGGATGGTTCGTCACGAACTTTTAAAAGAATAAGCGAGAAAAGGTAAGGTAAAGGCTCAGGATACGTTGTGCCGGCTCCGCAAAATCTCTAGACCTCGATCAAGGATTCCGGTGATTGCTTCGACCGGTAGATCTGATCCAGAGTCCAGCCGCAGGATCTTCATCCGTTTTCGGTTTTCCTGTTCGAGCAGGGGATGGTCGATGAACTTACCGTCAAACATACTCAGGTAGGGCTGGCCGGTCCGCCTGTCGATTCTCAGGTAACAAAACATTTTTCCCCGAAAATAAAAAAATGGCATGTTGTACTTCCAATGCTGAGAAATAGCGGGATCATGTGCAAGGATGAGATCCCTCATGGCCAATAGCGTTTCCCGTATTTCGTCCGTCTGCCGGTAGTAATATTCTTCAAGAACATTCATATTAGTCGCCTTCTACCCTATTCGAAAGGACTTGCGCAAGTTTACACAAATGCCAATAGCTGGGGCACTTACCTATATCGCCAGACCAAGCCTTTACCACGGCGAAGTTTACTTCCAGAAATTTCGCAGCATCCACTATCGTGGTGGCCGCATTTTGTTTCGTGCCGGGTGGTACGGGGTGGGTGGTAAAAAAATCTTCGAGTTCTTGGATGGTCATGGGACAAAGATAATAAATCACCCAGAAAGGCGCATCAAATGTATTTGTGAAATACACACATCTTGTCCACGCGATGGGCGGGATTTCAGCAGCCGCCCGAGTCCATCCAGCGTTTGGCTGTGGATTGTCAGTTAAATGACTGTCTGAACTTCAAAGGCGAAACGTTTGTCTTGGTTTTGAAAAGCTTACTGAATGATTGTGCATGTTCAAAACCCAATTCGTAAGCAATTTCACTTACTGAAAAACTTGTCGTGGATAGCTTCTCTTTAGCCTTTTCAATCAACTTGCCATGTATATGCTGCTGGGTATTTTGCCCCGTAAGCGCCCTAAGTAAGTTACCTAAATAACTTGGCGAAACATATAATTCCGCTGCAACGTATTGGACAGTCGGCAAACCTTTTGAAGTCAACTCATCGCTATCGAAGTAGTCTGTCAATAATTTTTCCAGGCGTTCTAATAGTTGATGATTCGCTTTTTCTCTTGTAATGAACTGACGACTGTAAAACCGCTCAGCATAGTTAAGCAATGCTTCAACGTGGGAAATGATAATTCGCTTGCTAAACTTGTCGATATTGGAACGATACTCTTGCCTGATATTTTCTATGATTGAATTTAGGGTTACTTCTTCCTTTTCTGATAATAACAACGCTTCGTTTACCGAATAATCAAAAAAATCGTACTTTTTTATAGACTTTGCAAGTGGTGTGTTCCAAATAAAATCGGGGTGTATGAGCAACATCCAACCGGATGGCTCTTCGGATTTTTCCCTTTCAACAAACTCAATGTCAAGCACCTGGTTGGGCGACATAAAAAACAGTACGCCGCCATCTTCAAAATCGTAAAGCAGCTGCCCATATTTATACTTGACACCGCTCATACGTTTCAACGCAATGAAGTAAAAATCAAACACCGCACTCATTGTATGTTGGTTGGGCAAACTGGCAAAATCGTCCTTCGTTACCAGGCTAATCAGCGGATGTTCGGGCTTAGACAAACCTCTTAGCCGATGAAACTCGCTGATGGATTTTATTCGGATTGGTTTTGTATTTGCCATGTACAAAGATACTTATTGTTGATGGTATGCTTTTGCAAATTCCTTGGCAAACGTTTTCAATTTTGTTTTTCCTAATTCGGGCTTATGTTTCAGATAATTCTCAAATATCTTTCCGCTATGTGTGGCTGCCTGCATCCTGACGAACTCATTTGCGAGCTGTTGTGGAAAGCCCGATTGAATTAAGCCGTTCATCATTTGCTCTTCGGATAGGGTTATCCATTTCAAGCCAGGATTGCCAATGGCTTCACCTAAAATTTTTGCCGCTTCATTACAGGTCAATTCTTCGCTTGCCACATAGCGGACTTTTTTCCCGTGAAACGGTGTAGTCAGTTCTTCAAAAGCCGCGTCAGCAATATCATTGGGCGAAACAAATGCAATTTTATCATCTCCGCCGTAACCGGCCATTATTGCGCCCTGTTCTTTTATGGTTTTAATATCATTGTAAAAATTGGTGTAAAAAGAGCCGGGACGCAGTTCGATAACCGTTCGGTCTGACAGCTGATTAAGAAGCAGAGAATCTTCCACATTAGCCGCCCAACCGGTTAGAAATACAACTTTTTCAATTTCATTTTGCTTAATCGCTTGCACATAATTCGTTTCGATTTTTCTGAAATACGCCGTCTGGTCTTCTTCCGTAAAGCTGAAAGGTATCATACAATACACAGCGTCTGCACCTGCAAAAGCTGTTGTTAGAAAATTAATGTCTTCAACTGAACCGATTGCCGATTTGGCACCAATGGCTTCAATGTTTTTCTGTTTGTCAGCTTTGCTGCTGATAACGGTGACCCAATGTCCAGCTGCAATCAATCCTGTTGCAAGTGGTTTGCTGATGTTGCCCAATGAGCCTGTTAAAACGATATTCATAGCTTGTCCTTTTCGTTACTGCAAAATTGCAGTGTCGACAGTCAACAAATGTGACCGAAGCGACTGTTTTTGTAGTCAAAATGAACAATAGGCACATTCGTATCAATCAGGTTTCATATCGGGGTTAGTCTTATCGTCGTCCGCTAGTGCTTTGAAGATATCGCGTGTGGATTGTTGCTTGATGATATCGCCTGTATGAATGGAATCCAGTGAGTCGGGCTGGGCTGAAACCGGGGTTTGCGTGGAATCGGGGGGGGTGCCTGCCGGTGCAGAAGTATGTAAGTAGTCCAGCACGAAAAACAGACCGAATAACACAATTATACCAATAGCTATTAAATAGGAAACTTTCATTGCGGGATATTTCGGACTAAATTACTTATAAAAAAGCGATACCCTAAATTATTATTTTTTCCGTTGCGTTATGGAATACCGGTGATCTCTCGCCCGTTGGCGTACGTTTGAGGCGGCCATCATCTTCACAGCCGTTCCACCGCTAAAGAAAGCGCTTTCAGATCCTGCTTCATCAGCGTAATGTGCGATTCGAGCTGGTCATACATATCGGCCCGGTTGACCAATTGGTCGGTCGTGTATTTACCACCGTCACCGAAATAAATTGGAACGGCGGGCTTCCCGTCTTCGTTTTCCGTTTCGGAAATCTGGCCGAAGTTTTTCCATTTTTCGATAATGGTTTCCCTTATCGACGGGGTACCCTTATTCGGATCGCGATAGGTGAGGTAATACCAAACGAACGGCGGGAAGTTTGAAGACACGGGCTTCCATTCCCACACTTCCCTTAAGGCATTCCTTTCATGATAGAAGTCGATCTTCCTGTTATTGAAAAGCATCAGTAAGCCCAGGGACGCTTCGGTGATACCGGTGGCGATGCCAATGGTATTGCTCGTAGCGTCGTTCTCTATGAGCCCGCCGGTTGCAATAGCGCCTGCCGCACCTACAACTATAGCGGCTACGGTAAGTTTAGACTCCGTTTCGCTCTCGCTGCCCTTGAGGTAATTGGCAACCTGGCTGGTGCGTTCCTCCTCGCAATCCATCTCGGAGGCAACGGCCGAAATCTCCAGGGAAGCGATGTTGATCTTGTGGTCGATACGTTGTTTCAGCTCCAGGACGGTAAGCCGCCTTTCAAGGTCGGAAGGCTGAAGATCCTTTTTCAACATTACATACTGCGTAAGGTCCGGAAGCAAGTTCAGGGCGTTGGCAATGTTTAGGTTGCCTGAATTGAGATGGCTAGCCAATTCCGGGTCGATGGATACGGTATGGAGGGGCTGTGGCAGGTCGTCTTCGGTGTAGTTGTATACATTCTGCTGGTTGCAGTTACTACCGATGACTTGCTGGCGTATGTTGGCGTCCTTTATGGTGGCGCACCCCAGAGCCATGGACGACGACATACCGGCCAGCAATACCCAGGTTTTTAACGTAACAAACTGCATCGCTATGAGATAATTGAGGGTGGCGATTGATGAAATTGCGTGACCGGATTTATCTTCGGATTATTTTGAACGGCCATTAAGCCGACACCCCAGCCTGCGTAAAAGCCTTATACTTATTGATTTCGTCTGCGAGTTTAGAAACGGCATAGGCAACGATTGTCGCATCATCCACCCATCCCATCAAAGGGATCATATCGGGCACCGCATCAAACGGAGAGATGACATACGCAATCGTGGCAGCGATAATAGAGAGGTTCCACTTATTCATGCGATAACGCCCCGCAAACACATCTTTGCCCATTGAAATCAAAAGCCGGAATTCATCAACTTTTTCATCCAAATATGCTGATTTGCTTTCTGCCTTCGCGAAGTCATCAGCATTGACGCGATGCCTACGGAATAACTCGAATAAAAGGACTGCCTTATTAAAATAGCTTTTCTTCATACGTCTATCATTCATGCTACTTACAAAGTTAACTAATTTTGAGATGCTATGGAAAATGGCGGTTTTTCATGGATAGATTTAATCGGCGGTTTTGAGGAAATTTGCACACTCGGTTGCTTGTCCTTTTGTTTGGCTCCTGTGTTCTATCCGGTCAAATGATTCGTTAATAGGGCTTCCGAATAGTATACGGAGCAACCACCAACACTACCATTTATAGGTCAACGCATTGATATTCATCCCCGCCCCAACAGACGCCATGAGAATAATATCGCCTTTTGCCAGTTCGAACGATGTTATTTGCTTTTCTACCACCTGGTGAAGTAGTGTTGGGATGGTTGCTACCGAGCTGTTTCCCATCCATGCGATGTTCATCGGCATGATATTTTCGGGCACCGAATCCACACCATATAGCCCGTAAAACCGCTTAATGATGGCTTCATCCATTTTCTCATTGGCCTGATGGAGAAACACCATTTTCAATGCTGAAATCGGTTCCCCGCTCTGGTCGAAACATGTTTTCATGGCTTGGGGAACATGATCAAGGACATATTCGTATACCTTACGGCCATTCATTTTGATGAATTGCGGTTCACCGCCGGCCTTGTCATTCCGGCAGCCCGAAAAGATAAAGCCGGCCTCCGCCGCCGTATCCGATCTGACTGCCCTGCTTAAAATCCCGCTATCGTCTTCAGGATTGGCCTGCAGCAGACAAGCGCCCGCACCATCGGAAAAAATCATGCTGTCGCGATCGGAAGGATCCAGTACCCGGGAGAGGGTCTCGGACCCGATAACCAGGCTTGTGCGTGCCAACCCAACCTGTATAGCCATATCGGCCTGAATAACGGCCTGTAACCAGCCCGGGCATCCAAAGATAATGTCGTAAGGTATGCATCCTGAATGTTGGATACCAAGCTTGTGCTTAACACGGGACGCCAGGGAGGGCACGGCATCCCGGGGCGCCCCCAGATGGTTCATGTCGCCGTAATTGTGAGCGACAATAAGCTGATCAATGGATTCCGGATCGATGCCTGAATTGCTTATGGCTTGTCGCGCCGCGATTGATGCCATGTCTGAAGCTGCAATACCCGAAGGCGCATAGCGCCGTTCAGCGATTCCGGTAATGGCCTCGAACTTCTGGATAACGGTTTCCGTTACGTTGCGGACAATCGAATGATCCCGCTCGAAAAATGTTGTGCCCAGGAAATCATCGTTTGAAATTCTTTCGGTGGGTATGTATGCGCCAGTAGCGATTATCTTACTTCTGATCATCATAGAATGTTATTATAACATTGGATTTGCACGAATAACCCATGGTTCCTCGGTGGGAGAATCTGAACCTTGTACTCGTATACCGTTTTCCGTTAAATAAAAAAACCATCCGGCGGTTTTCACTGGATGGTCGATACAATATCTGAAAAAATGAAATTAAATCAGTTTGACATTTACTGCGTTGAGCCCTTTATGACCCTGAGCGACTTCAAATGAAACATCATCGTTCTCACGGATAGGTTCATTCAACCCCGAGGAATGAACGAAAACCTCACGCCCGCCATCCTTGGGCGCGATGAAACCGAAACCTTTTGTTTCATTGAAAAATTTTACGACGCCTTCTTGCATGTTATTGAATAAAATAAAAATGAAATAATTAATTACTCACGCAAGGTAGGAATAAATTATTGAATATCAGCTTTTTTATTAGAGGGATATTTACTCCGAAAGGGTCAAAATGATTGAACACCGAATGGAAAAATTTATGGTGATTACAGATTTAAAACTGTATCTTACCAGAAATTAAATGTATAGCCATGGCTAAAGATAAAGGTGCAAAAAAGGATAGCGGCAAGAAAACTGCCGTAAAGAACCTGAAAGAAAAAAGGGCAGACAAAAAGCTGAAGCAGGCGGAGAAAAAGAGGAAGGATTAGTCTACCCTCATATGGCACAACCTGCGGATCTGAAAATAGCGGTACTGATCGATGCCGACAATGTATCGAGTTCGACTATCGAGAACATTCTTGATGAAGTGAAGCGGTATGGGGTCCCTTCCATCAAACGAATCTATGCCGATTGGACGAAACCGCACGTGACAGGCTGGAAAGAGCCCTTGCTCACCCACGCCATTACGCCCATACAGCAGTATAGCTACACCAGCGGCAAGAATTCGTCTGACTCCGCGCTCATTATTGATGCCATGGATATCCTGCACAGCCAGCAGGTAGATGGATTCACCATTGTATCGAGCGACAGCGATTTTACGCGATTAGCCATCCGACTCCGGGAGTCTGGAAAAATGGTTATCGGTGTGGGGGAAAAAAAGACGCCTAAGCCATTCATCGCAGCCTGCGACAAATTCATATACATCGAAATATTAGGTAAAGAAACGGCTCCCCTGCCCATAGCTACGGAAAAAACAGTTGCTGGAACAGCAAGCACGGCAGCAGATACTATACAGAAACAGGCGGACGGTGACGCGAAAACGCATGAACCCATCGATAAGGAAACGGTCGACCTGCTAAGGGCGACGGTCAACGATGTGGCCGATGAGGGCGGATGGGCGCCATTATCGGCTGTTGGTGGGTTGATTAACAAACGGAAACCCGATTTTGACCCCCGAATCTATGGGTTTTCGAAACTCACTCTCCTGTTCAAATCGCTGGATAAATACTTTGAAGTGGAAGAAAAATCGACGGAAAAAACAAAAATAAAGCACGTTTACATCAAAATCAGAGAGCCGCTGAAAACGACCCGGAAAAAGCCTGCCAAACGATGAGCACAGTTCTTTCTTTTGTTTTAATCATATGATTAAAATGTTTGGTTAAACCAAAACAACCCCTTATATTTGCTGCGTAGCAACAGCAGACATGGCAAAAACAAAGGAGAAAGCAGACCTCAGCACGGAGGAGAAAATCAAAGACGCCGCCCGCAAGGTTTTCACCCAAAAGGGTTATGCCGCTACGCGTACCCGCGATATTGCTGAGGAAGCCGGCATCAACCTGGCGTTGCTCAATTACTATTTCCGCAGCAAGGAAAAGTTGTTTGAAATCATCATCATGGAAAAAATGCAGATTTTACTTGGTAAAATAGGCCCCATTTTGATGAATGAGAAAACATCTATCGAGGAAAAAGTGGATCGGGTGGCCGAGCACTACATTGACACCCTCATGGCCAACCCAGACATTCCATTATTTGTATTGGGCGAAATAAAAAGCAATCCGGATAAATTTGCCAACCTGGTGAAGACAAAAACGACCATCACCGATTCGGCATTTTTCAAACAGCTTATGGAAAGGCGGCCAGATATCGATCCGCTTCATTTCATTTTCAACATGCTCGGTCTCGTTATTTTCCCGTTCATCGGCAAGCCCCTCATCCAGCTGATTACCGGCCTTGGGCCAAACAAAGCTGTTGAGCTGATGAACGAGCGTAAAAAACTGATCAAAACATGGTTTGTTGCGATGCTGGACGCACCGTGATTTTTTTTGAACACACATTAATCAAATGATTAATTCAAAACAATAAACAAGATGATTAATCCATTTGCAACATTACTGCTCATCTGCACGTTGGCCACCCCGATAGGGAATGCCAGGGCACAAGCCGCAGCCCTCACACTGCAGGAAAGCCAAGCGTTGGCCACACAAAACTACCCCATGGTAAAACAGCGTGACCTTATCGCAAAAAGCGCCGCCTATGCGGTGGACCAGAACGGAAAGCAGTCGCTGCCCCAAATCAACATCAACGGGCAGGCCACTTACCAATCGGCGGTAACAGAAATACCGATCCAGGTGCCCGGAATGGACATCCCTACCATGAACAAGGACCAGTACAAATTGTATGGCGAGGTAAACCAAAACCTCTACGGCGGCGGGGTCACCCGATTGAACAAGCAGGCCATCGAGGCCAATGCCAGCGCCGATCAACAGGCATTGGAAGTGGAGTTATACAACATCAGGGAGCGCGTCAGCGAGTTGTATTTCGGCATCCTGCTGCACGATGCGCAGCTGGCACAAAATGATCTGCTACAAAAAGACATCCGGGCAGCCCTGGAAAAAATAAATGCAGCCATCACCAACGGTGCCGCATTGAAGAGCGAAGGAAGCCTGCTGGAAGCCGAATTGTTGAAGAGCCGGCAACAGGCCACCGAGTTACAAGCCGCCCGCCAGGCTTACCTGCATATGCTCGGTCTGTTTATCGGCCGGCAACTGGACGAATATACCTCGCTCGAAAAGCCGGCGCATCCCGGTGCCTCTTCTTCCATCAACCGGCCGGAACTGAATTGGTATATGCTGCAAAAAAACAGCATCGACGTGGAGCGTAAGCTACTGCAAGCGAAAAACAGACCTAAGCTGGGGCTATTCCTGCAAGCCGGTATGGGCAGACCTGCATTAAACATGTTAAGCAACGATTTTGAAGCCTACTACTACGGCGGTGTGCGCCTATCCATCCCAATAAGCGGCTTCTACACCCTGAAAAAAGAAAGGGCGCAGCTGGACGTAAAAGAAGCGGCCATCGATGTGCGGGAGGAAACGTTCCGGTTTAACACCGACCTTAGCCTCCAACAGCAACGTACGGAAGCAACCAAATATGAGCAGCTGCTGAAAACCGACGATGACATTATCGCATTGCGGAAATCCGTGAAAGACGCCGCACTCGCCCAGCTCGAAAATGGTGTCATCAATACAGCCGACTACGTGCGGGAGGCTCATGCGGTGAGCGGTGCACGGCTATCCAAAACACAGCACGAACTCCAGCTGTTGAAAGCGCAACACGACATCCGGCACACGACCGGTAATTAACACACGAACAAATCCCATAACCCCGCAAAATTGATAACAACATGAACAACGCAAAGATCATCCTACTGGCCACGCTCCTATCGGCGTCATGCGCGGAGAACCGGCAGGCATACGACGCTTCGGGTACGTTCGAAGCCGTGGAAACCATCATCTCGGCGGAGGCCAATGGTGCCATCCGGGCATTGGATCTGGAAGAAGGCCAGTCGCTCACAGCCGGGCAAACCGTGGGCTATATAGACAGCACCCAGCTGTACCTGAAAAAACGCCAGTTTCAGGCACAGATCAATGCGGTGCTAAGCAAGAAGCCAAACATCGCGGTGCAATTGGCAGCCTTACAGGAACAGTTGAGCCAGGCCATCCGGGACCAGCAGCGAATCGCCAGCATGGCAAAGGCCGATGCGGCAACACCCAAGCAGCTGGACGATGCGAACGCGCAGGTGGCCGTGATTAAAAAGCAGATCGCCGCGCAGCAATCCAATTTGGGCATCAGTTCCTCAAGCATCACGCAGGAAGCATCCCCCCTGGAAATACAGATTGCTCAACTGGAAGACCAACTTGCCAAAAGCCGGATCGTCAATCCGGTGAACGGTACCGTACTGGTGAAATATGCGGAAGTGAATGAGGTGGCCACCATAGGGAAACCACTGTACAAGATTGCCGATTTATCAACGATCACCCTCAGGGCCTATGTTACCGGTCCGCAATTCGCCCAAATCAAGCTCAATCAGGAGGTTGCCGTGTTAGTGGATGACATAGACGGAAATTACCGGGAATATCCGGGAACAATAGCGTGGATAAGTGACAAAGCGGAGTTTACGCCCAAGACCATCCAGACGAAGGATGAACGGGAAAACCTGGTCTATGCCATCAAAATCCGGGTGAAGAACGACGGGTTGCTGAAAATCGGGATGTATGGGGAGGTGAGATTTGACTGATATGGTGACGTTGAACAACATCACGAAAACCTATAATAAGGGAGCCATAAAGGCGGTAACAGACGTTTCTTTGTCGGTAGCCGAAGGTGAACTTTTTGGTCTGATTGGGCCCGATGGTGCGGGCAAAAGCTCCATCTTCCGCATATTGACCACCCTCCTGCTGCCCGACAGCGGCTCGGCCACGGTGGCCGGCCACGACATCGTGACCGACTACCGCCAAATCCGCAACGAGGTGGGTTACATGCCGGGGCGGTTCTCTTTGTACCAGGACCTGACCGTTGAGGAAAACATCCAGTTTTTCGCAACCGTATTTAACACGTCGATAGCGGAAAATTACCACCTTATCGAAGACATCTACGTGCAACTGGAGCCCTTCAAAACGCGCCGGGCCGGCAAGCTGTCCGGCGGAATGAAGCAAAAACTAGCCTTATGCTGCGCACTCATCCATAAGCCCACCGTGCTCTTTCTCGATGAACCGACCACGGGTGTAGACCCGGTATCGCGGAAGGAATTCTGGGAGATGCTGGGGCGACTGAAAAAACAGGGCATCACCATAATGGTATCCACACCCTATATGGACGAGGCTGCTCTGTGCGATCGCATTGCACTCATCCAGCACGGCAACATACTGGCCATCGACTCGCCCGAGGGCGTCATAAATGCTTACCCCGGCACATTGTACGCCATAAAAGCTACGGACATACCACGCATTAGCCACGTATTAGCCACCCATGAGCCACCTTTGATAGGCTATATATTTGGTGAATACATCCACGTTGATACCCATGGCATGGGTAGCCAAAACCCGGCGGAAAGGTTGACAAGCCTTATGGCAGAAGCAGGTTTGAACGATATCGAAGTAAAACCGGTCACCCCTACCATCGAAGATTGTTTCATTAAAATGCTGACCTCATGACACAAACGGAAACGGTAATCAAAACCGAAAAACTGACGAAGCAGTTCGGCAATTTTATCGCCACCAACGAAATTACGTTTGAAGTGTATAGGGGGGAGATATTTGGCTTCTTAGGTGCAAACGGTGCCGGCAAAACCACGGCCATGCGGATGCTGTGCGGCTTGTCCAGGCCATCGTCGGGCAAGGCCACGGTAGCCGGGTTCGATGTATATCGCCAAACCGAGCAAATAAAGCAGCATATCGGCTATATGAGCCAGAAATTTTCACTGTACGAAGACCTTACCGTGCGGGAAAACATCCGTTTCTTCGGCGGGATATATGGGCTGAACAGCCAGCAGCTCCGATCAAAAAGTGATGCGCTTATTGAAACGCTGGGACTGCAGTCGGAAGCCAAAAAGCTGGTGGCCGACCTCCCATTGGGATGGAAACAGAAACTCGCATTTTCAGTTGCCATATTGCACGAACCCGATATCGTGTTCCTCGATGAGCCTACCGGCGGCGTCGACCCGGTGACCCGTCGGCAATTCTGGGCTATGATTTATGATGCGGCAAGTCGCGGCATTACCATATTCGTTACCACTCATTACATGGATGAGGCCGAGTATTGTAACCGGATTTCCATTATGGTGGATGGGCGGATTGAAGCGATCGGTACGCCGGCGCATTTGAAAACAGAACTGAAAGAGCCTTCAATGGATGGCGTATTCTATCAACTAGCCCGGGGAGCAAAAAGGGGAGATTAAATGAAATGAAACAGTTCGCAACATTTGTAAAAAAGGAGTTCTTCCACGTCTTGCGCGATCGCCGCACGTTGCTGATTCTGATTGGAATGCCGATTGCCCAAATCCTCATATTCGGGTTTGCACTGACGAACGAAGTGAAAAATGCACGCATCATCGTGATAGACCATGCGAAAGACGACGCTTCCCGACACCTGATCAACCGGATAGCAGCCAGCAATTATTTCGAAATCCGGGAAGACGTGATGGACAGCGACCGCATGGAGACGGCATTCCGAAAAGGCCATATCAAATTGGCTGTGGTCTTTCCGGCCAATTTCGAAAATGACCTCGCCCATCAGCACCATGCACAGGTAGAGGTCATCGCCGACGCCTCCGACCCGAACAGCGCCACCACACTGACTAATTACGTATCGTCCATTATCCGCGATTATCAAATGGAACTTAACGGAAAGCTGGCCCTGCCCTACCAGCTAACCCCTCAAATGCGTATGCTGTACAATCCCCAACTCAAAGGCGCGCCCAACTTTGTACCGGGCGTTATCGCGCTGGTATTGATGCTGGTCTCCGTGATGATGACGGCGATATCCATCGTTCGCGAGAAGGAAACGGGAACCATGGAGGTGTTGCTGGTATCGCCGTTCAAGCCTGTATGGGTTATCTTGTCGAAAGCTGTCCCTTACCTGCTTCTTTCGCTCATCAACGTGTTGTCCATCGTACTGATGAGTGTATTTGTGTTGCAGATTCCCGTAGAAGGCAGCTGGCTGTTGCTATTCGCTGAAAGCGCATTATTCATCATCACGTGTCTTACCCTAGGCATCTTCATCTCGATCAAAACAAAGACCCAACAAGTGGCCATGCTGGTTTCCCTGATGGGGATGCTGCTACCTACCGTGATGTTCAGCGGATTTATGTTCCCCATCGAGAACATGCCGGTATTCCTGCAGGTCAACTCCAACATCGTACCGGCCAAGTGGTTTTACATTATTGTTAAATCCATTATGATAAAGGGTGTAGGGATTGAAGGCGTATGGAAGGAAACGCTAATCCTCTGCGGCATCACACTGTCTCTTTTCGTGGTCAGCTTAAAGAGTTTTAAAATACGGCTAGAGTAACGAATAGAAAAATGAGAACAATCAGATTCCTGCTGCAAAAAGAATTCCGGCAGATTTTCCGGAACCGAGCCATCCTGATGCTTATTCTGGTAATGCCGATTATGCAATTGATTATTTTACCGCTGGCGGCAGATTACGAAATCAAAAACATCAACCTCTCCGTGGTTGATCATGACCATTCGCCGTATTCGAGGCAACTGATTTCAAAAATCACGGCGTCCGGTTACTTCAGGTTGCAGGGGTACCACACATCGCTTAATGCTGCCTACCAATTTATTGAACAGGACCGTGCCGATCTGGTGCTGGAAATACCGCCCGGGTTTGAGCGTAATCTGATCCGCGAAGGAGAACAACCGCTTTTCATCGCCGTCAATGCCATTAACGGCACAAAAGCCGGGCTGGGTGGCGCATACCTTGGCGACATCATCAGCGACTATAACCGCGACATCCGGATAACGCTTACCGAACCCATGCGCTTCAACGCCGCTCCTACCATTGAGGTGGTGCCGCATAACCGTTTCAACCCCATGCTCAATTACCAGTTTTTCATGGTGCCGGGTATCCTGGCCATTCTACTTACCATGGTAGGAGGATTTCTGTCTGCGTTGAATATCGTCAAGGAAAAAGAAGTGGGCACCATCGAGCAAATTAATGTAACACCGATCAAAAAGCACCATTTCATCCTCGGCAAACTTATTCCTTTCTGGATATTGGGCAATGTTGTTTTCACCCTTGGTCTTGCCGTTTCGTGGGTTATCTATGGCATATTCCCGCAAGGCAACATCTTAGCGATGTATGGGTTTATTTGGGTGTACTTGCTCGCAGTGCTTGGTTTCGGACTTTTGATTTCTACTTATACCGATACCCAACAGCAGGCCATGTTCATCATGTTTTTCTTCATGATGGTGTTCATTCTTATGGGTGGATTGTTTACGTCTGTGGATAGTATGCCTCGATGGGCGCAGGTCGTATCGTCGTTAAACCCGGTAAGTTACCTCGTGGAAGTGATGCGGATGATTATCCTCAAAGGAAGTAGCTGGCTAGCCATTCTTCCCCATCTCGGTGCCATATTCGGTTTTGCCGTGGTGCTGAATGGCTGGGCCATATGGAATTACCGCAAAACCAATTGACATGCGGGGTCTGTCGAAATTATTTTTACTATTCGATTGTAATTTATCAGTCATTATTTTCGTCTATCTCAAACAGGGGAAGAATCAACGAAATAATAATTATACATTTGACCAATATCAAACAATAGTCAAATCGTCTATTAACAAGTTTTTAGGCCGTTAGTTATGCAAGCACGAGGTATTTTATTAAACTACGAAGGAACCATTGACACCAATGGCCAACATTGGGGTGCCATCTTGTGGCATAAATTCCGGAAACACGATATTGTGCTGGATAAATCGGCGTTCAATAAGGCTTATATGTATTCGGAAGCGGTATTGGCAACTGGCAATATCATTCATCCGGATGACACGTTTCTCGACGTTCTGGTGCACAAGGTCACGCAGCAGTTCGATTTTCTGACAAATGCCGGCCATCAACTGGATTATACATTGGTTACCGCTATCGCGGGTGAATGTGATCAACTGGCGCAACGGACGCTACGGAAAGCAAAAACAATCCTTGAGAGCATCTCCAGCGTTTTCCCTATCGTACTTGTATCCAATTTTTACGGTAACCTCAATGCGGTACTCACCGATTTCGGCATCCGGAGCTTTTTTTCCGACGTAGTCGAAACAACCGACCCGAAGGCGCACTTCAATACGGCCATCTACGAACAGGGCGTGCGACGACTGGGTTACGCTGCCGAAGAATGTGTAGCGGTGGGCGACTCCTACAACCGGGATATCCTGCCGTCCAAAGAAATCGGTTGCCAGACCGTGTGGCTCAACGTAGAAAGCTGGGAGGAATGGGGAATCGATGAGCTGGGGATTTCTGACGCCGAAATCGGCGACTTTAACCAGTTGCCACGGGTGCTTGAAAAATGGAATCCCTCCTTTTTGCCACCCACCCGGTAACGCTTTCCCAAAAATTTTGCATATTAGTTGCCCAAAGTCGATTATCCAAAGGTCAATTAAATGCAAGTAAAAAAATATTCCGGCGAACTGGTAGAATTTGATTTGCGCCGCCTGAAGGGCTCTCTTTCCAAATCGGGGGCGACACCCGATGTTGTCGACGAAGTATGGGAGAAGATGAAGCCCATGGTCTACAACGAAATCAGTACCCGTGATTTGTACAAACTGGCGTTTCGTTTACTAAAACGTGAAGCCGATTCATTTGCAGCCCGCTATAGCCTTAAACGTGCGCTGAAGGATTTGGGACCTGCCGGTTATTACTTCGAACAATGGGTAGCCAGGCTTTTTAATCATGCCGACTACCAAACGCTTACCGGCCAGCATCTTGCTGGAAATTCGGTCACTCATGAGGTCGACGTGGTAGCACAGAAAGATGACGAGCTGTTGCTGGTGGAATGCAAGTTCCGGAATACCGAAGAGGCCAAAATTACCGTGACCACGCCGATGTATTTCCTATCGCGGTTCAACGATTTCGAAGGCCGTACATTTTCTTTCTTTGGTAAAGATATGCCGTTTACATCCGGCTGGTTGGTCACCAATGCATATATGACCACAGATTCCATCGACTTCTCGGCTTACTACCACCTCAATCTACTGTCGTGGAATTATCCCGAAGAAGCTAGCATAAAACGCCGGGTAGACAATGCCGGGCTGTACCCCATCACCTGTTTGACAACCATAAACAAGGCCGAAAAGGACATCCTACTGAAACAAGGGTGTATACTGGTCAAGGATATTGTGGGCGACCCATCACCATTGGATAGCCTGGATTGTGCACCCCGCAAGAAAAGGCGCATCATACAGGAAGCTACCGAATTGGTTAACCATCAAAAATAAACAATGCAATGAGCAATGCTTTTATAAAAGAAGAACACAAATTTATGGAAGGCGCGCGTGCGCGCTGGAAAGAACTTAAATATGTTGGTGGGGTGGTGATGCAATTCCTCAAGGGTTTCCGCGGCTTACACTTTATCGGCCCGTGCGTTACGGTATTCGGCTCGGCGCGTTTCAAGGAAGATCACCCCTATTACGAGCTCGCCCGGCAAGTCTCTGCCGAACTCGGCAAACTCGGCTTTGCCATCATGACCGGCGGTGGCCCCGGTATTATGGAAGCCGCAAACCGGGGAGCGAAAGAAAGCGGTGCGCTCTCCGTGGGCTGCAATATCGAATTGCCCCACGAGCAGGCCCATAACCCCTATCTTGACCGGTTCGTAACGATGGAATATTTCTTCGTTCGTAAAGAACTACTACGAAAGTATTCGTTTGCGTTCATTGTGCTGCCCGGCGGATTCGGTACCCTGGATGAGTTTTTCGAAACACTTACCCTCATCCAAACGGGCAAAATCAAACGGTTTCCGATTGTGGTGATGGGTGTGGGCTTCCATAAGGAAATCATTGCTCACGTACAGCGAATGATGGAAGAGAAAACAATTAGTCCGGAAGACATGGACCTCCTGCTTTTTACCGATTCGGTAGACGACGTGGTGGCCCATATCCGTAAACATGCCGAAGGATCGCCAAGCATCAAATTAAATCCGCCGCGGAAAGCCGTATGGGCCTTGGGTGAGCGGAAGCTGAAGCGTGCATGAAAATCCTTTGGAAATACCTTAAGCCGCAACGCAGGTATATCTATCTTGCCCTGCTCCTCGCTGCTACAGCCCAGCTACTTTCGATGATTGACCCCATCATCTTCGGGAAAATCATCGACGATTATGCCAATAACATGCAGGGGCGCAGTCAGGAAGAACTCGTACAAGGGGTCCTTTTTTGGCTGTTCATCGCCATTGGCATTGCTTTATTGGCGCGTCTGGCCCGTTCATTTCAGGACTATATCATGCGACTCGCTGTGCAGCGGTTTGGCATGCAGATATTCAACGACGGACTACGGCAAACGTTGCGTCTTTCCTTCCAGGAGTTTGAAGATCAACGCAGCGGCGAAACACTCGCTGTTTTACAAAAAGTACGTACCGACACCGAACGTTTCATCAACTCGGCCATTAACATCCTGTTTTCTTCGTTAGTAGGGTTCGGCTTCTTGATTTGGTACGCCGTTACCAAACATTGGGCGTTAATACCGATTTTCCTTATTGGATTTGTCGTTATCGGATCCATTACAAGCTTGTTGAGCCGGAAGATAAAGACCACGCAACGCAGTATCAACCGTGAAACCACCCGCATGTCGGGCATCATCACCGAGTCGCTGCGCAACATCGAACTTGTCAAGAGCCTCGGTCTTACATTTCCTGAAATCCGGCGGATGCGTGGCCATACGCAGACCATCTTTGACCTCGAAATGACCAAAACCCGGCGGGTACGTTTCCTCTCTTTCCTACAGGGCACTACGCTTAACCTGCTCCGGCAGTCTATCCTATTCACACTTCTCTGGCTCATCTTCAGGGATGTGCTGACCCCCGGCGAACTCATCACCATGCAGTTCATCTCTACCTCCATTTTTATGCCCTTGCAGGACATTGGCAATATCATCGTGCAATACCGGGAGGCTGAGGCATCCATCCAACTATTTGACGGGCTGATGCAAAAACCGATCGAGCGACGGCCCGAGGATCCGATTCCTATTGGCCAGTTGGAAACAGTGGTTTTCGATCAGGTAGTATTCCGGCACAAAACAGCGGCTCAGAATGCCATCGATGACATTTCGTTTACGGTAAACAGTGGCGAAACCATCGCTTTCGTCGGGCCCTCCGGTTCGGGCAAGTCGACCCTTGTTAAATTGCTCGTTGGGTTGTACCGTCCCGTATCCGGCCACATCCTCTTCAACGATATTCCCTCGGAAGAAGTACGATTTAATGAAATGCGCAGGCAAATTGGTTTTGTGACACAAGATACCCAACTTTTTGCCGGCACTATCAAAGACAACCTGCTGTTCGTCAAGCCCGATGCAACCGAAGGCGAAGTGCTGTCAGCCCTGCATAAAGCCAGTTGCACACAACTGCTGGCGCGCAGCGAAAAGGGGATTCATACGATATTGGGCGAAGGAGGCCTTAAATTATCGGGCGGTGAAAAGCAACGTATTTCCATTGCCCGGGCATTGATACGGAATCCCCGACTGCTGATTTTCGATGAGGCCACCAGTGCACTTGACTCGCTGACAGAGGAGGCCATCACCGAAACGGTAAGGGCGTTATCCGGCGAACGGGAGCAGATTACGGTACTCATTGCACACCGTCTGTCGACCATCATGCATGCCGACCGGATTATTGTATTGGAGAAAGGAAAAATCGCCGAAACGGGCACCCACGATGAACTCGTGGCGGCGCGGGGGCTGTACTATGCCATGTGGCGGCAACAAATCGGTGAACGAAGGTAACCGCCGCGGGGTTCCGTTACTCCAAGCCTAAATTAAACGTTTTTCGGAGCACATCAAGCGTGGGGTTCTTGGCCGCCATCGCCTGGTATTTCTCTTGTGCGGTATAAGGCTTTCGAGCCGTATCGGTCTTCACTTTGATGGGAACGAGGTCTATCGCAAAATTCCGCAAATTAGTCCGAAGCTCGTTCAGAATGTCGATTTTCGAGGTACTCAGCAGGTCATCCTGAATGGGGTTTTCAATTACTACCCCGATGTTGAAGTCCGGTTGAAGGTCCGGCACATTGGCCGTCATCAGCGTAAACAGATTGATTTTATTTTCTGCTTTCAGTTTATCCGCCAACGCATGCCAATGTCTGAGCAACGTTTCGTGGTCAAATGCCTGTCGTTCCGTTCCGTCAAGCAGTTCCGGCCCGTCGGTTGATTGTGCTTCCTCCTTTTTATCGGTCAAAATAGTGTTCAGGTCGGGGACGATGCTACTGAGCTTTACGTCGCTCCAAGAACGCGTTTTTTTGGCCTGAGGTTGAGGGTCGGGAACCGGGGGTGCGTGATGGGCGGTTACGGGCTCACTGGCTGGCAACTGACCATTATCGACTTTTGGCTGCGGACGCCCAACGGGCGTACCCGTAACCGGCGATTGCTGATTATCAATCGCTGGCGGTTGCGTCAGCGTTGACTTTTTTTTTTCGGTCGCGCCTGTTTGCTGTTGGACAGATCCATGCTTGGCCAACTGGATTGCCGCCGCAACATGGCACATCTTCAGCAAGGCAAGTTCCACTTGTAACCGCTGGTTTTTACTTGTACGGTAGTTGACCTCGCAATGGTTAGCGATATTGAGCGCTGAAAGTAACAACCCCGATGATACCTGCTGCGACTGGCTCAGGTAACGTTCGCGGATGGTATCGCTCGTATCCAAAAGTTTCAGTGTAGCCGGCTCCCTGGCTACCAGCAAATCACGGAAATGTGAACCCAGTCCGCCGATAAAATGGCTACCATCGAAACCATGGCCCAGTATCTCATCTAAAAGAAGCAACGCCGACGCCGAGTCTTCTCGGATAACCGCATCAGTAAGCCTGAAATAATACTCGTAATCGAGGATATTGAGGTTGTCGATAACCGCCTGGTAGCTCACCTCCTTGTTGGAGAAGCTCACAATCTGATCGAACATCGACAACGCGTCACGCAGTCCGCCATCCGCCTTTTGGGCGATAATGTGCAAACCGTCACGATCATAAGACACCCCTTCCTTGTCTGCTATTGAAGCCAGGTGGTCAGCCATGTCGGCGACCTTGATACGGTTAAAATCAAAAATCTGGCATCGCGAGAGGATGGTGGGTAGTATTTTATGCTTTTCGGTAGTGGCCAGGATGAATATCGCATAGGTCGGCGGCTCTTCAAGTGTCTTCAGAAACGCATTGAAAGCCTGCTGGGATAGCATGTGTACCTCATCGATAATGTATATCTTGTATTTACCGGTCTGCGGCGGGATGCGTACCTGATCAATAAGGCTGCGGATATCGTCGACCGAATTATTCGAAGCTGCATCCAGTTCATGGATACTGAACGAATTACCATTTTGAAACGACTTGCAGCTGTCGCATTGTCCACAAGCCTCCATATCATTGCCCAGGTGCTCGCAATTGATGGTTTTAGCCAGAATCCGCGCGCAGGTGGTCTTGCCTACTCCCCGCGGACCGCAGAACAAAAATGCCTGCGCAAGTTGCTTATTTTTTATAGCGTTCTTGAGGGTAACCGTAATATGCTGCTGACCAACCACCGTATCAAACGTAGCCGGGCGGTATTTTCGGGCCGAAACGATAAAATTATCCATCGGTACGAAGATAGAAATTTTGACTCAAACTAGCTACTGGACTTCATTGCTTTCGACATCAAGTGCCATGATAAGCATTGTAACAAAACTAACATGAATGCAGAACTTGCGTAACATTATCGCCAGTGACATATCTTATACATCGGTAATATGAGCATATTAGCCACATTTAGCATATTTTTACTGTTACAACAATGCCTTTTAACAAAATTTAACCAATACAAATCCTCAAAAATCATTTCTTTGCCACAGACTAAAACAATAGTACATATTCACTAAACACATGACCCGTAAATTCCTACCCCTATTCATCCTTCTCTGCACTGCAACATTTTCCACTTCTTTTGCCCAGGATGTCACATACACCGTAAAAGGCAACGTCGTAGACGCTACCGACAGCAACGCGATAGCCTATGTAACCGTCAATATACATACAGACAGTACGGCGGTCAAATCCCTCGTTACCGATGTAAAGGGCGAATTCAAACTGGCCGAATTGGCCCCCGGGAATTACCTGATAACGTTCATTGCCGTGGGTTACCAAACGAAGGAACTGCCTATTGAATTGCTCGATAATACAACCGAGCGTAATTTGGGTACCATTCCGCTGGTTGCTGATGCCCAAGCGTTAGATGAAGTGGTGGTAACCGCTAGCCGCCCCATTGTAAAACAAGATATTGACAGGCTAACATACGACGTACAGGCGGACCCGGAAAGTAAGGTATTGACTGCTTTGGACATGATGCGAAAGATCCCATTGCTCTCCGTCGATGGGGATGAAAACGTATTGTTACAGGGCAATTCCAACTACCGGATTTTTATCAACAACAAACCGTCTACCATGATTGCCCGCAATCCAAAAGATGTATTGAAGGCCATGCCTGCTGAATCTATTGAAAAAATAGAAGTAATTACCACACCACCAGCACGGTATGAAAGCGAAGGCCTAGCCGGAATCATTAATATCATTACCAATAAAAACGTCGACAATGGCTACCGTGGATCGGTAAACCTCAGTTACCGTAGCCCTGCAGGCGGACCAGGGGTAGGCGGGTCATTCACCCTCAAACAAGGGAAATTCGGAGCATCCGGTTATTTCGGAGGGAACTTTTCACAGCGCCCAGAAACGCAGAGCAATTTCGAACGTTCCACCACGGGCGGTCAACCAAATATCTTACTTCAAAACGGGCTTAATGACGGTAAAAGCAATTTCACTTATTTGGGCACGGAACTCAGCTACGACATAGACAGCTTAAACCTCATCACCGGCGAAATTGGGTTTAATTTGGGGCGGTTTAACAATAATGGCAGTCAATTTTCCAACACAAGCACCTTGGATGGCATGCCGTTGCAGGGATTCAGTATGTACAACATGGGGAAAAACCAATGGGATGGTTACAGCATGGGGCTTAATTACCAAAAGGGTTTCAAGCGCAATAAGGAACAAATGCTCACATTCTCCTACCGCTTTGGCCACGACAAAGACGGCCAGGACAACCAAATGCGCATCGCAGACCGAATCAATTATGAAGTGCCGGATTACAACCAAACAAATAACGGCAACCAAGACGAACATACGGTACAACTTGACTACGTGCACCCGCTCAACAAACTAAATATCGAGGGCGGGGTAAAAGGTATTTTCCGGCTGAACAGCAGCGATTTCCGATCGGCCAATTTCGATGAAGCGAGCAACCAATTCATCGAAGACCCAGACCAAACGAACACGTATGAAAATAACCAATACATACTCAGTATTTATAATTCCTATCAGTATAAGCTTGAGAAATGGGGTTTTAGCGCCGGATTACGCGCCGAGCAAACGGTGGTCAAAGCCGATTTTATTTCAAGCGATTCCAACGTGGACCAAAATTACTTCAATTTCATCCCTTCGGTGGCCATCAACCGTATCCTCAAGCAGGGCAAAACATTGAATTTGGGTTATACCCAGCGGATACAGCGTCCGGGGATATGGAACCTCAACCCCTTCGTGAACCGTTCCAACCCCAACTTCGAATATGCCGGAAATCCCGACCTCCGGCCCGTGTTGAACAACACATTCAACCTCCGCTATAGCAGCTTTGGCAAAGCCAGCATCAATGTGGGGCTGAGCTATTCTTTTGCAGATAACACCATCCAGCAGCTCATCAACTACGATGAAGAGACGGGCATTTCCCGCTTCACCTACGAAAACATCGGCAAAGACAAATCACTGGGCACTAACATCAGCATCAATTATCCCATCACGAAAAAGCTAAACCTAAACATGAGTGGCGATATGAGCTACATCTGGCTCGAAGGCGTGGTGGATGGCAAAGCAGCCAGCAATTCGGGGCTGCGGGGTTACATGTATGGTGGATTGAGTTACCTGTTTGAAGATGGATGGCGGGTGAACGGAAATTTCAGTTACAGCACGCCGTACATTATGCTGCAAGGGCAAAGTAACGCTTTCCCCTATTATGGTATCAGTGCGTCAAAAGATTTGATCAAGGAAAAATTGAGCATATCGGGATCGGTGTCGAACCCCTTTAACAAATACCGCAATTACATCAACGACATGACCGGGCCTAACTTTACCCAGTCCTCCTTTTTCCAGAATTATTATCGTTCCTTCAGCGTGAGCTTGTCTTATCGTTTTGGCCGATTGAAAGATGAAATCCGAAAGAATCGCCGCGGCATCAAAAATGATGATGTTTCCGGAGGGGGTGGGCAACAGGGCGGAAATTAACCAGGTGTTTTTTTCGGCAACCGGATATTTAATTTTAAGTTTGTTTGCAAAAAGCTTCAATATGCACGTATACGGAATTAAAAACTGCAACACGGTAAAAAAAGCCTTGACATGGCTTGACGAAAATAACATCCCCTATACATTCCATGATTTCAAAAAAGAAGGTGTCTCTTTGGATAAACTTGAAACATGGGAACAACAGATCGCATGGGAGTCTCTGGTCAACAAACGGGGAACGACGTGGCGACAGCTTTCGCCCGAAGCGCAACATGCCGTAGTGGATACCGCGTCTGCAAACGCCTTGATGCAGGAAAAGACCAGCGTCATCAAGCGACCCGTCATCGAAAGTCCTGCAGGAGTTATTCTGGGGTTTGATGCAGACGAATACCAAGCCAAGTTGAAATAAATCACGTACCAAATCATAACACACATATGAACAAATCATTAATATCAGGCATTTTGGGCATGGCGATGCTCACCGTGAGCATGCTCCAGTCTGGGTGGGCCCAAACCACCAACAACTACGATTACACGGAAGCTTTTAATCCGTTTTTTTATAGCAGTAACGGCTCGGAATACCGTTCGGCCAGCGGGATGCCGGGACCCAAATATTGGCAAAATGCAGTCGATTATAAGATCAGCGCTCAGCTGAACGATGAGACCAATGAAATTACCGGAACGGTAACCCTCGAATACACCAATAATAGCCCGGATGAGCTGAACTTCATTTGGCTGCAACTGGATCAGAATATGTTTTCGCAGGAGGGCCGGGGCCACCTCATCGTTCCGCTAACGAAAAGCCGTTACGGGGATGCAACCTCGGATTTTGACGGCGGATACGACATCCAGTCCGTGAAGATTGGAAATGGCGAGGTTGCCGAACATTTGATTACTGACACGCGTATGCAGGTATTTTTGCCGGAACCATTGCAGCCTAACGGAGGCAAAACAACGATAACGGTTGATTATTCCTATATCGTGCCCACCCATGGGGCCGACCGAACAAGCGTGCTGGAGACCCAGAACGGTAAGATTTTCGCCATTGCACAGTGGTTTCCCCGTGTAGCGGTATATGACGACATCCTGGGTTGGAACGTGCAGCCATACACCGGCCCCGGGGAGTTCTATCTGGAGTTTGGCAACTATGAAGTAGAAATCACCGCGCCGGCCGACCACATTGTGGTGATGGGTGGCGAACTACTCAACCCCAAGGAGGTCTATACTGCTGAACAGGTGAAAAGACTGGAACAAGCCAAAACAAGCGACGAGACCGTCATCATCCGATCGGCAGAAGAGGTGACCCAGCCCAACTCCCGGCCACAGGGCCAAAAAGAGCTGACGTGGAAATTCAAGCTCCAAAACGCCCATGATGTGGCTTGGGCCTCGTCTCCCGCCTTTATCGTGGATGGCGCCAAAATAAACCTTCCCAGTGGCCATACGTCTTTTGCCCTATCTGCTTACCCGATAGAAAGCAATGGCGGCAATGGGTGGGAGCGCTCTACCGAATACACCAAGGCATCCATCGAGTTCTATTCAAACCTACTGATGGAATACCCCTACCCTGTTGCGGTCAATGTAGCGGCCGAAATCGGCGGGATGGAATACCCTGCCATCGTTTTCTGTAGCTATAAATCAAAAGCACGCAGCCTGTGGGGTGTCACCGACCACGAGTTTGGCCATATTTGGTTCCCGATGATCGTGGGCAGCAACGAACGGCTCCATGCCTGGATGGATGAAGGATTCAATACCTTCATCAACGATCTGTCTACGGAAGCTTTCAATAACGGAGAGTACTACCGCGCCCCGGGCGATGCCAACCGATTGGCACAAGTATTAACGCGACCGGATCTGGAACCCGTCATGAGCGCGCCGCAGAATATGCAAGAACACAATATCGGCGTACTCGCCTATTTCAAGCCCGGATTCGGCCTCAACCTTCTGCGTAATGAAATCCTTGGTCCGGAACGGTTCGATAGGGCGTTCAAAGCTTACCTGCACCGTTGGGCGTATAAGCACCCTACGCCAGACGATTTCTTCCGTACGATGGAAAATGTAGCCGGAGAGAATCTCAATTGGTTCTGGAGGGGTTGGTTCAAATACAATTGGCGGTTTGACCAGGGCATTGTTGGGGTAACTACCGATGCCACTAACGCGAGTGACAACGGCGTAATCACCATAGAAAATTTTGAAAAAATGCCCATGCCGGTGGTGGTTGACATTACAACAGCGAGCGGCGAAGTTCATCGGGTAAAATTACCGGTCGAGATATGGGAACGCAACACCACGTGGTCGTTCAAAGCACCCACCGATGAAAAGATTGTCGCCGTTCAACTAGATCCTGATAAGGTTTATCCTGATCACAACCCTGATAACAACCGCTGGGAAATTACCGAACAATAACCCGGCATATACGTTAATTATAATATGCAGTGCCCAACATTAATCCGGATACTACCTAATATGCAGGCATTGCATATTATCCTTTTTCTTTTGCTATCTTCTTCGGTGCCTGCCCTCGCACAGGACGTCCTTAAAGGCTATGTGCTTGAGCTGAACAGTGGTGAACCACTGCGCTACGTAGAGATTAAAAACCTCAACACGGGTGCGCTGGTAGAAAGCGCTGAAGATGGCTCATTCAACATAGCGGTTGATAAAAACCAGCGACTTCAATTTGGATACCCCGGCTATCGCACCGATACCTTAGTGGTTATTGAATTTGACGTTAAACGGGTGTACCTTACACCGGACGGCAGTTCCATACAGCTTGATGAAGTACAAATACAGGCCATGACCGACAGTCGGCTGGAAGCAGAAATAAAACGGGCACAGGCAGAGGGACAATTTACAGAGGCATCGCAGAACCGGGGTGGCATCCGTATATCGCCCTCGCGATGGTTCGGCAAAGGCGGCAGACAGGCCAGGCAACGCTATCACCTGCTGCTCGCCGAGCAGGAACGACGGCAAGTCGATGCCCGCTTCACCCCCCAGGCCATCGCGGCCGTCACTCCGCTGGAGGGAGAAGATTTGGAGTTATACATGACGAAATACCGACCTTCTGTCGACTTTCTTTCCACTGCCGACGAAGCTGACCTCCGACTCTATATCATGGATACGTACGCTGCATTCAAGGCGCTGACTCCTGAAGAACGGGCAGAAATTAAAGTTCCCACGCGCGATGAAAGCAACAGCAAGGACAACCAGTAAAAACACGACGGCGCACAGGCATTATTTATTGGTCGGGTAGCTTAACCTTGAATGCCTGATAAGGGTACTCGGTTTTATCCACCCCATTGTTCCACTGCGGTGCGCGTTGCAACTGTGCGCAGGTCACATACAAGTAGCCATCTGTACCAATGCCAAAGGAATCCGGCCAAAGCAATTTCGGATCCTGCACCAATTGGTGCAATCCACCGTCGGGGCTCAGGTACGAAATGGAATAACTCTCTGAGGTAGTGAGGTAGATATTACCCTTTTTATCCGCTATCAAACCATGCGTAACCCCCACCAACCCCATGTCTTCCACGGTGGCCGACAATTCCGTTTCTGAAAGTGTCGTATCCGCAAGGTAACGGGTTTGTATCCGGAACAGGTTATCGTGATTGATGGGTTTGAAATAAAAGTAAGTGAAATCGTGCGTTAACGCGATGCCATTGACGTGGGAAGAAAATGGCTGTCCGTCCGTATTGCGCATCTCGATATCGTCGTAGCAAAGTGCCCGGTGCGCAGCCGTAGTGTATGGGCTGTGTGCCAATAAAGTCCGTGTTTTGCCCGACTCCAGATCCAGGACAACAATAGCAGCCTGCCCTGGATCAGACAAATACGCCAGGTTCTTATCCACATCTACCCGCACATCATTCAATGCCGATTTGGACTTATCCAAATCGTCAAATAAATACACCTGCTCCACTTCGTTCGATTGCGTATTTATTTTCACTAATTTGAACTGACCGGAAACGGACCCACCATCGCCGAATATATTACCGGCCGACCCGGGCTTCGAATCCAGCACCCAAAGCTTGTCTTCAGCGTCGACAAACAAATCCTGTACGCGCTGAAAATGCGTGTCATATGCGCCAGTGGTATTCCAGCCAATGTCGGGATAGGCAGACAGCCGATCGTCTTTCCATACCGCCAGGGAGAGGTGACCGTCGCCATCGGCATTAGGAAACGAGATGAAAACATTATTCTCCGTGTTTACACTCAGTCCTATGGCCATACTTTCTCCAAATTCCGCAACCGGCACCAGTTCAACCGTATCGGTTGTACCACGTTGCTCTGAACAAGCTCCCAACAGGATGAGTAAAGGAAGCGGTGATAAAAAAAACCTGATCAACACTTAAATATTACCACCCCGTTCCACACGGAATGCGACTTTGCAGATTGCCCCGTAGGAATGTACTTCTCCATCCTTAACGTGCACCTTAAAATCCTTCACATACACGGAGTCGATATTGGAAACAGTGGCCGACACTTCCTTTACCGCATTACGGATAGCATCATCAAAACTCGTGTTGGAGGATGCGATCACCTCAATTACTTTTACAATAGCCATAATAGAATTATTTTATGTTTATGGTAGGTTAACATGCGGGAAAACAATTTGTTTGCATGCCGCCAAACTTTACCCTATATTGGCTAATCTTACCGATTGTTGATCCAAAGAACAAAACAGCATGGTTGGTATAATGAACGCTATTTCAATAGTTACTATCGGCACTCTCGTTTTTGGCAACGGTTTCTCCTTTGCGGATCATGAGCGAAAAAACATGGATTGCATAACGCTGCATAACGTATTGGATTCCCTTCAGAAAGAGAAGAATGAGCAGCTCGCTCTCTGGATACAGCATTACGGGATTCAAGCAACCGCTGAACAATTTAATTCCCCGGAAACTATCAAAACCGAATATTTATCTAAAGGAACGTTTGCCTTCGATGAAATTGACAGCAGAAGTCTGGCCATCAGTCCTGACAAAAAGAAAGGAATTACCTACGATGGCTATTTTATAGACCTTGCGGAAACACCTGAAGACGAAATAGGTCTTGACGACTCGCACGACATTGATTTGTATGATTTAGAAAACAATCGTATCCATCGTATCCATTTTAAGGGGCTCGCTTACAGTACCGACGAATTGTTTTGGTTGGACAGCCAACGTTTCATTTTGTTGGGCGCGATAAATACCGGCGAGAAAAATCAATGGATTCCGTATATACAAATCACCAATGTGATTGATTCTTCCAGTAGTATCTATCGCTATAAAAAGGTGGTACAAGACGTTTTACCATTTGAATATTTACTCAAACGGTTAAAACGTATGCAGCTGCCCATGGCCGCCGCGGAATAGTTGGCTGCGCTCAAGCAAGCTTGGCGTACCCCTGCAGATTGGCTGCGTCCCTCAGCCCTACACGCACAGGCCGCAGCCAGCTGGGGGTGGGAGGCTTCAACGAAAAATAGCTGGCACTACGTGCCTGGGTTTTTTCATTTAAAGGGTGCGCTCAAGCAAGCTTGGCGTACCCTTTAAATGAAAAAACCCCTGCTTTCGCAGAGGCATTTTTCGTTGTGCGGAAGAGCAGATTCGAACTGCCACGCCCGTAGGGCGCCACCCCCTCAAGATGGTGCGTCTACCAATTTCGCCACTTCCGCAGGAGTTAACGGGTGCAAACTTAGATAAAATTT
>Ga0182739_1000463_pt1 | contig 53086 bp, 42 predicted proteins | sample eDN5th30CBELigBY_FD_128873 | JGI IMG/M metagenome (GOLD analysis project Ga0182739, IMG submission 128873) | Enriched backyard soil microbial communities from Emeryville, California, USA - eDNA 5th pass 30_C BE-Lig BY (version 2) (version 2) | ecosystem: Environmental > Terrestrial > Soil >... | reverse complement strand
TTGCGTGCGCCCGGGACTGCGTCATCGCTCGGGCGTGGACCGACGTCCACTTCCTCCCTCTTCCTTGTCCCGGACGCACGCAAGAACGGCGCGGCCTACCGAGGGATTGATGACACGCCCTAGGACGCGCCGGCAATCCCCGCGCAGGTCACGCCCCGGCGCCGCACGTCCGCTCTGGGCGCGCGGTCGAGGCACCGAAACCGCTGCCGCCGCCGGATACCGAAACCTGCTCCCGCTGTCGCACTGCCAGCGGGAGCCGGATCCGGCACGCAGCCCGCTCGAAGCCGTGCACGCCGCCGCGTGGCCCTAGGTGCCGGCGCGCCGCCACAGCCGCGCCGGACGGACGGCCTCGTCGCGTCAGATCCACACATCGTTGCGGGCGGTCAGCGCGCCGCCGGCATCGCCGGTGTTGACGACGCCGCGAGGCTCCAGGATCAGGGCATGGCATTCGCTGTCCGCCCGCGTGATGTGCTCCACGCCGCGCGGCACCACGAACAGCTCGCCTTCGCCGACCACCACCTCGCGATCGCGGAAGCCGATCTGCATCTGTCCGCGCAGCACGAGGAAGGCCTCGTCGGTATCGGCATGGGTGTGCCAGACGAACTCGCCGGCGAATTTCACGATCTTGAACTGCAGGTCGTTCAACTCGGCGACGACGCGAGGCGACCAGTGGTCGTGCAGCTGCGCGAGCTTGTGCGTGAGATTGATTGCCTGGTCGGTCATCGGCGGCTTGCCTCGGCGGATGGAATGCGAATGGCGCCGGGCCGGGCTGCGGCGGCAGCGATCGCGGCGAGGCGCCGGCCCAACGCTATCATTCCGCGCCCCGCCACCGCGAGCGCCGTGCCGATCGCGCATCCGGCGCGGCCGGCACCACCGGCAACGGCCGAAGCGCCGCCGCAGCGCGCACCTGCCCGGCCTGCAGCCGGCAGGCTGCGGCATCCGCGGCGGCGGCCGGCCCATAATCGCGCATGGCATTCCCTCGCCTTCCGGCCCGCCTGCTGGCCGCCCTGCCCGATGCGGTCACCGCCGGCGTCTTCTTGACGCTGTGGATCGCACCGCTGCGCTTCGGCGACGGCGGCGTGCGCACCGCGATGCTGGTCATGCTGGTCGAGTTCGTCCTCATCCACGCGGCGATGTTCCTCGGCACACGGGTGCTGTCGGCGCGTACGCCGGCCCGCCGCATCGTGCTGCTGCTGGTCTTCGCCGGGTTCTACGGCATGTTCATCGCGGCCTGGTCGGTGGTGTTTCGCGCGTGGTGGCCGCTGCTCGCGTTCGCCTGGCTGCTGCTCGGCAAGGCGGCGATCGCCGCCGACCCGGGTCGCAGCGAGACCGAGCGGTTGCGCCGCATGCAGTCGGACCAGCTGCTGGCGACGCTGGCCTACCTCGCCGGCGCATTCGCGACCACCCTGGTGCCGCTGCCGCGCCTGGGCATCGGTGCCGATGTCGTGCCGCAGCTGGGCTTGCCGGGCGGCGGGCTGTGGGTCGAGCAGCCGCATACCGTGATCGCGTTCGGGGCGCTGTACTTCGGACTGCTGGCCTGGTCCAAGTGGCGCGACTGGCAGTTGCCGCTCCCTTCGCCGCGCCAGGGCGGCGCCTGAATCCCACACGGGCCGCCGCCGCGCGCCGCGGCGATCGGGGCGGCAACCCGCGCATCGCAAGGCCACCGCCGGGCTTACGCTTTTCTTAAGCACCGATCCGCTACGGTTCGGGAAACCGTAGCCAGAGGACCCGCCATGCGCCCTGCCGGCCTGCTCGCGCTGTCGCTTCTGCTGCCGGTCGCCGCCGCGGCCGACGGATTCCACGATCCCTACGTCCGCCTGGCGCAGGTACGCACCGACTACGTCGCGCCCGACGAAGGCACGGCGGCCAATCCGCTGACGCTCGTGCACCCCTGCCTGTGGCCGGATGGCACGCCCGGGCTGCTGGTGCCCTGCTTCACCGGGCCGGACACGTTCGCGCAGAGCAACGCCTATCGCTTTGCCGGACTCGCGCCGTGGTCGCCGAACCACTGGCTGCTGCTGCTCAACAACGAGCCCTGGCCGTGGCCGGGCAATTCCGGGCCGCCGAACCAGTCACTGCCGCGCGCGATACCGGGCCTGGGCGTGATGGGCTTCGGCGTGTCGCCGGCACTGACGGTCGGCGATGGCCTGTACTGGCGGTTCCACCTGGCGCTCAGCCATCTTCACGACAATCCGGCCGGCGCGTTCGCGATCCCGTTCCTGTCGATCGGCGCCGCCGCCGGCCGCGGCAACGGCGGCCTGGTCGGCACCCTCAACGATCCGGAGCGCCCGCATGTCGTCAGCTTCCGCAGCCGGCTCGACGCCGTTTTCGGCTCGACGCCGGACCAGCTCTGGGTGCTCAGCCATTTCCTGTGGGCCACCGCCGAGTGGGGCGGCAAGCCGCGCATGCTGTTCCTGCACCTCTACCATGACGGCTACGTGCAGGGAGAGCCATTCGAGTTCTCGACGCCGACCGTCCCCGGCGCCACCAGCCGGTGGAACTGGCCGATCGAGGAGTCGGTGCTGTTCCCCGGGGCCGAGGTGGCCTTCATCGACGGCGAGGACACGCTCACCCACTGCGGCTTCGCGACGCCGGTGCTGACGGCGCCGGGGCAGACGATCCATGCCGAGGTGGACCTGCAGGCGCTGTACCGCTGCCTGAGCGACCACGGTCTCTACGACCAACCGATGCCGCACGACGTGCCCGTGCCGCTCACCGGCGTGCACTGGGGCAACGAACTGACCGGCGAGCGCGTCGCGCTGGCGACGACGGTATGGGGCATCGACATCCGGGCCGCCGGCGAAGCCGACAAGGCCGGCGTGGACCTCGACGCGGTCCGGCCGGGTGCGGAAACCACGCGCATGGTCGAGGCCCTGCAGCAGGCCTGCCGGGCCGATCTGCGCTGCGCCAGCCGGAATGCGCCGCCGCCATCCGGCGTCACCGCCGGCGACCCGGCCGATGGCCCCGGCGCCACGCCGGGCCTCCACACCCGCCAGGACCAGGGTCCGGCGTCGCGCCGGAAGCCGCCGCCGTCTCCGCAGGATTGAGCAGCCACCTCGCGGTCGCCACGCCGTCGGCGCCGGCTGGCGCCGGAGGGCGCGGATGCCGCGTCACGCAAAGCGGCCCGGGGCACCCGGCCTGCAATCGCAGGTGAACGCCGGCCCGGCCCGGAGCCCAGGTTCACCCGACAGCCGGAAAGCCGGCGGCACAGTGGCGCGGGGATCGCCCGACCGCAGCACGCAACGCCGACCGGTGTGCACGGTCCGGTCCGGATCCCTCGAACCGCCTGCCACCGGAGAGGACCATGAAGAAGCCCCGCGCGCCGAAATCCGCCACCGCCACGCAGGCGGCCGTCGCCAAGCAGCGTCGCGTGCAGAAGCAGGTCGATGCCCGGAAGAAGACCGCGCCGGCCGCCGGCAAGGACGCCAAGGGCGCCGTGCAGGCCGGCCCGCACAGGCAGCCGGCCAACCCGCTGCCGCAGCAGCACCTGCGCAAGCCCGGCCGCGAATCGGACCTGACACCCGCCCCGCGCTTCCAGGCCGAGGGCTATCGCGGCAGCGGCAAGCTCGAAGGCCGCGTCGCGCTGATCACCGGCGGCGACTCGGGGATAGGCCGCGCCGTCGCGGTGCTGTTCGCGCGCGAAGGCGCCGATGTCGCGATCGTCTACCTGTGCGAGGACGAGGACGCCGCGGCGACCTGCGCCCACGTCGAGCGGGAGGGGCGGCGCTGCCTGGCGCTGCGCGGCGACGTCACCGCGATGGACTTCTGCCGCGAGGCGGTCGAGCGGACGCTGGCGCAGTTCGGCCGTCTCGACATCCTCGTCAACAATGCCGCGTTCCAGCAGCACGCCGAGCAGATCGAGGACCTGACCGAGGAACACTTCGACCTGACCGTGCGCACCAATCTCTACGGCTACTTCCACATGGCCAAGGCCGCGCTCGCGCACCTGCCCGAAGGGGGCTCGATCATCAATACCGGGTCGGTGACCGGCATCTCCGGCAGCGGCAAGCTGCTGGACTATTCGGCGACCAAGGGCGCCATCCACGCGTTCACCAAGGCACTGGCCAGCAACGTGATCGACCGCGGCATCCGCGTCAACGCGGTCGCGCCGGGCCCGGTGTGGACCCCGCTCAATCCCGCCGACCGCCCGGCCGAGGAGGTGGCCCGGTTCGGCCGCTCGACCGACATGAAGCGGCCGGCGCAGCCGGAGGAGATCGCGCCCGCCTACGTGTTCCTGGCCGCGCCCGCCTGCGCCAGCTACATCACCGGCATCGTGCTGCCGATCACCGGCAGTGTCGGCTGAGCGTCCCGCTCAGACCAGCTTGACCAGGAGCTTGCCGAAGTTGCGGCCGGCCAGCAGGCCGATCAATCCGGCCGGCGCCTGCTCCAGGCCGTGGATGACGTCCTCGCGGTAGGCGATCGCGCCTGCGGCCAGCCAGCGGCCCATGTCCGCGAGAAACGCCGGGTACAGCGCGGGGAAGTCGCGCTGGATGAAGCCGCGCACGGTCAGGTGGCGGCTCAGGATCAGGGCCATCAGTTCCGGCAGGCGGTCCGGACCCGGCGGCCGCCCCCGCTCGTTGTAGTGCGCGACCAAGCCACACACCGGCACGCGCGCGAAATCGTTGAGCAGGGGCAGGACGGCCTCGAACACCGCGCCGCCGACGTTCTCGAAGTAGACGTCGATGCCGTCGGGCGCGGCCGCCCGCAGCTGCTCGGCGAAGTCCGGCGCGCGATGGTCCAGCGCCACGTCGAAGCCCAGCTCGCCGGCGACATGGGCGCACTTGGCCGCACCGCCGGCGATGCCGACCACGCGCGCGCCGCGCAGTTTCGCGATCTGCCCGACGGTGGCACCGACCGGCCCGCTGGCCGCGGCGACGACGAGGGTCTCGCCGGCCTGCGGCTTGCCGATCTCGTGCAGGCCGGCGTAGGCGGTGAAGCCCGGCATGCCGTAGACGCCGAGCGCCGTGCTGACCGGCGCCACGGCCGGGTCGAGCTTGCGCCGCAGCGACGCGCCATCGACGAGCGCATGCGTCTGCCAGCCGGCATGCGCCAGCACCCAGTCGCCCTCGGCGAAGCCCGGGTGACGCGACGCGATCACGCGCGCCACCGTGCCGCCGTCCATCACGGCGCCGATCGCCACCGGCGCGGCATAGGAGCGCCCCTCGTTCATGCGCCCGCGCATGTACGGGTCAAGCGAGAGATAGACGTTCTCCAGCAGGACTTGGCCGTCGCCGGGATCCGGCAGCACGGCCTGCTCGATGCGGAAGTTCGCGGGGGTCGGCTCGCCCTGCGGCCGCGAGGCGAGGACGATGCGGGTGGTCGGCGTGCTCATCGCCGGATTGTCCGGCCGGCCCGCGCCGATGGAAAGCGCCGGGTGGCCCGGCGCGACGAGCCGCCGCAGGCAACTCGGCCGGAGCCGGGCATCGCGGTGCGCGGCCGCGTGCGGGGCTACTCCGAGGTGGTCGGATCGATCACGCTGCGCACACGGGCGACGCTGTTGGCCGGGAAACCGCCCCGTTGCGCGTGCTCACGCACGCTGGCCTCGTCCGGTGCGATGTAGACGCAGTAGATCTTGTCGTCGGTGACGTAGCTCTGCAGCCACTGGATCTTCGGCCCCATCTCGCCGAGCACGCCGCAGGACTTCTGCGAGATCGCCTGCAGCTCCTGCGCGCTGAGTGCGCCGGCGCCGGGCAGTTCGCGTTCGATGACGTACTTGGGCATGGTCCGATCCTGTGTGTGGGGCGGTGCATTGTGCGCCGGGCGCGCCCGTCAGGCCCGCCGCACAGCAGCATCGGCCTGCGCCGGCAGGCCGATGCCGGACAGGCCGTCAGCGTTCGTCCTCGAAGCCGTTCTTGAACAGCGTGTCCTCCGCCGGCGGCGGTGGCGCCTCGAACGCGCCGATGTCGGCGCCGCCGCCGCGCTCGCGCGCGAAGCCCTCGCCGCGCTGGTCGAAGGCGAAGGCGCCGGTGTTGTTGCCGGCGTCGATCGCGGGGCTGCCCTTGCCGAGCGCATGCGTCCGGGTCGGGCCGCCGTTGTCGGCCAGCGGCAGCAGCAGCGGTTCGTCGCGCAGCGTACCCGGCGGCAGCAGGCTGGCGTCGGCATCGACGATCAGGTTGTGGCCGCCGCCGATCTGGATCGTGGCGCCCTCCACGCCGAAGTCGGCACCGTGCAGCACGGTGTCGACCGCCTGGTTGCTGCCGAACAGCGAGCTCTGCAGGTCGAACACGACCGTCGTCGTCGCGCCGCCGTGGACGTAGAGCAGGCCGCCGGTGTACTCGGCCGCCTCGTTGAAGGCAATCGTGCTGCTGCGGACCGTGGTCGGCCGGGTGGTCGACACGCCGCCGCCGCGACGCGCGGTGTTGCCGCTGATGGACGTGTTGTCGATCCGCAGCGAGGTGATCTGGTCGCCGTAGTTGGTGTAGTTGGCCTTGTGGACGCCGCCGCCGTCCGCGCTGGCGACATTGCCCTCGACCAGGGAGTCCACCAGCACCGCGCTGCCGCGCAGCAGCAGGCCACCGCCGCGGCCGTACTGGCCAGCCTCGATGCTGTTGCCGCTGATGGTGCTGCGCGTGATCTCGACCGGACCGCGGGCGTAAATGCCGCCGCCACCGCTGCGCAGGCTGTTGGCACCGGGCGTCGCCACCGTGACGTGGTTGCCGCTGATCACGCTGTCGACCAGCGTGGCGGTGTAGCCGACGTAGGCGCCGCCGCCGATCGCCGAGCGCGTGTTGGAGGCCGAGGTCGAGCCGGTGATCGCGCTCTGCACCATCTCCAGCCCGTAGGCGCCCACCGCGCCGCCGAAGTTGACCGGCAGGTTGGACTGGCTGTGGCAGTCGCGCACGGAGACCCGTTCGAGCTTGATGTTGGCATAGGACTGGACGCAGGACGCCAGGCCGTTGGTGGCGCGGCCGTTGGCCACCGTCAGGTCGGCCAGCGTCAGCCAGCCGTCGGTGCCGTTGCCGCCGTGCCGCAGGATCGCCGTGGCGTCCGCGCCGGAGATCGTCAGCTTGTCGCGCCCGGGGCCCTGCACGGTCACGTTCAGCAGCGGCGCCTTCGGAAGGGCGATCACGCTGATGTCGATCAGGCTGGCCAGCTCGATCGTGCCGCAGGTCAGGCCGGTCAGGTCCAGCGTATCGCCGTCCTCGGCCGCCAGGATGACCTGGCGCAGCGTGCCGGGGCCATCGTCGTCGCAGCTGGTCACCGGCACGGTGGCCGCGCGGACCTCCGCCTGCAGGCACAGCCCGGCGGCGGCCAGCGCCAGCGTCACGCAGGCGGCCAGGGGACGTTGCCGCATCGAGCGGCGCGAGGTCGGTGTGCTGCGGGTCATCGCGGTGTTTCCTGCAAAGGGATGAAGGGGAAGAAGACACGCCCGGCGGCCGCGGAAGAGCCGACCCAGGCGCATCGGACTATCGGCCGGGGGCTGTCGGGACGCATGCCACCTCGATGGACGCTCCATTCCCCATCGATGGTCGATCCATGGATTGCGCGCGCCACCACGCACCCGGCGCCGTTCAGGACGCCAGTGGCGGCCCCAGCGGCGGCTGCCGCAGTTCGTCGGGAACGGCGCGCGAACCGGCCAGCGCGCGTGCGCGCGCCAGTGCCGCGCGCCAGGCGGCGGTCTGCCCGAGGGCATGGTAGAGGCGCACCTGCAGCAGGGCGCACTCGAAGTCCTGCTCGGCCCAGCGGGCGACCTGGCCGACCAGGGCGGCGGCGCCTTCGAGCTCGCCTTGCGCGATCAGCCACCGCGCATAACCGTCGACGACGGCGGCCAGGTCCTGTGGCGCCGCGTCGCGGCCGGCGGTCAGCGCGTGTTCGTAGGCCTCGCGCGCCGCCTCCCCGGACCGCTGCTCGGCCTGCGCCAGCCAGCCGTAGGCCACGACACCCGGCAGCGTCCCGGCCGCCGCCGGCGGTGCCTGCCCGGCGGTCGCCGCCTCCGCCGGACGCCCGAGCCGGACCAGGCCGTGCACCACCAGCCAGCGCGCCCGTGCCTGATCGCGCGAGCCGGCCTCCAGCCGTGCCGCGGCCTGCTGCGCCGCGGCAAGCTGGCTCTCCCACTGCCCGCGCAGGCGCGCCGCCTCGGCCTGCGCCAGCCGCAGGCGCCCCAGCAGCTCGCCCTCGCGCGCCGGATCCAGGGCATGCTCGATGTCCGCCTGCAGCTGCTCGGCCTGCTCGAAGCGGCCCGCTGCCGCCAGCGCGGCGGCGCGCCGGCTTTCCAGCAGGCGCCGCTCGAACGGGTTCTCGACCTTGCCGATCACGTCGACCAGCCGGTCGCCGATCGCCTGCGCCGCCACCGGCTGCAGCAACAGCAGGCGGACCTCGATCTGGTTGCCGAGCGCGGCGCCCAGCTCCGACGGCACGTCGAGCCGCTCGAAGCGCTCCGCCGACCGTTCCAGCAGCGACTGGGCATTGCCGTAGGCGCCGCCGGCCGCAGTCATCACGCCCTCGCTCATGTCGATGCGCGCCAGCCCCAGGCTGTCGCCGGTCGCCTCCAGCACGACCCGCGCACGCGAGAAATCCTCGGTGGCCTCGGCGGCATGGCCGCGCATCGCCCGCCCGATGCCGCGGCCGAGGTAGGCATAGCCGAGGTTGACCGGATCGCCCTGGTCCGGCAGCAGCCGCAAGGCCTCGCTGAAGACCGGCTCGGCCTCAACTGCCTGGTTGCGCCGGACCGCGATGGCACCCAGCCCCATCAGTGCGCGCCCGCGCAGCAGCGGCGACCGCTCCGGCGTCAGCTCCGCCAGCAGGGCCTGGAGCACCGCCGACGCCTCGTCGTGGCGGCCCAGCCGGTAGTCCACCAGCGCGGCGCGCAGCCGCAGCTCCGGTGTCCGTCGCAACGCTTCGGGAGCCGCCTCGATCCAGGCGCGGGCCCGGCCGAAGTCCTCCGACAGCACCGCCGCCTCGGTCCGCTGCAGCAGCTCGGTCAGCGAGCGGCCCTCGGGCGGCGGCGCGACGGCGGCCGGATCGAGCGCGGCCAGCAGGCGCTCGGTGGCCTGCTGGCTGGCCTCGATCACGTCGGCACCGTGGATCTGGATCTCGCGGGGCTTCGCGCCGCCCTCGGCCAGGGAGAAAACCACGCGCCAGCCCTGGGCCGTCTGCCGGACCGTGGTCAGCACCAGGCGCTCGGCGCGGCTGGCGCGGCCGATCGCGGACAGGTCGTTCGCGTCCAGGCGGCCGTGGGGATTGAGCGCCACCATCGTCTCGCTCGGCACGACGGCGAGGCCGGCGCTGCGCAGGCGATTGGCGGTGAGGTCCATCAGGCCCAGCCGCAGCCAGGCCCAGGCATCGTCGGCCAGCACCTCGGCCGGCAGCACGGCGATCAGGCCGGCGATCGGCACTTCGGCGGCCGCCTGCGTCGCGCCGGTGGCCGGTCCGGCCACCGGCCGCAGCCAGGCGACGGCCGCGACGCCCGCCGCCGCGATCACCAGGCCGGCCAGCGCCAGGATCGCGCCGCGGCGGCGACGCCGCGCCGGTCGCGCCGGTGCCGCCTCGGGGACCTGCGCCGGTGCCAGTGGCACCGGCGGCGGCACCGGTGCCGGCACTGGTGCCGCGGCAGCGGGTTGCGGTGCCTCCGGCAGCGGCGCGTCGGCGATCGGCGCGCACGTCACCTCGGCCACCCAGCGGTAGCCGAACCGCGGCACGGTGCGGATGCAGTCCTGGTTCTCGCCGTTGTCGCCCACCAGCCGGCGCGCCTTCAGCAAGGTCTTGCCGAGCAGGTTGTCCGATACGCTCGCCTGCCCCCACACCGCGGCGACCAGCTCGTCGCGCCCGACCGCGCGCTCGCGGTGTTCGAGCAGGTAGACCAGGCAGTCGAACGCGGTCGGCGAAGAAGCCAGCAGGCGGCCTCGGTGACGCAGTTCGCGGGCGGCGGGGTCCAGTTCGTACTGGTTGAAGCGATAGCTGAAGCGAGTCATCCGCCGGAGCGTAGCGCGCCGCCGGCAGCCGAGGAAGGCGCCGCGGCTCAGCGATCGGCGTCGCGAGGGCCTCGCGCATGCGCCATCGTGCGCACCGCGACGCGGTTGCGGCCGCGGGTCTTGGCCGCGTACAGCGCGCGGTCGGCGACCGCGATCAGGGCCTGGTCGGGGATCGACGCATCCGGCCGCGTCACGCCGACGCCGATGCTGACCGTCACGTGCGGCGCCACCGGCGAGGCCGGATGGGCGAGCCGCTCGGCCTCCACACGCCGCCGCAGGCACTCGGCGCGGCGGCGCGCCTGCGGCGCGGTATGGTCGGGCAGCAGCAGGGCCAGCTCCTCGCCGCCGTAGCGTGCGACCAGTTCGTCCGGCCCGCGCGCCACCTCGCGGCACAGCCGCGCCAGCTCGCGCAGGCATTCGTCGCCGTACAGGTGGCCGCAGGCGTCGTTGAGCGGCTTGAAGCAGTCGGCGTCGACCAGCAGCAGCGCCAGCAGCCGGCCCGCCTCCGCCTGGCGCCGCCAGGTCTCGGCGAAGCGCTGGTCGAAGCAGCGGCGGTTGGCGATGCCGGTCAGGCCGTCGCTCATCGACAGCAGCTGCAGCCGCCGGTTGGCCTGCTCCAGCTCCAGCACGACACGCGTCAGGTGGATCGTCCCGGCGACCTGCGAGGCGACCGCGTCGAACGTCGCGCAGACTTCCGGCGTGAAGAAGTCCGCGCGCGTGCTCTCCAGGTTCAGCACGCCGTGCAGGCGCCCGCGGTGCAGGATCGGCACCAGGTACTCCGAACGCACGTCGCGGTTGCCGGGCACGTAGTCCGGATCGTGCTGCACGTCGGCGATCAGCTGGGCCCTGCCGCTGCGCACGCAGCGGCCCGCCGCGCCGACCGTCACCGGCCAGGGCAGGTCGCCGGGCAGGTCCAGGCCGATGCGGCCGGCCCAGACCTCCTGGACGAAGTGACCGCCGTCCTCGTCGAGCAGGATGATGCTGGCGATCGCGACCGGCAGGCGCCGGGCGACACAATCGACGATGCGCTGCAGGACGGCCTGGAGGTTCTCGCCCTGGAACGCCTCGCTCGATACCTGGGCCAGGATCTCGGCCAGCACGGCGCGGCGGCCGGACGCGTCGCGCTCGCCCCAGGGCAGGTCCTTCTCGCGCACGCCGCCCACACCTGCCCTCATGCCCGCCCCGCCCGAGGAGACGCCCTGCACCGGGGCACAGTCTACGACGCGTGCCGCCGGGCCGCGACCGGCCCCGGTTGGGGGATCGCCTGCCGGACTGCGTACTGGATCGGCAACCGGGCCCGTGCACGCCAGCGACGCGGCGGCGCACCCGGCAGACGCCGCCCTGCTGCACGCGTGCGGCGCCGTTCCACTCGACACGTCCAGGAGAACCGACGATGAATTCCACGCTCCGGCCGCTGGCCGGCCTGATCCTGCTGCTCGCCCTGCCCGCCGCCGACGCGGCAACCTACTGCGTCGGCACCGCCGCGGAACTGCAGCAGGCACTGAATGCGGCCGCGGCATCGACCGGCGACGACGAGATCCGCATCCGCCGCGGCACCTACGCGCAGGCGCAGACCTTCCTCTACACCACCACCGTGTCGGGCTGGCTCTACGTCAACGGCGGCTGGATCGAGGACGGCGGCACGCCGTGCGCGCGCCGTTCGAACGTGGCCGGCGACACCGTGCTGGACGGCGAAGGCCTGCGCCAGGTGTTCAAGCTCTTCTACAACCCGGCGGTGACGCCGGTCTCGGCCCCGCGCTTCCTGCTCTCCAACCTGACCGTGCGCAACGGCTTCGGCGAGGGTTTCGTGCGCGGCGGCGGGCTGTCGATGTTCTCCAACGGCGAGAACTACGCCGAGTTCTGGCTCGACAACGTGATCGTGGCCGGCAACAGCGGCTACTTCGGCGGCGGCGCCGACTTCTACCTCAAGAAGGGCCTGCTGCGCATCGCCAACAGCCTGTTCGCCGACAACGAGGCGCCGACCAGCGCCTACGGCCACCTGGCGATCACCGTCCTCGCCGGCGAGTCGCCGTACGCGGCGGTGCTGATCAACAGCACCTTCGCCGGCGGCACCTGCGCCGGCCAGGCCAACCGCGGCTGCGGCATCGGTGCCGGCCTCGGCGAGGGCGCGCGCATGGACGTCGTCAACAGCGTATTCGCCGACAACGCGCAGTCGGACATGAGCATCGAAGGCTTCGCGCACATCGGATTCGGCGCCGGCACCGCTTACTACGACCACAGCCTCGTCCCGGTCACCACCGGCACCATCGCGCCGTCCGTCACCGGCGCGCTCGACGGCGATCCGCGCTTCGTCGATGCCGCCGCCGGCGACTACCGCCTCGCCGACGATTCGCCGCTGCTCGATCGCGCGCGCGGCGCCATTCCGGTCTACCCGCTGGCGTTCCACGACCTCGACGGCCGGCGGCGCCTGCGCTTCGGCGCGCTCGACCCGGGCGCCTACGAGAACCAGACCTGGGACACCGTGTTCGCCCACGGCTTCGATCCCGCCGGCGACTAGCCGCTTGTCGGGCAAGAGCCGTCGTGCCCTTGCCCGGCTCACACGGTCGCGGCACTACCGTGCCAGCGGTTGCGCGGACCAGCCGCCCGCGCGGCCGCCCCGCGCGCGATCGCATCAACGCGCCTGCGCGATGCGGGCGTCGCGACGGCGATGTCCCGACACGCGGCCGGTTTGCGTATTCCACGGCACCCATCGGAGGAATGCCCATGCGTCGCGCCCTGCCCTTCCTGTTCCTGGTTTCCCTGCTCCCCGCCCTGGCGCCGCCCGCCGCCGCCGACCAGCCGCAGGCGCTCAGTGCCGACATCGGCGGCCAGCCCTTCGTCAGCGACGATGACGGCATCATGCTGATCCCGATCGGCGAGACCTTCACGCTGAGCGCGACGACGGCCGGCGCCAGCACCTACCCGCCGCCGAAGACCCGCATCGACCGCCTGTCGATCACCTGCGACGGCTACGCGCCGGACCGCAGCTTCAGCCTGTCCGCCGAAGCGCTCTCCCGCAGCACCTGCGACGTCGGCTTCACCGTCGGCAGAAAACCCTATGGCGAGGATCCCGACGCCGAGTTCCGCCTCGACAAGAACAGCCCCGACAACCGCTTCGAGGTCACCGCCGCGCGCGGCAAGGTCATCGAGGGCCGCTTCACGTTCCGGCTCAAGGACGCCAAGGGCACGCCGCTGACGATCGAGAACGGCCGCTTCGTGGCCGAGGACCGCCAGTACTGAAGCACGCTGCAACCGCCGGCGACATGGCGGTATCCCCGGTCGGCACCGCGCCCACGCGCCGACCGGAAGCACCGCCATGCCGCTACCCGCCGAAACCCGACCCGAGCTGCCCCGGGCCGCCTCGCCGACGCGCCGCCGCCTGCTCGGCCTGGCGCTGCTGGCGCCGGCGGTGGCGGCGCTGGCCGAGGAACCCGGCGATTTCATCGCCGCCCATGCCGCCGAGCACGCGTTCAGCGGCTCGGTCCTCGTGCGCAAGCGCGCCGACGTGGTCTATGCCCGCAGCTTCGGCCTCGCCAGCCGCGCCTTCGGCGTCCGCAACGGACTGCGAACCCGCTATCGGATCGCCTCGATCACCAAGGCGTTCACCGCGGTGCTGGTGCTGCAGCTGCACGAGCAGGGACGCGTCGACCTGCACCGGCCGATACGTGCCTACCTGCCCGGCTACCGCAGCAACGGCGCCGCCACGATCACCGCGCACCACCTGCTGAACCACACTTCCGGCCTGCCGAACATGGACACCGTGACCGACCTGGAAGCGGCATTGAAGGACGGCATCCCGGTCTACCAGACGCCGATGACGCGCGACCAGTTGCTGGAGCGCTATTGCAGCGGCGACCTGGTCGCGGCACCGGGCCAGCGCTTCGACTACAACAACGCCGACTACGTCGTGCTCGGCAACCTGATCGAGCAGGTCTGCGGCAGGCCCTACGAGGACGTGCTGCAGGCGCAGATCCTCGACCCGCTCGATCTCGGGGACACCGGCCTGCTGCGCCAGGCCGCGATCGTCGACGGACTGGCCGACTGCTATTTCTACCGGGACGACCTCGGCGCGTTCGCCAACGACCTGCCGGTCTATCCGGAGAACTGGTACGCCGCCGGCGCCATGTACGCCACCGCCGGCGACCTGCTGGCCTTCGCCGATGCCCTGTTCGGCGGACGCCTGCTCCGCCCGGCCTCGCTCGCGCGGATGACCGCCGGCGGCCTGGACGACTACGGCTACGGCGTGTGGTCCTACACGATGCGGGTCGGCGGCCGGCGCTCGCGGGTGGTCAAGCGGCCCGGCCGCATCATGGGTGCGCAGGGGCAGCTCTTCCGCATGATCGACGAGGACATCACGGTGATCGCGCTCAGCAACGCCGGACGCGTCGACATGGACGCCTTCGTCGCCGCGATCGGCCGGCGCTACGCCGCCTGACGACCGCGCGCCGGGCACGGCACGCGGCCCGGCCGCGAGACGCCCGGACCGGTCACTCGAACCCGCCGACGAAGATCCGTTCACCGCGCAGTCGCGCCACCCGGTTGCGCGACTGCCCGCCGATGCTCGTGAACCGGCCACCGACCGGCAGCGTGTCGCCCGGGCCGGCAGGGATGGCGTCGATACTCGGGAACGCCCGGCCGGCCACGTCGGCGGCCAGGCCGGCATCGACCCGCCCGTCCGCGCCCAGGCGGGCCAGGTGCCGCCGCGGCGCGCCCTGGACGAACTCGAACTGTCCGCCGAATGCGACCCGTCCGCCGGACTGCACGGCGATCGCATTGACCATCCGCACCCCGACCGGTCCCGTCACGGCCGGGTCGCCGCGGCATCCGCGACCGGCGGCATTGCAGGACGACTCTATCGTCCGCGGCCCGGTGCCCCACGCCGACCGTGCCAGCGGAACTGCGTCACGCTTCGACCGGCAAGCGGCGGTCTAGCATGACCCACCCGAGGGCTCCTGCATGCGCGACTCCGCCGTACCCGTCAAGACCACCAGCGGCCGCAACGAAGTGGCCGATCGCAGCCGGCAGCTCGGCTCGCGGCAGCGCATGCTGCTGATCGCGATCAACGGCGAGCACACGGTGCGCGAGATCCGCGAACGGTTCCACTCGCTCGGCGACGTCGACGCGCTGCTGGACGAACTGGCGGTCGCCGACCTCATCGACGTGGCCGGTGCGGGAGTGCCTGCCGCACCGGCCTCCGATCCACCGGGCCCTGCCTTCGACGCGGCCTCGCCGCTGGTCCAGGCGCGGCAATACATCAACGACAGCGTGGTCGCCCACCTCGGGCTGCGGGCGTTCCTGTTCACGCTGAAGGTCGAGCGCTGCTATTCCCGGCAGGCCCTGCTCGACCTGTTGCCCGAGTATCGCCGCCTGCTCGGCAAGACCCTGGACCCGGCCGCCATCGCCGCGCTCAACGAACGCGCCGAACGGATGATCGCGCGCCTCTGACACCGAGGCGCCGGCCGGCACCTTCCCCTCGCTGGCGAAAGCCGGGGCACCGCGGCGGACCATCCCGCAACAGGCCCAACAAGCCGAGAACACGTTCGGCGCCCCTCGCCGGGCATCATCCGGCTCGATCCCGGCGGTGCCTCGATGCACGCCGGTATCCGACCCGATCGGCGCTACGATGCCGGCCATGTTCCTCGAACGCCGCCCCTGCCCCGCCCTGCAGCCGTTCGTCCGGACGCTGTGGCTGACACGTTCCGAGGCCACCGGCCCGCGTCGCGAGCACCTGCTGCCGACCGGGGAAACCCATCTGGCATTCCGCCTGGCCGGCACGCCGCTGCGCATCAGCGACGGCGGCGGTCGCGACCGGCCGCTCGGTACCGCCGTGGTCGGCGGCATCCGCTCGAGCTTCTACGTGCGCGACCTGGCAGGCCCCACGCATACCGTCGGCGTGCAGTTGCGCCCAGGCGGTGCCGGCGTGCTGCTCGGCGCCCCGGCCGGCGCGCTGGCCGAGCAGCATGTTCCGCTCGACGCCCTCTGGGGCGCCGCCGCAGGCGAGGCGTACGAGCGCCTGCTCGCGATCGCCGATGCCGAAGCGGCGCTCGACGCCCTCGAAGCGCTGCTGCTCGCCCGCCTGCGCCGCCCGCGCGGCATGCACCCGGCAGTGGCCGAGACCCTGGCCCGGATCGAGGCACCCGGCACGCCGCCCGCGGTCGGCGCACTGGTCGCCGCCAGCGGCTGCAGCCACCGGCGCCTGTTGACCCTGTTCCGCGATGCCGTGGGCCTCTCGCCGAAACGGTTCGCCCGCGTGGTGCGCTTCGGGCGCGCGCTGGAACGGATTGGCGGCCCGGACGGCCGCACGATGGCCGAGCTGGCGCTGGCGCTCGGCTACAGCGACCAGCCACACTTCCAGCGCGACTTCCGCGCGTTCGCCGGCCTCACGCCCGAAACCTACGCCCGCCTGGCGCCCGCCTCGCCTCGCCACGTCCGGGTGGCCCTGGACACGTCCACGTCCACCTGAAAGCGCCGCACCGGCGCGTCGGCGCAGCACCGGGGGCGCCGTTCAATTTCGTTCAAGACGCCGGGCGAGGACTGCGCGTAAGGTGCCTTCGACCCGTCCACCGGAGCGCCCCATGGCCGTCCACGAGCTGTTCGCCTACCTGCACGTCAACGATGCCGATGCCGCGATCGCGTTCTACGCGCGCGCGTTCGACGCCACCGAGAAGTTCCGCCTGACCGAGCCCGGCGGCCGCGTCGGCCATGCCGAGCTCGACTTCGGCGGCAGCACGCTGATGCTGGCCGAGGAGTTCCCCGAGTTCGGCATCCGTTCGCCGCCGACGATCGGCGACACCACCGTCACGCTGCACCTGCACGTGGACGATGCCGACGCGACGATCGCGCGCGCGGTCGCGGCCGGCGCGACGCTGGAATCGGCGCCGAAGGATGCGTTCTACGGCGAGCGCTCCGGCGCGATCCGCGATCCGTTCGGGCACCGGTGGAACATCGGCCACAGCATCGAGGAGGTCGCGCCCGAGGAAATGCAGCGCCGCTACGATGCGCTGTTCGCGGGCGCCTAGCGAACCGTGCTGCATGCGGGCCGCCAGGCATGGTCCGCCGCGTCGCCACCGGGTCCTGCCACCACGGCCGGCCGTCCGGGAACGAACGCAGCAGCGTCCGCAAACGGACGCTGCTCGCCGCCGCCGCGGGCGCATGCCGGCCGTGCGCCAGCGCCGTCGCGATGGCACAGTGCTTGCTGCAGCGGGACCGTGCCGATTGCCTGGAGCGCCTGCCGATGCTGAACTCCCTGACTGCCGCCTGGCGGCGCCTGCGTCGGCCCGGTAACCGCGGCTATGCGCTGGCCGCCCTGGTCACCCTGACGCTCGGCGTCGCCTCCGTGGTCACCGTCTACGCCTTGCTGTACCGCGTGCTGCTGGAGCCGCTGCCGGTCGCCGACGAGTCGACGCTGATGTCGGTATCCGGCCGCAACGATGCGCGCGGCGTCACCGGCTTCGCGGTGTCGGAGCCGGACTTCAGGTCGTTCCAGGAAGCACGCGGCTTCAGTGCGATGGCTGCTTTCAAACGCCGCGGCGTGAGCGTGCGCACGGCCGAGGGCACCGAGCGCATCGACGCGCTGCTGGTCAGCCCGGACATGAACACGGTCCTCGGCGTCGCCCCGCTGCTCGGCCGCGCGCTCGGCGACGGCGAGGACGATCGCGCATCGGCGATGCTGGTCTCCGCCACGCTCTGGCGCGACCGCTTCGGCGGCGACGCCGCCGTGCTCGGACGCACCCTGGTCGTCGAAGGGCGCGAACGCACCATCGTCGGCGTCGTGCCGGACGACATCGGCGTCGCCGCCCGCACGGACCTGTGGCTGCCGCTGACGGTGACGCCGCGCGAGGAGGTCAACCGCGGCGACCGCCGGCTCGACGTCATCGCGCGCCTCGCTGCCGGCACCACCCGGGCTCAGGCGCAGAACGAACTCGACACCCTCGCCGCCGAGCTGGCGCGCCAGTACCCGGACAGCAACGCCGACTGGGGCATCACGGTGGCCCCGGTGCGCGAGCAACTGGTCGGCGCGGACGAACGCACGCGCCTGTGGGGGCTGCTGGGCGCGGTGGCGCTGTTGCTGCTGGTCACCTGCAGCAATCTCGCCGGCCTGCAGATCGCCCGTGCCGCCGATCGCCAGCACGAGCTGGGCGTGCGCCAGGCGCTCGGGGCCGGACGCAGCCAGCTGCGGCTGGACGTGCTGGCGGAGACCGCGCTCCTCGTCGTCGCCGGCGCCGCCCTGGCCCTGCCGCTGGCGGCGGCCCTGCTGCGGATCGCCGCGCAGACCCTGCAGGCGAGCCAGCCGCGCCTGACCACCCTCGGCATCGACCCGCTGGTCGCCGCCACGGCCATCGCCGCCTGCGCGCTGACGGCGCTGGCGTTCACCAGCGTGCCGGCAGCGATCGCGGCGCGTGCGGCGCCCACCGTGGCGCTCAATCGCGCGCGCAACGCGCTCGGCCGGCGCAGCGCCCCGCTGCGGGCCGGCCTGGTGGTGGCCCAGTTCGCGATCGCCACCGTGCTGCTGAGCGGTGCGCTGGCACTGGGTGGCCGGCTCTGGACGCTGGCGCAGGCCAACCTGGGCTACCAGACCGAGCACCTGCTGACCGCACGCATCTCGCTGCCGACGCTCGACTCGACCGAGGTCTTCGATGCGCAGCGCCGCGCCCTGGCCAGTGTGGCCGAGGCGGTGCAGGCCCTGCCGGGCGTGCGCGCGGCGACGATCGCCAGCGAAGCGCCGCTCGGCTCGGTCGACACCCAGTCGGAGGTCGCGCCCGGGCCGATGCCGGCCGAGGTGTCACCGCCGGAGCGCCGGGTGCAGGCGTCCTGGCGCATCATCGACGCCGACTATTTCGACACCTTCGGCATTCCGCTGATCGCCGGCCGCCCGTTCGCGCGCGAGAACGAGCCCACCGACCGCATCATCCTCAGCCGCGCCGTCGCCGAGCGCGTGTTCGGCTCCACCGACGTGGTCGGCCGGCTCGTCACGATGGGCAACGGCCAGCGCCGCGAAGTGGTCGGCGTGGCCGAGGACACCTTCCAGCGCAAGGTCGCCGACGGCGTGTCGCCGACCGTCTACATGCCGATCACCTGGTACCTGTGGGAGACGATGACGCTCGCCGTGCGGACCGACGCCGAACCGGCCGCGGTCGCCGCCGGCATCCGCGCACAGGCCGCACGGCTGATGCCGGACCGCCCGCTCTACGACCTGCGCACGATGGACGAGGCGGTCACCGCGTCGACCGCCGGGCCGCGCCTGCAGGCGGTGGTCGTCGCCCTGTTCGCGCTGGCCGCCGCGCTGATCGCCGCGGTCGGCATCGGCGCGGTCACCGCCTACCTGATCGCGCGCCGGACGACGGAGTTCGCGCTGCGCTTCGCGCTCGGCGCCTCGCCGCTGCGCGTACGCCTGCGCGTGCTGGCCGGTGCCGGCGGCCTGGCGCTGGCCGGCATCGCGCTCGGCGCGCTCAACCTGGTCACCTTCGAGCGGCTCGGCCTGCACCGCGATGCCGGCGCCGAGCACCTGCCGGCCGCGTTCGCGATCAGTGCGGCGGTGCTGCTGGCGACCTGCCTGTTCGCCTGCTGGTGGCCGGCGCGGCGCGCCGCGCGCATCGCGCCGGCGCTGGCGCTGCGCGGCGACTAGCCGCACGGAACGCGCACCGGCGGTCGAGCCGGTAGAATCGGCCGCTTTCCCGATCGAAGCGGAGCGATGCTGGACCGATTGCCATTGTGGGTGCGCGACTGGCTGGGCGTGATCATGCCCTCGGCGCAGATCGTGCTGATCGTGCTGGTCGCCTGGCTGCTGCGCGCCCTGCTGGGCCGCTTGCTCGAACGCGTCGGCACGCGCTACGACCTGCCCAAGGAGCTGGTGGTCGGCGTCCGCCGCGTGTTCGGCTTCGTGATCTACACCGCCGCGCTGCTGGCCGTGCTCGACCGCCTGGGCGTGTCCGGCACGGTGCTGTGGACCGCCTTCACCGGCTTCGCCGCGGTCGGCGCCGTCGCGTTCTTCGCCGCCTGGAGCGTGCTGTCGAACATCTTCTGCACGGTGCTGATCTTCACGACGCGGCCGTTCCGCCTCAACGACCAGATCGAGCTGCTCGAGAACGGCGAGAAGCCCGGTCTCAAGGGGCGCGTGATCGACGTCAACCTGATCTACACGACCTTGCTGGAAAGCCACGAGAACCGGCCCGACACGGTGCTGCAGATCCCGAACAACCTGTTCTTCCAGCGCACGGTCCGGCGCTGGCACGGCCGTGGCCTGCCGCAGGCCTAGCCGGACGCGCGCGCACCGCATCGGCTAGCATCGCGCTCCTCGTCGTTCCACCGGAGGAGCCGTCCATGCCGCTGCGCACCCTGTCCCTCGCGATCGCGACCGCACTCGCCCTGGCGGCCTGCCAGGCGCCGCCGGAGGCACCCCCGGCATCGACCGCCGGGGCACCGCCGCCGGCCGCCGCGCCGGCGGCCCGTGCCGACATCGCCGCCAAGGTGGCCGCCTATGCGGAAGTGGCGCTCACCGCCGACCTCTCGCATCTGGCCGAGGGCGATCGCCAGGCACTGGCGCTGCTGATCGAGGCTGGCGAGGTCATCGACGGCCTGTTCTGGAAGCAGGTCTGGGGCGACCGCGAATCCCTCCTCGCGCGCATCGACGACCCGGCGACGCGCCGCTTCGCCGAGATCAACTACGGCCCCTGGGATCGCCTCGACGACGACCGGCCGTTCGTCGCCGGTATCGGCCCACGGCCGCCCGGCGCCCGCTTCTATCCGGAAGACATGACCCGCGCGGAGTTCGAGCAGGCCGACCTGCCCGACAAGTCCAGCCTCTACACGGTGATCCGGCGTACCGACGCCGGCACGCTCGCGGCCGTGCCGTACCACGAGGCCTACCGCGCCGAGCTGGAACGCGTCGCCGCCCTGCTGCGGCAGGCCGCCGCCGTCGCCTCCGATACCGGCTTCCGCCACTACCTCGGGCTGCGCGCCGACGCGCTGCTCGACAGCGACTACCGGCCCAGCGACATGGCCTGGATGGACATGAAGACCAGCCCGATCGACGTGGTGATCGGCCCGATCGAGAGCTACCAGGACGCGCTGTTCGGCACCAAGACCGCGTTCGAGGCCTTCGTGCTGGTCAAGGACGTGGCCTGGAGCGAGCGCCTGGCACGCTTCGCCAAGCACCTGCCCGCGCTGCAGCGCGGCCTGCCGGTGGCCGAGGCCTACAAGCGCGAGACGCCCGGCACCGATGCCGACCTCAACGCCTACTTCGCGCTCTACTACGGCGGCGACGCCAACGCCGGCGCCAAGACGATCGCCATCAACCTGCCCAACGACGAGGAAGTACAGCTCGCCAAGGGCTCGCGGCGCCTGCAGCTGGAAAACACCATGCGCGCCAAGTTCGACACGATCCTGATGCCGATCGCGCGCGAACTCATCGCCGAGGACCAGCTCGGCCACGTGGCCTTCGACGCGTTCTTCGAGAACGTCATGTTCCACGAAGTCGCCCATGGCCTGGGGATCAAGAACACGCTCGACGGCAAAGGCACGGTACGCGAGGCGCTGACCGATCTGGCCAGCAGCTACGAGGAAGGCAAGGCCGACATCCTGGGCCTCTACATGATCGGCAAGCTCGGCCAGATAGGCGAACTCGATCCAGCCCGGCTGCACGACAACTACGTGACCTTCCTGGCCGGCCTGTTCCGCTCGGTGCGGTTCGGCGCGAGCAGCGCCCACGGCCAGGCCAACATGGTCGCATTCAATTTCCTCGAACAGGCCGGCGCCTTCAGCCGCGACCCGGCCAGCGGCCGCTACCGGGTGGATTTCGACCGCATGGCGCAGGCCGTCGACGCCTTGTCGGCCCGCATCCTGACCCTGCAGGGCGACGGCGACTACGCCGGCGCCAAGGCGCTGCGCGACCAGCTCGGCCGGATCGGCCCGGCGCTGGCCGGCGACCTGGCGCGGCTGGAACAGCGGTCGATTCCGGTGGACATCGTGCTCAAGCAGGGACGCGCGCAGCTCGGGCTCTGACCGGCCACGCGGTACGGCTCAGGCCGCGAACGGCCATTCGCCGAGGACCGTGTACTCGCGCTGCCCGTCCACGCTGTACACCAGTTGGAAACCGGCCGGCCGCAGCAGCACCGGCGCCACCGGCACCAGCGGCGAGTCCGGATCGACATAGGCCAGCGTCAGGTGCGGCAGCAGGCTGCCGCCGGTCTCGGACCGCAGGCCGGCCGCGAGCAGCTGCCGGCCCAGCGCCGCGTGGAACGCCCGCAGCGGCTCCGGAACCACCGATGCCGCCAGGGCCAGCGCCGGCCGGCGACGGTCGCCGAGCGCAGCCAGGCGATCGAGCGCCAGCATGAAGGCCCGGCCCTGCACGCGGCCCGCCGCCTCGCCTGCCTGCGCCACCTGCTCCGCGCGCGGGCCGGCGCTCTGGCCGAGGTAGTGCAGCGTCAGGTGATGGCGCGAGGGCCGCACCCAGTGCGCCGTCGGAACGGTGCCGCGTACGCTCGCGGCCACCGCCTCGACCGCCCGGCACTCGGCCGCAGCCGGCCGCAGCGCGAAGAACAGGCGATGCGTCGGCAGGCGCTCGACCGTCGCGAACAGGTCCTTTTGCATCCGCACCGGCGCCCGCTAGTGCACGCGCGGCGGTCGCGCCGGCGATGGCCGCGCGGCGATGCCGGACGGTTTCATGGTGCTGCCGCGGCCGCCGCCGGCGGATACAGCGCGCGCAGCACCTGCGGCGCCAGCGCGCGGTAGATCGTCGCGTGGGTCAGGTCCGGACGCGGCACCGCCTGCCAGCGCAGCTGGGGCGGCGCATGCCGCTGCAGCAGGCCGCTCAGGCGCTCGGACGGGGGGCCGATGTTGGTTTCGTCGGCCCAGGCGAGGTACAGCTGCACCGGCCGCTGCGGCCAGGCGTCCAGCTGCGGCGGCGCGCCGTCCACCAGCGCGCCGCCGTTCCACCACAGGCTCGGGCTGAGCGCGATCGAGACATCGAACAGGCCCGGCTGCAGCAGGAAGGTCTCGACGACGAAGAAACCGGCCAGCGACTCGCCGATGATGCCGCGCTCGCCGGTCGTGCGGTAGCGCGCATCGATCCATGCCATCAGCTCCTCGGCGATGAACCCGCGGAACGCCGCCGATCCGCCGACCCGCGGCGCCACCAGGCGATCGCTGGCGACCGTGGTCGGACCGGTCATGTCGCGACGCCGCTCGGTGTTCTCGATGCCGACGAGGATGACCGGGCGCATCTGGCCGGCCGCGATCAAGGCGTCGATGGTGGTGGCCAGGTGCGGGAAGTCCTCCGCCAGCCCGCCGTCGGGCATGTACAGCACGTCGAACCGCGCGGTCGCGTATCGGGCGTACTGCGGCGGCAGGTAGACGTTGATCCGCCGCGTTTCGTCCAGCCGCGCCGACGGCAGCGTGAAGGTCGCGTGGGCGGGCACCGCCTCGGCGGCCGTCTGCGCCGGCCACGCCGGGGCGATGGCCTCCGCGGAAGGCGCCAGGAGCAGGATCGCGGTAGCCATCAGGAGGCGCTTCGGCATCGGGCGGTGGTCGCATCGGAAGTACGGGGCGCTACTTTGCCCTGCGCGCGTGCGGTTGCGTAGCCCCGCAGCCGGGCCCGGCCTGCTTGCATCGAGAACGGCGGAATCCGTCCGGCACGCGGCGCCTGCGCAAGCCGCGGCACGGAGGTACCCCGTCCGAGCGCGCGGGCGGCACCGCTCGGGCCGGGTCACAGGCGAAGTGTTCAGGGGGCTCCGTGCCGCGACAGGGGGAGCCGCGGGCAGCCGGTGCGACGCCGATCGCCGGTTGCCGGCGCATCCCACCCGGAACCGCGGCAAGCGCCGATGCGCCCCGGCGCGAAAACGCACCCGGCAGCCTCGACATTGAATACTTGCCGTCTTTTCCCGACAATCGCCGGCCCGATTCGTGCGCGGCAAGGGTTCGGCCCTCGTCTAGCCCGATGCGCGATCGCTCGCGCAGACTCGCCCGCCCCCACAGCAGACCCCTTCATGTCGCGACCTTCCTCGCTCGATCACGAACAGCTCCTGGCCTGCGCGCGCGGCGAGCTGTTCGGCCCCGGCAATGCCCGCCTGCCGGCGCCGCCGATGCTGATGTTCGACCGCATCACACGCATCGACGATCGCGGCGGCGCCTTCGACAAGGGCCTGATCCATGCCGAGCTCGACATCCGGCCGGACCTGTGGTTCTTCGGCTGCCACTTCGAGGGCGACCCGGTGATGCCGGGCTGCCTCGGCCTGGATGCGATGTGGCAGCTCACCGGCTTCTTCCTGCCGTGGCTCGGCGAACCCGGCCGCGGCCGCGCGCTGGGCGTGGGCCAGGTCAAGTTCAGCGGCCAGGTGCTGCCGTCGGCGCGCCAGGTCCGCTACGAGATCGACATCCGCCGCGTGATGCGCGGCAAGCTGGCGCTGGTGATCGCGAACGGCCGCACCTATGTCGACGACCGGCCGATCTACGCCGCCGACGACCTGCGCGTGGGCCTGTTCCAGTCCACCGAGGGCTTCTAGGCCATGCGCCGCGTGGTAGTGACGGGCATCGGCATCGCCTCGTGCATCGGTGACACGCTCGCCGAGGTCGCCACGGCGCTGCGCGAAGGCCGCAGCGGCATCCGCACCGCGCCCGAGCAGGCCGAGCGCGGGTTGCGCAGCCGCATCGCCGGCGCCCCGCAGACCGACCTGGTCGCGGCGATCGACCGCAAGCTCAAGCGCTTCATGGGCGATGCCGCCGCCTACACCTATGTGGCGATGCGCGACGCGATCGCCGATGCCGGCCTGTCCGCCGACGAGGTCAGCCACCCGCGCACCGGCGCCATCGCCGGCTCCGGCGGCGGCTCGGCGCAGTGGCAGATCGAGACCGGCGACCTGCTGCGCGAGAAGGGCGTGCGCCGCGTTGGCCCGTACATGGTGCCGCGGACGATGTGCTCGACCGTGTCGGCCACGCTGGCGACGGCATTCAGCATCCTCGGCCTCAGCTATTCGATCTCCGCGGCCTGTGCCACCTCCGCGCACTGCATCGGCGCCGCGGCCGACCTGATCCGCCACGGCGCCCAGGACGTGATGTTCGCCGGCGGCGGCGAGGAGCTGCACTGGGGCATGACCGCCCAGTTCGACGCGATGGGTGCGCTCTCCACCGGCTTCAACGACACGCCCGAGCGCGCTTCGCGCCCCTACGATGCGGACCGCGACGGCTTCGTCATCGGCGCCGGCGGCGGCATCCTGGTGCTGGAAGACTACGAGCGTGCCCGCGCGCGCGGCGCGCGCATCCATGCCGAGCTGGTCGGCTACGGCGTGACCTCCGACGGCGGCGACATGGTCGCGCCGTCCGGCGAAGGCGCGGTGCGCTGCATGCAGATGGCCTTGCACGGCCTCGCCGCGCCGATCGACTACGTCAATACGCACGGCACGGCGACACCGGTCGGCGACATCGTCGAGCTGGAGGCGCTGCGCGCGGTCTTCGGCGCGGCCGTGCCGCCGCTGTCCTCGACCAAGGCGCTGACCGGCCATTCGCTCGGCGCCGCCAGCGTGCACGAGGCGATCTACAGCCTGCTGATGCTGCGCGACGGCTTCATGGCCGGCTCGGCCAACATCGACACGCTCGATCCGCGCGCGGAAGGTTTCCCGGTGCTGCGCGAGAGCCGCGACGCCCGGCTCGACACGGTGATGTCCAACAGCTTCGGCTTCGGCGGCACCAACGCCAGCCTGGTGTTCGCGCGGGTCTGACGACCCGCGCGCCGCGCACGGGCGGGGAATCCGCCCGACGGCTGCAACCGATCGGCAAGGCCTCGCATCTCCTAGGCATCACTGCGCCGAGGAACCTGCCATGCCGTTTTCCGTTTCCGTCCCCCGCGCCGCGCTCGCGGCGCTGCTGGCCCTCCTGGCCGGAGCCGCCGCCGCGACGCCGCGCAGCGCCGTCGACGGCATCGCCCAGGCGATCGAGGATCGCTACTACGACGAGGCGCGTGCGCGCCAGATCGCCGCCGAGCTACGGGCTGCCGCGACCGCCGGAACGTTCGACGCGCTGACCGACCCGCGTGACCTGGCCACTGCGCTGGCCGAGCGCCTGCGGCCGTCCGATGCGCATTTCAACGTGCGCTGGGTCGATCCGGCGGCGGACGCGCCGCGGCCGGCGCGCGAGGCGCCGCCACCCGAGCGCGAGCGCCGTGGCAACTACGGCATCCAGCGGGTCGAGGTGCTGCCGGGCAATATCGGCTACCTGGACCTGCGCCTGCTCGCCGGCTTCGAGTTCGGCGAACCCGACGCACCGGCTCGCCGGGCGATCGAGGCGGCCCTGGACCTGCTTTCGCGCACCGACGGCATGATCCTCGATCTTCGCCAGTCGCCGGGCGGCTCGCCGGCGATGGTGGGCTATCTCGCCAGCGCCTTCACCGCGCGCGGCAAGGACGTCTTCAACACCTTCCACGGCCGCAACGGCCGGACGATGAGCGAAGCGCCGCTCGACTGGTACCCGTCGCCACGCGTGGAGGTGCCGCTGTTCGTGCTGACCAGCGGGCGGACCGGCTCGGCCGCCGAGGCGCTCGCCTATACGCTGCAGCAGTCCGGTCGCGCCCGCGTGGTCGGCCAGACCACCGGCGGCGCCGCCAATCCCGGCGACGAGGTCGATGCCGGCGACGGCTTCCGCGTCTTTGTGTCGGTGGCGACGCCGGTCAATCCGATCAGCCGCGACAACTGGGAAGGTCGCGGCGTCGTTCCCGACATCGCGGCGCCGGTCGATGGTGCTACCGGCAAGGCCCAGCGCCTGGCCCTGGCCGCGATCCTGGCGCGCCGGCCGGACGCCACCGACGCCCGCTGGGTGCTCGATGCGCTGCAGGCGGCGGATGCGCCGCCCAAGGCGATCGACACCGGCCGGTTCGTGGGGCACTACGGCGAACTGCGCGTACGCGCCGAGGCCGGCGACCTGCTGCTCGAACGCGGCCGCCGCCCGCCGCAGCGGCTGCTGCCGCTCGAGGGCGACCTGTTCAGCGTGGCCGACGATCCGACGCGCCGCGTCGCCTTCCAGCACGACGCTGCCGGCGCAATCGTCGCGCTGGAAACCCTGTCCAGCGACGGTGCCACCACGCGCCACCGGCGCGAGAACTGAGCGGTCGGATCGCGCCGCAACGGACGGTGGCGCAGAGGCGGACCGCGCTGCCGCATCCGCTGATCCGCGTGCCGGCCGCTGCGCTATCGTCGCGCGCCATGTCCCATCCCTGCCTTCGCTGCGGTGCCTGCTGCGCGGTGTATCGCGTCGCGTTCTACTGCACCGAAGCAGCGACGACGTTGGGCGGCCCGGTGCCGCCGGAGCTGACCGTCCGGCTGGACCGGCACCGGCTGGCGATGAAGGGCGCCGAGGCCAGCGATCCGCGCTGCGGAGCGCTGGCCGGCACCGTGGACGCCACGGCCGCCTGCACGATCTACGCGCGCCGCCCGTCGCCATGCCGCGAACCGGCGCCGGCCTGGGAGGCCGGCCGAGCGAGCCCGTCGTGCGACCGTGCGCGCAGCGCGCACGGCCTGCCGCCGCTGAAGGCCACGGACTGGGACACCTCCACCGCAGCCTAGCCGAAGACGCGGACCGGTGCGTGCTCGCTTCGGCGGTACGGCGGCACGGGCCGGAGGCGCGGCGATCGACGACCGGAACTACGGCATCAGCGATACCAGCTCCAGCAATCGTCCGGTGATCGACTGCACCGCGTACTCGTCGATGCCGCCGGCCGGGTTGTTGGTCATCGCGACCACGACGTACGGGTCCTCGCCGGCGTTCTCGAGCATCCAGGCGTGGGTCAGCACGTGGTAGCCGGTCCCGGACGAAAGGCTGCCGCCCTTGTACCAGACGCGGTCCCATCGGCCGCGTACTTCGGGCTGGGCCGCCTGCGCCCCCAGGGCGGCGTCGACCGTGATCAGTGCCTCGGACCCCTGCGGCAGGCGGCGCAACTGGCCGAAGGCGCGACAGACGTCCGACGCGCTGGCGCGCCAGGTGCCGTCGGTCAGCAGCCCGGCATGGAAGAACGGCCCACCGGTGTTCGGGCCGAGCGGCTCGATGCGTTCGGCCAGGAACTGCCGCTTGTAGGCCTGGCTGCCGGTGACGTAGCCCAGCGCCTCGTCCAGCGGGAACGAACGGAACAGGTGGAACTGCTCGCTGATGCCGAGCAAGGGCGTGAGGAGATCGGGCTGGGCGACGCCGAAGCCGGCCACGACCTGGTCGAGCCGCTCGCGGCCGACCCGCTGGTGCAGCAGGTCGGTCGCGGTGTTGTCGCTGTTGCCCATCATCAGCGTCGCCAGCTCGGCCACCGGGAACGGCGTGTCCAACGGCTCGCTGTTGATGATGCCGCCCGGCGCGAGCTCCGAGGCGACCATCGGCACCTGCTCGGCCGCTGCCAGCGGGCCGGCGGCGATCGCGCGGCCGACGCCACCGAGCACCCAGAGCTTGAACACCGAGGCGGTCGCCCGCGGCAGGTCGGCGCTGCGGCCGGCGATCTCGCTGCACTGGCCGCCGCTGCCGATGCGGCCGACGAACAACCCCGGACCCGGCGACAGCGTGGCGAACTTGTCGGCCGCCTGCGCCAGCGTCAGCGTGCGGTCGACCGGATACTGGACCGAGCCGCCGTAGCTGCTGACGCCGAACAGCACGATGCGGCCGTCGCCGGCGTACCGCGTGCCGAAGCTCAGGAACCCTGACGGCGGCGGACTGCCCGGCGAGTCGATCACCACCGTCGCGCGCACCGGTGTCAGGCCGATCACGTCGGTGATGACCGCATCGGGATAGCTGGCACGTACCGAGGCGATGAACGCCTGGGTCTGCGCCGCCGGCGTCTGGCTCAGCCAGCCGGCATCGAAATGCGCGTTGATCTCGGCAATCGACGTCGTCTCGCCGGCCGCCAGTTCGCCGATCAGCCAGCGCAGCTGGTCGGCCGCCGGTCCCGGCGGCAGCAGGTACTGCCCGCCGACCACCGGGAACAGCGGCGCGATCGACGGCGGCTCGAAGCCGTCGACGAACAGCGGCCGCGCCTGCGCCGTGGTCAGCGCCATCACACCCACCAGCACGCCCAGATACCGCTTCATGGCCGTTTCCCCCCTCGCGATCGAACGCCGTATCGCGCAGCCCCGCCGAACGCGCGGGCCGCCGTCGCTTTCAAAGGCGTGAAACGGTGGAAAAGCAGCTCAGGCCCGCCGGTGGCCGGTGGCCCGGCCCGTCGGACTGACCGGCGCTCAGCGCAGCTGGCTGTCCTTGCTGCCGCGGCGGTTGTAGCCGCTGAACGTGGCCTGCTCGCGGTCGTGTGCCTCCTGGCAGGTCACGCACAGGCGCACGCCCGGCACGGCCTTGCGCCGGGCCTCGGGAATCGGCTTCTCGCAGTCCTCGCAGTGCGCCAGACCCGGCCCCTGCGGAAGCTGGCTGCGGGCACGCTTGATCGCATCGTTGACGGTGGCGTCGATCTGGTCCTGGACCGCGCCGTCACCTGCCCAACCGGTTGCCATCGGGCACCTCCTGAAACGTTCAGAGCCGCCGCACACAGCGGCAGCGGGTTGCACCAGTACAGGGTCGAGAAAGAGCCGTCCTGCCCATTCCCGACGCACACGATGCGGCAAGGCCGCACCACCGGTTCCGCGGATCAACCGCTGGTGCCGTCGATCCGCGCGCGATCCCACCCTGGATCGCGCCAGCACGCGGTTTCTCAAGAGTTTGCAAGATGGCGGCGAACCCCGGCAAGTCAAGGCACGCAGCGACCCGGCGCGGCTTGACAAATACGTTTACACGCGTAATCTCAATACATCGATTACGGATGTAAATGAAATGCAGATCAGTGATGCCGAAAGTGCCGTGATGGACGTGCTCTGGCGCGCGCAGCCGCTCGCCGCCGACGACATCGTAGCCGCCACCGCCAGCCGGAACGGCTGGCAGGAAGCGACCGTCAAGACCCTGATCAACCGGCTGCTGCGCAAGGGTGCGATCGCCGCCGAGCGCGATGGCCGCCGCTATCTCTACCGGCCGGTCCTGGCGCGCGCGGACTACGTGCACGCCAGCAGCAAGACCCTGCTCGACCGCCTGTTCGACGGACGCGTGGCGCCGCTGGTCGCGCACTTCTCCGAACGGCGCAAGCTCAGCAAGCGCGACATCGCCGAACTGCGCAAGCTGATCGAGGACCTCGACGATGGCCGGTGACATCCTCGAAGGCCTGCTGCGCCTGACCCTGGCCGCCTCGGCCGCGATCGCGGTCGTGCTGCTCGTACGCAGGATCGTGCGGCGCTGGGTCGGCGCGCGCATCGCCTATGCACTCTGGGCGGCGGTACCGTGCGCCGGCCTCGGTGCGCTGCTTCCGCGCCCCCAGGCCCTGTCCGTGCCGGCCTGGGCAGGCGTCGCCGATCTCCCGTTCGCCGCCGCGGTCCCGGCGGCCAGTTCCACCGCCGGCTGGCTGGTCGCCGCATGGCTGGCCGGCGTGCTGGCGACGGCACTGGTCACCTGGCGGACGCAGGCGCGCTTCCTGCGTCACCTGGGACCGCTGGTCGAAACGACCGACGGCCTCTGGCAGGCACGCGGCGATCACGCCGGGCCGGCCCTGGTCGGCGCGCTGCAGCCGCGCATCGTCATCCCCGGCGACTTCCACCACCGCTACAGCGAACGCGAACGCACGCTGATCCTGGCGCACGAGCGCGCGCACCGGCGCCAGCGCGACCCGCTGCTCAATGCCGCCGTCGCCGCGCTGCGCTGCCTGCAATGGTTCAACCCCCTCGTGCACCTGGCCGCCGGCCGGTTCCGGCTCGACCAGGAGCTGGCCTGCGACGCACGGGTGCTGCACGACTTTCCGGAAGCGCGCCGGTCCTACGCCGACGCGATGTTGAAGACGCAGCGGGTCGACCTCGGACTGCCGATCGGCTGCCAATGGCAGTCCAGCCATCCACTGAACGAGAGAATCGCCATGCTCAAGAAACCCCTCCCCGGCCGCCTGCGCCGGATCCTCGGTGCCACCGGCCTCGCCGCTGCCGTGCTGACCGCCGGTGGCCTGGCCTGGGCCGCGCAGCCGGCTTCGACCGGACCGGGCTACGGACGCCTCAGTCCTCCCGCCTACCCCGCCGACCTGGACGGTGTCGTTCCGGAAGGAACGGTCTACCTCAAGGTGCGGGTCGGCAGCGACGGCACGCCGCTGGCCGTCGAGCGCGATCGCGTCGTGCCCGATTCACTGCCGACGGCCGTCGCCGACCAGCTGGCCGACAGCGCCGCCGCCGCGGTCCGCAGCTGGACCTTCACACCGGCCCAGCGCAACGGCCGCAGCGAGGAAGGCAGTGTCGTGGTGCCGATCCGCTTCTCGTCCGGCGTCACCGCCACACCGGGCACACCCACGACACCCGCGACGCCGGCCACACCGGCGGTGCCGGCAACCCCGGCGATCGCGGCCCCGGCGCTCGACACGATCACGGTCCAGCGCCGCTAGTCCGGAGCGACGACCTGCCCGCGCCGGGCTGCGTTTCGCACCGTCGCCGCATCCGCGGCGACGGCTGCGCGAGGCGTCCGGCGCGAGCCGGCGGCAACCGGCCGCCGAGGGCGTCCCGGCGCCTTCCGCGCCGATGCAGCCGTTGCGGCGCTGGGCATATCCGGGCAATGCCGCTCATGCGCCATCCGGCCCGCGTCCGGCGTCTTCGGTAGCCACGGCAGCGGCCAGGTCGTCGAGCCGCCGCAGGCGCGCCCGGGCGCGGCGCCCGAGCCCGCAGGCGATGGCGGCCGACACGATCACCACCACGGCATTGACTGCCAGGTTGATGCCCCATACCCGCACCGGGTCGGCGCCCCACAGACCGAATGCCAGGTCGGCCCAGGCGGCCGCGTACAGGCCGCACCAGAGCGTCAGGCTGAGCCAGGCGCTGGTCCGCCAGATGCGCAGCGAGGTGCGGGTGCGCCCGTGCTCGAAGGCCAGCAGGGCCGGCGGCGCCAAGTCGAGCGCGCGCCACTGGCGCCGGCGATGCCATTGCGTCCAGCCGGTGAAGCCGAGCACGACCGCCAGCAGCACCAGGCCGGTAGCGCGATCGTTCCAGCCGGCCTTCGGCAGCAGCGCCAGCGTCAGGCACAGCATGACGGCGATCGCCGCAGCGGCCAGTTCCAGCACGCGCGTGACCGCCATGCGCCGGCTGCGCCGGGTCACCTCGCCGCGCAGCGCGGTCCAGTCGACGGCCGCCAGCGGCTGCTCGCACCAGGCGGTCCGGAGCGCTGCCCAATCGGCAGCGGCAGGTTCAGTTCCCGTCACGATCGTCTCCCATCTGTGCGCGCAGGCGCCGCCGGGCCCGGCTCAGCCGTTGCGCGACCGTGTTCTCGGCCAGGCCCAGCAGCTCGGCGATCTCCTTCTGCGTGAAGCCCTCCAGCGTCAGCACCACCGGCTGGCGGAACGCCAGCGGCAGGCCGCGCACCGCCTCGACCAGGCCCTGCCGCCGCTGGCCGATCTGGACCTGCTGCAGCGGGTCGGCCTCCGGATCGGCCAGGTCCGGGTCGAGCGGCGCATCGAGGGCGGCGCGGTTGGCCGCGAGGTGGTTGATCGCCCGGTTGTTGGCCACCCGGGCGACGAAACTGCGCAGGGCCGACTCGCCGCGCCACTGCGGCAATGCCCGCCACAGCGCGATGGAGATGTCCTGCAGCAGGTCGTCGCGCCGCGCCGGCTCGCCGGCGTAGCTGGCCGCGATGCGCGCCAGCATCGGGCCGTAGGTTTCCAGCACTTCCTCGATCTGCGGCCGCGTCATCGGCCGTCAGGCGGTCGCCGGCCCGGCCGGATCGAACACGTCGCGATAGGCCGCGTAGCTGACGTACACGCCGAACGGCAACAGCACCAGCAACAGCCACGGCTGCCACAGCATGCCGGCGATCAGCGCGCCCATCGCCACCGTATAGGCCAGCACCGGCCGCCACAGCAGCGCCAGCCGGCGGGCGTTCTCGACCAAGGCGGCGCCGACGCCGAGGCCGTCGATCACCACGCGCGGCGCCGCGAAGAACATGAACGCCGCCGGCAGCAGCCCGGAGACCAGGACCGCCGCCAACTGGCCCCGCGTGAACGTGATCGCGGCCAGGTTGCCGGTCGCCAGCGCGCCGGCCTGCGCGGCGCCGCCGAGCAGGAACGCCACGCCGACCTGGAACGCGAAGGCCAGCACCGCGACGGCCGCCAGCAGCAGGATCGACCACGCGCGTCCCCAGGCGGTGCGGGCGGCCGCCGCCGGTGCGAACGTCCCGGCGCGCACGCGGCGGTCGACCATCAGCAGCACCCAGGCGCTGGCCAGCGGCGTCAGCAGCTTGGAGGCGACCACGCCGAACGTGGGCAGCAGCTGGACCAGCCCCTCGACCACGATCGGCAGCAGGGCCAGCAGCCAGAAGCGCAGCGGCGCCCGGCGGAACAGCGTGCCGGCGTGGCGCAGCCAGCGCACCGCCACGCCCCAGCCGGCGGCGATCGGTTCGTGGGTCGGATTCATCGTTGCGGGCAGGTGGCTCATCGTCGTGTCCGGTTGCGGGAGTCCTTCTCAAGGACAGGCCTTCGGCGAAAAACCTGACATCCGCGCGCACCGGCCCGCTCCCGGGCGGGTGGACCTCCTGCCGACGACACGCCCCGCGCCGCAGCGGAGACACGCCGCTCCGGTCCGGCGCCTGCCGCCGGACGGCCGCCGGCAGCGTACCGTGGCGAGGCCGGCACCGGTACCGCCGCAAGGCCGGTTCCGGCCGCGGCCGGGCGGCGCCGGCGCGTCCGTGCCGCCGGCGCGCCGTACCGTCACGCACCGGGCTGTGGCACAGTCGCCGCGAAGCCGCCAGCCAGACCCGCGTGAACGAGACACCCGCCCCCGCGCGCCCGTGGTTCCTGTACCTGATCGAATGCCGGAACGGCGCCTACTACGCCGGCATCGCCGTGGACGTCGCCGCACGCTACGCATCACACCAGCGCGGCACCGGCGCCCGCTACACGCGTGCCAACCCGCCGGTGCGCCTGCTCGGCAGCCGCTGCTATCCGGATCGTGCCTCGGCCTCGCGCGCGGAATGGCAGATCAAGCGCCTGCCGCGTGCCGACAAGCTGGCCTACCTGGCCGCCGATGCCACGCCCGAGCCCGCCGCCGCGACGGCTCAGGCCGGGCCGATCGACAGCGTCGTCACGCTGGCCAGCTGATCGGGTGCCAGCGCACGGGTGTCGACCAGGGTCGACTCGCTGCCGAGCGCCTCCACCAATGTCCGCCGCGGCACCTCGGTGCGCGTGCTCTCGCGGCCGTGCACGCCCTCGCGCGTGGACAGGAACGCCAGCAGCCGGTCGGCCTTCGCCGCCGGGCCGCGCTTCTCGAAGCCGTCCCACAGGTCCTTCGGCGTCGCGTTGAGGCTGCCGTGATGGCCGACCTTGTAGAGGTCCACCCCGCCCAGCAGCTCGCGCACCCCCGGCTGCGCCAGCGCATACATCCAGTTCTCGTACTGCGCGTCGCCGGGAAACAGCAGGCGCTTGTCGCCGGCCTCGAACAACAGGATCACGCTGGTGTTGTTCATCGCGTCGTCCAGCGCCCGCACGATCGCCAGCAGCGACTCGGCCTGTTCGCGCCGTGCATACGAGCGGTACCAGCGCGCATCCCACGGGTAGCGCGTGGTGGCGTGCTCCGGGAACAGCGGCGCGAACGCCGCCGCGTCCCGGGCGGCCAGGTCCGCGCGCTTGGACCAGAAGTCCGCGCGCGCACCCATCGCATGCCAGAACTGGTCCTTGTCGACGGCACGCTGGCGCGCGATCGCCTGGGTCTGCGCCAGTGTCGGCGGCCCGAGCACGCGGACGGTCACGCCCGGCAGCAGCGGTTCCAGTCCGGACCGGGCGCCGAAGTACACGTAGCGTCGCTTGGGCGCCATCGTCATCAGGTTGGTGACGGCATCGCGGTTGGCCAGGCTGTTGTCGTCGCCGAGGAAGGCCAGCTGGTCGCGCAGGTCCGCCAGCGGCCGGCCCTGCAGGCGCTCGGCCGCCTGCAGGGCGAAGCCCGCATAGCGGTTCATGTCGGCCAGCATCCGCAGGTGCCGCGCCACCCGCGCGCGCGCCGGCGCCAGATTGCGCGTGGGCTGCTCCGCATCCCGCGCGGCATCCGGATCCTCGGTCCAGGGCTGGATCACCAGCTTCGGGCGCAGGTCGCGGATGATCGCGCCGGGGCCGTCGCCGTTCCTTGCCGCAAAGCCGCTGATGTGGTCCTTGTGCCGATGGGTGGCGACCACCGCATCGAGGCGGCCGCCGCAGTCCTCGCGGATCTGCCGCGCGATCCGCAGCAGGTAGTCGCCGCCGCCGGCCTTGCCGGCCGGCAGCCGCGTCGAGCCGAAATCGATCAGGACGTGCCGGTCGAACCTCGCATAGTGGAACGTCAGCAGGAAGCAGTCGCCGAAGCCGACGTCGTAGCTGCGCAGGGTGACGCGCTGTGGACGGTCGGCGGCGGCGGTCTTGCGCGTGGCCATGTCACCACATCCTGCCGGCGGGCGGCGTGAACGGGCGCAGCGCGCGGTCGCGGTGCATCGCCGCAATGCGCTGCGCCACCGGTGCGCTCGACGCGAAATGGCCCTGCTCCCAGAGGCTGCGCAGCCGGTCGCCCTGGCGCGCGCTCGCCACGCCGGTGCCGATGTGGAACTTGAGCTGGCCGTATTCGCCGAAGACCAGGCTGCCGCCGCCGTAGAGCGTGATGAACTGCGTGCCGGGCATGTCCGCCGGCTTCTCGATGCCCAGCGCCTTGAGTTCGTTGGCGAAGATCTTGAGCGTCTGCACGTACTCCACCACCGTCTCGCGCAGCAGCGTCTCGTCGTTGCTGACGCGCAGCACCGGCCGCACCGAGATCACGCGCGTGAAGGCGTTCGGCTCGATCCCGAGCGCCTTGCGGTTTTCCCAGACGAAGCGGAACACCTCGGTCGGATCGCTCTGCATGCGCGCGAAATGCGTGCCGGCCAGCGTGAACGAATCGACCCGCGGCGGATCCCAGGCGCCGTCCGAGCGCGTGCCGCTGGACGGTACCACGCCGTACGCGGCGAAGGTCTCCCTGAGAATGTCACGATAGTGATAGCGGCTGTCGTCCGGGTACAGCTGCAGGTCGGCCGTGAGCAGGGCGCTCAGGTAGTCCGGAAAGCTCATGTCCACCGGCGGCAGGTAGTCGATCGCGCGGATCACGATGCGCAGCAGCTGCTTGGCCGCGGTCGCGCCCTCCTCCGCCACCACCGATCGGCTCACACCGCTCACGCGGTCCGCGCGCAGCGGTTCCAGCCGGCGCAGCCAGGTCAGCACGAAGGCGCGCATGACGATCGCGACCAGCAGCTCGCCGCGGTCGTGCGCCTCCTCGAACCGCGCGCTGCCGTAATGGAACTCCGCCGGCTCGATCCGCAGCGAAGCGCGCAAGGTCGCGCTCGGCACGCCGTCCAGTGCCGCGCCCATCTGCTCGGCCAGCCGCGCCAGCGCCGTGCCGGCGAGGCCGTCGAGGTCGAGCCGGTCGAAGCGGACGCGGCCGTCGCGGCCGGTCAGCGGCCCCAGCGCATGCTCGACCACCGTCTGGCTGCGGAACACCGACAGCAGCGCGACGACATCGGCGAAGCCCTCGTGGAACGCCGCCTGGTCCGGCGAGGACGGCTGGAAGTAGAACGGCCGCAGGCCGTCCAGGAGCGCGTGCGTGGTCTCGTGCGCGACGATGTCGTGCGACAGGCAGGTGTAGACGATGCGGCCGCGCCGGTCCGGGAAGTAGCCGAAGGCCAGGCTCTCCGATTCGCGCGAGTAGTACGCGTTGGCGTCGGCGAATGCGTGCGGCGCCAGCTTGAGCTGGTGCCCGGGATGCTCGAAGCCCCAGGCCACCGGCCGCCCGAGCGCGCACTCGAACTCCTTGAGCGTGGCCATGGCGATCGCGTAGACGTTCTGCTGGTGGAAGTGCGGATCGCCCACCAGCCGCTCGATGTCGGTGACGTCGGCATACGGGTCCGACGCCACGTCGCCGGTGCGCGGCCGGTAGAGGACGTTGGCCGAGGCGTCGTAGTCCACCACGTGGATGCGATGCCCCTTCGGCCCGCGCTCGAGCCGTTCCGCGGCCACTGCCACCGTCGTCGTCAGCGCCCGGCCATCGGACGTCAACACCCCCGGATCCTGCGCCAGGATCGTCCACCGGCGCATCGGCACGTCGTGCCGGACCGGATCATGCGTCCCCTGCGGGACCGTGCGCTGCATCGCCACGCCGTCGCCCTCCCCGGCCCGCCCGGGCCGCGATGGAACTGGAAGCACCCCGCGCCCATGCGCGGCCGGACTACGCCGGCAACCGCCGCCGGCTCACCACCATGAGAACACGCGCTCGTCCCACCGCATGCGACGCGAGCGGGATCCGTCCGGATCGATCTCGCCCGGGTCCCCGGAACCACCCCACGCCATCCACGGCGGCTCGCGGCACGGCCGCCAGTGCGCATCGAAGACCGTCGCATCGGACAGCAGCGGCGGCGCCGGACAGGCCTCGCGGTCGTAGCGCGAGATCCACTGCGCGTGCAGGTATTCATGCGCCACCGGCACCTGGCCGCGGACGCCGGCCGGCAGTGCCGCCAGCAGGAGCCCGGCCACCCAGCCCCAGCCACCCGCCGTGAACCGTGTCGATCCTTCGACCATTGCATCGTTCCCCTCGGCGCCGCCCACCGCTCTGGCGCCCCGTCCGCATCCGCCTTCCACTGCCGGTGCCTCGGCGAACGTGCGCCGTGCCCACCGCATCCATGCGTCCGATAATGGCACGGCCACCGGTGCCCCACAAACGCCGAGCGCCGTTAGGAAAAAGGCCTATCCAATTGATGAAAAAGAGAAAACGATCGGCGTAGGAAATTTCCTACACCGATTGCCGTCATCCGCTCACACGCACCCCAGCCGTCAGGCCATCGCGCCATTCACGGCCGGACCGGCTCGCCTGGGCGGCACGCCCAGGGCGCCCGGACGCTCCCTGCCGATCGTCATTTCCCGTAGTAGCCGTCGCGTTGCGAGACCGCCCGCCGGGCAGGCGCGACCGGGACGCACAGGCCGATCATCCGCGCGAATCGCCTCCGGGTGGCGTCCTGACGCCGCTCGTCGCAGGCGGCTCGCGTCGGCGAGCGCAGCCGAGCAAAGTGCCGCAACGGAAACCGCGCGCCGGTCGGACCCGAACGGCACACGGCGGCCGAGCCCGCTCCCGGAAAAGGCGCATGACCATGACCCTGCGAAAGCGAATCCTCGTCGGCCTACTGGCGCTCGTGCTGCTCGCGCTGGCCACGCTGGCCGTCGCCCTGAGCTACGAATCGCCGTGCCCCGCCCCCGCTCCGCCACCGGCCGGTGGCACGCCGATGCAGGCCGTCGTGCACCGGTGCTACGGCACGGCCGATGTCCTGCACCTGGAGACGATCGCCAGGCCAACGCCCAAGGACAACGAAATCCTGGTCAAGGTGCACGCCGCCTCGGTCAATCCGCTCGACGTGCACTCCACCACCGGCAAGCCTTACATCATGCGGCTGTCCTCGGGCCTGGGCGCCCCCGACAACCCGCGGCTGGGCGTCGATTTCGCCGGCACCGTCGAGGCCGTCGGCACCCAGGTGACCCGGTTCAACCCGGGCGACGCGGTCTTCGGCGGGCGCAACGGCGCCCTGGCCGACTACCTGGTCGTGCGCGAGGACCGCGCCGTGGTGCCGAAGCCGTCCAATCTCAGCTTCGAGCAAGCCGCCGCCCTGCCGATCGCCGCCGTCACCGCGCTGCAGGGCCTGCGCGACCACGGGCACCTGCGTCCCGGCCAGAAGGTGCTCATCAACGGCGCCTCCGGCGGCGTCGGCACCGTCGCCGTGCAGATCGCCAAGGCCTACGGCGCCGAAGTGACCGGCGTCTGCAGCACGCGCAATCTCGACCTGGTGCGCTCCCTTGGTGCCGACCACGTAATCGACTACACCCAGGAAAACTTCACCGAAGGCGGCGCCCAGTACGACTTGATCCTGGACAACGTCGGCAGCCATTCGCTGCTGGATACACGGCGCGCGCTGAAGCCCGACGGCATCCTCGTGATCGTCAGCGGCCCCAAGCGCGATCCCTGGCTGGGACCGCTCGCCCGCGTGATCCAGGCCGCGCTGCTGGCACCGTTCGTCGACCAGGAAATGACCAAGTTCCTGGCGGAGCTCACACCCGCCGACCTGGCGGTCCTCGCCGACCTGGCACAGGCCGGCAAGCTGACGCCGGTGATCGATCGCCGCTATCCGCTGCGCGAAGCCGCGGAGGCCATCCGCTACGTGGAAACCGGCCGCGCGCGGGGCAAGGTGATCGTCGAGATGAACTAGGTTCCCGCAGCTCTGTTCTGCCGCAGGAGGTGGAGCGTCTGCGCGCTTGGCAGGCCGGAGGATCGACGGAGCGCGCCACGCCTCCTATGCTTCGTCGGCGCGCTTCCTGGCGTGCCATCGTCCATGGAGGCCCAGTGCCCAAGGCGCCGATCGCACTGACCGTCGCAGCCCTGCTGTCCGGCTGCATCCAGATACCGGAGTCCTGCTTTCGATTGGCAGCCGACTCCAGACTACCAGCCTGGTTTGAACACGCCGGCCGTGGCGACCGGGCCGACCTGGAAGTCCGGATTTGCTACTTCATCGACAGCAGCGGCCATACGATGCGCGCCACGCTGCACGACACACGCAAGGGCAAGGATGAGCACGTAGTAGGCACCTTGAAAGGATCTGTTCCTATCCGGCCGTATCCCCAGCACGACAGCCGCCCTGTCTACGAGCTGGTTACCGTCGGGACCACGACCGAACTGATCGAGCACCGGGGAAGAAACGACCTTTTCCATGTGTCAGACGATCCAGCCATGCGGCGCCTCGCGGAGGAGCAACGGAACTGACGACCGAAGCCGCACCATTGACGCCGTTGACGATGAAGCCCTTCGGCATTCGGCCATACCCGATCGGATCCTCCGAAACATCGTGACTGCGGACTTGCTGACCTCCTTGCATCAAGCCCGATGTCTGAGTTGCGATCTCGCGTGGCACAGGATGGAAATTCCCGGCGCCGCTGAGCAGATCGCACGCGCAAACCCACACGGGCAGACCTGCGCGCGATCCACGCCAGTATCGGCAAGGCCCGCCGTCGTCGTGTCACGGCGATATCGTGGTCGCCCGGCCAGCGGACCTGAACAGCTACCCGCCTGGTGTCAGACGGATGCCCCGCAACGACCTGTCATCGCCGGCAGCGAATGACTACCACCTGGCACGTTCGAGCGCACGACGCCTTGCGGCTGCGAGGAGCCTATCGGGCGAGAAGCCGGCGCGGCTTCTCTTTGAGGATCCGGCTACTTCGCGCATCTATCTCTTTCTAGCAAGGTCAGCGCCCCTCCAATGGTCTCTTGCCTTACTGGCAAATCAAGCACGGAGTAGCTCCACATGACTGTGACAGGACTACCCGCAACAGGCTTCCTTAGTTCAGGGAAGATGTGGCTGAGATATACATCACCGTATTGTTTACCTCCACGCCTCAACAAACGATTTTCCGAAAAATCATCCTGAATCAAATAGACGCGACGCAGAAGACCACCACGAATTGCCGTTCCACGATATGCAACAACAATCGCCCCATCAACCCCCCAGGGAAGTCTTTCATTAGGAATGGTAATACTGTTCTCAGAAACGTTACTCACCTCAAATCTAAGAATAAACCCATCCTCATCCGACACAATGCATGCGTTGACCTCCAGCTCGGCCGGACCAGCCAGGCACGCGCATGATAAAAACGCCAAGAGCAGCGCAACCAGACGCCTATCTGCCATTTTTAACCCTCTATCGAATGGTCATCTGCTGCGCAATGGTACGCTCGTTACGGCCGACTCATGGGCAGCCGGCCATCTCGTCACCGTGGCGGCCATCACCAACCGGTTGCAATCGCAGAATGCGATCGATAGCCAACCACATGTTTCTTAAGCAATGAAACAAGCTGAGGCCTCACTCACCTCGCAATCCGGCAGGATGCACAACATCCCTATGTGATTGCGCCAGGTTGCCGTGAAGCTACAACCGCGGACAACTGACAGCGTCAAATTCCTCGAGCCTGGCTACAGCAAAGGCCGTTATCTTGCCCACTTCCGCAATTGACCTCGAAATTGTCCTTGACTGCGATAGCAAACAGAACCATGCCATAGTCACTTATGGCCCACAATCACGACGCGTCACGCCTTCAATCTCGGACTTGGTTTTCTGCATCGAGCATCAATACACGGGCAAGCGATCGTCCCGACACCTGCGCGCGCTCCCTTTGCTTGGGCATTCACCGTTTTTGTTCCGGCCTTGCCGTCACTCGTCGCACAACGCTTCCGACCAGGGACATCTTGTGGATGCTGCCGATCGACATCTGAAGAAGTGAGCACAGTGAACTATCCTCCCGCCATGTCCGCATCCGCGCTCTCCACCAAGCCGCGCGGCCTGGCGCTCCTGCTGGGCTGGCGGCGCCTGCGCTTCACGCTGATCACGTCGACCATTCTCGGCCTGTTGCTCAGCCCGGGCTGGGAATCGGGCGGGGCGGGACTGCTGGCACGCGTGATCGGGCTGGGCCTGCTGGCGATGCTGGTGTTCGGCGTGTTCGAGCAGTGGCCGCGGCGCCTGCCGCGCTGGCTCGCGCGCTGGGTGCTGCAGGTGCTCGGGGTGGCGCTCTCGGTGCCGCTGGGCACGCTGGCGGTCTACACGCTCTCGACGCCGGCGGGCGCGCCGCCGTTCTGGGAGGTCGGCTCGCGGCTCTCGGGCTTTGCGTCGATCACGGTGCTGGGACTGCTGATCGCGCCGTGGGCGGCGCTGGGGGCGCTGGTGCGCCAGAAGGAGGCGATCGCACGACACCAGCAGCTGGCCTTCGACCTGGAGCGCAGCGAGCTGGAACGCCAGGCGCTGGATGCACGCCTGCACCTGCTGCAGGCGCAGGTGGCGCCGCATTTCCTGTTCAACACGCTGGCCAACGTGCAGGCGCTGGTGGATACCGGGTCGCCGCAGGCGCCGGCGGTGCTGCGCAGCCTGATCGCCTACCTGCGCGCGGCGGTTCCCCGGTTGCACGCGCCGGCCACCACCGTGGGACAGGAGCTGGACCTGGTGCGCGCGTATCTGGAGCTGATGCACATGCGCATGCCGGACCGGCTGCAGTTCGCCATCCACGCGGACGAGGCCGCGCTGGCCCTGCACTGCCCGCCGATGACGCTGCTGACGCTGGTGGAGAACGCGGTGCGCCACGGCATCGATCCCAGCGAGGACGGCGGCCGCATCGACGTCGGCGTGCAGCGCCACGGCGACCGCTGCCGCGTGCGCGTGAGCGACACCGGCGTGGGCCTAGGCGCGCCGGGCCACGGCCTCGGCACCGGGCTGTCGACGTTGCGCGAACGCCTGCGCCTGAGCTTCGGTGCCGATGCGCAGTTGCGTATCGGTGCGCAGATGCCGCACGGCGTCAGTGCGGAACTGGAATTTCCGGCACGCGAGGCCGCCAACCCATGACGGTACGTCCCACCGCACTGATCGCCGACGACGAGCCGCTGCTGCGCGAGGCGCTGGCGCGGCAGCTGGCGCAGGCCTGGCCGGAGCTGGAAGTGGTCGCCCAGGCGCGCAACGGTCGCGAGGCGGTGCGGCAGTTCGAGGCGCGCCGGCCGGACGTGTGCTTCCTGGACGTGCACATGCCGGGGCTTTCCGGCGTGGAAGCGGCCCACCAGATCGGCCGTCGCGCGCACCTGGTGTTCGTGACGGCGTATGACCAGTACGCGGTGCAGGCCTTCGCCGAGGGCGTGCTCGACTACCTGGTCAAGCCGGTAGACCCGGCGCGGCTGGCCGATACCGTGGCGCGGCTGAAGGAACGCCTGCGGGCCGCGCAGCCGGCGCTCGCCAACGAGGCGCTGCTGCAGCAACTGGCCGCACAACTGCAGGGCGGCGCATCGCCGGCCCCGGCGCCGCTGCGCTGGATCCGCGCACAGGTCGGCCAGTTGCTGCGCCTGATCCCGACCGACGAGATCGACTACCTGCGCTCGGATACCAAGTACACGCGGGTGGCGTGGCGCGGTGATGCAGGCAAGCCCGAAGAGGCACTGGTCCGCCTGGCGCTGAAGGAGCTCGCCGCGCAGCTCGATCCGGCCCAGTTCGCGCAGGTACACCGCTCGGTGGTGGTCAACCTGCGTGCGATCAGCCACGTCGTGCGCGGCGACAACGAAACCGCCCTGATCCACCTCAAGGGTCGCAAGGACGTGTTGCCGGTCAGCCGCAACTTCCTGCACCTGTTCCGGCAGATGTAGCCCCCGGCTGGATCGGGCGGCGCGCGTCACCGGGACGCGCGCCGCCGATTCCCGGCTACTGGCGCCGGCCGATGCGCAGGCCGGCGAGCATCACCAGCGCCAGCGCGGCCAGCAGCAACATCCAACGCGAGGTGGTCGGCACCGGCACGGCCTCGGCCGCCGGCTGTCCGGTCACCGCGGTGGCCGCCGTGGCGGCATTGTTCACCGGCGTCGGATCGGGCGTGGTGGAGGTGGCCGTGGCGATGTTGACGATCTGGCCGGCACCGTGGTCGGCCGCCACGACGTACTGCGTGGTGATGGTGACCACCGCGTTCGGCGCGAGACTGCCGAGCGCGCACGGGAAGCCGCTCGCGCAGGGCGCGCTGGCCGAGAGGAAGCTCAGCCCGGCCGGCGTGGGATCGTCCAGCATGACGTCGGCGGCGGCATCCGGCCCTCCGTTGCGGACGACGATCGTGTACGCCACGGTGCGGCCGGCGACGGCGGTCGCCGGGCCGGTCTTGCTGACGGCGATGTCGGCCACCAGCGCATCGACGGCCGTGGTCGCGCTGCTGGCGTTGTCGGACGGGTCGGCATCGGGTGTCGCGCTGCGCACGGTCGCCGTGTTGACGATGGTCGCGGCGGCGTAGTCCGCCGGCACCGCGAACACCACCTCGACCGTCACCGGCGTCGCCGGAGGCAGCGTGCCGAGCGCACACGGGAAGCCGCCGCTGCACGGCGCGCCGACCGAAACCAGGGTCAGCCCGGCCGGCGTGGGATCGTCGACGACGACGTCCACCGCGGCCGAAGGTCCGGCGTTCTCGATGCGCAACGCGTAGCTGACGTTCTGGCCGGTGCGGACCGCGGCCGGACCGGTCTTGACGATCGCCAGGTCCGCGATCGCACCGATGCCGGCGGCGGCCGTCGCGCTGTTGTTGGACGAATCGGGGTCCGGCGTGTCCGAACCGACGGTGGCCGTGTTGAGGATCGGGTTCGGCCCCTGATAGTCGGCCGGTACCGCCAGCGTGACGTTGATGAGGGTCGTTCCGCCGACGATCATCGTCCCGAGCGCGCACGGGAAGCCGCCCTGGCACGGCGCGCTGGCCGCGACGAAGACCAGCCCCGGCGGCGTCGGATCGGTCAGCACGACGTTGACCGCGTCGGACGGACCGCTGTTGGTCACTTCGATCACATACGCCAGCGGCTGGCCCGGCGTCGCGGCGGCGGGACCGGACTTGACGACGGCGAGGTCCGCCGCCGCGCCGATGCCGGTGGTCGCCGTGCCGGTGTTGTTACCGGCGTCCGGATCGAACGTGCTGGCGGTCGCGGTGGCGACGTTGACGATCTGCGCCGCGCTGAAATCCGGCGGCACGGCGAAGGTCACCGTCACGTCGACGGTGCCACCGCTCGCCAGCGTGCCGAGCGCACACGGGAAGCCGCCGGCGCACGGCGCACTGGCCGAGACGAACGTCAGGCCGGTCGGGGCCGGATCGTCGAGCATCACGTTCCCGGCCGCGCTGGGTCCGGCATTGCTGACGGCCAGCGTGTAGGTCACGTTCTGGCCGGCGGTGGCAACGGCCGGGCCGGTCTTCACCAGGCGCAGGTCGGCGCTCGCCCCCGCCTTCACCGTGGCGCTGGCGCTGTCATTGGCCGGGTTCGGATCGGTCTGGTCGCCGGCCGTGCGGGTGGCCGTGTTGACCAGGGTGCCGTCCTGGGTGACGGTGGCCCGGATCGTCAGCGTCGCCATCGCCGCCTTGCCGGCGATCGACAGCGCGCCGACCGCCCACGCACCGGTACCCGCGTCATACGTGCCCTGCGAGGTCTCGGCGTCGACGAACTGCAGGCCGGCGGGCAGCAGGTCGGTCACGACCACGCCGCTGGCCGCGCTCGGGCCGTTGTTGGTGGCGGTGACGGTGAAGGTCACCGTGTCGCCGACGCGCGGATCGGCGCGATCGACGACCTTGACGAGCTGGATGTCGGCGGCCTGGCCGTTGACGACGACACCGGCCTGGTCGTTGGCCGGATTGGGGTCGTTCTCGACCTGGGCGGTCTTGATCGCGGTATTGGTCACCGCATCGGTGGTCTGCACCAGGGCCGTGATCGCGAGCGTCGGTTCGTCGCCATTGGCGATCGCGCCGATGGTCCACACCCCGCTGGCACTGTCGTAGCTGCCCTGCGAGGCCTGGGCCGACACGAAGTCGAGACCGGCCGGCAGCGCGTCGGTGACGGCGACGCCGGTAGCGTCGTTCGGGCCGGCGTTGCGGATGCCGATCGTGAACACCACCGCCGTCCCCAGGTTGGGCGCGGCGTTGTCGACCGTCTTGCGCACCTGGATGTCGGCCGAGGGCAGGCCGTTGATCGCGGCCGCGGCACTGTTGTTGGCCGGATTCGGGTCGGTCTGGTCGGCGGCCGTGCGCGTGGCGGTATTGACGATCTCGCCGGTCGCGGTGACGACAGCGGTGATCGTCAGCTTCGCCTCGCCGCCGATCGCCAGCGCACCGGCGCTCCACACGCCGGTACCGGCATTGTAGAGACCTTGCGTCGCGACCGCGGAATCGAACGCCAGCCCGGACGGCAGCGCGTCGGTGACCTCGATGCCGGTGGCGTCGCTCGGGCCGAGGTTCGACGCGGTGACCGTGAACACCACCGTCTCGCCGACATGCGGCGCCGCGTCGTCGACCGTCTTGGCGATCGCGATGTCGGCGCTCGCGATCGTCGGCGTGGTGACCGTGCTGCTGTTGCCGGACGGGTCCGGATCGTCGGTCGACGACGAGACCGTCGCGGTATTGACGATGCTGCCGCTGTAGCCGGCCGGCACCGCGAAGCTCACGGTGACGGTGACGCCGCTGCCCGCAGCGACGGTGCCGAGCGTGCACGGGAAGCCGCCGGCGCACGGCGCGCTGGCCGAGACGAACGTCAGGCCGGCCGGCGTCGGATCGTTCAGCACGACCGCCTGTGCGTCGGACGGGCCGGCATTGCTGACCGCCAGCGTGTAGCTGACGTTCTGCCCCGGCGTCGCCGCCGCCGGGCCGGTCTTGACCACGGCCAGATCGGCGCTGGCGCCGACCGGGGTGGTCACCGTGCTGCTGTTGCCGGACGGGTCCGGATCGGTCGTCGACGACGAGACCGTCGCCGTATTGACGATGCTGCCGCTGTGGCCGGCCGGGATCGCGAACGTGACCGTCACCGATACGGTGGCATCCACGGCGACGGTGCCGAGCGTGCACGGGAAGCCGCCCCCGCACGGCGCGCTGGCCGAGACGAACGTGAGGCCCGCCGGCGTCGGATCGTTCAGCACGACCGCCTGTGCGTCGGACGGACCAGCGTTGGTGACGGCCAGCGTGTAGCTGACGTTGGCACCCGAGGTGGCGGATGCGGGGCCGGCCTTGACCACGCTCAGATCGGCGCTCGCCGTCACCGGCGTGGTCACCGTGCTGCTGTTGCCGGACGGGTCCGGATCGTCGGTCGACGACGAGACCGTCGCGGTATTGACGATGCTGCCGCTGTAGCCGGCCGGCACCGCGAAGCTCACGGTGACGGTGACACCGCCACCCGCAGCGACGGTGCCGAGCGTGCACGGGAAGCCGCCGGCGCACGGCGCGCTGGCCGAGACGAACGTCAGGCCGGCCGGCGTCGGATCGTTCAGCACGACGGCTTGCGCGTCGGACGGACCGCCGTTGCTGACCGCCAGCGTGTAGCTGACGTTCTGCCCGGGCGTCGCCGACGCAGGACCGGTCTTGACCACGCTCAGGTTGGCGCTGGCCGCGACCGGCGTGGTCACCGTGCTGCTGTTGCCGGACGGGTCCGGATCGGTCGTCGACGACGAGACCGTCGCCGTGTTGACGATGCTGCCGCTGTGGCTGGCCGGCACTGCGAAGGTCACGGTGACGGTGACACCGCCACCCGCAGCGACGGTGCCGAGCGTGCACGGGAAGCCGCCGGCGCACGGTGCGCTGGCCGAAACGAACGTGAGACCGGCCGGCGTCGGATCGCTCAGCACGACGGCTTGCGCGTCGGACGGACCGCCGTTGCTGACCGCCAGCGTGTAGCTGACGTTCTGCCCCGGCGTCGCCGACGCAGGACCGGTCTTGAGCACGCTCAGGTCGGCGCTGGCCGTTACCGGCGTGGTCACCGTGCTGCTGTTGCCGGACGGATCCGGATCGGTGGTCGAGGACGAGACCGAGGCGGTGTTGACGATGCTACCGCTGTGGCTGGCCGGCACCGCGAAGGTAACGGTGATGGACACGCCGCCACCCGCGGCGACAGTGCCGAGCGCGCACGGGAAGCCGCCGGCGCACGGTGCGCTGGCCGAAACGAACGTGAGACCGGCCGGCGTCGGATCGTTCAGCACGACGGCCTGTGCATCAGACGGACCGGCGTTGGTGACGGCCAGCGTGTAGCTGACGTTCTGCCCCGGCGTCGCCGACGCAGGACCGGTCTTGAGCACGCTCAGGTCGGCGCTGGCCGCTAGCGGCGTGGTCACCGTGCTGCTGTTGCCGGACGGGTCCGGATCGGTCGTCGAGGACGAGACCGAGGCGGTGTTGACGATGCTGCCGCTGTGGCTGGCCGGTACCGCAAAGGTCACCGTGACCGAGACGGTACCGCTGGCGGCGACGGTGCCGAGCGTGCACGGGAAACCGCCGGCGCACGGTGCGCTGGCGGAGACGAACGTCAGGCCGGCCGGCGTCGAGTCATTCAACACCACGGCTTGCGCGTCGGACGGACCGCCGTTGCTGACCGCTAGCGTGTAGCTGACGTTCTGCCCGGGTGTCGCCGACGCAGGGCCGGTCTTGACCACGCTCAGGTTCGCGCTCGCCGAGGCGACCACCGTCGCGCTCGCGCTGTCGTTGCCGGGGTTGGTGTCGGTCCGGTCGCTGGCGGTGCGGGTGGCCGTGTTGACCAGGATGCCGTCCTGGGTGACGGTCGCCCGGATCGTCAGCGTCGCCGTCGCCGCAGGACCGGCGATGGCCAGGGTGCCGATCGTCCACACGCCCGTGCCGCTGTCGTAGGTGCCCTGCGACGGCGTCGCATCGACGAAGTCCAGGCCGGCCGGCAGCAGGTCGGTCACGATCACGCCGGTGGCGGCGCTGGGGCCGTTGTTGCTGGCGGTGACCGTGAACGTCACGATGTCGCCGACGGTCGGCTCCGTCTCGTCGACGACCTTGATGACCTGGATGTCCGCCGCCTGGCCGTTGACGACCACGCCGGACTGGTCGTTGGCCGGGTTGGGATCGTGTTCGTTCTGGGCGGTCTTGGTCGCCAGATTGGTGACCGCGGTGGTGGTCTGCACCAGGGCGGTGACGGTCAGCGTCGTCGTGGCGCCGGCAGCGACCGTGCCCATCATCCAGACGCCGGTGACGGTGTTGTAGCTACCCTGCGACGGCGTCGCGGACTGGAAGGCCAGGCCGGCCGGCAGGAGGTCGGTGACGACGACGCCGGTGGCGTCGTTCGGGCCGGCGTTGTGCACGCTGACCGTGAAGACCGCGGGCGCGCCGAGGTTGGGCGTGGCATCGTCGACGGTCTTGTTGACCTGGATGTCGGCCGACGGCTGGCCGTTGATCGTCGCCGCGGCACTGTTGTTGGCCGGGTTGGGATCGGTCTGGTCGGCGGCCGTACGCGTGGCGGTATTGGTGATCGTGCCGGTCGCGGTGACCGTGGCGGCGATCTGCAGCGTGGTGGCGTCGCCGGCGGCGAGCGCACCGACGGTCCATACGCCGGTACCGGCGTCGTAGCTGCCCTGACCGGCCGCGGCTGAAACGAACGACAGCCCGGCGGGCAGCGCATCCGTGAGGACGACGCCGGTGGCGTCGCTGGGGCCGAGATTCTGCGCGGTGATCGTGAACAGGACCGGTTCACCGACGTTGGGCGCATCCTCGTCGACCGTCTTGGTCACGGCGATGTCGGCGCTGGCGACGGTCGGCGTGGTGACCGTGCTGCTGTTGCCGGACGGATCCGGATCGGTGGTCGAGGACGAGACCGAGGCCGTGTTGACGATGCTGCCGCTGTGGCCGGCCGGCACCGCGAACGTGACCGTCACCGAGCGGTTGGCACCGGCGGCGATCGTGCCGAGCGCGCACGGGAAGCCGCTCGCGCACGGCGCGCTGGCCGATACGAAGGTCAGGCCGGCCGGCGCCGGGTCGTTCAGCACGACCGCCTGCGCATCGGAGGGACCGGCATTGCCGACCGCGAGCGTATAGGTGAGGGTGTCGCCCGGCGTCGCCGACGCCGGGCCGGTCTTGATCACGGTCAGGTCGGCGCCGGCGGCGATCGTCGTGGTCGCGCTGCTGCTGTTGCCGGCGGGATCGGGATCGCTGGTCGCGGAGGACACGGTCGCGGTATTGACGACCTGCGTACCGGCATAGCTCGCCGGCACGGTGAACGTCACCGTCACCGGAATCGACGCGCCCGGCGCCACGGCACCGAGTGCACACGGGAAGCCACCCGCGCACGGCGCACTGGCCGACACGAAGGTCAGGCCGGCCGGCGTCGGATCAGCCAGGCTCACGCCCTGGGCAGTGGAGGGACCGGCGCTGGTGACCAGCAGCGTGTAGGTGAGCGACTGCCCCGCCGTCACCGATGCCGGGCCGGTCTTGACCACGGTCAGGTCCGCGCTGGTGCCGACCGTCGTGGTGGCGGTGGAGGCGTTGTTGCCGGGCGTCGGGTCGGTCGTGCTCGTGGTGACGGTCGCGGTATTGGTGATCGGCCCGCCGGCGTGGCCTGGCGGCACTGCAAAGGTCACCGTGACCGTGAGGCCGTCGCCGGCTGCGACCGTACCGAGCGTGCACGGGAAGCCGCTCGCGCACGGCGCCGTGGCCGACACGAAGGTCAGGCCGGCCGGCGTCGGATCGGCCAGCACCACGGCCTGTGCATCCGACGGTCCGGCGTTGCTCACTGCCAGCGTATAGCTGACGTTCTGGCCGGCCAGCACCGTGGTCGGGCCGGTCTTGACGACGGCCAGGTCCGCCTGCGTCGTGACCGGCGTGGTGCTGGTCGCGCACTGCGGGCTGGCCGAGGCGGCGCAGTCGGGCAGCGGATCGGGATCGCCGCCGCCGGCCACGCCCACCCGGTTGGTCGCCGTGCCGGAGGCCGAGGCGTCCACCGCGACGTTGACGCGGATCGATGCCGAAGCGCCGGGCGCCAGCGGCGCCGTCGGCGTGAAGGTGCAGCTCAACGTGCCGGTGACCGGCAGGCCGGGACAACTGACGGTGCCGTTGGCGCTGGAGACGGCCACTGCCGTCATGCCGGCCGGCAGCGTGTCGCTGAGCGTGATCGCTCCGCTGGTCGGCTGGCCGCCGCTGTTGGTGATGCCGATCGCGTAGTACGCGTCGGCGGCAGCGCCGGTCTGGCCGGCCACCAGCGTGCCGACGACCGACTTGCCGGCGGTCAGCTGCGGCAGCGTCACCGTCAGCGTCTCGTCACCGACGAGGTTCACGAGGTTGTTGGTGTTGGAAATGTTGGCGTTGGCGTTGTGGTAGACGCCGAGCGTGCTGGCGGTGACGTTGACGGCGACCTGGCAGGCCAGCTGGCTGCCGACGGCGGCCCCGTTGATCCGGCCGCCGGCGACCTGGATCGTGCCGCTGCCGGCCGCCGCGGTGACAGTCATGCCGGACGGCATCGCGGTACCCAGCGCACCGCCGGTCGGACAGCTCGTGCGGATGTTGGGCGTGGGAGCCACGGTGACGCCGCTCGGCAGCGTGTCGAGCAGGTTGATGCCGGCGACGGCATTGGTCGTCCGGTTGGTCAGCGTGAAGGTCAGCGTGGACACGCCGCCGGGCGCGATCACGGCCGGCGCGAACTGCTTGGTCAGGTCGACCGCGCTGGTCGCGAAGGTGATGCGGTACTCGGCGGTAAACGTGGCCGCGCCGGCCGGTACGTTCCATTGCGCCGCCATGCCGTTGTCGGTGCTGGCGTTGGCATCGACGGTGTCGTTGAGGTTGCCCGTGTTGCTCGTACACGGATTGCTCGACCCGGCCGTGCCGTTGCAGATCAGCCATTTGGGCTGGTCGTAGTTGCCGGTGAAGTAGCGGTCCCAGATCGGGGTGCCCGACGAGGGTTCGTGCCAGAGCGCCTCGATCTGGGAGCCCTTGGTCACGCCGACGAAGTCCGGCGTGCCGGTGGTGTTGCTGGGCGAGGTCCGCACGAAGCCCGGGCCGGCGTCACCGCCCTGCAGGTAGGTGTCGATGTTCTGGTAGAGCCGGATCGCCGCACCGCTGGCGGGCATGCCGCTCAGCGTCACGCGCCGCGTGAACCAGGCCTGCGGGCGGATGTAGCTGTCGACGAGGGTGACCGTGATGCCGGTGTCCGCCGCGTTGGAAGGACGCAGCACCGTGGTCACCTGCCACGGCGAGGCGGCCGTGCCGGCGCCGCCCAGCGTGGTTTGCGACACCTGGGTGAAGACCAGGAACGGGTTGCCGGCCGCGTTGTTGTCGTTGGTGTAGATCCGCGTGGTGCCGTTGGTGCCGCGGTCCACGCGCAGATAGACGCTGTTGTACAGGCGGCCGGCCGTATTCGCCGCACTGGTCGGGCGGGCGCCGGTGTTGTAGACCTGATCCTGCCCGGCGATGCGCGCCTGGAACTGGCTGTTGCTGCCCCACCACAGGCGCAGGCCGTCGCTGCCGTCGCCAGCCGCGCCACCACTTGCGTTGACCTCGCGGTCGGTGGTGGCACCGGATGCCAGTGCCGTACCGCTCGCCCCACCCAGTGCGCCGACGGCGCCCCACAGACACGCCCGAAGAACCCAACGCGAACGCACGCTCATGGCTGCCCCCCTTAAAAGCAAGCCGAATGGTCTGGTGTCCCCTCGCCGTCACCGCCCCTGCAACCCGGGGCGCCGAGCGCCCGGTTGCGGCACCGCCCCTCCCCGGAACCTGCCGTACGCGCCCACGAGAAGGCGCCGCGCGCTTAGCGCGGGCCTTCTTCCGGGTACGGACAGGGGATTCCGAAGGACAGCCGGAACGATAACCACTTCACAAAATAGTAGCGTGCAAATGTGACGTGCATCAACCTTACGCACGGATACGCACCAATCCGCACGACCCGCGGCCGCCCGGGGATCGTCACGGCGGCGCCGCGCGCCGGCCGCACGCCCGGCTTGCCGGCCACGGCGCGGCGGCCGATCCTGTAGCGCATGCAGGCCCCGGATCGGCACACCCGCCATGCGTTCGAGTGCACGCTGTGGGACCACCCGCTGACCGGTCCCCTGCTGCGGCGCTGGCCCCGCATCGCCCTGCCGGATGCCTGGCTGTCCGGCAGTACCCTCGCGCAGGTCTGGTGGAACCGGATCTTCGGCCTTCCGCCCACGCACGGCATCGCCGACCTGGACCTGGTCTACTTCGACGGGGAAGACCTGTCCGAAGCGGGCGAGGCCGCCCAGGCCGGCCGGGTGCGGGCCGCGTTCGACGAGGTGCCGGTCCGGATCGACGTGAAGAACCAGGCCCGGGTGCACCTGTGGTACGCCGCGCGGTTCGGCTACGCCATACCGCCCTACAGGTGCTGCGCCGAGGCGATCGCCACCTTCCCGACGACCGCCGCGGCGGTGGGCGTCCGCGCGCACGACGGGCGGATCGAGACGCTCGCCCCGTTCGGCCTGGACGACCTGCTGCGCCCCATCGTCCGCCCCAACCGCGTCAAGATCACCGAGGCGATCTATGCGCGAAAGGTGACTCGCTGGCGCGAGCACTGGCCGCTGCTGCCGATCGTTCCCTGGCAGCCGGGCCCGCCGGCGGCGCCGTAGGGCGCGTCATCACGCTGCCAGCAGGCCGCACCGCTCTTGCGCGCGCTCGGGACGAGGAAGCGCGAGGACGTGGAGGTCGCTCCCCGCCCGGGCGATGACGCGGTGGCGGGCGCGCCGCCCTAGGGCGTGTCATCAATCCTTCGGCAGGTCGCGTTGGCCCTGGAAAGTCGTCAGGGGGTGTTGTGTGGCGCCGCGCCTGACTGGCCGTCAGGTCAAGCCGCGCAACGCACGCTGGCGGCTTTCCAGGGCCAACCCGTAGGGCC